>Ga0116149_1000445_pt1 | contig 54081 bp, 40 predicted proteins | sample AD_UKC057_MetaG_FD_89787 | JGI IMG/M metagenome (GOLD analysis project Ga0116149, IMG submission 89787) | Active sludge microbial communities of municipal wastewater-treating anaerobic digesters from USA - AD_UKC057_MetaG | ecosystem: Engineered > Bioreactor > Anaerobic > Digestate | place: USA...
CTGCTCAAGCTCTTCGTATGTTGGTTTTCTCGCTTCATCGCTATCCATTAAAATAAAACATATCACGCGCAGGCAATTTTAAAAAGCCTTTTTATGTTTTTTTTCAGAGAGCTAAATGCTTACAAAAAATCTAGTGTTTCAGGTTCTTGATAATATCCAGTATCTCTTCGCCGTATAATTCCGCGCGTTTTTTGCCGACGCCTTGAATAGCTGAGAGAGCTTCCGAGCCGTGCGGGCGCAATCTTGCAATGTTTTCCAGAGCGTAACCGGGAAGAACAGCCAGATGATGTATCCCGCGTTCTTCGGCTTTCAAATTTCTCCATTTTTTCAACGAGTCCACAGCGTGCTGATCGTTCCAGTGAACGGGTTGTCTGGCATCGTTGCGCCTTGTCTTGCTTTGTGGCGGCACTTTTGAAGCCGGCAACCTATCTCCGCGCCTCACAGCGTTCAACATGTCCTGTCCGTTCCTGTGCCACACCGTGGTGGTTATGCCTTTGATCGCCATCAGTTCTTCTTTGTTTCTCGGTCGGGTTTTTGCGATGTCCAGCAGAGTTTTATTGTTCACAACTTTAAACGGAGGCAGATTCACTCTAGCCGCCCTCTCCTGCCGCCATTTAAACAATTCATACATGACAGGCAATTCCTTGTCGTCAAGCCCTTTGACCCCTTTGATATCCCAGACGGTGAGATGCTCGTAGGCGGGTTCCAGAGGCTGCCTGTTTTCAAGATGATCGAATTCGAGTTCCGCCTCTTCCAATAAATTCTTTTCTACCAACTCGTCGTAAAGCCGCCCCTTCATTTCGATCAAATACATCGTGTCCTGACACAAATAGACAATTTGCTCGATCGACAGCGGGCGGCGCGTCCAATCGCTCTTGGTAAATTTCTTCTCAAGCCTTACTCCGAAGTACTTCTCCACCAGATCGGCCATTCCGATGCGCTCGAAATTTAAAAACTGAGACGCCACCATCGTGTCGAATATCCTGCGACATTCATAGCCGAAATCTCTCTTCAGCAGCCCGACGTCGTAGTCGGCTCCGTGGAAAATCTTTTCAATCTTGGGGTCGGCGAAAATCGGTGACAACGCGCTCAAGTCTTCGAGCCTGATCGGATCAAATATATAATTAGCTTTCACGCTTGATATCTGTATCGTGCAAACTCTTTCTCTGAACGCATAAAGACTGTTGCTTTCCGTATCGACGCCCAGCCTTCGGCAACGCAAAAGTTCCTCGACTACGGCGTCAAGGTCGGCATTCGAGTCCACATAAAACGTGGGACTTGAGAATTGTTTTCCATCCATTCTCATAGTTATACGCTCAAATAATTCTAATTGATCGAGTTGATACGTCAATATCGTCATCTTTGAGGAAATACGAGATTATTCGAGTATTTGTTAGCTGCAGCTTATTTCTTAGCGATAATGTCTTGAATTCAAAAACACATTTAACAAATGACACGCATATAACAAATATGCCATATTGCCTTTATTCATGCCTTTTTTTTGATTTCCAGCAGTGTTATCTTTTGCGGCATCCACTGTGGGTTCATTCGTATATTCGGAAAAAACCATGAAATCGGAATCGGAGCGTCGAAGCCGATCGGAGTAGAGTAAACAAGTTCAAGCCCGGCTTCGCTCAGCGCTTCCTTCAAGTTTGGCAACGAATAAAAGCACACCATTGGCATCCTGCGGGCATTAAAGAGAAGCCTTAAAGGGAAATAAAATATTCGATTCAATACCTCAAAGAATGGTGACACAAGAGGTTCAAGAATAAATAATTTTGACGATCTTTTCATTACTCTCGCCGTGTCCTGAAGAATGAGCCTCATTGCTCTGTCCGTCTCTACCGTGCTGTCTTCAGCGAGATGATGAAGCATATTAATCATAAAAACCGTATCGAAAGAACCTCGGTCAAAAGGAAGCGCGCCCGCCGCCGCGCGGACCTTGAGCACATTATTCCTGTCCGGCACATGTTGCAAGCTGTTGAAAGAAAAATCGACGACGACCATCGGGTCCGCCTGAGGAGGAGTGAGATTGAGAGTTGGAGACCAACCTATGAGCAATGTGCTGCCGCTTGCTCTTCTCGCCAACAACGGGGCAGTCCCCTGTTTTAGAACATCGTCAACTCTGGCGAACTCCAATGCGTCCGCCATTGCGCGAGTCTCGTAGTAATCAAGCGAAATGTCGGAGTTCTCTTTTCTCAATGTGGTGTGTCCCCAACCTCTGAATCCTATGATTTTTTCGCGCGCTGCTTCTTTGTGCTGCAGTTCTTCATATTATACAATAATAAATGCGGATATAACTCGCTTCCGATTCCCTTCAAGGAATTTGGAAGGACAAAATGGACGGACCTTCATGAATTCAAAATACGGCGGTTACATGGGCAGGATTCTCGATATCGACATGACCCGAAAGTCATTTTGCGATTATCCCATAACCGACAATGACAGAGAGAAGTTCATCGGGGGCAAGACTCTCGCGGCAAAGATTCTCTTTGATGAATTGTCGCCAGGGATCGACCCTTTCTCCGCGGAGAACATAATAGTGTTCATGACAGGCCCGTTTACAGGAACAGGAGCTCCCTGCACCAGCAGATTCGATATATCGACGAAAAACGCGCTTACTGGCGGAATAGCCAGCTCCAACTGCGGCGGGACTTTCGGGATTCATCTTAAGAAGGCCGGCTACGACGGATTGGTCATACGAGGAAAAGCCTCCCGCCCTACCCTGCTCAAAATCACTGAATCCGGCGTTGATTTTCTGGACGCGTCTTCATTGTGGGGCAAAGACACTGAAGAGACACAGAAGACCCTTGAGAAAGAATTCGGGCGGAAACGCGGAATGGCAGTAATAGGCCCGGCAGGAGAAAACCTTGTGCGGTACGCAAGCGTGATTTCCGGCGAGCGCGCCGCAGGCCGCTGCGGCGTTGGCGCTGTGATGGGGTCAAAAAATATCAAGGCCATCGTCGCATGGGGAGGAAAAAAGCCCCCCCTAAGCAATCCCGCGGCATTTAGAAAGGCTGTTAAGAAGTGGGTTAAAATCCTCCAAGAGAATCCCGCCACTTCAAAAACTCTGCCGGAGTTGGGAACGGCCAACTTGGTGAACGCATGCAACGCGTCGGGGACAATGCCGACGCGCAATTTCCAGAAAGGAACTTTCGAGCGCGCGCATCTTGTCAGCGGAGAAGAAATGGCTGAAAAGCATCTCGCAAACAACACCGGATGCGTGTCATGCCCGATCAGGTGCGGCAGACTTGTCAGGCTAGGCGACAAAATCATAAAGGGGCCGGAATATGAAACGCTAGGGATGCTCGGACCCAATATTGAAAACGACGACTTGGGAAAAATCATCGAGTGGAACTATAAGCTGGATTTGCTTGGAATGGACACCATCACCGCCGGGGCGACCATTGCCTGCGCAATGGAACTCAACGAAAAAGGGATTTGGAAAAACGGACTCGAATTCGGAAAAACCGACGCTATCTCGGCGCTCCTTGACGATATCGCGCACAGAAGAGGAATTGGCGACGAGCTGGCCGACGGGTCGTTGCGTCTGGCGTTGAAATACGGCTCTCCCGAGCTTTCAATGCACGCTAAAGGAATGGAATTCGCGGCATACTCGCCCCGGCGCGCTGTGGGTCACGGACTGGGTTATGCTACAAGCAACCGAGGCGGTTGTCATATTAATGGCGGATATCTTATCTATTTCGAGGCCGTCGGCCCTGTCACAATGGACCCCTTAAGCCCGAAAGCAAAACCTGAATTCTGCGTGTTTCAACAGAATATGATGGAAGCATTGAGCGCCAGCGGGAACTGCATCTTCACAACTTACGCTCTGATACCGGGAATCGCCTCTCAGATTGTTCCTCCGGCTTCCGCAACGGCGGACATCGTTTCGAAAATGATGCTCGCTTCCGGCGCCATGCTTCGGCCGCAGGGACGCGCGCTTAAAGATTGGATGCTTCCATTCCATCTCCCTGTCATTCCTCACACGGAGACGCTTTCAGCCCTCACTGGAATGAAAATCGACCTCGGACATTTCGCGGTGGCAGGCGAACGCGGATTCACCCTAGAGCGCATGTTCAATATGCGCGAAGGAATGGACCGCGCATACGACGCTCTTCCTCCCCGGTTGACGCATGAGCCGCAATCTCCCGACAATCCTCGCACGAAAGTCCCTCTCGATCAGATGCTTCCTGTTTATTACGAAACCAGAGACTGGGACAAGCAAGGAAAACCCACAAAGAGGCTTCTCAAAAAATTAGGTTTGGAATTTGCGGACACGCCTCTTAGACACTCTGAGACTCGCCCTTCACAACAAAAAAAGCCTCTCCCTTCGTCAGTTGAAGAACTTAAAAATGAAACAGCAAATTTAAACCGGCTCTTAAATAAGCGGTCTGATAAAAAGAGCAAGACAATAGGCATTCATGAAGGGGACGCGTCGAAAATCAAAACGGATGAAATTAAAAAGAAAGTCGCCGCGTTGAGAACAAGCCGACTATTCATCCAACCGGATAGATGCCGCAGTTGCGGATTATGCCACGCGGCGTGCCCGGCAGACGCTATAGACTGGAGACATGGAACTCCGGCAATAATAAGCGCGAAAAAATGCGTTTCATGCGGCAAATGTTATGAAGCTTGTCCTTCGAACTTCAGCGCCGTCGCAATTGAAAAAAGCGACAAAGTGACATTGCGCAAGAAAAGAATTAAAGTTGAAATCGACGCCGAGTTGTGCAGGAAATGCGGAAAATGCTTTAGGAATTGTCCGACAGGCGCAATTCAGTGGCAAAAAAAGGAAATCGCGCGCATCGAGCAGAAACTATGCGTCAAATGCGGGGTGTGCCAAATAGTCTGCCCCGACAATTTTAACGCCGTCAGAATCAACGGCAAGTTGAAAGTCGTTAAGCTGGACAGCAGTCCGCCGACGCCTAAAAAGCATCATGCTCACTTAAATCCGGATTCTTCGCAATCAACAATCGTTTAGGGAGTCAAATATGTATTTGATCAAAAAGAAAATATGCACAAAATGCGGAATGTGCGTCGAGTCATGCCCGGTGGACGCAATATTCGAAAGCGGAGAAAGCTATGTGATCGACCCTGAGAAATGCGTGGAATGCGGCGAATGTCATTCTGTATGTCCCGTCGAGGCAGTCAAGGATATCTGAAATCGAGGAATGTTTAAGGGGATAATTGTAATGAAATCACGAGAAAGAATCCTTGCGGCAATCAACCATCAACAACCGGACCGCGTCCCTCTCGATCTTGGGGGAAATGTATCCACATTCACAGCAGAAGCATACAGGAAGATGCTTGATTTCCTGAGCATCAAAGACGCCGCCACCGCCGCCACCGATTTTTTCACAGTGATTGATATTGATGAGCGCGTATTGGAGAGATTCCATATAGATGTAAGGCGGGTCTGGCTGAATCCGCCCGACGATTACCGCCAAGAGCCTGACAGCCATGGGATGTGGCATGACGAATGGGGCATTAAGAGAACTGTTTCCGCAGGTTATTCTGAAATTGTTGAGAACCCGTTGAGGAACGCATCAGTTGCAGACCTAGACAGATTTCCATTTCCCAACCCTGATGACCCCGGACGCTTTAGAGGTTTGAAAGAAAGAGTCGAATATCTATATAACGAAACTGAATATGCCATAAGCGCGGCATATCCGTTCGGTGGCATTCTTGAATTGGCATGCTGGCTTCGCGGAATGGACGCGTTCATGATGGACATGGCTGCCCGCTCCAATTTTGCGTTTGCTCTTTTAGATAAAATAACCGGCGTCATGCTCAGACTATATAGTCAATTTCTCGACATTGCTGGTCCATACGCTCAGATATTCGAAACCGCGGATGATTACGGAATGCAAACAGGGCCTCTGATATCTCCGGCCATGTACGGAAACATCCTAGCTCCGTACCAGAGAATGATTATTGAAATCATTCACGCAAAAAGCGACGCGAAAATATTCCACCATTCGTGCGGATCAATAATTCCTCTCGTGCCGAAGTTGATATCGACCGGAGTGGACATACTTAACCCCATACAACCGCTGGCGAAAAATATGGAGCCGGAATATCTGAAAGAGAAATTCGGGGAACAAATCGTGTTTCACGGAGGAATCTGCGTTCAGGAACTTCTGCCGAACGGCTCTCCGGAAGAAGTGCGCGCGGAAACGCTCAGGCGAATCGAGATTTTAGGAAGTGGCGGCGGTTACATACTTGCGCCCGCTCATAACATTCAAAGCGACGTGCCGCCGGAGAATGTGGCCGCCATGTTCGATGCCGCAACCGAAACGACAATCTGAATAAGGCGCGTCATTCTCGCAACCTTTCTTATGCCGTCATATGATTTCCAACTTAGAAATCCTTAGGAGTCAAATGGTTCGTTTTCCAGTCCGACCACACCTTCCGATAGTGCAGTTCCCCGTTCTTTTGCGTCGTCTCTAACTTCACCAGATGCAATGTCGCGACATCAAAGAAATAGGAGACTTTCGCGCTGTGTCCGTCTGAAAACTCATCCATATTCTTTTCAAAAACCCATATTGTCTGCTTGGGAAGCCCCCAAGCGTCATAGTTTACTTTAGGATTCTTGGGCAATTTGGGCTTCATAAGATCAAATGTTACTTTGTAAGCGTCTTTCCCGTTCACCTTTTCAATGCCCTCCAGCACGGGCAACCTGTCCTGCATGATGAATTCCATTTTCATGTAATTCACGTGCATGGTCGAATAGAAGAAGTTCCCTGATTCCGTCTCCGTGCCTCGCGGTATTCCAACAGGACTGACTTTAGGTTTGATGTACCAAGAATTGCCTTTCTTTTTGTCGGGCCTGTAAGTCATGGTCGCGCCTTGCAACATATCCGGCACATAATCCGACCTGACAATTAACATTTGAACCAGAAACGGCTTCATAAATTCGTATTCGGATTGAAAAGTCATCCACTTTGGCTTGGAGCCGTCAACCTGATCCACATCCCCGGCGTATTTTTTTGCAAGGGGATTTCCGCTTGCTTCTCCCGTCAAGCTCTTGGTCGCTTCTGCCGTTTTTTCCATGTCGAAATCCCAGCCTTCGCTGGTTATCACATAGCTGTAGCTTTTGTATCCCATAACTTTGTCTTTTGATTTTTTTATAATCTCTTTGGGATCTGTCAGTTTTTGCGCGCATGCCGCAACGCTAGTGATCATTACCGCAATAATCGCCGCTGATAACGCTTTTTTTATCATGTTTTATTCCTTTCCCTTTCTTTTTGCACAGCTATTAATGAAGAAATGTAACACAATCTTTTACTCTCAGTCAAAAAAAACTGATGAGCATTCCATTCCTCAATAAGAAGCCTATCTCCGCGCAACCCTCGCAAACAGTCGCTTCAAACTCACAATGTTTCGATAATATTTATTTTCGGATATGTGTTTCGTCAATTTGAGTATATACTTTCCATTCAGACATATTGTGATTGTCCTGAGACAATTACTATTAGGAGAATAACGACAAATGGGTGAAAAGAAAAAAGGCCTGATCAATCTTGAAAATAATCCTCAATTGCAATTGCTTGATCACATTTGCTGCGAATTGGACAAGGCTGATGTGAACACTTACCAGCAAACGGTCCAGTCGGCTCTCATGAACAGAGCGGTAGTGGAAGGAAACGAGCTTATCGTTTTCGGCTCATACAATTACGCCGGCCTTAATAATGACCCCAGAATAAACGAGGCCGCAAAGAATGCCGTAGATAAATTCGGAACAGGCACGGGCGGAGTATGGATACTCGGCGGATACAACGAGATACATAAGAAGCTTGAATCGGAAATAGCCGATTTCGTAAACAAGGACAGAGCGGTCATATTCGGCAGCGGATTCACCACGAACGTATCGATAATCACCGCACTCTTCGGGCAAGGAAGCAAGGACAGAGACGCCATCTTCTATGACAATTACGCTCACCACAGCATACAGGAAGGCATCCAACTAGCCAGCCATTTCGGAGCGGCACGGTTCCGCTTCGCTCATAATGACATGGCCCAACTCGAATCCCTTCTCGAACAGAACAGCCGCTACAAAAGGAAAATCATAATCGTTGACAGCGTGTACAGCATGTTGGGCGACATCGTTCCCATGCCGGAGGTTCTGGCGCTCGCGGCTAAATACGATTCCGCCGTAATGACGGACGAAGCGCACGCCATCGGCGTGATCGGAAAAACCGGACGAGGCATTCAGGAGTATTACGGATTGAAAAAGGACGAGATAGAAATCGTCATGGGAACCTTCAGCAAGACGATTCCCAGCACGGGAGGATTTGCGGCAGTCAACGAGCGGCTGGCGGAATACTTCGAGAACGGATGCAATCAACGCGTCTTCACCGCTTCTTCGACGCCGGCCAACACCGCCGCCGCGTTGGAAGGCGTGAGGATACTGAAAGAAGAAGGCGAGCAGCGGGTAGCGAAACTGCGAACGAACATCGATCATTACATAGACGAGATGACCGCCGCCGGTTTCAACCTCTTAAACAGCCCGACTTTCAGAACCGCCGTGATTCCCATCTTGGTGAAAGACGAAAACAAAGTGATGCAGTTTTCGAAAATGGCGCAGGAGCGCGGGGTCTTCATACATCCTATAAGGTTCCCGGCGGTGCCTATGGGGCAGGCCCTGATGCGGTCATGCGTTATGGCAAGCCACACACATTCGGATATCGAAACCGCAGTGCGAGTCTTCAAGGAAATCGGCAAAGAACTGGCTATTATTTAGTCGATTTTATTTTTGCTGGTTATTCATTGAAGTTAATTCCGGCTGCGCAAATATTCTTGTAATAATTGCTCTTTTCAAAAAACAGCTTTGTGTTATTATTATTTCATGGAACATGGAACGCCACCTGAAGAACGCAACCAACGCGGGCGCAAATTCATCGGCGTGATGTTTGAATGCTGTTCGATATACGGCAGAGTTTACTACAGCGAATCAAAAAAAGGATATTTTGGCGCATGTCCTATGTGCCACAGAAAAGTGAATGTGAAAGTTGACCCCGAAAAGGGAGTGGACGCAAGATTCTTCAGATTAAAACCCGGCTCATGAATCTGTAAATTTATTCAAAAAGCCCCGCAGCTTCGGCTTCGAAAGTCAAATTTGCATCCTCATCGCATAGAGCTTTTTCCAAGGTTATCCTAGTGTTTGCGGTTTGCCTCAAAGTATTGCGAACCTCTGCCGCAAGCTCATCCGCCATGAACGGTTTTGTTATGTATCTTTTCGCGCCGGCCAGAAAAGAAGACATCTTCGTTTTCATATCTGACATTATCGAAACCATAACGACCGGAGTCGATTTCAAGATTTCATCGTTCTTTATCTCGTTCAAAGCCTCCAAACCGTCCATACCGGGCATCATAACGTCTAGAAGAACAAGATCAGGCCGCCAAACGCGCATCGTTTCCAATCCCTCTATTGCGGATTCCGCTGTTCGCACATGGTATCCGCGCTCCTCAAGCGCGTTCTTCATCATGGCCCTCATGTCCATGTCATCTTCCATTATAAGAACTTTAGCTCTGTCGCATGTTTCTGATATTGAGTCCATGTTAGCCACCGCCCAGTTGTAAATAATTATTATTAAAACAACAACAAATACCGATAAGTTTCTTGTTTTGTGCATTTTCATTCGAGCGGCGATTTGCGGCGCTATGTCTCTTTGTGATAGACTTGTCGCGTTCTAAAGCTGTCTCGGAGGTCAGATAAAATGTTTGCAAAAACAATCAAGTTCGCTTTATTAGCAGTCGCCGCTCTGGTTGTTGTGGGTTTTATAGCGCTTCAGATTATCATGGGATTCGGAAAACCCAATTACAACGGCAGAATAATGGTGTCATCGGAGAATCTTGGAGCGGAAACCGCCGTTTACCGGGACGACTACGGAGTGGCCCATATCGTAGCGGACACCGAGCGGGACGCATTCTTTGCGCTCGGATACGCGCACGCTCAGGATCGCATATTTCAGATGTTCCTGACCCGGCTGGCATGTCAGGGAAGACTCACTGAAGTGGTGGGCGACGCCCCGACTGACCCCGGCATGCTCGGCCACGAATCTCTGCTCGAACAGGATAAATTCAACCGGGTCGTCGGATTTGCGGATCTGGGGCGACGCGGGGTCGCATACCTAGACCCGCAGTCGCTTGAGCTGGCCGAAGCTTACGCTGCGGGCGTCAATCTTTATCTGGAGAGAACAAAAAAACTCCCGCCTGAATTCTTGTTGCTCGGAGTTAAGCCTGAGCCGTGGACAGTGGCCGACTCGTTGACTATCGGACGGCTTATAGCTTGGGGACTGTCGCACAATATGACGAGAGAATTGACTAGGATCAAAGCCGTCTCGGAACTGGGCGTCGAGCGGGGATGGGAGCTTATAGACAGGTATCCTGATTACGGCCCTTATATAATCGACCCTTCAGTCAAACAATACGATCCTCGCGGCAAAACATTCGAAAAGCGGCCGATGCCGATTGACCCCGGTTTTTTAAATGCCCGAATTGTGACGGCGCTCTTGGACATAAAGCATAGAACGGCTTTCGGCCCCGGCATAAAGGGCTTTGACGATGCCAGCAACAACTGGGTGGTTTCAGGCGCTCTTTCGAAGAGCGGAAAACCGATACTCTCAAACGATCCTCATCTGCTGAACATGCTTCCTTCCATTTTCTACCAAACCAGAATTCTTACCAAAGACGGAGTGGACGCCATCGGAGTCACATTTCCGGGAATGCCGTTTATGGCCCTCGGGCACAACCGGCATGTCGCGTGGGCGGCGACGACCACAAGAGCGGACGTTCAAGACTTGTTCGTCGAGCAAACAAACCCGGACAATCCTAACGAATATCTGCACATGGACGAATGGAAACAATTCGAAACCCGAGAAGAAGTGTTCAAAATCAAGGAAGGCAATAAATTCCGCGAAGAAAAAATCATCGTGAGAAAAACCGTTCACGGAACCGTGCTGAACGACATCATCAAAGGAGCGGGGAAAGACGCGGCTCCGATTGCTCTTGCGTGGTCCGGTTATTTCAAGTCAGACGATATTCAAGGATTTCTCGGTTTATCTCGCGCAGGTTCCGCCGATGAGTTGAAAGCTTCTCTCGCTTTAATCGGCTCGCCTGTTCAGAACTGGATGTACGCGGACGACACCGGGAATATCGGATACTTCGCCAGCGGCCTCTACCCCATCCGCAAGAAGGGAGACGGCACGATGCCTGTCCCCGGCTGGACGGGAGAGTATGATTGGAACGGATTCGTTCCCATAGCTGATCTGCCGCAGTTGGACAATCCTTCAAACAATGTGATTATATCGGCCAACAACGCGGTTCTTCCTGAAAAAGAGTATCCATACGTGGTGTCGGACAACTACCAGTATTACAGAGGGCTTCGTCTTAAAGAGTTGCTAGCCTCGAAAGAAGTTTTTACCGTGGAGGACATGCACAGGTTCCAGATGGACGTTTATTCGAAACAGGCCGAACGTCTCGCGCCTGTTTTTATATCCGCATTCGAGGTGGCCGGGGACTCTTCGGACAGCGTCGCTTCAGCCGCCGTCGAAGTCCTTCGCAAATGGGACTTCGAATGCAAGCCGGAAAACGCAGGCCCGACGGTTTTCTTCTGGGCATACAGAATCGCTCTCGACCTCGTTTTCAAAGACGAGCTTTCGGAATCGCTTCACACAGAATTTCTCAGGTCTCAGGCTCTCGACACTTACATTGACGATTCCTTCGAGTCGGGAATGTCTTCTTTCTTCGATAACATCAACACGCCGGAAAAGGAAACCCGCGACGACATACTCGCCGAAGCATTGAAAATTGCGGCTGCCGAGCTTGCGAAAAGGTTCGGCCCAAAGCCTGAAAAATGGACTTGGGGAAAATCTCACATAGTTTATTTCAATCACCCGTTCTCTTCAGTTCCCGGGATGAAGTTGTTCTTCCCGGCTCATGAACAGGGAGCGTACGGCGGTAGAGAAACTGTGTTCAACGCATTTCATTTCTGGGACAAAGACATAAAGAATGGCGTTTTCAATGTCGCCGCAGGCCCTGCCTACAGAATGGTTATTGACATGGCGGACATCGAAGGGGCTGGAATGATAATCGACACGGGACAGGGAGGCCACTCGCGCTCGCGACATCTTTTCAACCAGAACCACAAATGGACTCACGGCGGTCTTATCCCGATGAATATGGACATCAAAGCAGTGGCCGCCATGAAAAAAGGGAAACTGACATTCGAGCCTAGCAAGCCTAAACAATGAATTTGACGCGAGGAACAGCCGGTTTTACGCGCCTATGACTGATGAATCAAAACAGTTCAAAGATTTGGCCGCGCGCACGTCCGTCGTTCTAGTCGGCGCGCTGTACCCCGGCAACGTGGGAGCGGTGGCCAGATCGATGCGCAACTTCGGATTTGCCGATTTGCGGCTTGCGGAATCTTCTGTCCGCTTTGACGATATCGAAGCAATCAAGATGGCCATGTGGTCAAAGGAGATTCTTGATTCCGCGCGCGCGTTCGACACAGCCGCAGAGGCGGTTCAAGACGCGGTTATTGTGATTGGAACAACGCGGCGCAGGGGCAGACATAGGTCAAGATGGTTCTCTCCTTCTCAAATGGCGCTGGCGTTAAAAGATTCCAAACCGGAAACAAGAGTGGCAATACTTTTCGGAGCGGAGGATTCAGGCCTGTCGAACGCGCATCTGGATCTTTGCCACTGGCTGGTTTCCATTCCTACTCGCGCCGACTTCGACTCTTTTAATATTGCTCACGCCGCAACTATTGTTCTGTATGAAATTAACAGGGTGTTTGAATATGCTGGGAATCGGGATAGTTGCGATCCTTCTCACGCAGCCGGACTTGCCAACCGTCTCGAACAACTATTGCGAGACTCCGGTTTTCTTCCCGGAACCAATGATCCTAAACGCGTTATGCTGGCGATAAAAAGGATGTTGGAGAACTCCGGCTGGACGCGCGCCGAAATCGATCTGTCTCACTCAATAATCACGCACATTCATAAGAGAATCGAATCCGTCGACATAGAAAAACTTCCATTGCCCGACAAAACCAATTTCGACATTTGATACAAACACAATCGTTTTCTCAGCCTTCAAATCGAATTTAAGATGAACTTATGACAATAATTTCTCGTCCAGCAACATTGCCACATTTAACGCGGCTACTAGTTCATTTCTGATTGGCGCGCAGGAAATTCTTTCTCTCCTCTTCCCAACCTCTGTCGATCATGAGTTTGTCAATCTTGGCGGTCAAATCGAAATCTTTCGGCTTAACTTCGAATATGCCGCCTTTAACAGCCATGAAGAAAAATTTGAGATTCTGGAATCTTTTGTCTTTTTCCCAGTTTTTGGCCGCAGACTGAATCTTGGAAATAACCGTCGGATCAATGTCCCCCCTATAAATTACGAAAGGATTCATGATCATGTCGCGGCAAACAATAGGATGTATGTCTTTATACCTGTCGTCCGCTCCGCGAGCAAGGTCGACTTGAAACTTTTGGTTGGCAAAAGTGTCCACCCGCTTGTCCACAAGCGCGTTCATCATGTCGGTCGGCAAATAGGCCTGATAATAAACGTCCTTGAAAAATTTCTTCAGAGGCTCGTCGACTCCCGCTTCGTACAAAAGATATCTGATATCTTTGTACACCAAGGTGGTCGTGCGTTTGCCGCGCAACTGTTCGGCCTTAGTTATTCCATCGCTTTTTCGGACATATAGACAATATTCGTTGTTCTTCTTCTTATCCAATAAAAGACCGAAAAGAGGCGGATACTTTTCCTTCATCTGGGGAGACATTCTTACATACCAGTCGCCCGACATGCCGACGAAATCAACCTGTTTGTTCACAAGCTGAGAAATTGCGGCTTTCAGATACTCCTCCTCGTACAACGGAGTGTAGACAGGCTCAATTTCCGCGCCGATCACGCTCGATAACGCCTTCGATATCTCATCAGTCATGGTTTGAATATGCGATTTGGACTTCCCGGAAATCTGGTATGTGCCGGGCAGTATAAGCCTGTACTTTTTTTGTTGACCATAAGCGTCCGAGTTGATTAGGACAAAAACAAAAGCCGCAAGGGCCGTGATTGTTAGAATTTTTTTCATTACGCTCCTCCGAATATATCGATTTGTGTTAAGTCGCGGACTACGCTGGTTGTATAGCGCAAAGAACGCGCATGTGTCGATTAAAGTAATAATCAACCAAAGACGGCTTTGGAATCGCGCTCATCGCGATACGACGATTTTTGAAAGTCCGGCGTCCGTGGCGACGATAACAGCGTTTGAACCTGCCAAAACCGCCGATCTGACGACATCGGAAGGCAACCCGTCGGAAGATGCAATTTTTCTAAAATTCGCGCCTTTATCGTCCGTTATGTAAACGCCGTCCGACGCGCCTATCCAAAGCCATCCCCGGTTATCCATTCTCATGGATGTGACGCGGGCGTTTTCAGGGAACGATTTTGCTTTCGCCGCTCTCGCGCCGCCGTACTCGACGGTGAACAGACCGTTTCGCGTTCCGACCATCAGAGTGTTGTCATGCCACGGATGAATAGCCGTAACATTCGAGTCTATGCCTTGCACGCGCGTCCATGTCACTCCGGTATCGCCGGAAAATAGAAGTCCCCCTACCCCGGTGTCGCCGGAATAAGTTCCGATTCCGGCAAATATCCAATTGTCTTCCGCGAAAATGGCGGATATCTCATTTGTCGGAAGTCCTTCACTTTCGGTTATTACATACCATTCGTTTCCGCCGTCGGGGGAGTAGACTATTCCCTTGCCGATGTTTCCGGCTTCGGAGCTGTTCATGCAGGCAAAAACAGCGTTGCCTGAGGTGTGAAGGCATCCTATGAGATTGCCGTCCAATATTCCTGACGCGACGGTGTATCTATTGAAGTTTGCGCCTCGGTCGGCGGTCTTCATCAATCCTTCGCTTGTGGAACCTATCCAGATCGCGCCGTTGTCAGTCGCCGCCACATGGTTGGGAACAACGCCGTAGGGAACCCTTACAAGCTTGAATTTAGCTCCGCCGTCTTGAGAGAGGAAAACGCCTCCCGCCGCCACCCAGAGTTCGGAGCCGTCTGCGGAACGCGCCGCAGACTTAACGGCTCCTGCAGGCAAGACGTCCCTTCCCGTTCCGGACAGAGGAGAGACCGAAATCTTTGCTGTTTGCGCGCTCGGCGGTTTCATTCTGCCGATAATTTTTTCAGCTTGTTCTATTGTTGCTATAGGCCTTCCGATTCTGTCGGCGACTTCAAGTATCTTTTCCAGCACGTACATGTTGTTGGAAATATAATTGTCCGATTCGCCGGGCCAGAAGCGGGAGTAGTTGAAACCGAAGACTATGTGATCGCCCGATGTAACAGAGTAACCCACGACGCGGGCCACGTTCTTGGTCGTCACCACATTGAAATAGCGCGGATTGGCCGCCGCAAGATTAGTCTTGGAAAGTTCGATAGATTTCAAATCATCCTGAGCGCGGTCGTCATAGGCCATATAGAGTTGAAAGACACGCGGTTTTTGCAGCGCGGCTCCTGCGTTGATAAGTCTCGGCAGAGAAAGAGCCTGCCATGGCGTCATCACTACCGGAAGCGGCTTTACATAATAACCTTCAGTTCTTGCGAGAGCCGCATTCATTGCCTCGTAGTTGTTCATCCCGGAAACGACTTCGCCTGACGACAGGGTTGTCTTGAAATCTCCGTATCCATACGGAGATGCTACGCTTACAGCCGGGTCCGACCTTATTAAAAGCCTTTTTGACAGCGGCAGATCAAGGTCGTTGACATCAATCATCATTCCGGGGCAGTTTTTGACCGTTTCCGAAATAATGCTTCTGATGTTTCTCATGCTTAGATCCGCATAGTCGTCATTGCTTGAGGTAAGTTCAGCCGGGAAGAACAGCCGCGCCATCTGAACGCCCTGCTCGCAGGCCCATGCCAACTCGTTTAATAATTCTTCTCTATTCTTCGGGATAGGGGCATTGTAATCGAATCTTTCGCCGAATGAAGACGCGACAGGCGCGAACATTATTACAAGAGGCTCCATGCTTGAACCATCTATAGAGTCGATGGGAGCCGGAATCCAGTCGTACAAACCGTCCGACATTTCGCCTCTGACGGCAATAGTTCCTCTTTGAAATATCTCTCCAGTGGGCAACTCTATCTCAACGGGGTATGTGCCGTCTTTGACGTTCGGCACGCTTATCCTTATTAAAGAATTCGACCATGAAATAATTCTCGCTGGAGCGTCTCCGATTTTCACAATCCCGCGAGCGCGACCGAAATTGTCGCCGAACAAAGTCGTCGTGTCCCCGCGAGTCAGAGAATCCACGGATATGCGAAAGACGGTCGGAGACGGCGATTCAGGGCCTTTTTCCTTGCGGCAGCCTGCTGATGCCAAAATAAGAACAACGAAAGAAACGTATACGAATCCGCGCAGATGTTTTTCGGACATGCTCATCGTCCCCCGCTGGCGCAAAGCCGTTATTTGTTGCCCGGCGGATAATCAGGCATTTTCCGCCGAAGACGTTGGCGGTCGTCATTCTTCGCGGCAATTCGAGCCGCCGCGTTTATGTTAAAACTTAATCTTTGAAATTCTATCGACAGCTTCTTCAAGACGTTCCTTGCTCCGCGTGAAAGCGATCCTGAAATACCCTTCGCCTTCCGCGCCGAATCCTACTCCGGGAGTCACGGCCACGCCGGCTTCTTCGAGCAGCCGTTTGCAGAACTCTATGGATTTCAATCCGTGCGGAACCGGAGTCCAAAGATAGAAGGAGGCTTTAGGCGAGGACACGTCATAACCAATGTCGGTCAGCCCTTTGACTATGATATCGCGGCGTTCGCTGAAGACTTCGCAGATTTCCGCTGACTCTTCATCGCATTCGTTCATTGCGGCGATCCCGGCGTGCTGGATTGCTTGGAAAAGCCCGGAGTCCACATTCGTTTTTACTTTCGCCAATCCTTCGACAATCTGTCTGTTTCCCACGAAGAATCCGACCCGCCATCCTGTCATGCAGAAAGTTTTTGAAAGCGAATGGAATTCGGCGGCGATATCTTTCGCTCCCTCAACCTGCAGTATGCTCGGGGCGACATATCCGTCGTAAGTCAACTCTGAATAGGCGCAATCGTGGCAAAGAACGATGTCGTGCTTTCTGGCGAGTTGGACGGCTTTTCTCATGAACTCGATGCTGGTCACGGCGCCGGTCGGGTTATTCGGATAGTTGAGCATCATTATTTTGGCTTTGCTCAGGACTTCCTGAGGAATGGCGTCCAAGTCCGGCATGAATCCGTTTTTACGAAGCAACGGCATCACGTGAGATGTTCCGTCGGCAAGTATGGTTCCGATGTTATAAACCGGGTATGCCGGAGAAGGGACAAGAGAAATGTCGCCGGGCTGGACGAAAGCCAGATAGATGTGCGCGATTCCTTCCTTTGATCCGATTAGAGAGATAACTTCGCGGTCGGAGTCGAGATCGACGTTGAATCTGCGTTTGTACCATTCGGACACAGCCTCGCGAAAAGCCGGCATTCCCTCATAAGACGGATACTGGTGGTTTGCGGGATTATCGATTTCACGTTTCATTACTTCGATAATTTTTTTCGGTGTGGGCAGATCGGGGTCGCCGACGCTGAGATTGATAACGTCCACGCCGCGCGCGGCCACTTCCTGCCGCTTCTTGTCGAGGTCGGCGAAAAGATACGGGGGTATTTTGTCGATTCTCTTTGAATACTTAATCATTGGTATCTCCTTGGTCGATGCCTACATGAGCTAAATATGAAGCGCCGTCTCAATCTATGTCGATCTTGCCTGTGAAGACGGTCACTGACGGCCCGGTCATCATTACTTCGCCTGACTGCGCCCATTCGATGTGAAGGTCTCCGCCGCTCAGATGAAGAACCGCGTTGCGAGAGGCGCGGTCAGTCAGATGCGCGGCGACGAGGGTTGCGCATGCTCCTGTTCCGCAAGCGAGCGTTTCTCCTACGCCTCGCTCCCATACGCGCATCTTGAGGTTGCTAGGGGATATCACGTTCACAAACTCGACATTTGTTTTTCTCGGAAACAGTTTGTGGGTCTCGATTGCCGGGCCTATGCCGCAAACGTCGACTGAATTTACGTCCTCATCCATAAAAATGACGGCGTGAGGGTTGCCCATCGAAACGCAGGTCGCATAGAAAACACCTATAGGAGTCTCGACCGGAATGTCGATGGCGCGAACGGAAAGAGCGGCGACGGGGATGAGCGGCGGATCGAGGGTCGGCGCTCCCATGTTGACAGTCAGCATTCCTACGACGTCGTTCACGCGCGCCGCGACCACTTTTTTGATCCCGGCTCCGGTCTCCACCCGCAACGCGATGTCTTCGTCTCCCGACGGCTTCGAATCCGACGGCATCAGATTTTCGATATAATATCTGACCGCGCAGCGTATTCCGTTTCCGCACATCTCGGCTTCGGAGCCGTCGATGTTGAATATCCTCATCCTCAGGTCGGCCGTCTTGGATGGAAGAACGGCGATAAGCCCGTCCGCTCCGACACCGAAATGCCTGTCGCAGAGTTTCACGCTCAGGCCGCCGAAGTCGAATCCTAAATTTATCGGTTCGGATTCGCCCTCGCAAAGCAAAGAAAGATCGGGGGATTCTCTGAATCCCAACACGACATAGTCATTGCCCAGTCCGTGCATTTTTGTGAATCGCATTTTCATGTTCCGCCGGATTGTCTATTCGGCCGCTTCGCTTTTGTCGGATCCCGGCGTCCTTCCCATTTTTATATTGAGTGGGAACGACGGGGTGACTGTCGTGACGGCGTGTTTAAAAACCATCTGCTGCTTTCCCGCTGATTCGAGCAGTATCACATAGCGGTCGAATCCGGTTATGTGCCCGTGCAATTGAACTTTGTTTGTCAGAAACACGACAACCGAAATTTTGTCGTTTTTCGCTCTTTTAAGAAATTCGTCCTGCAGATTGATGATTGCTTCTCCGGCTCCCGCCATGATTTTGTCCCCCTGTTTTAGTGTTATTTTATTAAAGCCTTTAGTTTAGTCTTTATTCGCCGCCTTCCATATTCCGCAGACGACATTCAAGGGGTCGTCAGCGCCGGAGCCGAAAGCGTCAAGCGATACGGCTCCTTGGACGGCGCGCAGCCATGTCAGTTGCCTCTTAGCATACCAGCGCGTCCTCTTCGCGGTCTCTTCGACCGACCATTCAATATCCCTCTGCCCGTCGATGACTTTCAGGGCTTCGGAGTATCCTATGGTTTTTTCAAGAAACAGCCTTTCTCGCGTTCCCAGCGACGCGATTGCTCCAGCTTCTTCCACCAGTCCATTATTGTACATAATCGCAGTTCTTTTGTTAATTATATCGTATAAAATTTTGCGCGGAGCTTCCAGCATAAAAACAATGAATTCCCAAGGGTCGTCGCTGTCGCGAGGAACCTGCGCGACCCTCTTGGCTCTCATTTCGGAAGGACGTTTGCCGGATGATTTCAACGCCTCCAAAGCTCGCGCCACTCTGAATACATCGTTGGGATGTATCTTCTCCGCCGCGACGGGGTCGGCCGCGCGAAGTCTGGCGTGCAACGCCTCTACTCCATATTTCTCGGCTTCTTCCGTCAGTTGGGCGCGATATTCGGGGTCTTCATCGGATCCGCAGAATTCAAGTTTTCCCGCTAGCGCCGACAAATATAGAAATGTCCCGCCGACTATAATAGGTGTTTTCCCTCTTTCGATGATGCTTTTTATCGTTGCCCTCGCGCCTCGCGCGTAATCTACGACTGTGAATCTATCGCCCGGCTCAGCCACATCCAACATGTGATGCTTTGCGCGCGAAAGTTCTTCGAGGGTCGGTTTTGCGGTCCCGATGTCCATTCCCTTGTATATCTGCCTTGAGTCCATCGAGACGATTTCGCCACCGCAGGTCTCGGCAAGTTTAATGCCCAATGCCGTTTTTCCGCAAGCAGTGGGGCCGCAGATAACGGGAATTTTAAACTTCGATGACGCCATAATAAATTGAACGCCCGCTCTCAATAATTTTCGAAAACCGGATGTCGTTGAAATAACCCCTGCGGCCTTTGACGACCACCCGCCTAGCAGCGATCCTTATGGCCTGAGAAATTGATTCCGCCGAAAGCGGTCTTTCATCCGCCACAGCCCGCATCCGCCTCATGGCCGCCGAGCCAGCCACCGTTTCGGGAAACATCGGATCAAAATACACCAGATCAAACTCGCCGTCGTTGGCGCGGCGCATATATTCAGAGTGATCCGCGCTCACGACATTAATCCTGCGCGAAGCTTCTCTTATGTTGGCAGCCTTGATATCGCAACTTTCGATTCCGCGCCGCGTCATATCGGCAAGAATCGGACAGCTTTCCAAACCTACCAGCTTGCCGCCGCCGGTCAGCGCGGTTGCAATCACGAGGGCGTCGCAGGCGATTCCCAGAGTCGCGTCAAGAACGTTATCCGAAGGTCTCGGCTCAAGCGCGCGCAAGAGCGCGTCCGTCGCGCCGGGATTCTTGGTTCTCTGCCCCGAAGTGTTTTCGTGAAATCTGAACGCGCCCTCCGAAGTCTGAATCAGCGGCGCGCCGTCCGTCTCGACATACAGCCCTTTTGCGTTCATGGAGTCGAGGAGTTTATCAACCGAGTTGTCGCCTCTGACGACAAATCTCAAATTGAGCCGCGCGGCCGTCTCCTCCGCTTTTGCGTTGAGGTCGAATCTTTTGCGCGGCGTCGTCACAACCCACGATTCAGCGCTTGAACCAGACATCCAGCGCCTCCCGTGTCAGCTTGTGAGTTATAGGCCTTCCGTGCGGACATGTCCTGTTGAATTCTTCTTTTAAATATCGCTCGACAAGCGCGTCCATCTCGGAATGAGACAACGTCTGTCCGGCTTTCACAGCCATCCTGCACGCCGCCACAGTTAAAAGCCTTCCCGTGAGCAGGTTTTCCGGGGCTTTGTCCGGCGCGCTTCTTATTTCATCCGCAATGGCAGCAAGCAACTCGACCGGGTCGAAAGGCCCCGCGCTGTGCGCCACCGCTCTTATTATGAATGCGCGCTCGCCGAAAGGTTCGATTGTCAGCCCAGCTTCTCTGGCTCTTTCAAGATTTCTCGACAGTATTTCATAGACATCTCGCGGCGTTTCCACAGGTTCGGAGATAAGCTGAAGCTGTTCGGCGGAATTCTTCGTTTTCCTTCTCAATTCATTGTAAATGATGCGCTCGCTGGCCACATGCTGATCTATAAACATCGGGTATCCATCGAGGTCGATAAGAATATATGTTTTGAAGAACTGCCCTAATACTTTGAAATCGTGTCCGGCGATTCTCGACGGCTCGCGATATTCATTTTCAGCGGTTGTTTTTCGTATGGACGACCTGTTTTCGGGAACGGATTGTGTGAGAGGGCGCGGAGCCGCCTCCGCGTCGAAAGGATGCGCGTGAACTTCCGAACTCTCGGTCGCCGCGCTTCTTTCCGGCTTCTCCGGAACCTGTATGTTCAGTTCATGTTGAGAGGACGGCCTGCCGGCCGCGGCCGGCTCGTTCCTCTCTTTTATCGGATTCAATATTTCTTTCGGCTCTATGATTCCGGGTTCGGTGAATCTCCCCCGTATTGTTCTATACACCAGCGAATGCACATCGTGAGGGGAAAGAAATCTCACTTCGGATTTCGTGGGATGCACATTGGGATCGATATCCGACGCCGGAGCGTCAAGGAAAAGTATCGCCATGCAATGTCTTCCCGACGGGACAAGTCCCCGGCACGCTACTTGTACAGCCGCCGCCAGATGTTTGTCATTAACAACTCTGCCATTCACCACGAACATTTGGTATCGCCGGTTCGGAAACGCGAGGTCCGGCATAGTGAACCATGCCTCAAGGCGCATCCCGGCCATTTCACCGTCCGAACGCGCGACTTTATCGGCGATGTCTTTCCCGAATATGTAGCGTATGCGTTCTTTCATATCAGCAGCGCCAGCCGCTTTGAAGACCGGAGATCCGTTATGAGTCTGCGTGAAAGCGACACCGGGATACGCCACAATCATTTTAGACATCATGGAGTTAACGGCTTGAATTTCAGAGCGCGCCGATTTAATGAATTTTCTTCGAGCCGGGACGTTGTAAAAAAGGTTCTCGACTTCGACTGTTGAGCCGCGCGCACGCGCGGCCGCTTCAAGCGGTTTTTCCGCGCCGCCCTCCATCCTGACTCGCCATCCCTCGCCGTTTTCATTGTCGCTCGTTGTGACGGTCAGCGTTGAAACCGACCCTATGCTGTGCAGCGCCTCTCCTCTAAAACCTAGAGTATGCACCCTTTCCAAGTCGTCAATCGAGCCTAGTTTGCTTGTTGAGTGGCTCTTCAGGCACATCTCCGCGTCTTCGCGGCTCATTCCAGTTCCGTTATCGCTCACCCTTATGAGTTTTCTTCCGCCATCCTCAATGTCCGCTACTATTTCTGTGGCTCCCGCATCAAGCGCGTTTTCGATCAGTTCCTTCACAACGGCAACTGGCCGCTCGACGACCTCGCCAGCGGCTATTTTGCTTATTGTCAATTTGTCAAGAGCTTTTATTCGCCCCATTATCCGTTCCTCTGTCCTAAGCGTTTCTCCTAGCGGCGGTCAATCCCGCCTCTCTTCCTCCTGAAGGTCTTTTTTGAACGCCTCTCCTTTTATAGCCGTGTAGGCTTCAATCACTCTTCCCTTTGAATCATACACAATCTTTTTTGCGCTGAACGTTCTTTTCTTTTCATCTTTGACCGACACGTCTCCTTCAAGTATGGTGCGTTCCGACTTCCCATAATGCCATAGCTTGTCGGCGCGCGCGGAGCTTGCTCCCTCAACGACGTTCACTCCGCCTTCCAAATATAGCTTCTCCTCGGAGTATTCGGAAATAAGGAGAGCCGCCGTCGCCTTCATCGGACGTCTCAGCCGGGTCTCCGTTTCTTTCTCCAATTCTCTTTCGATGATTCCATCGTCAAAAAGCCAGTCTCCTCTTTCCTGAGACATATAAACATCGCCCTCCGCGCGGAATTCCTTGAGGCTGTCGTCCGCCGACGCTTTTAACGCGCGAAGCTCCCTGCCCTCCTGCTTTATCAAGACAGGTTTTCCGGCAAGGTCAGCCCTGCCCGCCACGTCGTCGAAAGTAGCCTTGTCGCAAATTATGTCAGTAGGTTTTTTTGCCACCTTCGCCGCCTTGCCGTCGGACTCTTCTTTAAATATGCGCTGTCTGTCCAGCCATGCTCCGTCGTCTTGCCTAATGTTCACAGAGCCATCGAAGACATAGCGTTTTTTATCTCTGTCGAAACTCAGTTTTTTTGCCGATGCCCGCCTCCCAGCGGCGGACATCTTCACCGTTCCTTCGGCTTCTCCTGTTTTTGTTCCCCAATTGTACGCCACGCGGTCGGCTTCCAAATCAAACGGCTCGTAATCGCCGTCCTCTCCGGGAACAGCGAGTCTGCCTCTGTCTTTCAGCTTCGCCTTTCCGGACAGTTCCATCCTTTTCTTTTTCCAGTCCAGCATGAATTTTTCCGCCTCAGCCTGATTCCTCGGATCGTCGAATCTTGCGGCTCCTTCTCCTTCGGCGATATCTTTTGAATAGTCCACGCGTATCCTGTCGGCCATCACTGTGATATCTAGGAACTTCATCGAGGCGGCCCCTTCAGCAGTCAATATGTCAGCGCTTTCGTCATATTTAAGTTTTACTGCGGTTACGACTATGTTCTCGCGGGAAATGGTTTTGACATCCCGCTTTGAGCCGTCTCTTTCGTCGAGGTAGTCCGCTATGTCGGCCGCGTGGTCGTCGTCGATTCTTTTTCTGGATGACGCTTCTCCTGACGCCTCCATCACGCCGTCGCTCTCCCGGTATGTGATTCCCGTCGCGGAGAGATGATAGTCGTCCTCCTCTATGCGCGGGTTGCCGGAAAGAGTCCATATTCTGTCGGAGCCGTCGAATCTCGCCGCCGAGCAGGACACACGCCTTTTCTGTTGCGTAAGAGTGACGCCGCCGTACGCGAGAATATTCTCCGTGTTAAAATCCAGATCGAGTCCTACGCTTGTCACGACCGTTGCCTGCCGCGCTGCTTCGATTCTTTCCTTATTGCCGCTGTCTTCTATCAGGCCGTCTTCGATGAGCCAGTCGCCTTTTTCCTGCCAGATCGTCACTCCGCCGCCCAATGCCGCCGTCTCAAGCCTTGCGTCCGCGTAAAATCTTCCGGCGTCCACCCGAACGCCCGGACGCGTCGCCCTCGCCGGCCCCGGAGCGTCAACCACTCCCTTTTTCCAGAAGTAGAACGCTTCTTCCGTCTCGTATGTCGTCTCTCTCTTCAACAGCGCGCGGCGCGCCTTCGTGTCGCTTTCCTTTATCTGCTCGGCTTTCCTTATGGCTTTCACCCTTCCTGCCGCCCTCGCATATTCACGCTCTTCATCAATATATACTTCGGACGATGTCGCCTTGAAATGCGCTCCTTCAAGCGTCACAAATTCTTCTTTTGCCGCGTCGCCCTCAGAGCCGGGCATATATATCGCGTTTCTATGCTCCGTTGAATAACACTTCATCAGCCGGCGCTGCCTGTCATACTCTATCATTTTGGCGGTCAACTTCAGGTCTTTCGTGTATTCCTCGTCCGCAAGCGGTTCTTCTTCTTTTTCTTCTTCAGATTGCGCGGCGTCCTCTTTCGGTCGCGCCGAGCCTGTTTTCTTCAAATCGGGTATGAGCGCGGTCGCGTTGCCTCTGATTATGTAGCCGTCGAAATCCTCTCCCCACGCTTCCATGTCATCCCCGTAATATATGTTTCCATCCAGACTGAACTCCACCGGCGTCGGAATCACAAGTCTCTTCTGATTTCCGTTCCACTCGAACACGCCTGTGCGGAAATAGTCGCCGTTTTCCGATTTCATCTCGACTCCGCCGTCAAGATTCAGCGTCTCGGTTTCGGAATTATAAACGGCTCGTTTGGCGGTGAAAAAAAGAGGCGGTTCTTCGTCTCTGTAGAAAACCCCTCTTTTTACGGCTTTTATCTCGTGATGCTTGCCGGACTTGTCAATTCTGATCCCGTCCGTCCATGCTTCCCACTTCAAACGGCCGTCCCTGTAAACCCGCGCGTAAGTCCCCTTCAACAGAACCGTTCCCGGAGGTTTCTCTTTGGTCTCCTCCACCTTCATAACGAAAATAATAAACACGAACGCCGTTGCGAGCGCCGCGAAGACTCCCAAAAATATCTTCCGTATTGTTTCTATGCTATCGTACATACAATCGCCGATTATAAATATACAGCATTTCGCTTTCCGTGTCGTTTCCCGCCTCTGAAATGGATAATAACGGTTTTCGGTATTTCATCAATTCATACGGTGTATGATGGAGATTGATTGTCAGATTCAGTCAACTATAAGCTTGCGAATACCGCGCGATATTCATTCGCGCCTGCTGAAAGAACACCCGCAATAGTTTTGCCTTCGAAATCCGAATTCCCTGCTCAGTTCGCAGCTTTTTTTGTATCCGTCGTTCTTCTTGAAGTCGGCCCGCAAAAAAGCGATTCCAGTTTCTTCCGCCACGCTCTCTCCCTGCTCATTGATTACAGCGGCGTTTTTGTGGGGACTTACCGAAAGCGTCGTGGCTATATGAGCGGCCCCGATTCCTGCCGCCGCCTTTGCCGCCGACTCAAGCCGTAGACTGAAACAAACCCTGCATCTGCCTCCGCCTTCAGGCTCGTTTTCCAGTCCTGATATTGATTCTCTCCATCTGTCGTTATCATACTCGGCTGTCAAAAGAGAGACGCCTGTCGCTTCTGAAAGTTTTTCCATTTCGTCCAAGCGCATGCGCCATTCTTCCTGCGGCTCGATGTTGGGATTATAAAAATACAAAACTACATCCCATGAGTCCCGCAATATGTTAAGGACATAAGGCGAGCACGGCGCGCAACATGCGTGCAATAAAAGCTTGGGTTTTTTCGAATCCGTCGCGTCGCTCATAATTTGTCATAAAGCTACTGTATTATGCCATGCTTCACATCCGGGCGATTTCCTTGAACGCTTCTATCAGATAATCAACCTGTTCGTCCGTAAAACCGAAGGTAGACATTTTAAACCACCGGGTCTGTCCGGGCTTCAAGCCTGTGATTCCTCTGTCCGCCAGCGCGGAATGAAGGAAATAGCCGCGCTTGCGACTATTCTCAGCGATGCGGTGGAACAACGGCGTTTCAAACCTGATAAGATCGTGGCGCTTCGGTTTCTCGCCCATCTGACGGATTTCGCCCAACGATTCCATAGCTTCCACGAACCTGACGGCTTTGGCCACTTCTGCGTCCCACCGTTTGACGCGCTCCTTGACTCCGGGCAGAGCCGCCATGAAAGACACTATATTCGCGCCTCTGGCGGTGCAGCCCAGCAGCTCAATATTTTTGTTCGGATGCGTCAAGGATGTTCTGAACAAGCGTTCGGCCCATTCGCCGTTTGCTCCCATGAAGCCGACCGGACCGCTCGCTGCGAAACTCTTATGCCCTGAGCCAACCATGAAATCAACGCCGAGCGCGCGTCCGTCCACCGGCATTCTACCCGCCGAATACGCGCAATTCAGAATCAACGGGACGCCCGCGTCCTTGCAGATTTTCGAGAATTCTGCCGCGTCGTTGAGGTTGCCGTAATCGCCGTCCACGTGCGTAAGCAGGGCCGCCGCCGCGGGCTTTCCTGTTTTCGATTTGCAATATTCCAATGTCTCGGCAAACGAATCAGGAGTCACTCGGAAGTCGGGGTCGCCGGTGTTTGTGGATTTGAAAACTTCGAGGCCCGCGCGCTGCGCCGCCACGTATGTAGAATAGTGCGCGTTCGCGTCCAACACCGCGCCTCGCCCCGGTTCGGACAGCGTGTGAAATATCGCGAATTTCCCTTCCCTTGCTCCCATCGTGACTGCGACGCGGTCCATTCCCACAAATTCGGCCAACTCGACCGCGAAACATTTTATGTCCGGCTTTTCGATATCGTGAAGAACGCCCGCGCAACGGTCGCACACGGAATAACCGTCTGAAAAACGGGCGGCGGCTTTTCTCGCCGCGGCGCTCGCCCTGCCCCCCGTCTGAAGCGGGTTCAGGTTAAGCGCAAGCTCGTCTATCGCCACTCTTTCGAAACTCATAGCGAAGCCTCGATTCTGTCTAGCGCTTTGCGCGCTTTCTCGATTTTCTTTGTCAGCGCCGCGCGGCTCTCTTCCGAGAGATTCTGCAACGGGGCCGCGTCCCTCCAGATATCCCTCACGTCTTCCATTAGATCGAGCACCCTGAATGTGTCCTCAACCCGCTGTTTGTTCCTTTGAGCAATCGTCTTATCCATATTGCCACCTTCAGGCGGACGCTCTCGCCCCCCGTTGAATTTTACGCCTCGTTGAACTACTATAAAGTCTCAGCGCTCGGCTTTAGAACGCTGTCGCAGCGCGGCTAATATTATCGCAGATAGGCGGCAAAGATTAAAGCTTGCCGGGGCCGGATCGGCCTGAAAGCGGGGAATGTCATGAAATTCAAAGCGTGGTTCCAATGCGTTATGGGCTGCGAAGGCAAATACAGCCTCGGCGAAATTATTTACAAATGCCCGAAGTGCGGCAGCTTGCTTGAAGTCCAGCACGACATGTCTCTGCTGAAAAGGCGCAAACCTGAAACTTGGATACGGCTGTTCGAAGACAGGTTCAGGCACACCAAATGGCCCTACGGCAGCGGCGTATGGGGCAAGAAAGAGCTTGTAAACCCTGAAATAGCCGATGAGAACGTGGTCAGCCTTTTTGAAGGAGGCACTAATCTTTTCTGGGCCGACCGGCTAGGCCGCGAGCTTGGCATGAAAGAGCTTTGGATCAAACAGTGCGGCAACGACCACACCGGCAGTTTTAAGGATCTTGGCATGACCGTTCTTGTCAGCCAAGTCAAACAGATGATAGCCGACGGAAAAAAGATACCTGCGGTCGCGTGCGCTTCCACAGGGGACACCTCGGCGGCCCTTGCCGCCTTCTGCGCCGCCGCCGGCATCAAAGCCATTGTTTTGCTGCCTCGCAACAAGGTTTCCAACGCGCAGTTGATTCAGCCAATCGCAAACAACGCTCTCACGCTTGCTCTCGAAACGGATTTCGACGGCTGCATGAGAATCGTCCAAGAACTGACTGAAAAAGAAAACATATATCTTGCCAACTCGATGAATTCCCTCCGCATTGAGGGACAAAAAACCGTCAGCATCGAGCTTACTCAACAGTTCGACTGGGAAGTCCCCGAAGTGATCATCATCCCCGGCGGGAACCTCGGCAACGTTTCGGCTCTCGGAAAAGGTTTTTTAGAAATGAAAGAACTCGGCATTATAGACGAGCTGCCACAGATAATCTGCGCGCAGGCAGAACGCGCCAATCCTCTGTATCTCAGCTACAAAAAGGGCTTCAAGGAAATCGAGCCTGTCAAAGCGAAAAAGACTCTCGCGAGCGCTATTCAGATAGGCAATCCCGTGAGCGCGCACAAGGCGATAAGAACGCTTAAACAGTTTAACGGAGTCGTGGAGCAAGCCACCGAAAGCGAGCTTGCCAACGCGTGCGCCCGCGCCGACAGAACGGGCCTTTTCTGCTGCCCGCACACCGGCGTCGCTCTCGCCGTGCTGTTCAAGCTAATCGAACAGAAACGCCTCGATCCCCAAGCGCGAACAGTCGTCATATCCACCGCGCACGGCCTGAAATTCACTGACTTCAAACTGAATTACCACGAAGACAATATTCAAGGCGTGAAGCCTTTGTACCAGAACCTGCCCATACCCGTCTCCGCCGACTTCAAAAAAGTCCGCGATATTATCTACAGACAAATTGAGAAAGACTTCGGCAAAACCTCGGGCGGCAAAATCAGGGGGAAACAATAATAATGGCGGCAAAGAAGATTCAGAAACATCCGTCCAATAAACCGGCGGCTAAGCAAATGGGCATCTCGACTCTGTCGGTGCACGGCGGAGAGGAACGCCACAAGTATGCCGATTCTGTAACCGTGCCAATCGTTCAGACTTCCACATTCGTCTTTCAGGACGAAAACGATATCCGCGAGTACACATCGGGAAAGAAAAAACGATTCGAATACGCGCGCTATGGGAATCCCACGACGAGAACCGCCGAGCTTAAACTTGCGGCTCTCGAAGGAGCCGAAGACGCTCTTCTTTTTGACTGCGGCATGAGCGCGGTTTCCACATCCCTTTTGTCCATGCTGTCGTCCGGCGACCACATTGTCATCACAAGCGACGTTTATAAGAAAACGTTGCAGTTCGTACGAAACGATCTTTCCCGTTTCGGGATTCTCAACAGCGTCGTTCCGCCGCGCGCCGAAGACATTGCGTCAGCCATACGCCCGGAAACCAAACTGATTTTCTCGGAATCTCCCACTAATCCTTACGTTTACGTGCTTGATTTCAAAAAGCTTGCTGCTGTGGCAAAGAAGGCGGGCGTTCCGACCTTCGTGGACAGCACTTTCGCCACGCCTTACAATGTTCGCCCTCTCGAATACGGCATAGACATGGTGATGCACAGCGCGACGAAATATCTCGCCGGCCACAACGACATTATGGCCGGGGTGGTTCTCGGTTCCGAAGAAAGAATCAATAAAGTCAAAATGTTTCAAAAGACAGTGGGCGGATGCATAGACGCTCACGCCTCTTATCTGCTACTCAGAGGGTTGAAGACTTTCGCTCTGCGGGTCAACCATCAGAATGCGAGCGCTTTGGCCGTCGCTCGGTTCCTTGAGAATCACCCTCGAATTAAACGCGTATGGTATCCCGGACTTCCCAGCCACCCCAGCCACAAAATCGCGAAGTCTCAAATGCGCGGGTTCGGCGGCTGCCTCAGTTTTGAAGTGAATTCCAACATGGCAGGCGTCCAGAAGTTTCTCAGAAACCTGCGCCTGTGCCAGATGGGCCCAAGCCTCGGCGGAACTGAAACCCTCATCACACATCCCGCCACCATCACTTACTATGACATGACGAGACCCGCAAGACTGAAACTCGGCATAACCGACCAGCTTGTCAGACTTGCGGTCGGCGTTGAAGACCCGGAAGACATCATCGCCGATCTCGACGCGGCGTTGAGCTTAATCAAATAATCGCAATCAACTCAGGCAATTCTCAATGACATAAAAAAACCGCCCCTCTCAGGGCGGTTTTTTAATCTCTGAAATCACACTTATTATTGTTCAATGCAGAGCAAGGTTTCAGCGGCACAGCCCCCGGTCCATGAACAACCGGAATCGACGGAACATGTCGCTTGTTCAGAATAGAAAGAACAAGCATAAGTGGGGTCTCCGGCGCAACCGGTCGCCCAAGAACAACCGTGAACTGCGCTGCAGGCGCTCTCATCCATGTAATTCACACAAGGAGCCGGCGTGCCATCGCAAGCGGAGCCGCCAGAGAAGCTGAACGCACACTCGATATTTGTCTCGCAAGCGCTTTGGCTTGACGCATACATGTAACAATCGGTTGAATCGGCCATCGTGCAATTCATATCCCCGCCGCATGCAGGTGCATTGCTTCCGTAATATGAGCATCCTATCGAAGCGTCATCGCAAAGGCTAACGCCCGCATACCATCCGCATAAGCTGCTGTGGGTCTCGCAATCAGTTTGAATCGTAAACACCGAGCATTGGAGCGCTTCCGTGAAGCTGTCGCAATCGGATCCCGTCCAGATACACGTCGCTTCAGCGTTGCAAATCGACGAGCTTGATCCAAACATGCCACATCCTGCCGTGCCGGTGTCCACGCATCCCGGCAAGTTATGGTTATATTCACAATCCGGGTCTGCGTTGCATGCGGACTCGCCATATCCGTAGTATCCGCATCCGAGCGCAATGTCGCCGCACAAATTAAGTCCAGAGTACCAGTTGCAGAGCGTTCCGTGGTAGCCACAGTCATTCTCAATCGTGAACATCGAGCACTGGCTCGCGCTCACCAAGTCGGCGCATGTTGAGCCTGTCCACACGCATTCGGCGTTCACGTTGCATGTCTCGCCGGTTCCGTAAGTCTCGCAACCGGACGCCACGGATTCGATACAATGATCCGTGTCCCATTCGCAGTTGGGATCCCCCACGCACATCGACTCGTCCATCGGACCGTACTTGGAGCATCCGGCAGTGTCAAACGGCACACAATGATTATCCGAGTAATTCCACTCGCAGATTCCAGTCTGAGCGTTGCAGTTCGTGTTACTGTCGCCAAATTCTCCGCAGCCCGCAGTGCCGTAATCCACACACATATCTGTGTTATGGTTATAATCGCAGTCAACATCCATATTACATTGTTCAACTGTGGCAAATTCGTAATATCCGCACCCGTAGGTGTTTCCGTCGCATGTCATCAAACCGGCGTACCATTTGCAATCAACGGAATGGTTCTCACAATAAACTTGGTCGATTAACTGATTGCAACTTGAGACGCCGCCGAATGTGACGCATTCGCTATTAACATCATCCCAAATACACGCTGAATCCGTGTTGCAAGCTTCCAGAGTTGAGTGTTCACCGCACGCTGGGCCGCCTATGTCTTCGACGCATTGATCCACGACCCACGCGCAATTCGCATCCATTCCGCAAGCTGTATCATTCGAGCCGTAAATCCCGCAGCCTTCCGACTTTCCGCCGCAGATTCCAAGCCCGACATACCAACTGCAATACTGCCCGTGAATCGAGCATTCCGTTTCGTCGATGAACATGGCGCAGTTGTTTTCGGCGTTTAGCGCGTAACAATTGCTTTCAATGTACACGCATTCCATGTCGGCGTTACAGGTCTCCATAGTCACATATCCGGAGCACTGCAGACCGGGTTCTTCCGCCATGCAAGTCTGAAGTCCCGAATCCCAGTAGCAATCGTGCGCCGCGCATGCCGTATCGTCGCTTTCGAACATGCCGCACATCATCGGGCTAAAGTCCAAGCAGCCTTCGCCATAAATACAATTCGGATTAGAGTTACATTCGTACTCAACAATGATTTCGTTGCAAACGACCATTCCGGCAGGTTCGCAATAACTCATATCGCCCGTGTGCCAGTTGCATATTCCGCCGCCGCCATAAGCATCGCAATAAGACTGGCTCAGAGCATTGCAAGGCTCTCCTGATCCTTCGCCTGATTCGCAATAGTCATACCACCAATAACAATACGGCGACTCGTTGCAGGCGTACGGGTCGTTCTGATCCATGCATGGATTTGCTCCGCAGTGATCGCCGTACCAGAAGCAACCTTCCCAATCACATGTATAGCTGTCGTAGTACTGCGAGCAGACAGCGCCCTGATCTTGGTCGCACATATATCCATTCCAAGCGCACATGGCATCTTCATCGCACGCGACTTGGTCAGACGGCCCGTATTTGAAGCAGCCTGCTTCTCCTTGATTGGCGCAGAATTCCTCGCCATAGTACCATTCGCAATCAGGATCGGAATTGCACGTTGCAGAATCGGTTGATGAATAATAATGACACTGGTGATATGCCTCAGCGCACACATTCGATGCAGAATACCAGTTGCAGTAATTGCTGTGAGTTTCGCATGAAGCGTCATCCGCGAATGTCGAGCAGTACGAATCATTAGTCATTTCCATACAACTGCCGGGATCGCCAGTGACCCACACGCAACCGAAATCCATGTTGCAAGTCGTCGGTTCGCCGTACTGTCCGCACAATAAATTCCATTGAGTGTTGCATACGCCGTAATAAGTGTCCCACACACAATATGGCTGATTGTCGCATTCAGCAGACTCATCCCAACCGTATCCTGCGCAACCCGCAGTTCCATAATCCACGCAGAGATTATCGTTAAAACTCCACTCGCATACGCCCGTTTGGTCTTCACAGATAGAAGAATCATCCGCGAAGGCTCCGCAACCGGCCATTCCTTCAGGAACGCAAGAATAATTGTTGAAATTCCATTCGCATCCTAACGAAGAACTGTTGCAAGCGTCAGGCCCGCCGTATTCTTCGTAAGAGGCGCAGTCAACAGCTATCGGGCCGCAACTGCCTCCATAACCACTGCCATACCATTCACAGAAGGTTGGATTCTGGTTGCAAGAATATTCAAATCCGTATGCTTCGCATTGACTGCCGTGCAACAGCGTCAGACACTTATCTGAGCCATAGCCGTCCCAGTAACAACCGGGCGCGACGTTGCATTCGGTGAGGTCGCTGTAATCCGAGCATGTTCCAGTGTCTTCATCGCACATGTAACCGTTCCAGTGGTAGCCCACACCGCATTGCGCTACACATAACTGATTGCCCGCGTCCCAGTAACAATCAAACTGGTTGCCGCAATTCCATTCATCTTCGTTGAATGCCTCGCAACCCATTCCGCTCTCGAAACATTGGCCTAAGTTGTCAACCCACTCGCAACCGTTGTAATAGCAATCGTTGACGTTATAGGATTGACAACCCAAATCATCGGTGCAACTGTAGCCGTTCCAGTAGCAGTTTTCATTATTCTCGCACGGGGTTTCAGAGTAATAATCGTTGCAAATTCCGGTGTCCATGTAGCAGTTATATCCGTCCCAATAACAACCCATGCCGCCGGCGCATGCTGTTTCAGTGTAATTATCCATGCATCCATAACCGCCCATATCGACAATGCACTCATAACCATTCCAATGACAATCCATTGTGTTGTCGCATTCATAACTGTCATATATGGACGCGCAGTCGGGAGCCACATAGTCTTCGCATAATGAACTGCCGTAGTTCCATGAGCAATCTACGTTCATGTTGCACATATTGTCGGAATCCCAGTAGGAGCATGGATACTCCGCTTCATCGACGCACATCGTCCAGAATGAAAGCCATTTGCAACCGGGCGCGCCGTCGCATTGGAATCCGTCGCCGTATGCCGAGCAACCGGACGAGCCATATTCGACACATGAGCCTTCCTGATAGTTCCACTCGCAATCCGTGTCTGACTGACAAGGACCGGAGCCGTAGTTATTATAGTAAGAACATGCATAAGAGACATCGTCGCACCTGTTAAGTCCGGCGTACCAGTTGCATCCGGCTTCCGCCTCGCAAGAGCTTCCCTCGTTGAACGCAGCGCAACCGGCATATCCTTCATCGTTGCATAGCGCTATATGGTAATTCCATTCGCACAGCGGGTCCGCGCTGCCGTTGCACGCCGAGTCGTCGTTGAACGCGCCGCACCCGGCTTCGCCTATGCCGACACAGTAATTGGCGACATAGTTCCATTCGCAGACGCCCGTTTGCATCCCGCACATCTGAGAATCCGACCATCCCGCGCAACCCGCCGTCCCTTCTGTCACACACTCGCCAACCTGATAGTTCCACTGGCAGTCCGGGTCGTTGTTGCAGGAGTAGGCGCTTGCATTGTAGTATGAACAGCCCAATCCAACCGTGTCGCACCTGTCCACATACCATTCGCAATCGAAGTCGCTTCCGCAACTTGATTCATCGCCGTAGGCGTCGCATCCCACCGTGCCTTCTTCATAACACTTATACGCCCAGAAACTGTATTGGCAACTCGGATCGCTGTTGCAATCCGCGTCGCTGTCATAAGCTCCGCAGCCTGCCATCCCCAGTTCGACACAGATGTAGTTATTGAAATCATATTCGCAATTTGAATCCAAGTTGCATTCTTCGTCGTACTCATGAACGCCGCAACCGGCTGCTCCGTACTCGACGCAACTATTCAGCGCGAAACTCCATTCGCAGTTGCCTACATCGTTGTTGCAATTATATGAGCCATTGTGAATTCCGCATCCCACCATTGACTCTTCCTGACATTGATTAACGTTATAGTTCCAAGCGCAGATGCTGTCTTCGTCGCACGTGTAAATGTCCCCGAAAATTCCGCACCCAGCGGTTCCGATTTCCACGCAGGTCGAATTCGAGTAGTTGTATTCGCAAAGCTCATCGTAATTGCAGTATTCGTCTGACGCGTACGACGCGCATCCGATATCCTCAACACATCCGGTTCCAATCCACTTGCAGCCTGAGGTTCCTCCGCATGTCGTCTGATCGTATTGATTCCAGCATTCCGACCCTGCTCCCGTCACAACGCACTGGTCCACATCCCACATGCAGAGCATGTCTTTTCCGCACTGCATCTGGCTGGTGTAGTTCCAGCATTCACCGGGGATGATTTCCAAACAAGCCGTTTCGCCAGCGAACCAGAAGCAACCCGGAGCTGCGTCGCATTCGAGTTCGCCCGGATAATTGTAACATCCGGGGCCGGGATCGAACGCCTCGCAATATCCGTCGCCATAGGTGTTCCACTGACAGTAAGACGAGTGCAGTTCGCAAATCGACTGATCCCCGCTGAAGAATCCGCAGTTGCCTCCGTTATCAAGCATTTCGCAACCGCTCACTCCGTCGTAGTAGCAATTGACGTCATTGTTGCAATCAGTTGAGTTTTCATATAATGAGCAGACATCTCCAAAATCCTGAACGCATTCCGTGGTCATTCCATCCCACATGCAGCCGAACGTGTTGTCGCAATCCATCTGATTGAAAATGTTGAAGCATTCCGCCGGAGCGAGATCTTCGACGCATATCATCTCGACCTCGTCCCACAAACAACCCTGCTGCATGTTGCACATATTCATGTCCGTATATGTCTGGCAAACTTCTGACATTTTAAATACGCACGTGGTCGCCATCATGTTCCATTCGCATCTGTCGTCAGCGACGCAATCCATGTCGTTGATGTGAATATCCGTGCAATCGCCTTCGAGCGAATAACAATTTCCGGCGTAAGAGTTCCATCCGCAACTCATATCTCCATAACAAGAAGAGGAAGTTGTATAAGCCGCGCAATCGTCGACCACTTCCACGCACTCGCTGAAGCCATAATCCCAATTGCAACCGGGGGTTTGATTGCATATATCAGAGTTTACAAACTCTGAGCAAGAATCTCCGCCCATGTCCATCACGCACTGGTCGCCATCCCACATGCAGCCCATGGTAGAGTTACATGAAGATTCATCGATCATCATCGGACATGTCGAGCCGGCGTCCTGCACACAGGACGTTCCATTCCACACGCAACCCATCATGCCTAAGCATGAGGATTCGTCGGTGTTATTCCAACATTCTGGATTAACAATGTCTTCAATACAGTATGTTCCATCCCACATGCAATCCATTGTCGCATTGCAAGTAGATTCATTAAATATGTTCCAGCACTCCGGGCCGCCCATGTCCATTACGCAGTATGTCCCGTCCCACATGCAGCCCATAGTGTTCGCGCAATCAACATCGTTGTAGATCATCGAGCAGTCAGGCCCCATGTCTTCAACACAGTATGTCCCGTCCCACATGCAGCCCTGCTGCATCTCGCACATGCCCATATCCGTGTATGTCGAACATACTTCTGACATTTTGAACACACATGTGTTCGACATCGAATTCCATTCGCACCTTTCATCGGCGACGCAATCCATGTCGTTGAGGTGAATATCCGTGCAGTCGCCTTCGAGCGAATAGCACGTTCCGGCATAGGCGTTCCATCCGCAACTCATATCTCCATTACAAGACGGCATATCCGCATAAGCGGCGCATTCATCAATCACATCCTCGCAAACGCCGAAGTCATAGTCCCAGCTACAACCGGGGGTTTGGTCGCATATTCCAGAATTTACGTATTGTGAACATGAACCGCCCATGTCCATCACGCACTGATCGATGTCCCACATACATCCCATCGTGTTCGAGCAGTCAACATCGTTAATTATTTCGCCGCAAGATATTTCGCCTTGAGCCTCGCCGCAGAAATCCATATTCCATTGACACGCGGGATCCATATTGCATTCTTCATATGTGTGGCCGCCGCAATAGACCTTTCCGCTGTTTTCCAAACAAACCATCTCGGCAGGATTCCAGTAGCAATCCTCCGTATTGGACATGCACGCGCTCATGTCATAGGAGCCGCAAATGCCGCCGTCGAAATTACATCTGGACTTCGAGACATCCCAGAAACAATTCGCGTCTGTTTCGCATATTCCGGCATCGCCGTAAATCTCGCAAGGATCAAAGACTGAAACGCATTCCATCAATCCGAAATCCGGGTTTGTGCCCTGCGGGCAAACACAGAAGCCCGGCATCATCGGGTCTTCAACCGTTCCGCCCGTGCATTCTGCCGAACAACCGTCGACGAACGGATCCATAAACGGAGTGTCTCCGCCGCACACGCAATTGCCATCGCTATAAACCATTCCATCGGGGCAAATGCTCATGCATTCGCCTGCCGCCTGATCCGGATATGTCCCTTCAGGACATATACACATCCCCGGCATTTCCGGATCGTCGGCCGCCGCGCCGCCCGTGCAACTTGCGACGCAGCCCTCTGTGAACGGATCCATGAACGGAGTGGAGCCGCCGCATACGCAATTGCCTCCGAGATATTCCATTCCGTCTGGACAAATGCTCATGCATTCGCCTGCCGCCTGATCCGGATATGTCCCTTCCGGGCACATACACATTCCGGGCATTTCAGGATCATCAGCCACTGTTCCGCCGGTGCAACTTATTTGACAACCATATGTGAACGGATCCATGTAAGGAGCCGAGGGGCCGCATACGCAGCCGTTCGGCCCTTCAACCATTCCATCCGGGCACATCATTACGCATTGTTTCAAAGCAAAATCAGGACCGTAGCCCTGCGGGCAAACACACATCCCGGGCATCTCCGGCGTAGTCACCTGTCCGCCCGAACAATTCGCAGAACAAGCGGCGGTAAACTGGTCCATCAACGGAGCGTTCGGCCCGCAGACACATTCGCCTTCCGTTCCGACGACCATTCCGACCGGGCAACTGCTGACGCACTGTCCGGTGTTTATGTCGAGCGCCGTGCCGGGACCGCATACGCATCTCATATTCGCGGGGTCTCCGATTTTCGGAGCCGGACATGTCGTGTGGCATGTTCCGTAGAACTGATCGAGATACTGCCCTGTGGGGCATGTTACTGCTACAGTAGGACAATAGTTAGTGGCAGCGGTTCCGACTCTGCAGGGGCATTGATCCGAAGCGTTCGGAGCGCCGTCTAGATCGCAGTCGGGATTTGTCATGAGGTCGCATCCCACCGCGTCCGTCCCTTCGGGGCAAAGCCTCTGGAACGTGCCGGATTCAGTGACCACCACGCCTGTTTCATTTACGCAGGGATTCGCGTCGTCCACGTTGAGAATGCCGTCCGCGTCGCAGTCTCTGCTCGCAATGGCGAAATCGCATCCGGCGCCAGCAGTTCCCGTCGGACAAATCGTGGCCGAAACATTGGCGACGCAGGTCTTTGTCGTCGGGTTTAAGGAAGTCCCTATCGGACAGACGCACTGGTTCATGATGGGATCAATGACTTGTCCGCCGGAGCAGGTGGCAAAACACCCGTTGACCGACATGTCATAGTACAATCCGGGTTGGCACACGCACACGCGAGTCGCCGGGTCGCCCACCATTCCGGTCGGGCAACCGGGCAGACAGTATCCTTCCGTGCCGAGAAAACCGGTGGCGCAGTAACATCTGCCTATCGACGAGTCCGCGACCTGTCCGCCCGTGCACGAGCTTACGCATCCGCCGACCGCCGTGTCAAAATACTGGTCGTCGCCGCACTGCGCGAAGCTCGCGACCATACAGGACTGCATCGTCTCGCTCCACATCGTGCCGGAAGGACATATGCAGTTTCCTTCAGGGGTCTTTATCTGGCCGCCTACGCACACCGCCGCAGACGGGGTGACCGTCTGATAAGTTCTGGTTCCGGGGTTGTCCTCAGCCTTGCGCGGGTCGGTTCCTGCCTGAATTTCTTGCAGGTCAGTATAGTTATCTCCATCAGAGTCCTTTTTATATGGGTCGGTTCCGAGAGCCATTTCCTGAGCGTTCAACAGACCGTCGCCGTCGCAGTCTCCATCGGGCAAGGCCTGAGCGTTGCAGCTCACGGCGCAAAGCGCGCTGTCGCGCCTGACCGGAGCGGATTCCCATTTGTTCGCGTTGCAGTCAAGACCATTTCTAAGTCCGTCAAAATCGCAGTCCGCGTTCGGGTCGGTCGGATCGCACACGCACTTGAGGTCTTCGTCGATAAGGCCGTCGCCGTCGTTGTCGATTCCGTCGGGCGATTCCTCGTCCACGCGTCCGTCGCGGTCGTCGTCGATTCTATTGTCGCATTTCATGCCTATCTGAGCCGCTTGTTCTTCTGTGATGGCATCGCAATAAGCTTGGCTCAACCGGCTGTCGCATTTGGCTCCGATCGCGGGCGAGTCCTCGTCTATAAGCCCGTCGCCGTCATTGTCCAGACCGTCGACCGGATCCTCGTCGATTCTGCCGTCGCAGTCATTGTCTATTCCGTCTCCGGGAACCATCGCGGTTCTTGTGCAAACAATTCCGCGAAGCACAATAGCGTTTTCAGCAGGGGTGGATACGGATATGTCGCCGATTCTAGCTCTGACGATGAGAGGATTGGCGGGACCGCTGAAAATCGTCATTCTGGCCTGAGCGTAATAAGCGTTGGATTCGGTTGATGAACCGGTCTGTCCGCTCGCTCTCGCCGCGGAAGAGCCGTCTTCCCTCGCCGCAGTCGCTCCGGCGATCGGCATCAGCGTTCTGCTTCCGAGGAAGGTTCCGTTTCCGTCTGTGAACGTCACGGTAAGCGCGCCGGAGAACGGGGTGGAGGATTTTGCGGTCGCTACCGCTTGAACAGAAGTCTGACCGTTCACCCACACGCCGCTCGGAACCAGCAACACGTCAACATTCTGAATATTTACTCCCATCGCGGCGGCATTGTTTGTCGCGCCGGAATTGATAATCAATCTTGTCGTCTGTCCGAACTGGTCATTTGCCACGAACTCTATCGGTTTGGTGCAATCCTGTTGATAGAATCCATCAAGGGAGAATGAACCGTCGGCCCCGATGGTCGCTTTGGGATTTCCCTTGATAGAAGATCCATTAATATAAACGTTGGTCCCGGGATTCGTCATACCTGAAATCGGGATCCACGGACACTGCATAAAACCTTCTGTCGGGTTCGATATCTCAAGTTTCGGAGGAGCCACCGCTTCTATCGCCACCTTGGCTTCCGCCTTGCATGTCCCATCCGAATTTGAACAAATAACTGAAACCGTTGTGTCTCCGGCCGATGCCAGTGTGAATTCCGAAGTGAACGCCCCGTTCGCGCCTGCCGTGACGGATGTGCCGCTCACAACGCATGTCGCTCCGGCAATCGTTGTTCCTGAAACAGCTACCGTTCCCTTGCTCAACGGATACGAGCCGCCATCCTCCGGTTTTGACAATTCAGCGAAACATTCGATCTCTTCTTCTTCGTCTTCCGATTCTTCATCATCCGATGTTGCCACGGCAACCGTGCCGGTGGCTGTTTCAGAACCGGATGCGGCCGGAGGAGCCACGCACACGGAGCCTTCTCCGCAATTCTTGCTGCAACATTCGTCTCCGGCTTTGCAGGCCGAACCGTTGGGAATGCAGGCGGCTGCCGTCTGGTCTGCCGCTTTCTCAGCGCAAACGCCATCCGCGCAGTTTCCGCTGCAACAGTCTTTGCCCGTTGTGCAAGCTGCTTCGATAACGCGGCAGCCTCCGCTCTGCATGGCGGATTCTTCGCCTTCGCACTGTCCGTCGACGCACTTATGAGACATGCAGTCTTCGTCTACTTCGCAAGCGTTCATCTCTTCGTTGGAGACCGGAACCGGGGGAGCCGGAGGCTGGTTCGGCTGAACAACCACCTGCGTGCCGGGAACCGCCATGACCGACTGGCCCTGAGACATAACCTCAACCGAGCCTGTCCTTGTCGTGACGCTAGTGGTGTTCTCAGGCGTGTTCTCCATGTCGAACTCGGTTCCGCGAACGCCTGCCACCGCGGTCGGAGTGCTAATCGAGAACTCCGAACTCGGGTTGTGCAGTTTCTCGGCCTTCGCCTTGACTTTGCCTGTCGTAAGGTCGAGGTTCGACGTGACCGTTTTTGTCCTCGGATCAATGTCGATATCCTTAATAGTAAAGTTTGTAAACGGGTTAATCTTCAATGTGTTTGAAGAACTCCACTTAACCGTGGCGGATGACTTTGCGCCCGTTTTTATTTGCGTCCCGCTTGGCAGTGACATGTTGACCGTGCCAGCCTGCCACGAGCCTCCGGGCAACATAATCTGCACGTCGCCTGTGACGCTCTGCAGCGATGCCGTTACAGGCAACGCTCTTAGATGCGCGGCATAAATCGCCACCGCAAAAATGAAAAGAATCATTACTGGGACAAATCTAATCGCCCTTTTACACATGGAACGACCCCCGCTGATAAAGTTTTTCGAAAAAATAAATATAACAGTGGTAATTAGTTGAGGTAATGCTATGTAACATAAAACATTGTGCCATATTGTTGTTATACTAACAAAACAATTTTACCATAGTCACTTCATTTATGGAAGAGAATTTTTTCCTGATTACTCCATTCAGATGGTATGACTTAACCCTTAAGAATTAAGTAAAAACACAAAAAACCTTTTATATTATTCAACATTTTTTATCGCAAGTATGTGACTGCGCTCACCGTTGGCATGTGATAGTTGTCACATCCGCTCCGCATAGCTTGTGCAAACTGTCTAATAGACTCTGCTTTTCAGTCCGTCCGCGCTTTTTATGATAAAGGAATTTTTCTTTATATTTATATACCCCATAATCTCCAACGTTTTTAACGCTCGCGTAAGCGTCTCCCTAGTGGTTCCAACGAGACTCGCCAATTCTGTCCTTTTGTGTGTCACCTTAATCTCAATACCCTCCGCCGAACTAATCCCATCTTCTCTTGCCATGTCGAGAAGAATCCTAGCCAACCTTCCGCAAACATCCAGAAAAACCAAGCTCTCCATGCTCTCGTTGGCATTCCTCAAACGTCTTCCCAGCACTCTTAACACTTTAATTGCTATATCAGGATGGCTCGTGAATTGTCTAATGAAGTCTTCTCTTCCGAGCGTCACCACTTCCGTCGGCTCAATGGCTACGACAGACGCCGATCTCGGTTCGCCGTCTATCAAGGACAGTTCGCCGAAGAATTCCTGAGGTTGAAGAATTCCGACAATGAATTCCTTGCCCTCATCGTCTGCCAGCACGACTTTCACCCTTCCTGACACAATCGAAAAAAACGAATCGCCTTCATCCTGCTTATGAATGATGATTTCATCTTTATCGTATTTTTTATATGTGGAAGCTTTGCTGAGAGCTTCCAGTTCTTTGGCAGTCAGATCGGAGAAAAGAGGGACCTTCTCAAAAATTTCCTTTGTGGTCATATCAAGAAATCCTCCAGAGACCGCGCGGCATTCGCGCATAACAAATTGTAAATTTAATTATGGAATAAGTATTAAGTAAAATCGTATCACACATTATTTTTATTATACACAATTTCAAACAAATTGGAATAAGTGATTTTAGAAAGCTGCCGGCAGTCGCGACTTGCGTCAATGAACGCCACTAAATTGAAATAAACAGAGCTATTAATGAAATATTACCGCTCTTCTGTTAAAATTATGTCCACTAATTCTGCGGTCAGCAGTAAACCGCGGCTGTAGGCGTTTATTCTTTGCCTTGCCGAGGAACCGGTGTCGCCGCAGATTTACTGAAGCGGAGAAAGCGCTGTGGCGCGAAGCCTTCTGGATATCGACAATCTAATAAACGAGTCTACGGAACTCGCCGCCTTGGGTCGGCACGATGACGCCGCTTTAGGTTTTCGGCAAGCTCTCTCAGGACTTGAGGACAGATTCCGCGGGGCCGCAAGCCAGTTGCCTGTGGATATAGTAGAGCGGCGCTTCAGACTTTTGTTGCGCCTAGCGCGAGCGCATATCGACGGAGACTCGCCTCTAAAAGCCATACCTTGCGCCACCGAAGCTATGGCCATCGCGCGCGGTCCGTTCTCCGACTATCCTGAATTTTTTCTAAGAGCGGCGTTCGAACTTGGATCAAGCTATCTTGCTTCTGGAGACACAGCGGCGGCGAAGTCAATAATCACTGAAGCGGCAAAGATTTCAAGATCTACATCGGCCGACTCATCGGCCCTTCCACAAATGTTATCGGCGTTGGCGGTAGGAAGACTTTTTGCGGCCGAGGAAAAAACCGCTCCCGCTATCGCGGCTTTCGAGCATGGAGTTAAATCGTCTCCTGAACCGACGGACGTTGAGACAGCGTTAGTGAAATCCGACCTGTTGCTATCGCTCGGCGACGCCGTCTCCCGCCTGTCTATGGCTGAGAAAGCTTTTCAATCATACATAGAGGCGGTTTCAACTCTTAGGAATTCGGGGATTGAAGCGATAAAGAACAACAAATCCCTTGACGCGGCTGTTCTGTTGGCGTCGGCCAGAAAGATTTTTCCGAAACTGCCCAACACTGCAGAATGTGTCGCCGCGCGGATTGATTCAGACATAGCCCTTGCATCCATATTGGATATGCGCGGCAGGTGGGAAGAGGCGGACAAGCTGTGCCGTGAAGCCGCAGAGCTGCTTCAACGCACCGGAGTGTCCCATCCCCGCGGAGCAGCCCTAGCGCGCATTGGAATGGGCGCTTTCCTGACTCACATGAAAAAATATGAAGATGCCGCGGTTGAACTTTCTCGCGCTGTTGAAATCGCGGAAAAAAACAACGATGTTTTCGCCCTTTGCGTCGCGCAATACAATCTCGGACTTGCCCTTTCAAAGCGTGGATCGGATGAAAAAGGAACAAAACTGTTCGAGGAAGCGTTGGACATGTTGTCCACTTCCCTGCCCGACGACGCGGACGCAAAGAGATTGATGGCTTTAATCAGGAATCAGTTAGGTTTTATCAGCGCGCGCGCGCGGCGATTCGACGCCGCCGTCGAACATTTCCAACAGAGCATCGAGTTGCTTAGGAACAGACCGGCGGACACCGCCATCGGCGAGACGTATCGCTTGTTGGGCGAAATCTATTCCGAACGCGGCCAGAACATGCAGAGCGAGCGGGCCTTGAAGAAAGCTCTGAAAACTTTCGAGGACGCTGGAGCCGTTTACGAGACCGCCCGCACATTCAGAAGCATCGGAGTCAACTTCCTGTCTACAGGCGAATTGGACAAAGCAATTTACTTTCTTGACGAGAGCATCAGCTTGCTCGAAAAGCTTGGAATCGAAGCAGAGCTTCCCATGGCGTACAGCACGAAAGCTAAAGCGTGCGTGATGATGGAAGAGTACGCGCAGGCGGAATCTCTTTTCACCAAGGACTTCAATATTGCCAAGAAATCGGAGAACAAGCATTCGCTGGCGTTTTCGTATTTTCATCTGGCAAGGATAAGACGGCTGTTGGGAAGGTCTCACACCGCCGAAGATTTCCTCAAACGCAGCTTGGACCTTTTCAATGAGGTGAACAACAGGGAGATGGCGGCGCTGACCATGCTTGAAATGGCGTTGTGCGCCTCCGCCCGAAGAGACACTAAAACAGCCACCGACCTCTGCGCCAAAGCGCAGTCTGTTTTCGAGGCGTCAAAGAATCAGGAGAATATCGCCTGCGAACTTCTTACGCGAGGCATAGTGCTGAGAGAAGCAAAACGCCGCCAGATGGCGCGGCGGTGCTATGAAGACTGCATCAGAATCCATGAAAAGCTTAATCCTGCGGCTCTCGAACTGGCGGAGGCGCATTTTGAGTTCGCCATGTTCTGGCGAGAGGAGAGCGACAAAAAATCGGCGACCCGCCATATCCTGAACGCTATAGAAATAACTGAAAAACTCGGTCTCACAAAAAAACTCAGCAAGTATCTGGCCGCCCTGAACGATATTAACCCGGAAGCGGGAGCGGGAATGAGGCTCTCCCGCATCATGGGCAAGTCCGGCGCGGAACAGATGATAAAAACGAAGGACGAGGACAAACTTACCGTAGAACAGAAAAATCTCACGGTGTTCTTTACCGATATACGAGGTTTCACTACAATATCGGAGACCTTGTCGCTTGAGGAGTTGAACTCGTTTCTTAATGATTTCTACACCAGCGTCACCCAAGTGATTATCAGGTTCGGGGGGCTTATCAACAAGTTCATAGGCGATGAGGTCATGGCGCTGTTCAATATCGACGGCGCTCTGGAGGATCACCCCGCGCGCGCGCTGAAAGCGGCCGTGGAGCTTGTCAGAACTATGGGCGAAGTCAACATGATTCGCGAGCGGCGCGGCGAGACTCCCATTCATCTGGGAATCGGAGTGAACTGCGGAGACGTTCTAATCGGCACTTTCGGTTCGTCTCTCAGGCAGGATTACACCGCCATCGGGGACACTGTGAACACTGCCGCGCGACTGCAAGCCAAGGCGGGACCCGGCGAAATTGTTGTGAGCCAGAAGGTTTACAACGCGGCTTCGGATGTCATCGCCGAAGCGGAGGACATGGGAGAAATACCTTTAAAAGGAAAAGACCGCGCCGCCAGATTATGGAAAATCAAGGCGCTTAAAGAAGAGGCGACACGGGAGGGGCAATAAAGTGACGACCACAAACGATTTGTACAACGGCATGTTCTTCGAGTATGACAACAACATCCTCGAAGTAACCGAGTTCCTGCACGTCAAACCCGGCAAAGGCCCGGCTTTCGTCCGCGCGAAAGTCAGGAACATGCGCACAGGGGCTTTGGTGGAGAGAACTTTTCGGGCGGGAGAGAAAATCGAAAAACTCCGCATCGACAAAAAAGACATGGAATATCTTTATCAGGATGGAGAAGGCTACGTGTTCATGGACACGCAGACCTATGAACAGGTACACATCCCCGCCGTCCTTCTGGGCGATCAGGTGAAGCTGCTCAAACCGAACTCCACGATGCACGTGCTGTTTTACGGGAGCGAGATTCTAGGGGCCGAACTGGATCAGTTCATGGAATACGTCATCGAGTTCGCGGAGCCGGGCGAAAAAGGCAACACCGTGCAGGGAGCTCTTAAAAGAGCAAGGCTCGAAACAGGAGCGGAAGTCATGGTTCCGCTTTTCATAGAAGCTGGAAGCGTTGTCAAAATCGACACCCGCACTATGCGCTACATAGAGCGAGTGAGCAAATGACCTTCTGCGCGCGGCAAGACGCGGCGGCGTTATTGTGCTATGATATGGAATACGCTGACCGCTTGTCGCGGTTGCGGATAACTTTAGAAAACAAGGGGGCGCCATGAGCGAACCGGTCGCGTCTCAGGGAAAAATCGAAATATTCGACGATGTCATACGAGCCATCGCCGGAGTGGCGATGAGCGGAGTCAAAGGCATCGTAGGTCCGCGCGGGACTTTCATCGACGGCATCAAAGCCGCCACCACCGGCAAACGGGATTTCCATTCCGGAGTCGATGTGAAAAAAACCGCCGACGAAAAGTTCGAGATAGATTTGTATATCATCATTGAATACGATGTGCGCGTTATGGAAGTCGCGCAGGAGGCCCAGCGCGTGGTCAAGGAAAGAGTCGAGGCCATAACCGGCAGAAGCGTCGGAGCCGTCAACGTCCATATCGCCGATATCAAGCTCCCCGACTCGATCCTCTCCCGCGAGCAGGATTGAACTTAATGAAAGTCATCTTTATTCTCATAGGGCTTTTATTCGATCTTGTCATCCTCGCTCTATCGGCGTTCATGATATACAGCGCCGTAGACCCCGGCGTATTCGCGATGGGGACGGAAACTGTTTGGCCTTTTCTGGAGTATCAGCGCGAAAGAATGATTGTCGGCGGAGTCGCCGCCGTTTTCTTCGTGCTTTCTTTCAGAGGGCTTTTCCTGCTCGCTTTCGGCGGAAGCGAAAAAGTCTTCACTTTGCGGCGTTCCGAAAACGGCGCGCTTACTGTCTCAGCCGTCACGCTCGAGCGTCTTGTGGATAGACTCGCCGGAACTATGCAGCCGCCCGCGAAAACCATCTCGGTTTCATTCGCCCAATCCGGCTCCGCTCTTGCCATCCGCCTCAAAATCAAACTCGACATGGCCGCCTGCAACCTCGGCGTTTACACCTCCGGCCTCGAATCTTCCGTGCGCGCTTATTTCAAGGATTCGCTGGGCATAGATATTTCCAGATTCGATGTTCAAGCGGAAACGGAAAAACCGCGCAATTCTGAACAGTAAAGGACTCGTCGACATGCTTTCGGACGATGAACGGATTTTTCTTATTAAGAATCGCGGCAGAATTATTCTTGCTGTCTTTCTTATCGTCGTGGGATTGCTCCTTATGACGATAGGTTTTCTTAAGACGGCTTTTCTGGTTCTTCTCGGCATAATCGGCTGGTTCTTCGGCCGCGCAATAGACGATAAGGATTTTCTAAAAAGATTCATTAACAATTACTTGGGGAAATAGCGCCTAATGTCAAGAAATAAAGCCCGACTCGTCGCCATGCAAGGATTATTCCAATTAGACGACGACAGAGAAGGCATGAAGCTTGTGATAGAATTCAGGGCCGGCGAAGAGGAACTCGCGCCGCGCGACTCGAAATATCTCGAAGAACTGGTCAACTCCGTCGTCGACAACCAAGCCGCCATCGACGAGCGCATAGGCAAATATTCCATAGGATGGGACATCTCCCGCCTCGGAAAAGTCGAAAGGGCGATTCTCAGGCTGGCAATCGCTGAAATGCTTTATATGACCGACATCCCTGTCAGCGTTTCAATCAACGAGGCGGTTCTGCTGGCAAAAAAATACGGAGCCGATCAGGCGTCGAAATTCATAAACGGAATACTCGGCAAATTCAGCAGGGAAGAAATGGACGCCGACCCCGCAAACCGGGCTAAACGAAAGGACCCCCGACAATGAGCGCGATCCCCGGCTCAGCACAACCGGTCCTTTCCGTCACTCAACTGACATCCATCGTAAGAAAAACAATTGAAGCGGAACCCTCTCTCGAAGGGGTCAGCGTCAGAGGCGAAATTTCGAATTTCACCCGGCACGCAAACGGAAACCTGTACTTTTCTCTCAAGGACAAAGACGCCCAAATCCGCGCCGTCATGTTTTCTAGGTCGGCCTTCGGCCTGAATTTCAAGCCCGCCGAGGGCGACGAGGTGGTAGCGGCAGGCTCCGTCAGCGTGTATGAAAAGCGAGGCGAGTATCAACTATATGTCCGCTCGATGACTCCGGCGGGCAGAGGCGCGCTTTTCCTCGAATACCTCAAACTGAAAAAGAAACTTGCGGACGAAGGACTGTTCGACTTTTCCCGCAAAAGGAATCTCCCGATGTTTCCCCGGCGCATTGCTGTTGTTACATCGCCGACCGGGGCCGCAGTCCGCGACATCATCAACGTGATTAAACGCAGATTTCCCGCGCTGGAACTAACAGTGTGTCCGACGCTCGTGCAGGGAGACCAAGCTCCGCCGCATATCCGCGCTGCTTTGAAAAGAGCCGCGGCCCTCCCCGGCGTTGACCTGATTATCGTCGCTCGCGGCGGCGGTTCCTTCGAGGACTTGTGGTGCTTCAACGACGAGCTTCTGGCGCGCGACGTCGCCGCCTGCCCCATCCCGGTTATCAGCGGCGTCGGACATGAAATCGACGAGACAATCATAGATTTCGTCTCGGACTTGCGCGCTCCCACTCCTTCCGCCGCTGCGGAAATAGCGGTTCCCGATATTTATGAGCTTCGGCTGAGGTTGCGCGGCGTCGGCGACAATCTTTCACGACGGCTGATAGAAACTGTCAGATACACTCGGTCGGCCCTGAAGAATATTGAGTTGACTCTATCCCCGAAAAGGTTTTTAGAAAGATTGGACCGTAGGAAACAAACGCTTGACGACTATGCGTCTGTTATGAAACGCTCCGTCTCGTATAAGTTGGCGACGCTGAAAAAGCAAATTGAGCACGAACAGGAGAAACTCGCGTCCATCGATCCGCGTCGAGTATTATCTCGCGGGTATGCGATGGTTTCGGACGCGAAAACCGGGGCCATCGTCAAATCGACGTCTCAAGCCCCGCACGGCGCGCTTCTTCGCGTGTCGGTCTCCGACGGCGATTTCAACGCCCGCTCGGAAGCCCCATCGACTCAGAGACAAAAATCTCTTTCGTTCGACGACTGATTAAGGAGTCTCACATGGCAAAAAAAGAAAAACAAAACTCATTCGAAGAAAACCTCGAAAAACTCCAAGAAATCGTCGACCGGGTCGACAGCGGAGAACTTGGTTTGGAACAGATGATAGCCTCCTATGAAGAAGGCCTCTCCCTGATAAAAACATGCAAGTCTATATTGGACGGCGCGGAATTAAAAATAAACAAGCTCGTTGAAGATTCAGAGAAGTCCGAACCATTCGATATTCAAGATTAACCCGGAATATGCAGTTCATTCAATAGTATTAACTACCAGAACATACCCAATTCAAGTCCACCATCCCCAGTCTTTTTACAAATAATAAGACAATCATAAGCGTATTCCCTATTGGCGGCGACCCAATGCGAAAACGGGGACTGGCAGCGCGCCTCACAGCGATGCCTGTACCCGCTTTTCGCCGCCGTGAGAACACCCAACACATCGTTGCCAAGGTCTCCTTGGCAACGATAAATAAATTCTTCATTCAGATTATTCAGTTTTAAACGAAATACATCCGCGCTAAACAGAATCGTTTCCGCTATTTCTTTTCCAGCTTGCCTAGGATGGAAAGGAAAAGCAGTTTGAGCGCGCCCATGTTCGCCATCAGAGGAGCAACATTGCCGGAAAACTTTATCTCTCCGCTCATAACTAGCGTTTTAACATCCGTTCCGGCGGTCATAGCCGCCCAGCCGCTCTCTGTGAAAGCCACCGTCGCGGTCGGCTCGATCCCGCTCTTCATAACCTTCAATTTGCCTTCCTTCATCTCGATGAGAGCGTCCTTGTCTCCGCAGCTCATTTTAACGACGCCGGTCAATGTCTTCGCCTTTTCCAGATACTTGTCATAATCGTTCAATTCTTCCGCTTTCTTAATCAACTCGAAAGAAAATCCGCCTTCCGGAAGAGCGACAGGCGCGGCCGCCGTCGCCCCGCCCCCGAAAAGCTTCTTTATCTTGAAAATCAGCCCTGTGAAAAAAAGTCCTATTTTCATCCATATCGACATAGCCGTCACCTCGTTGTGGTTTCGCGCCCTTTGCGCGGACATATTATATCGACGCAACAATGAATTAAACAGTGGCGAGGCGCAACAAAAAATCTGAGCGTTCAATCGCAGACAAAGATATGCGTTCGGATAGCTGTTATATTTTTCTGAATTCCGCTATGCCGTTCGTAAGAACCTGATTTTCGCCTTTGTTCGTGCTGGCGCCGAATTCGGCTGTCGCCGTGTCGCCTTCTTTGGCGATAATCTTTCCGGCAACAATGACTGTTTCGAGCGGTTTGACGGGTTTGGAGAACCGGGCTTTGAGCCGTTTCAGGGAAGCCGGGTCGCCTCCGGCGTAATCCACGCAGGTTTTCGCGGCGAACGCCAGAGTGCAAAGGCCGTGAAGTATGTTTCCGCCTAGCCCCACCATCTTGCCGAATTCGGGGTCGATGTGAATCGGGTTAAAATCGAGCGAAGCGCCCGCGTAATAATGCGGTTGGTACTTGCCTACTGGATGCTTGCCTTCTGTTATCGCGTCGCCTATTTTTATGTCATCGAAATTCATGTCCGCTCCTCCGGGGTTATCCTCTTATGACGAACGTCCAACGCGCTTTCACGACTGGGCGTCCGTTCTGGTTGGTGGTCATTGTCTCTGCGGTGACGAAGCTCTTGCCGCTCTTTTCAGAGATATCGGAAATCACGCAATTAGTCGTCATCGTGTCGCCCGCGCGGGCCACCTCGAAGAACTCGAAATCCTGTTCGCCGTGAACCAGCATCATCAGATTCAAAGCGAGTTCCTTGTCGTAGAGCATTTCTCCCACAGGGCCTCCGGCGTAAAGAGAGGCAAAAGTGGGAGGCGCGACAATGTCGCCATGCGGCCCTTTTTTGGCCGCTTCCTCGTCCAGATACAGCGGGTTGGTTTCGCCTATCGCTTTCGCGAATTCCTTTATCTTCTCTCTGCCCACCTCATACACGAATGGAGCGTACTGCTTGCCTATGAATTTCTTGTCAACCGCCAAATCATCCACCCCTTTCGCGCGTCGCGCGCTACTTTTGAATCGTCAAACTAAAATGCAAAATGGAGATCGCTTATTTTCCGCCGCTGATTGTCTCCGCATAGTTGATAATGTCTGTGATGTACGGTTGCGAGGAATTCGGGACGCAATTGCAATCCTTGACCACTCGCGGCCCGGTGAGATATCCTGCCAGAGCCATCACCAGTTGATTGTCATTTCCCTGCCAGATGTCGAGCATCTGCCTGAAATATTTGAAGGAGCCGTCAAGATTCTGATCAATGTCGAAGGGGTCGGAAACTCCCATATTGGCGGCGGTAGAGTCGATAAGCTGTCCGAGTCCCTTTGCGGAACTCGGCGAAACGGCGTTCGGATTGAAACGGGATTCCCGCGCTATCAGGGCCGCCGCCAATGCGCTGTCGATATTATGTTTGTCCGCGTAGAAAACTATCGAATCGGATATCTTTTTCAGAAGCTCGTCGTTGATAGACGGGTCGAGCTTCATGGTTCTGGCGAAGCTGTAAACCTTGGCGGATCTGGCGGAAGCTTCCGCCGACAGATTGGCGTTTACCGGGTACCGGATTGCGGGTTGCGGTTTCTGCTGTTCATCGGGAATTTGAACCGAGTCGCCGTCCGTGGAAGGAGCCTGCTGTTCGACCACCGGCGGCCTTGTTTCGACCGGAAACGCTTTTGATGTCTTAGCGTCTTCCTTCTTAAACACATTGAATATTAAAAATACAACCAATACAGCCGCTGCTGTCTTCATGCATCATTCCCCTTGTTTCGTTACTGCCCGTCTTCGCGCCGATTGCCGGAACGAGCGGACTTTCGTATGAATGGCGGCATCTAAAAAAGAAGACCGCCTGCCGGGTCGGCTATGCCGATCCCATTTAGTAATATGACTTCTCGCTTATCACAGTCGCTTGGAATCCGAGGGATTTCAGTTCCTCGGCCTTGTTATGCGCTTTGCCCGACGTGGTGTAATGCCCCACCGTGAGCCAGTAAACATTGCGACCGTGACTGACCGTCTGCTTGATCTCCGGGCTGACGGTCCCGAGATTTATTCTTCTTCCGAGAGCGCGGAGTTCTTCGACATCCGACGACTCCCTGATAAGAACGCTGTAGAAAGTTTTTGAAGCTGCCAAATCGTCTAGGGCTTTCTTCTGTTCGGTTCCGGCCACTCTTGGAGCGGGGTCGAACAGGCTCTTGCTGCTTCCGGCAGACTGTCCGCCCGGCCAGTCGAACAAACTCGAATCCGCCGAGGATGCCGACGGGACTCTGGCGATTTGCACTGTGGCGGGCCGGGTTGTTCTCTTTGCGGGATAAGACTGAACCTTCGCCGCCGCGACGGGCTTTGCAGCCGGTTTGGCCGGAGCGGGCGAAGAGACAGGCTTAGCTGCTGTCGCTTTCGGAGCGGGCGCGGGAGCCGTAGCGGCCTGCGCGGCTCTCTTTGCCGGAGCGGCGCTCGACTGCTGTCTCTGCGCGGGTTTCGACTGAGTCTTTGCAACAGGAACAGGTTTTGCATCCTGCGCCGCAGAAATCCTCGGCTGTCTTGTCTTTGTAGTTGAAGCTGACGCAACCTTTGCAGGCTCAGCAGCCGGTTTCGCTGAAGGCTTTTTTGCGACTGCTGGTTTATGTTCCTGAACGGGAGGCGCGGGCTTTTCAGCCGTTCTCTCAGGCAAATTGGGCAAATCTTCAATCTTGGGTATGGTCGGCTGCCGGACAGCGCTCCTGTCTTGGGCCGTCTGAACGGGAGCGGAAGTCTCAGGAGTTATCTTTTTTGCTTGAGCCGGCGGTTCCACCACAATTCCGCCGCCGCCGCGCCTTGCGGGACCGGTCGTTTTAATCGGCTCTGCGGCAGGCTGTTCGGCGTCCATTCTGGCGCCTTCGGACAATATATCTTCGGAAGGTTGCTGAATTCGCCTAGGCGATTGAGTCTCCGGCCCGCCGACAGCGGGTCTCTGCGCCCTCGCCACAGGCATCTGCGGCGGCGCCGCCGGGCGGGAGAAATACATGGAGGCCCCCGCGCCTGCCAGAGCTATCACAAGAATAACCAATAGGACTATCTTCTTTTTGCCAGCGTCCTGCCCCCCGCCTGAGGGAGCCTTTTGCGCTTTCTGCTTGGGCTGCTTTTTCTCGCGAGGAGGTTTTTCTTTCTTGACCTTCGCCGTTTTTTCAGGAGCCGCAGAGCCGGGCGCGGGTTTCTTCCCGCCCTTATCCGGTTTGCCGCCCCCGATATTTATTCGTTTCATTCGTTTCTCAACCTCTTCCAGTTCAAAAGGCGTCCGATACGCCCGGAGCCGGTCGCCGCCAGCCCGCTTGGTCGCTTATTATACCATATATATGAATAATCAATATATTTTTAAAAAACCCGCGCACTCCATCTAATAACTTCCCAGTCTCCTCAAACATGTCAAAACAGCCCTTTTATCAGTTTGACCAGCCCCTCTGACGCAAAAACGACTATAGTGAACCTGATAAATTTGCCCGCCATAGAAACGAAAAAATAGTTCCAGAATCGATACTTGATAATTCCGGCAGCCACCGCAAGAGGGGACAGCGGCGGCACGCTGGTCACCGAGGACACGAAAATAACCGGCGCGCCGATTCTCTTATATTTCGACATATCCGTCTTATCTATCTTTTCCTGAACCTTCTTGGAAACCTTCAATGCGCCTCTTCCCATGAAATAAAAGAAGCTGCTCCCGAACGTGCTCCCGATGGCTGTCGCAAAACCCAGCAGCAGGCCGGATTCCGCCTTATAGTTCGACAGATTGATCGTCCACCACAGAAAATTGAACGCCGGAACTTGGTCGACATTCGCCATAGCGGACAGAGTCAGCTCGCAATTCGGAAACCAGAAAGCGCTGCCCGTAAACCCGAACAGAGCCATCAGCAAATAAGGCATTAGAACCTTCAAATAACCGCCCTCTTATACAATTTTCGGAAAACTAACACATTTATGAGTAATAGCCATGTTTTTACAGTCTTTGTAAAAAGCTCCAAAAGACTTACTGTTTTTTAACCATTCCTTGGTGTTGGAACTGATCTGCCCCCATTTATAGTACCAGTCAGAAAGTTAGGGTTTTCTCTTTCGTAGTCTCCGTCTCCGTCGAAGTGTCGTCAATGCTGTCTCCGCTATGGAAGCGTAAGGAGACAGGAGGTC
>Ga0116149_1000451_pt1 | contig 53922 bp, 51 predicted proteins | sample AD_UKC057_MetaG_FD_89787 | JGI IMG/M metagenome (GOLD analysis project Ga0116149, IMG submission 89787) | Active sludge microbial communities of municipal wastewater-treating anaerobic digesters from USA - AD_UKC057_MetaG | ecosystem: Engineered > Bioreactor > Anaerobic > Digestate | place: USA...
CATGATCAGCGACCACACGCTTCGCCAGCTCGTGAAGGTAGCGGGCCCGGCGGTTGTAACCCATGCCCTGCCACACGGCCAGCACCTTTTTCAGCGGGGCGCGGGCCAGGTCCCCGACCGCGGGAAATACGGCAATGAACTCGACAAATTTCTCAGCCACGCGGCCGACCTGCGTTTGCTGAAGCATGATCTCGGACACGAGAATATGGTAGGGGTCTTCCGTGTGCCGCCAGGGAAAGTCGCGGCGGTGCTTCCGGTAGTAGCCATTGATGATCGAACGGAACTTCCTGATCGCTGCCGCGTCCGGGACGGGATCGGCGCCGCGGCTCCCGGTCAGGTAGCTCCCGCGGAAGTCGCTGACAATGGAGATGTCGTCGTAGGTATCATTGGGCCGCATGTGACGATTGTGATGCACCCGCCCGCAACAATCAATATTTTTTTCAGGCGGGCACCGGAACAGTTTGTCGGGTATTGCTCCCGCATCCGCAGTATGCCCGGGGAATGCCGTCCGCGATCATGCGGGAACCGGTGCCTGCCTCATTGTATCAGCGTATCCCGTTGAAGAAATTCCATATCTCGTTGCAGGCGTCAATGTCACGCGAGGTCCGGCCGATAAACTTCGCCGGAAGGTACTGGTAGCCTCCGGGCCAGGTGTGCCCCCCGCCCTGGACACGATACAGGACCACCCGCGTCCCGCCGGCACAGGGGCCGTACGTATCGACATGGACGCGCGTCCGGTCCGCGGGATCGAGGTCCGGCAGGTCCCGTGATTCCCGCTTTCCCGGGCATCCGTCAATCCGGACCCAGCCGGACACCGTGTCGTCGGTCGATACGACCCTTCCCCGCGATGAGCCGAGCAGGGTCACCGTGCCGCCATTATACGGAACAATCGGATCATCCGTTCCGTTGATGATCATTACGCTCACGCCCCGCTGCGGCCGGCATCGCCCGTTCAGGCCAACCGGGTTGGTTGCCGCCACTGCCGCGACGGCCCGGATCTTTCCGGAAAGCTCGCACGCAAGCCGGTAGCACATGAACCCGCCGTTGGAAATGCCGGTCGCGAACACCCGGTTCGCGTCCACGGGATAGTCTGCCGCGAGCCGGTCGATCAACGCCGCGATGAAACCGGTATCGTCAATGCCCTCCCGGTGCGCGTACCCGGAGGCGTCGTCACGCAGGTCGTTCCAGCTTTTCCCGAGCCCCGAAGGATAGACGGCATAAAAACCCGCTGAATCCGCAAGCTCGTTGAACCTGTTTCCGGTGAGCCCGATCATGCCCCTGGCGGTACCGCTGCCGCCATGGAGCACGAAAAGAAGCGGCCGAAGCCCGGACGGCGCGCCGGACGGAACGTGGACGAGACATTCGCGCGTCCTGCCTCCGTGCTCGAGGCGAAGCGTGATCAGCCCCCTGCCGCCGCGGGAGGCCCCCGGCACGCAGGAGATGATCAGCAACCCGGCCAGGGATATGATCGCCGCTTTCTTCATACAGCCGCCTCTCATGAGCCCTCACTTCATCCCGCGCATGATCCTGCCGGTCAGGAGATTGGTCAGCACCGGCGTGAGCCGCTTCTGGAAGTCCATGATACGCGCGTCCAGCCCGACCAGGATCCTGCGCTTGTTGCGGCGCATCCCGGAAATGATCACCCGCGCCGCCCGGTCCGCCGTGGTCCGGGCGATCCGGTCGAAGGTCTTCGCCACCTCCTCGTGCGGCTTGTCCGGATTCACGTGCTTGCAGAAGCGCGCGTTACTGGCAATATTGGTTTTTATGCCGCCGGGATGGACGCAGGAGACCCGCACGGTCGACCCGTCCAGCTCCTGGACCAGGGTCTCGGTGAAGCCCATGACCGCGGACTTTGCCGCGTTGTAGGGGCCGTTATGTGAAAAGGGGACCATGGCGTTTATGCTCGAGATGTTGACGATATGGCCTTCCGGGCGTTTTTTAAGATGGGGGAGAAATGCCCTGGTCCCGTATACCACGCCCCAGAAATTGATGTTGAAGAGCCATTCGAAGTCCTCGTACGATACATCCTCGAGCGTGTCGCACACGGCAACCCCGGCGTTGTTGATGATGATGTCGGCACCGCCATGCTGCTTCACCGTTTCGTCGGCGTACCGGTACACCTGCGCCCGGTCGGACACGTCAACCCGGTGCATGGTCACCCTGACGCCTTCCGTGATCATGGCGACGGTCTCGCGGAGCCCCCGCTCGTCCAGGTCAGCGAGCGCCAGGTGGCAGCCCTCTTTCGCAAGGTTGATCGCCAGCATGCGGCCTATTCCCGAGGCAGCCCCGGTTACGGCAGCGACCCTGTTCTTAAGATTCTTCATGGGCTGTCTCCTGTGGTTATAGGGTACTGCAACGGCATCAGTAACAGGTATAGCACCCCGTATCCTGCCGGCCGCGTAAACGCAGCGGGTTTTCCTTGTGCCGGGCTCTTCTACATGGCCCGGAGCACGCCTGTCAAAACATGTTAACAATCACAGAAAACCAACTCAATATTTACAGCATTAAAAGCGCCGGACAGGCGATTAAACATTACGATTCAACGCTCTCTGCCGGCGGTGTTTTCTTTTTAAACTCAAAGGTGAATATGGCCGAGAAGGTCCCGCCGAAGTAATGGTCTGATTTTCCCTTGAACGCGAAACTGCTGGAATCCGATCCCATGAAATAAAGATACTGGTACCGGGCCCCCAGGGAGAGGGTGAGGTGCGCCACGGGTATCTGATAGGAGAAGTTGGCGGCGAGGTTCCCGCCCACGGCGTTGTAAACCAGCTTGTTCCTGCTCTGATTGTGGAGCGCGTCTTTGAAATTAAGAGGGAGTATGAATCTTCCTCCTCCATCTTCGGCGAACATGATAAAAAATTTGCTGCTGGCTATCATCTGGGGATACTGGTACAGGCCTGATGCGTTGAAAAAGAAGAACAGGTTCTCCACCACGTGGGTATTGAAGCTCACCCCGAGCCCCCCGGAATAACCGTTATAGGTGATGCGCGTGTCGTTGTAAATCCAGTAATTTCCCGGGGTGGAGGAATTGTAGAGCCTCATGGGCACGTTGTAGGGGCCTTCCGCAATGGTATAGCGCTGGTACTTGAAACCGACGAACACCTTCATGAACCTGGTCAGGGTATAGCTCAGGGTCGTATCAAGGTCATACTTGTTCGAGCTCTGGCGCGAGGAAATTTTCGTCGGGGTGAGCGATCCATCCCCCCCCATTGCCGTCACGAATAACGGGGCCAGGTAGGATGAGGCCAGATAAGAAAACCTCGAAACGTACCGGCCCATGACGAAGACCGCGGAAATATTCCACCGGTCGGCGAAACTGAACCCCAGGGCCCAGCCGTAGAGGGGCGCAGCGTTCATGGTAAACTTGTGATTCCAGGTATAGGACTGGCTGTTGTTTTTACTCAAAAGATTGTCTTTATAAAAGGGCTCCCAGGCGGCATAGTAGAAGTAGGGCCCGAAGCTGATGGACGCCGCCCGCGAAACTGCCGGGAAGGTCGTGGCAATCAGGAGAAAGAGCAAAAGGAATGCTAATTTCCTGCCGGATCTGCGTTTTCCGTAAGCGGCTGTATTCACCATACATCTTCTCCTTGAAGCAGTTGTGATGCGTACTATCATCCGAGAAACCACATGGCGTTCAGGACAAAACCATGAGACTGAACGGGTCAATCCTGAGCAATGTTCTGCTATGAGGTGATAATTTCAACTCAAAAAAAAATCGCGGACAGTAGCATGTAAAAAGTTTCCTGAAAAAAAAAGCCCGCGGTTTTCACCGCGGGCTTTGTGCTTAAACAGGCACTCTATGTTATCCGGCTTTACGCTCGTCATCCACGACCTCATACTCCGCGTCGTAGACGCGCCCGCCGTTGTTTTCACCTGCGCCGCTTGCGGGAGCTCCCTCCTGCCGCCCCGGTCCGGGGGTCGGCCCTGCCTGCGACCCGCCCTGGCCGGCCTGCGCGCCCTGGTAGAGCCGTGAGCCGAATTGGCTCGCAGCGCCCTGCAGGCGCTCGGTCGCTGACCTGATCGCGGCAGCGTCGCTTCCTCCCATGGCGCTCTTCACCGCCGCCACCTCGGACTCGATCCTGCTCCGCTCGTCAGGCTGGACCTTGTCGCCGTTCTCTTTAAGCAGCTTCTCGATCGCGTAGACCGCGGAGTCCGCGTTGTTCCGCGCGTCGATGAGCTCCCGCGCCTTCCGGTCCTCCTCGGAGTGGGCTTCCGCATCGCTCACCATGCGTTTTATCTCGTCCTCTTTCAGCCCGCTCGAGGACTCGATGCGGATCTTCTGCTCGCGGCCGGTGCCCAGGTCCTTCGCCGATACGTGCACGATGCCGTTCGCGTCGATGTCGAAACCGACCTCGATCTGCGGCAGGCCGCGCGGCGCGGGCGCTATGCCCGTGAGCTCGAACCTGCCCAGCGTCCGGTTGTGGGCCGCGAGCTCGCGCTCGCCCTGCAGTACGTGGACGGAAACAGCGGGCTGGTTGTCCTCGGCCGTGGAGAACACCTGGCTTTTCCTGGTCGGGATCGTGGTGTTCCGCTCGATCAGGCGGGTCATGACACCGCCCAGAGTTTCGATGCCGAGCGAGAGCGGGGTCACGTCCAGGAGCAGGACGTCCTTGACGTCGCCGGAGAGCACGCCGCCCTGGATGGCCGCGCCGACCGCGACCACCTCGTCCGGGTTCACGCTCCGGTTCGGCTCGCGGCCGAATGTCTTCTTGACCAGGTCCTGCACCGCCGGGATCCGGGTGGAACCGCCCACCAGGATGACCTCGTCGATATCGCCGGCGGTAAGCCCGGCGTCCTCGAGCGCCTTCACGCAGGGCCCCTTCGTGGACTCGATCAGGTCGCCGATCAGCTGCTCCATCGTTGCACGCGTCAGCGTGACAAGCAGGTGCCGCGGGCCGCTCTGGTCAGCGGTGAGGAACGGTATGTTAATCTCGGTCTGCGACTTGCCGGAGAGCTCGATTTTTGCCTTCTCGGCCGCTTCCTTGAGGCGCTGGAGCGCCATCTTGTCTCCCGCCACGTCTATGCCCGTCTGCTTCTTGAATTCCCTTATCAGCCATTCTATGATGCGCTGGTCGAAGTCGTCGCCGCCAAGGTGCGTATTGCCGTTGGTGGACTTCACCTCAAACACGCCGTCTCCCAGCTCGAGGATCGATATGTCGAACGTGCCGCCTCCCAGGTCATACACCGCGACCTTCTCGTTCTTTTTCCCTTTCTTGTCCAGGCCGTATGCAAGTGCAGCGGCCGTGGGCTCGTTAATGATCCGCTCGACCTCAAGGCCGGCGATCCGGCCGGCATCCTTGGTGGCCTGGCGCTGCGCGTCGTTGAAATATGCCGGTACCGTGATGACCGCGCGGGTCACTTTCTCGCCCAGGTAGTCCTCCGCGGTCTGCTTCATCTTCTGCAAGATGCGCGCGGATATCTCCTGCGGCGTGAAATCCCCGGCCGCGGTTTTTACCCTGACCCCGCTGGCGTCTTCTACGACCTGGTACGGCACGATCCTGGTCTCTTCTTTCACTTCCTGAAAGCGCCTTCCCATGAACCGCTTGATCGAGCGGATGGTGTTCGTCGGGTTTGTTATGATCTGGTTTTTTGCGACCTGCCCGACAAGACGCTCTCCCTTGTCGTTGAAGGCGACAATGGATGGGGTCGTCCGCTGTCCCTCGGCATTCTGTATGACCGAGGGGTCGCCGCCCGCCATGACCGCCACGCAGGAGTTGGTTGTCCCTAAATCTATTCCGATAATTTTACTCATTTCATGCCTCCTTTTTACAATGAAGCCCGGCCTCTATCCTCGGATACAAGGCCGGGCCCATACCTGTTGTTTATCTCCTTAGCTGATTTTAATTCACATCAATAGTGATTTTTTTCGGCTGAGCCTTCTCATCCTTTGCGAGCTCTATTTCGAGAACGCCATTCTTATAGTGGGCCTTTACACCGTCTGCCTTGATCCCTTCCGGGAGCTCGATCGTACGGCTGAAGGACCCGAAAGACCGCTCGCAGTAGTAATAGTTCCTGTCCTTGCCCTCTTCCTTCTTCTCGGCTTTTTTCTCACCCGAGATTGTAAGCATGGTATTGTGCAGCGTCACGTTCAGGTCTTTCTCATCAAGACCGGGAATCTCGGCTTTCACATATACAGCTTTTTCATCCTCTTGGACATCCACTCTCGGGTTAAGGTCATTGCCGATGAACTCAACCGGAACATTTAAAAAATCGTCGAACAGATTTGTTAAAGAATAATCTGTCCCGTTTGTGTTAGCTAATCCCCATCTCATAGTGGACCTCCTGTTTTATTGTTAGCACTCATCAATGGTGAGTGCTAACAATTTCTATTAATAATATACATAAGAGAGCTGCAATCGTCAAGTGTGAAGGATAAAAAAATGATTATTAATTTTCAGATAATATTATTGGGGGGTCATTTGCTTGATAATAACTCAATTTTTTCTTTTTTTTGGGTTGAGCATTACAATAAAATATTTTTGTTCAATAAATTATCTGCTGATATATCTGAGCTGGTTTACAACGATACCTATATAGTTATCAATCCCCGGCGCTCGTGTTTCATGACCACGCCGGGGATTCAAATCTATCGTTTAGCGCTAATGTAAACTCAACTATGGCCTTTCTCCGACCGTTATAAAAAGCGTGACCCGGCCCTTGTTTCTCCATACCTCAATCTTAAGGGACTTTCCGATCGGCGTTTTTTCCACAACGTCCACGAGATCGCCGTAATCCTTCACCTGCTTTCCGCCGGCAGACAGGATAATGTCTCCGACCTGTATTCCGCCCTTAACGCCCGGCCCCCCTTCAACCACCTGGCCGACAAGGGCGCCCTGGGCATCCTTGAGACCGAGCTCTTTCGCATATTCCTCGGTCAGGGGAACGATCTGCACCCCGAGGTAACCGCGCTTGACCTTTTTGTTTGTTTTGAGCTCCTGCAGGATTATTTTCGCCGTATTGATCGGAATGGCGAACCCTATGCCGATATTACCGCCGGTCTGGGAATATATCATACGGTTTATTCCGATAACCTCGCCGTAGATATTCATGAGCGGCCCGCCGCTGTTCCCCGGGTTGATAGACGCGTCAGTCTGGATGTGCGCCTGGCTGTCTCCCATGAGGTCCAGGTCGCGCCGGCCCACTGCGCTCACCACACCGACGGTGAAGGTCCGGACCAGCCCGAAAGGATTGCCTATCGCGATGGCCCAGTCGCCCACCATTACGGTGTTCGAGTCTCCCAGGAAGACCGGCTCGAGCTTTTCCTTCGGATTTATTTTCAGGAGTGCGATGTCCGTCCGCTCGTCCGAGCCGATCACGCTCGCATCATAAACGATGGAATCAATGTTGACCTTGACCTTGTCCATTCCCGCGACCACGTGATGGTTGGTACAGATGTAGCCGTCCTCCGAAAGTATGAACCCGGTTCCGAGGCCGGTCCTTTTCCGGGTCTGCGGCATGTTCTGCCGGGGAGCGCCGAAAAACTCCCTGAAAAGCGGGTCATCCATGAACGGGTTACGCTGCATCCTGACGGTTTGCTCCGTGCTGATGTAAACGACCCGGTGTTTGTTGATCTCAAACACCTTCCGGAACGAGTTCTGGACCTTGACGGCGTCACCGACCTGCTCCGCGCCTTTCAGGGGTGATTCGCCGGACGCCCCGAGCAATCGCCCGCCACCGCCCGAACAGGAGGTCGGCTGCAGCAATGACACCATCACAAATACAGACAGCAGTGGCAGAATGGCAATGACTGCGATACGAGATTTTTTCATGACAAGCCTCCGCGTATATACTGATTCAATAAAATTTAACGCCGGCAGCTCATAGCCATACCGACGTTTATCATACCGTGCACTCCGGGTCCCGGTCCCGGTCAGCGATTATTCCTGATTACAATTCCATGTAGAGAACCGGATTATTATTTAAGTGTGATCATGGGGCGATAAAAGTTACACCGCATCCCGGTATTAATTTCTTGCAAAAGGGGCATGGGAGCATATACTGGCCTTGAAATGATTTTTTTTTGTAACAGGAACCGTTCCCGCGATTACGCATGAAAAGTAAAAAAAACCACCATTCAATAACCATCGGTTTTTCAACCACGAGACAGGCGTCCTCCCGGTTCATCCGCTGGATAACCGCCTCGTCCTGCAGCCATGCCTTCATCGCGTTCGATGACAGCGTGCTCGGTCTACGAATGGTTATGCAGGCCCAGTCATGGGGCTTCGAGCTCCGGCCATGGAACCGCTGGCTCAGGGAAAACATACTCGTTGCCGAATTCGCGCCAGTTGCCGGGCCCCTTGACGGGGCGCTTGCCAGCCTGGCGGAGCGGCTGGGGACCAAGTTCAATTACCGGAGCGCGATCTTCATCGGGATAAAAAGCCTGCTATCCTCATGGTATAAAAACCGCTTCACCCTGAACATCAACCGGAGCCCCTGGAAGCTCACCTGTTCCGAATCAGTGGTCCGCTTTTTACAATACGGCAACTACCAGGCCACAACATTTCTTGATCCAGAGACGACGAGCCCCGGCCTTCTTTTACGGGAGGTGATGCGCAATCCCGAGGAATTCAAGCCGCTTAACATAAACGCGCGGTACCTGCTCTTTGACAGGAACATCAGAAAATCGCCCGCCTTCTACGAGCACGCGGATTTTCCTCTCGGGAAGCCACGCGCAGGCTGGAAATGACCCGGCCTGCCGCGGTTAGCAGCTCGATTTCTAATTTGTGTTGAAAAAAAAAGGAATACGCTATAGTCATGGACAGTATGTATACGGTGCCCGCACCGGTGCCGGCAGCAATGGAGCCCATTAATGGCAAAGATAGATTACATGAAAGTGGTCGGCGTGCTGGGGCGAACGCTCAAACTTGAAACCGTTGACATGAAGTTTCAGGACGCAACTTCTGACAGGCTCGAGATCACCATGGGCGGCCCGTCAATACCAGAAAAAAAAGTCCTGCTTTCGATTGCCGATTTTTCGATCGAGTTGTCCTTTTCTGCGGACTACCTGCAGGGCCGCGATTTCCAGAAATGGCTCTCATCGTTCGAATACGAGCTTGAACAGGCCTTCGTGACAAACGTCGATCTCCATGTCAATTCAGACGCATCAAAGCACGTTATCAGGGTTACGCTCTAATTGCACGATACGCAGCGCGCATGCTGACGGGAGGAAAACATGGCCCTGTATCTTGTCCAGCACGGTAAAGCATTATCCGGAGGCGCCGATCCCGGGCTCTCCGATGACGGGAAGGCCGACGCGAACCGGATAGCAACGGTCGCGCGGGATTATCATGTGCCGGTGGCCGGCATCATCCACAGCGGCAGGAAACGTGCGCTGGAAACCGCCCTGATCTACGCAACCGTACTCGGTCCCGGTATCCCGGTTGAGGAAGCTCCCGGCATGGGCCCCGGGGACGATATCGCCAGCTTTGCCGCCGGTCTCGACCTGACACACAACCGGATGTACATAGGCCACCTGCCATTCATGGAAAAACTGGCATCATATTTAGTAGCCGGCGAAACAGCCAGGCCGGTATTCAAATTTCAGAACGCCGGGATTGTTTGCATAGATCTCAACCAGGACACAGGAACACCGGTGATAATCTGGTCGCTCATGCCGCACATACAATAATTATTGAATTATGGTTGACACAAACCGGACAGACGGTATATTTTCCTTGGCGAATATCCAATCAGGACAAACATTTCCCCGGAGCAGATCATGAACAATCTCGATTCCTGCGCGCTTGAAAAAGAGGCGGCTGAAAGCCAGGACACCATACACTGCGCTTCGTGCGGAACGGAGCTCGATTATCTGACCTCGCTTGTTTCCGAAAACCCTGTTGACGCGATATATATCTGCTTTGAGTCGATCAAACAAAAAATATTCGTATACGGCAAGTACCTCGGGGGCAAATACGGCGCCATTAAATTTTCGAAATATTATACGAAGCAGGAATGTGCCGACAAGCTGTGCGAAAAAAACTTGCAGGACATGCTGGCGTCACTCGGAAAAAACGAGTATTCCCGCCTCATCACCTGCAAGAAGGGCAACATGGAGTCCGTCATACTGACGAAAGATATTATTGAAGCGAGAAGGCATGATCTGCTGGGCGGAGCGCTTGACGGGTTCTTCAACAATCCCAACAGCGAAAAAAAATATTACTGCCACCGGCACGCCGCCGGCAGCGGGTTCAAGTGCCGGTGCGGCGCCGAGCTCATACAGCTCGGATCCGAGAAACACCGCGATCTCACGGGAATGGATGACCAGAAATTCATGGAGGCTTATTCAGGAGAGATTCTGACCCTCTGATTGGACGGCACGCGCCGGATCACCACTCCTCTTCTTCTTTCTTAATCTCCTTTTCCGCCGATCCTTTTGAAATGTAATCGCGGATATCGTCCAGGAGCTTGTCGATCTGCTTCCTGATTTTGTTTATCTCGAACTTGAACTCTGCCTTGCTCGATTTGAGCTGGCGCTCGTCATAATACACGATGAAGTTGTCGTACGTGACCCGGTACCTGCCGTCCCTGGCCTCGATGGTTATGGTGTAGCTGAATTCGCGGTCAACCAGGAAGTCGAAATATTCAGAATACTTTCCGGTGCCCTTGCCTATAATTTTCCCCTTCTCTTTATCTTTCACGACGATATCATCGTTCACGCTGGCCAGCTTCTTTGCGCACCATTCAAGCGCCCGGTCATATATTTCGTCTTTTGACAGCCCGACCGAATAAACCTGCCTGATCATCCTCTCCTGGTCCGGGACCTTCACCAACCTCCCGCACCCGGGCAGGAATAGCATCACGGTGACACATAAAAACACAAATCGTTTCATCTCTCCGCCCTCAGCTTATATTTCGTGCATATTAATCCTGCACCAGGGCCGGTCAGCCGAAGCGTCCCCGTACAGGTACAGCATAATCATTACTCGTGAGACGCTAGGTCTATTACAACCGTCAATTAAAGCAAGAAAAAAAAGAGGCCGGGGGCCGGCGCCCCTGGAGCGGGAAGGAGAAATCAGGAAATATCAGCCATTGCCCTGAAATTTCCGATTGTCATACCGTCTTTTTTCGGAAGGGGCATATCCAGCGGGCACATGACCACGATGGAATTTCCCTTTTTATCCTGGGTCATGACACGATAATCAAAACCGCCGCTGAACTCACACAGGATTCCATCAAGCTGGTCATTATAATGATATTTGCATTTCCTGCAATCGTCCATCTTCATCAGGATCCTCCGGTATTGTGTCTCAATGTTTTCCGTTATACGATCAATGAGACATAATATATTAACATAATACATTTAATGCTTATTTTCAACCTTTTTTTCTGAAAAAATCCTTCGAGGCCCCTTTTAATGAGAAACCGGCGATTATTGACAACGGGATAGAGCCCAAAAAAAGTATGGACAAACGGTAAAATACCGGCTATACAACATTTTCGGCACTGATTTGCATACATGTTTCCATCAGGAGTTTGACCATGGGTATGTACACACACCGCCGCGGACCATCTGCACGGTCCTTACCGCGTCGTTTATTACAATTACTTATTGCCATCATGTGCACACTCTGGATCCAGGGGTATGCGGGAGCGGACCAGGACTGGAGCGCGGCCGATGACATTCTCATGACGAAGCTTGCAACCGCGGGCGGCGGTGAAGATCTGAACAGGCTCATCAGGGAAAACGAGGCGACCTTTACGGAGCGGTGGCTCTACGAGGCGGCCTTCCGCGCATACCGCCTGGAGAGCAATTATACCGATGACAGGGGACTTCGCATCACCGCGGTTGTCCGGGACATCGCGCGGGCAAAGGGCTTCGCAAGAAACGAGGCGATCGCGGTTTACGAGCGCGGAGGCATCCTTCTCGATTACCGGTACAGCAACGCTGAAGCTGAACGGTCATACACCGAGGCGCTGGAGCTCTTTCGCCGCACCGCCAGCGTGCTCTGGCAGGCGCGGTGCATCAACCGCCTGGGTGATATCGCGTTCCGCAAATCCGATTACCGGACCGCGGATGAGCGGTTCCAGGAAGCGCTCCCCCTCTACCGCAAAGCAGGTTCGACATTCGGCGAAGCGAACTGCACCAAGCGATTCGGAGACCTCTCGCTCCACGTCGAGGACTACCCGAAAGCGGAGTCGCTTTACCGGCAGGCCCTCCCCCTCTACCGGAAGATCGGCTCGCCGCTGGGCGAGGCAAACTGCCTGAAGCGGCTCGGCGACATCTCCTATAATACCGGCGCGAACGCGCCTGCGCGCGAGCGGTACGGGCAGGCACTCTCGCTCTATCGGCAGGCAAAGTCAAAACTGGGCGAAGCCAACTGCCTGAAGATGCTGGGCGAAATCGCCTTCAGGGAGGACAACCCCGCGGGTGCGGAGCAGCAGTTCCGCGCCGCGCTGGCACTCTACCGCGACGTCAAATCGCTCCAGGGAGAGGCCTACTGCCTGATGCGCCTGGGCGACCTTGCGCGGGCCCGGGGCGACATCAAGGGCGCCGAGAAGCTCTATCGCCAGGCGCTGGCCCTGTACGAGCGCGGCGGCACCTACGCCGAGCGCGCTGAATGCCTGCGACGGCTGGTCGAATGCTCCTACGTGAAACAAGACCGCAGGGAGGCCGAACGCCTTACTGAAAGCGCGATCAAAACGCTCGGTGAGAAGGAGACGGGGGTGGAGACCGCCGATTCGCTGTACCGGCTCGCCAACGTTACCTACGAAAACAAGAGCTTCGTCAAGGCGGAGAGGCTCTACTCCGAAGCCGGGCTCAGGTACCGGCAGACCGAGCAGCTCTACCGCGAAGCGGCCCTCAGTTACCAGCAGGCCGGGTCACCGGTCGGCGAGGCGAACTGCCTGTACCGGATCGGAGAGATAAAATTCTACGGTAATAACCTGGCGGCCGCCGCCGCCAATTTCAGCAGGGCACTCGAGCTCTACATCAAGGGAGATTCCGCCCTGGGACAGGCGAACTGCATACACATGCAGGGCGAAATACTGATCCGCAAGCCGGACTATGCCGGGGCCGCCGCCCTGTATGAAAAGGCGCTGCCGCTGTACAGGGATGCCGGATCCGTCCTGGGCGAGGCGAACTGCGTGTACAGCCTGGGCGACGTTTCCCTGTACACGAAAGCGTACAAGACCGCACGGGAGAAATACATGACGGCGCAGGCGCTCTACGTGAAAGCAGGATCGGAGCTGGGCGGAAAAAATTGCGCGAAGCGCCTCAGGGAGCTCGGAAAATAACGCCAACGAAATTCTGCGTCCACGCGTGCGGGCACGGTTCGTGATCGAGGCCCGCTTTCCTCACACAATCACCAGCCGGGGAGGTCACCCATGGAAGAGAAAAACCTGATCCTCGCGGTCGATATCGGCACCACTGAAACGAAGGCCGTGCTCGTCAGCCCTGATGGGTATATCGGATCCAGCCAGGCCTCGTGCCATCTTTCCTACCCGGATAAATCGTGTGTCGAGCAGTCCCCGGAGGAGATCGCACAAGCGATTTATGACACGAGCAGGAGCGTCCTCGCTGCCCGCCCCGAAATGTCGGGCAGGCTCGCCGGCCTGGTATTCACGAGCCAGATGCAGAACACCATACCGGTCGACCGGGACGGCAGGCCGCTCATGAACATGCTCTCCTGGATGGACGAGCGCGCCGCCCGGTTCACGCAGGAGGAGATGTTCCGCGGACTTGTCAAGATCGAGGGCTACCCTGTTACGAAGCTCCTCAGGTTCCTGAGAATAACCGGCGGCATGCCTGGAAAGAACGGCAAGGACACCGTATGCAAGCTCGCCTGGATGAAACGGAACCGGCCCGAGATTTACGAGGCTGCGCATAAGTTCCTGGACGTCAAGGACTATGCCGTCTTTCTCGCCACGGGCAATTACGTGACTTCATACGACATGGCCTGGATCACCTGGCTCATGGACACCAGGAACAAGGACCAGGGACGGTGGGCCTGGTCGGAGACCATCCACGGCATGTTCGGCCTCGATCCGGGCAAGATGCCGGAGCTCAGGGCCTCGACCGCGGTCGTCGGAACAGTGACGTCAGAATTCTCAGCGAAAACGGGCGTGCCAGCGGGGCTCCCCGTGGTAAACGGCTCCGGGGACCTGCTAACGTCTGCTATCGGGTCCGGCGCCATCGAGATGGGGCGGCTGCACGTCAATATCGGCACTGCCGGATGGGTAGCCACCCATCACCCCTCGATTGCGGTCGACACCGCCCACTACCTCGGCACGATCGCCTCGGGCATCCCGAACGTCCTGTTGCTGATCAGCAAGCAGGAGACGCTGGGCGCGGCGCTGGACTGGATCAAGGGGATCCTCTACCCGGGCGAGCTCACGCAGGGAAAATCATCCGCGGAGATATACGCGGACCTGGATGCCGCCGCCGCGACAGCGCCGCCCGGCTCCAACAACGTCGTTATCACGCCCTGGCTCTTCGGCGAGCGTTCGCCCATCAACAATCCGTACCTGCGCGGCCAGGTCTTCAACATCGGCCTTGACACGACCAGGGCCGACCTCTGCCGCGCCGCCATGGAAGGCGTCGCATACAACATACGCTGGGGCATGGAGCACGTGACGCGCCTGTCGGCGAAAAAGACGAAGCCATCCACGGACGATATACGGCTTATCGGCGGCGCGTCGAAGAGCGACATCTGGTGCCAGGTATTCGCCGACGTGCTGCAGCGGCCGGTGGTGCGGATGAAGAACCCGCAGATGGCGTGCGCGCTCGGGACCGCCGCGATCGCCATGGTCTCCCTCGGTATATACCGCAATTTCGAAGAGGTCGACCGGATGCTGGAAAAGGGCGGGCGGATCATGCCCTCGCCCGGCACCCGCGGGGTGTACGACAGGCTCTACCCTCTCTTCCAGTCCCTTTATAAGAACAACAGGAAAGAATTCAACAGGATAAACCGCTAGAGGGTAATGATATGAAACGCTTCGTAGAAGGATACCGCGACAGACGGTATGACATGATCGTAATCGGCGGCGGCATTACCGGCGCCGCGGTGGCCTATGACGCTGCGACCCGCGGCCTTTCGGTTGCGCTCGTCGAAAAGAGCGATTTCGGAGGCGCAACGTCGGCCGCAACCTCGAAGTTCATCCACGGGGGCCTGCGCTACCTGAAGACCTTTGAATTCGGGCTCGTGCGCGAGTCTCTCAGGGAGCGGCGCATCATGGAAAACATCGCGCCCAACTTCGTCTATCCCGTGCCCATCATGTTCACCAATCCCTCGGCCGTGATGAGGATCGGACTTTTCCTGTACGACGTGCTCGCCTTTGACAAGGGGTGTACCTGGGACCGGCGGAAAAAAATCCCCAATCACCGCTCTATCTCCCGGGAGAAGGTCATCGCCGAGGAGCCGAACGCCAGGCGCGAAGGCCTCCGCGGCGCCGGAATATACTACGACTGCATCAACATATGCCCGGAGCGGCTCACCCTGGCTTTCATTAAATCGGCGGTCCATTACGGCGCCGACGTCGCGAACTACACGAAGGTGGAAGATTTCATCATCGAAGACGGCCGTGTCGCCGGCGTGATCGCGCGGGACCTGGCTCGCGGCGGCACACGCATGATCAGGGGAGCCTGCGTCGTTAACTGCGCCGGTCCATGGGCGGACGAGGTGCTCGGGCTCGCGAAGAAAGGGGGAAGCGCCGCCACGATACGCCGCTCCGAGGGCATACACCTGATCGTGAAAAAGCGCACCGGCATGCACGCTGTCGGCACCATGACTGGATCTACCCATTTCTTCCTCATACCGTGGCGGAACCACTCCCTGGTCGGGACCACGGACAGGGAATATCCCGGCGAACCGGACGGATACCGGGTTACCAGGAAAAGCATCGAGGAGCTTCTCGACACGGTGAACGCCGATTTCGGTAACGGCGAACCCATACGCTACGAGGACGTGCTCTTCGCCTACGGCGGCCTGCGTCCGCTCCTTGACGCGAAGGGCGACGACATCCACACGACCACGCGGAAATACGAGATCCACGACCATACTGCCGACGGTCTTCCCGGGCTGATAACCGCGGAGGGCGGCAAGTACACCACGAGCCGCAACCTGGCGCGGAACGTCTTGAGCGCAGCGGAGCGCGTCCTGGGAAGAAAAACCGGGAAATGCGTAACGGACAAAAGACGGCTCATCGGGTGCGACATCGACGACATGGAAGGGTTCATCGGCCGCATACAAAAAGAAAACAGCGATTTCAGCCCGGCCACGGTTGAATACCTGGGGCGGCATTACGGAACGGATTACACACGGGTGCTCGAGAGGGCGCGCCGGGACGCGAAGCTCGCGGAAACAGTGAATGATGACGGGGAGATCCTCGCCCAGGCCGCCTGCGCGATAGAGGACGAAATGGCCCTCACGTTAAAGGACATCCTGCTCAGGAGAACCGGCATGGGGACACTTGGCCGTCCGGGCGACGATGTAATAGATAAAGTCGCAGATATCGCGGAAAAGGCGCTTGGCTGGACCGATGAAAGAAGGATGGCCGAGATTCGCGAGGCTGAAAAGGCGTTCGCCCTCCCGGCATGACCGCAGCGCCGGATGCTACGGGAGATGGGTTCGAACCACCATTGCCGAGTCCAAAGCCCGGTGTGCTACCAGTTGCACCATCCCGTAATGGATCTCCTCCCTCCCCTGCAATCAATAAAATGATTCTTGCTCATGCGGACAGGTAGAATAAGGCGCGGCTGGGCTATTTTAACATACACGTAACAAATGCACGTATCGCATGATTCGCACAAAAAACGGCGCGGTGTTCCCGCGCCGTTTGCTGCTGCACTGCGTTATTTGATTTTCGGCTTTTATGTCTGCCCCTCCACCTGCTTGAAGAACACGATGCTCTCGTTGAGCGCCTCCGCCTCGTTGCGCATGTTTTCGGAATTGGCGGCAAGCTCCTCCGCCCGGGCCGCGATCTCCTGCGTGGTCTTGTTGATCATAGCAATGGAGCTGACAATGTCATCGGACGCGATTTTCTGCTCGTCCGTCACCTCCTGGATGGACCCGGACCGCTTCTCCACGCTGGCCATCTCGTCCACGACCATGTGCTTCGTATCGATCTCGACCTTCATGACATCGGAGACGTTCTTCATCATGGTGCTTATCAGGTTGAAGCCCTCGATAACGGCCGCGATGGTGCCCACGGTTTCGGTAACGTTGGAAAGGCCCTTTTTGATCTCGCTGTTGTTCACCTTGATGAGGGAGTCGATCCTCTTGAGGCTCCTGGCAGTCTGGTCCGCCAGCTTCGATACCTCGTCCGCGACGACCGCGAAGCCCCTGCCGGCCTCGCCCGCCCGGGCCGCCTCGATCGACGCGTTCAGCGCGAGGAGGTTAATCTGCTCTGATATGTCGTCTATGATCCCGATGATCTCCATCATCTCGGTGGAGCTTGCGCTGATCTTGATCATCGACTGGTTCATGTCCTTGAGCATTATCTCGCCATGCTTGGCCTTGTCCGTGAACTCGTCGGTATTGATCTGCGTCTTGCTGACCTTGTCCCCCATGGCGTCGATTATCGACGTCAGCTCCTGGACGCGGTGGATCATGGTCTTGAGGCTTATGTTGTGGTCCGTGACCCGCTCGGATATCAGGTCAAACCCCGCGACGAGCGATTCGACCGTGGCCATGATCTCCTCCGCCGACGCAGCCTGGACGTTCGCGTTCTCGGAAAACTCGCCGATAGTCCTGGACAGCTCGTCCGACGAGGTAAACAGCTCGCGGGAGAGGTTCCCGGTCTTGCCGACAACTTCCGCAATCTTGACCATAAAGAGGTTGAACCAGATGCCCATTTCGTGCATCTCGTTTTTCATGTTGGCCCGGTACACGTCGCATTGCCTGCAGGACTTGAATTTTTCTTCCACGATGTGCCGGCATGCGACCTGGAGCCCCAGACGGCCGGCGATGCTGCCCATCGTGAAAAAACAGAACCCGCGGGACCGGTCATACTCGACGTAATCGTCTCCCTGCTTCCGGTAAATGGCTCGTGACGATTTGTCCGACACGGGATACCGGACAGAGAGGTCGCCGAGCGCCCCCTTTCCAAAAGAGTCCATGAAATTCGACATCGAGGTCCTGATGTTTCGCGACAATAATAACGCCACTGCTATTGAAAGGGCGATAAAGATGCCGGCGACGATAACATAGATGATGATGGTCTTTGTAATGGCGGCGAAGGCCTCGTTCCTGCCGACCTCGATAAGGACCATCCACTGGAAATAGCTGAGCCACTTCCATACGCCGATCACCCTGTTGTTCTCGTGATTGACATATTCGGCGTGACCCGCGTGCGCGGTGGCAAGGCAGGTCGACACGCTTTTTACCAACTGGCGCGTTTCCTGGTTTATCAGGCGGTAGCCGCCGGCAGCGGCATTGTCACTATTGTTGATAAAATAATCGTTAAAAATGGCCATATTATTTGAAAACTCATACTTTTTCGAGGAGCAAACCACTCTTCCGGAGGAATCCACGATAAACGCATTGCCCTGTTTGCCGAGGTTGAGGATGCCCAGTGAATCGGCCATGAGGCCCATGTTGATTGAACATATCAGGTAACCCGTAATTGCCCCGTCGGCGCGTCCGCCGGCAAACACGGGGAAACTGACCGGCTTGACCATTCGCTGTTTACCCCTGCCGTTATCAATAAAAGACCGGCACATGCGCACGTCTTTACTGTTCCGTATATCTGCATAGAGGAAGGCCGGTATGGTGCCCTCCCTCGTATCCGCCGAAATGCAGATTCTTCCTTTTGTATCGACAAGAACGATGTTGGTGTACACGCCCTGCTCGTACATGATTTCATCGATATACTTCGAGAGCTGGAGGCGGGTGCCCGGATCAATCCCTCCCCGGCTGAACTGGTTCGACGCGGCAACGATTATAGGGGATTCGGAAAGCTTCTCAATGTGCTCCGCCCTCCGCTCCATCCAGTACTCGACAAACTCGAATTGTTTCGTAGCGATTTCGGAGTAGTTTTGCACGACAAGGTCCCGGATCCAGCCGCCGGTAACAAAGTAGCTGACGCCCAGAAATATGACCGAAATTACGATGCAGATCGCCAGGAGGATATTTCTCACCTTGTTGCGAATGCTCATGTTCCTTATCCAATCAACGAGCCTGCTTATAATCGCCATAGATCGTCTCCCCATGTTATTTTTCTTGCGAGGGATTCCTATCTCTGCTCCCGGTGGCACCTGATGCAGCCCTGCGGCCCCGATTTCCGGCGGTGGCATTCATGGCACTGCTGGTGAAAGGCCGCCTTCAGGTTGATAACCGCGCCGACGTCCTTATTAGTGTGACAGGCGGAACACTTTTTCATGGACCCCATGTGATGGCAGTCGATGCATTCCGTGTTGTATTCCTCGACATGCGCCTTGTGATTGAAACGGATCTGCGGCAGGCGATGGCCTGTTTTCTCCAGCGGCAGGATGTCCCTCACCTTCTGATATTCCGCTTTGGCGCCGGCATGGCACCCCTGGCATTGTACCGGGCCGCCCCGCTTCTTGTGGCAGTCCTTGCAGAAATAGTGAAGGATTATCATTTTCGACTTGCCGACATGGCATTCGGTGCATTTTTTCTTGTTCTTGTCTTTGCCTGCATCATGGTGGCAGGTATTGCAATCCACGACTGCGTCGGAATGGATCTTGTGGTGTTTTTTGTCAAAGGTGAAGGTATTGGCGTAGAGCTTTTCAATGTCCTTGTACACCTGTTCTTCTTCTTTCTCGATGTGGCATTCGTTGCATTTGACCGGTCCATCGTCCCTGTCGGTATGGCACTTGATGCAGAACGTATGGAACATGCGTGCCCCATCCATCCCCTTGTGACAGTAGGAGCATTTTTTAATCCGTTCATCATTCCAGCTCTTATGATGGCAGGAGACGCATGATACGCCTGCATCTTCATGCGGCTGGTGGCGCATCTGCACCCGTATGGTCGTCTCCAGGGTTTTTTTCATGCCGGCGGCCACGTCCTCGTCTGTCATGAATGCATTTACCCCGGTGATGGTCACCAGGTCGGTGCCGCTGGGATCCTTGCTGCAGGTAGCACAGAACAATAATGATATCACGAGGACAAAAGGGTACAGTGCGGAACAAGAAAAAGCCGGGAGTTTGTCGCCGAGGAATTTCATTTATAGTATCACCTCATGCAGTAAAAAAAAATGAAAACAAGAAAACCCGCGAACCTCAACAGGCGCGCGGACCGGACAGACCAATTATATCGAGATGAATAAATGCGTAAGCCTGATGCTGAAATCAGAAATGATGCCACGCGGCACTTCCTATTTGAGAAATACGGAAGCCGCCCCCCATCAATGACCGTAAAACCGTACTATTTGGAATGTCAATGAATTTTTACATAAACCAGGGTTAAGACTGTGATAGGGAATTTCCCTGACAACATGGTCATTTCAACTCGGGAATATTCACCCGCGGCTTTTCCAGCAACCCGCCCGGCTTCACGGTCCGCCCGGTCATCGACGTTGCCGTTCCGCCCGGTTCTCCTGCCGCGGTTTTTTTCGAAGATGAGGCCAGGCCTGCATTGTTCTTTTTAACCGCTGTCTTTTCAGCGGCCGCAGTTCCGCGTTCACGCGTTCCGGCAGAGGATGAATCTGCGGACTTCCGCGCCGCGGCGGGCGAATCAGCCGATCCCTGTGCCGATGTTGACAATCCGTCCTGTTTGTTGGCATCGGTCCTCGAGCCCGTACCCTGCCTGCCGCCGGACGCGATGGCGGTTCCCGCTTCCCCGTTCTTCGCGCCGTCGCCCGAAGTGCCTTCGCGCATATAACCATTTTTCCCGTATTCGAAATCGCGGTACCGGAACCCTTTCGGGACCGGTGAAACCTTCCCCTGTTTCCCCGGTTCAATGGAGAGCATCTCGCCGGCAGCGAGTCGAATTTCCTCCGTGCCGTCGGCGGCCCGCACGCTGACGACACCCTCGAAGCAGATCACCCTGCCGGTCGTACAGTCAACCGTGTAGAGGAACTCGGTGCCCCTGACCGCGGCGACCATGACCCCGGACGACACCCTGAAAGAGTCGCCCCGTGGTCCCATCAGCTGCTTCACCCGGCAGAACACGGTTCCCTGCCCCATCCTGACATCGGTCTCTTCCGTGCCGGATCCGCCGCCGGTCACCCCGCTGAGGATGAGCGAGCTTTGCTCATACATCCGGATCAGGCTGCCGGAAATGGCGATCTGCGCGAATGAGTTTTCGCCCGTTCGTATCAGCGCGTCCTTGCCCGCGACATCCCCCACGCGCGCTTCGGCAGTCACGCCGTTATCGGTGACGGTCACGACGCCGGACATGAAATCTATCACCCCTGCAACCGGCTTCGGGCCCTTCACGCATGAGGGCGAAAGGACCGCCGCCGCAAGGATAAGCGCTACAAGTTCTCGTTTCATCTTATTCCTCCGTTCCTGGTCCGCGATGTCACACTGGTCCATGCGGCAGGATGCCGTCATTTCCGTCAAAAAACCGGGTGCGTCCTCATAAACTTCTCTTTCACCATATCATCAACATGGTAAATCGTCAAATAAATAACTGGCGCCGGTGCGGAATTTATGGTACTATTGACCGGGTATCATGGCAGGAATGGATGACAAACCATTGCGTTCTTCATCATTTATGCCGAATGCGCGTTCCCGCCATAACGAGCGAAGTCCCGATGGAATCGGGATTCGATGATCTTCAATATGTCCGCACACGTTAGCGAACATGTCAGTGCTTCCCGTGACAGCGGCAACACTCGCCGGGATGCGGCAGGAGCGCGCTCCGGCAATCTCCGGCTACTTACCCGTGTCTTTCGGGATATACTTTTCCACGTCGATTCCGTATTTTTCAAACAACACGTTGCGCGCAACATCATACTGGAGCAGTGAGATATTGTATCCGACCAGCGCCTGAAGCTCCATCTCCCTGCTCTGTACCATGGCGTCCAGCGCGTTCTTCACCACCGCGGAGTTCAGCCGCCCCAACCCCAGGTCGCGCATCATGCCCTGGTAGAAGAGCTCGGACTGCCTCCGCGCCTCCATCCCCTTCTGGTAGAGGCGGTAGCTCGCCTCGATATAGTCAGTAGAGTTCAGGATGTCGTCCTTGACCTTGCGCTTGTACTTCTGGAGTTGCAACTCGGCCTGCCTCACCCTGAACCGGGCGTTTCGCTCCTGTATATAGAGTTCATTATCACCCAGCGGATAAGTCAAGTTGAGCTTGCCTTCGAACGCATGATACTTTGCCTGGCCGAAATCCTTGCTGATCGCTCCGCCGAAGCTTCCATTTTCCGCGGAAAGCATGCCGGATAGCGAAGCGGTCAATGACGGGAGGGAATTTGATTCTGCGATCTTAATCCCCGCCTTCGCCGATTCCACGTCACGCAGGGCGTTCTGATAATCGGCCCGCTTTTCGAACGCGGTCTTGAGCGCCTCTTCCACGTTGATGGAGGGATATTTATTCGAGAAGACCGCGGTACCGGTCACCTCCATGTTCTCGTCCACATTGATGGTGGTCAGAAAACTCCTGAGGGCCTCACGATATTTCTGGCGGGTCATGACCACTTTCGCCTCTGCCCCTGCCAGCATGGAGTTGTACAACCTGAGGGTGTAGTCATCCGCCAGGCCGTAGGCCGCGTTCCGGGCCGTTATGTCCCGGACCTTTCTCGTCTCCTTCACCTGCAGCTCCGCGTTCTCCAGGGACACCTTGGACATGACAGTGTTCCAGTATTCCCCAACGACCTGGACGATTATGAGGGAAAGCTGGAAAAGAATTATATCCTTCTTTTTTTTCGATTCATTTTTAATAATCTCCTGCACCTGCCGGTCGGTAATCCCAAAGGCGTTTTTCAGGAGCTCCTGCTGGACCATAACAAATACACCTGGTTTATGGGCATTAGCCGGACCGGACATACCTCCGAATATTGAATTTCGTCCATTGAAATCATCATATTCATAGTTAACCCCTCCCACGATGGTTGTGCCGGACATGAAATTTTTCGCTATCTTTGCGTCAACCTTGGCCTGTGTTACGGTCTCGCCCGCCATCAGTCTCTGTGAAGGAGTATTCCTTGAATAGGCCCCGCTTCCCTCTACGATTAGTTGAGGTGCAAATTTTTTCAAGAACTGGCTGTACTGCGTGTCCAGCATGGCCACCTCGTAACTCACGGACAACATATCGAAATTCTGTTTTACCGCCCACTCCATGGCCTGGCCGAGCGTGATCCTCATGGACCCGAGCACGAGCGCCGGTTCCTCGGCCAGCTCGATCCGGATTTTTTTCTCGGCGGTGGCCGGCGCGGTCTTCTTTCCAGCCTCCTGGGCGGATGCGGCGCTAACGGCCGCCGCCAGGACGCATACCAGTACCAATGTCCGAAGCTTTCTTCTCATCTCAGTCTCCTCTCGCTGTAAGTGTTCCGCCGGGCGGATGGCTCTCCCCGGTCCGGCCCCCTGTTTCAGTCATTAAGTATCGTTTCGACCTGGCGTATGATCCCCTCGGTCACGCCCTCATCCTTCTTCTCTATCAGAACGGCGATAATATCATCAATCTTGTTCTTTAATTCATCCGGCAATTTCGGGATCTCGAACTTTTTATTTTTCGGCCGCAGGGACTTGAACACCGATTCAAGGACGAACTGGAACACGTCCTGGTCGCTGGCATTGCCGTACAGCTCGCGGAACAGCGGCTTTCCCTTGTAAAGCTGCTTGTGTACCGTATAGAACGAGATAAAGGTCCCGATGTTCAATGCCGCGAACAGCGGATAGTCTGTTTCGAACTCGCCAGTCCGAATTCCTTCCTGAATTACCTCATTCAGAATCCTCTGCCGCGGGAGGCTGTACTCCTGCGTCATGGAATCCAGGTAGCACGTCCCCTCGGCCATTTCCCAGAAAAAAATCCGCATGATGTCCGGGTCCGTCGCCCTCAGGAAGATGTTCGTCATGATATAAATGATCACGTAGAGCCGCTGTGAGGGCGACAGGTCAAATTTACCCAGGAACATGGGGAACTCTTCTTCCGACTCGGAGCCCCGGAACACCCGCCTCATGACCTCCACGTAGAGCGTTTCCTTGTCCTTGAAATAGTAGTGGATCAGCGCCTTGTTTACGCCCGCGCCTTTCGCGATCCCGGACATGCGCGCACCGCTGAATCCGCGCTCCGAGAATTCTTTTTTTGCCGCGCGCATTATGCGCTCTCTCGGCTCAGTTCCTTTTTCTTTCTTTGCCATCGATCGCCCGCTGTAAAAGTTTAACCGTATGGTTAAATGTCCGGGAAGGGATTAATTGTCAAGAAATTAATGAATAATTGGGGATACGGCGATAAAGAATGTTTTTCCGGCTGATTAACAGGTATTTTCTTGAATTTAGATTATTTTATATCGATCATAGTATTGGAGCCGCAGCCATGAAATCGTTTACAGTAGTAGCACTCTTCCTGCTCTGTGCCGTCCTGCCGGGCTGCGAAACCCAGCGTCACGGCACCCGCGCCGGCGGAACAGGACGTATCGCCCTCAACGCGTCCTGCGTTCCGGCAGGCCTGCGCGACCTCGTGCCGCTGGCCGCCCGCTGGGGCGTAACGGACCCGGAAGTGCGCGATGAGATTGAGAAGGAGATGACTGCCGCTCAGGCCGGGGAGGTCCGCGACGCGGTCCACTCCCGCGCGCCGGAGATACGGGCATGGCTCGGGACCGCGCTGCCGCTCGGCGCATGCGCGGACGAGGCTGCCGCCTTTGGCGGCCTGCTCGCCCTGTACGATGATGTCAGCGATATCCAGCTCATGCGGGGATTGCGCTGATCCCGGAAGGCCCCTACTCCACCGTTACCAGCTCATAGTCGGTGTTCCCGAACCCGAGCTCCCGGGCATAGTCGATCTGGACGCGGCAGGGAATGTTATATGCCGCCTCCGCAAGCGTGCGGCCCATCCGCTCCTCCACCAGGTCGATTGACGCGGCATCTGCGGCGACCGGGTCCGCCGATACCAGTATGCCTATATCCGGCGCAATCAGCTCGAACTCCTTCATGCAGTCGCAGTCCTTGGTTATCCTGGTGAGAAAATTCAGGCAGATCATCTTGCCCTTCTTGCCGGCCGCCGCGCCCATGGCGTGCTCAACGACTTTTTTCTGGAGGTCCTCGTAGGTGGCCCCCCAGTTATACGCGACAGCATCGAAGCGGCAGACCGCCAGGCACTGCCCGCACCCGATGCATTTCGCCTTGTCGATCACGGCGCTTATCTCCGTCATGGAGATTGCCGAGGCCGGGCACCACTGCACGCAGAGCCCGCACCTGGTGCAGACCTTGGCCTTGATCTTCGGCCTGGCGGTGGAATGCTGGGCCATCTTGCCGCGGCGGCTTGCGCAGCCCATGCCCATGTTCTTGAGGGCGCACCCGAACCCGGTGCCCAGATGCCCGGTAAAATGCGATACCACCACAAGGGACGCGGCCTTTACGATGCCTGAGGCGATCTTGACAGAGCGGTAGATTTTGCCCGGGACCGCCACCTCCGTCTCCTCGTCACCGTAGAGCCCGTCAGCCATGATGATCGGCATGCCGGTGTTTTCATGCCCGAAGCCCTGGGCGCGCGCGTGGCTCAGGTGGGACACCGCGTCGCTGCGGTTCCCCTTGTAAAGCGTTTGCGTCTCGGTCAGGAAGGGAGTGCCACCGCGCGCAGCGGCGAGCTCGCCCAGCGCCTTGAGGAAGGGGGCGCGTACGTGCCCGGTCCTGCCGGTCTCGCCGAAGTGGGTCTTGATTGCGACCATGTCCCGCCCGGCGATAAAGTCGAACAGGCCCCGGTCCCTGATAAGGCCGGCAAGCCGCGCGCAGTCCGCGGCGTCGTCTGCCGAGCCCCGTACGGGAAGGAAGTATACTCGCTCTTTCATGACGGGTCTCCCAGTGTATAGCGGTCCATTTCGGCCAGGTTTTTTATCATAAACTGCCGCACCATTTCCGCAGTATCCTCCACGCTCATGTCTTTAAAAGAATCGTAGGGGATCTCGTCAAAAACTTTAATCAGGATTTTCTGCTTGCCGTGGAAATTCATGCTGTATTTCGGCAGCGCCTTGTTCGTGCCGCTGACCACGATCGGGAGCAGGGGGACCTTCATCTTGTGGGCAAGGAGGAACGCGCCCATTTTGAAGGACTTGATTACGCCGTCGGCCGATCGCGTCCCCTCCGGAAAGAAGAAGACCGAGCTGCCTTCGGACAGGCGTTCCTCGCAGTCCTTCATCATATGGTCGATGCTCTCCTTGTCGCCCCGCTTCAGCTTTACGTAGCGGTTCAGTCTCATGTTCCAGCCGATGAGAGGCACCTTGAAGATCTCGATCTTCGACACCCACTTGTAATGGAAGAAAAGCCTGAAAGCGACCAGGATATCGAGCTGCGACTGGTGGTTCGACACGATCATGTAGGTCGCGCCTTTCCTGACCTTCTCCCGCCCCTCGACCTTTATACGCCATGAGGGCATGATCCAGGTGTAGAGCGACGCCCAGAAGCAGGTGAAGAGATGGAGGAGCCTGAGCTTCCGGTCAAAGGGATAGGTGACGAGCCGGATCAGGGCGGCTATGAGATAAAAGGGTATCGATGTGATCGCCACGAACGTCAAAAATGCGATCGATATAATTCTGTTAAACATGACCATTCTCCTGAAGGGATGAGCCCGTCGGTGCATACCGGGAGTTCACAGTATCCATCATGAAGAGAATTTTGCAAGAAAATATTTTTCCGGACGGGACGGGGTTAATCCTGGCTCAAACCTTTAACATAGAGCCGGAGCAGGGCCGGGAGAGCGGACAGCACGGGGATCATCACGCCGATAAGGAGCACGGTACGGAAGGCATCGTCCGGCACGACCAGGGGGACCATGATACCGGTGAGGCGGAAGTGCTCCGCGAAACTGCCGGCCGCGAGCCTGAGAAGCATGCTCCCCGCCCACGCGCCGCCCAGTCCCAGGAGCGCGTACTTCACCATGATGGCCGCGGTCAGGAAGAGACGCGAGGCACCGATGACTCTCAGGATACGGTAATACTCGACCCGGCTCATGGTCGCGATGACAGTTGCAAAGGAAACGGTGATCAGGGCGAGGAGGAGCACAACCGCCTGGAGCGACCTGCTGATGAGCAGGATGGTCTTTGTGAGGCTGAGGATCTGGCGGGAAACGCTATTCCCCGTCTCGACCACCAGGCCAAGGGTCCTGATCCGCGGGACAATCGCAAGCAGGGAGGCGTGGTCCCTTACCTTCACATACGCGTACTGGTATTCGTTCCGGTGGTCCTTGAGGAATTTCCGGTTATAGCCCGTAACCAGGTCCAGGGGAAGGATGAGGGCAAAGGAATCGATCTGGTCCGTGAACCCGGCGACGACCGCTTCCGACTCCTCGTATCCGGGAAGGGTCCGGAGGCTCGATTTGCCCATGAGGAGGCTGAGGCCGAAGCCGATCGCGCCCCGCTCCGAAATGCGGGGAAGGCCGTTCGGACCGGCCATACCGTCGTTGTAAGAGTGCAGAATGGTACGCGGGACCAGGACCGGAATGACCTTCTCGCGCGCAGGGTGGAGCCAGAGCCTGCGGTACCGCTCGCCCGCAAGCTCGTTCGCGATCAGGCGGTACGGCACGCCGAACGCGAGCAGGTCGCTCCGGTACTTGAATCCAAGGTAGGAGACCCGCGCCTGGACCGGGATCCTGAGCGAGGAGACCGGGACGATCCCGGTGACGCCGGCCATGCCGCGTATCTTCCTGATCGTACGGTCGGTGATTGCCGGTGTCTTCGGCCCGTCAGTCTCGAACAGAAACAGGGAGCGCGGCTGTTTCGTGGATATCCTGACCGTGTTGGGCGGTATGGACGAGGCGAATCGGCCGCGCACGTAAGCGACCAGGCCGTCGCCCGTTGCGCGAAACAGGCCCACGGAGAAGACCGAGAGGGCCACCGCGAGGAGGACGATAAGGCTGATGAGCCTGCCGCCCGCGACCTCCCTGATTATGAGGTATGCTTTCTGTATCATGAGCCGCCCGAGAGCCTGCCCTTCTCCATGACATACGCCGCGTCCGACTTCCTGAGCATGTAGTCGTCGTGGGTCACGATGAGGACCGCCTTCCCGTCTCTCTTCATCTCGAGCAGGATGTCGAACGTCTCCCGCGCGGTTTTCCTGTCCAGGTTCGCGGTCGGCTCGTCGGCCAGGATCAGTCCCGGGTCGTTGATGAGCGCGCGGGCTATTGCAACCCGCTGCTTCTGCCCGCCGGAAAGGACGGCGGCCTTCATACCGGCGAACCGGGACAGGCCGAGGCGCCCGAGCAGGGAGTCTGCGCGTTCCCTGGTATCGCGTCCGACACGGCCGAGGATCCGGGCGGGAAGCAGGACGTTGGCCATGACCGTCTCGTCATACAGAAGCCTGAAGGTCTGGAATATGAAACCGATGTCGCGGTTGCGCCGCCGCGAGGAAAGCACGTCAAGGGCATAGATCATCCTCGAACCATTGACATGCACGGCCCCCGCGCCCGGTATCGTGATGCCGGCGATCACGTTCAGCAGGGTGGTCTTGCCGCAGCCGGAGGCGCCGCTGATGGAGCAGATCCTCCCGCGGTCGACGGTCAGGTCAATGCCGCAGAGGACCCCGGTTGGCACCCCCGCGATACGGTATCTCTTGTGGATGTTTTCAACGCGCAGCATCATGCTTACTCATCAGGGTTCGGGATTTCCGTTCATCATTAAGATCGATATATCCGGCGGCGCTGCAGACGGGCGTTCCGTGAAGCCTATGTTTCCAGAAGCGGCAGGGTCAGTGAAACATTCACCTTTTCCTGTGACTCGCGCCGGGAGTCCGAATGGTCCACGATGTTGCGCGCCGTGACCTCGCCCCCCAGCTTGCCTATTATCTTTTCCACCAGGGTGAGCCCGAGGCCGAACTCGAGGGTATTATACTGCTCGTGGACGACCTTGGTGAGACGGTAGAACGGCTCGAAAACAACCCGTTCATATTCGACGGGTATACCGACGATCCCCTCATCGCTCTTTTCAGGATCGTTGACAACTGACACGACTGCGTCCTTGCCCATGACATTGATGAATATCGTAATATAGGAATTCTTTTTGGAGAATTTCATCGCATTAACAAGGATCTCGAAAAGCGCCTTGGAGAAATACTCCTTGTTCAGGTTCACGAACAGGTCCTTGTACCGGTAGTTGAATTCGTTGATGATGATCCGGTTCTTATTGAGGCCGGCATACTCTTCCACGTTGCTCTTGACGATCTTGGCAACCTCATAGAGATCGTAGAGCGACGTTTTCTGCGTTTCAAACTCGTTGCTGATGATCCAGTCAATACTGGTAAACGTCTTGAACGCGTCCTTGACCAGGTTCAGGTTGTTCTGTATCATGTCGACGACCCTGGCGTCGACGACAAGCTTGCCGTCCGCTGTCGTCTCGGCCCCGGATGTCATCAGATCGATCAGCGTGACCAGCGTCCCGAACCCGGCTCCCTGCGTGAAGCTGTTGTGTATGTTTTTAAAGAGCGACTTGTCGGTCCGGGAAACGTTCCGCTGGAGCATCTTGACTTTCCATTCCTTCCAGTCCAGCTCCCTGTTAAGCAGCTCCATGCTTGTCTTGTCGAGGGTTTCCTTCGCCTGATCAAGGGCCATCTTCTCGCGTTTCGCCTGGGTGATGTCTTCACCCGTGATGATGTAGTGAGATATCTCGCCGTCCTCCCCGATGATCGAGCTGACCCTGGTATTCAGGTAGTAGAGACCTCCGTCCCTTTTCATACTGTAACTCTCGCCCGTCCATTTTTTCACGCCGATCATGTTGTCCCATAACTCGGGCTCGGGTATTATATGGTTACCGGGCTGGCTCACGTTGGTTCCGACCACCTGGTTCCTGCCGAAACCAGACAGATCGGTAAAGGCCGAATTGACGTACTCAACATTCCCTTCTTTATTTATGATGACTACTATAAGCGGATTTTGTTCTATCGCATGCCCAAATATCCGCATGCTCTGCTCAATTATCCGCCTCAGGCCGACCTCACGCTCCAGGTTCTCGTTCATGGCAGTGAGGTCCCTGGTCCGGTTCTTCACCTGTTCCTCAAGCACTTTCCGGTAGTCGGCCTGCCTGTTTTCGATAATCTTTTTCGAGGTCACATCGCGCACGATCACCAGTGCCAGCCTGTCGCCGCTGGGGATGATGCGGGCTTCGTAATAGAGGACCTCTCCCTTACGGGTGAGAGCATAGTTGAATATGCCCGTCTTCTGACTTTCGAGAGTTTCCCTGATCACGGGCCGCGCCCGCTCGGCAACTTTTTCGGTCCAGAGGTGGTGCGACGCCTTTTTCTCGTTCTCGTCGGGAATATCGCCCATGCGCGTCGTGTAAAACACCGTGTCCGGCAGGGAGGCGAGGATCGCCTCGTTTCGTTCTTCAATATCCCGGAGCTTATGCTCCATGTCGATCTTGTAGAGCGCCATCTCCACCGTGGCGCCGATCATGTTCCTGTTATAGGGTTTGAGGATATAGCCGTACGGGACCGTCTCCTTGGCCCGCTGAATGGTATTGTCGTCCGCGCTTACTGTTAAGTATATAATAGGTACCGGATTCTGTTCGCGCAATACCTGCGCCGTTGATATACCGTCCATTTCGCCTTTCAGGGTGATATCCAGCAATACGAGGTCGGGTTTTTGGCCGGCAACCTCTTCAATGGCCTTCTCTCCGGTATCGATCGGACCCAATACTTCGTACCCCATTTTTTTCAGCATCTGGGAGAGAAGAAACGCTGACGGAGCATCATCTTCTACGACGAGTATTTTTTTTGTTTTATTCATAAAAAATATCAACCCGACTGTTTCAGGGTTATCCCTGCCGGATAACAGTTTATGGATATTCCTCTTTCTAATGCAATAAAAAAAATTGGGTACGTCAATAACAAATTAAATCATTTTTTTGTTTACATATCACATTAATTGGTATATAATGCTGTGTATATTTGACAGGATGACCAGATGGCCGAAGACAGAAAAAGAGACGAAGCCGTAACGGGCGGCACAGACGCGCTCCTGAATGAAATAATCGATTTTATCGATTACAACACGTTCAACAAGATAATCAATAAGCTGACTGATTACGCCGAGATACTGAGCGAGGGCAAGTTGTCCGGCCTTATAAATTTCAATTTCCGCCTCAACAGCAACCAGACCAGCAAGGTCATCATGATTCTTGAGGACATACAGGCGCTGACCCGAATCTACAACATGGCGCTCAAGGGATCGAAAGACCTCGAGGTTGAGTACATATCCTTAATTTTCTCGGATTACGACAATCCCGAGGCGATCTCGTCTTACATGAATTTAAAGAACATCATCGAAAACCGGCTTACTCACCAGGTCCAGCAATATAACGTCAACATGGGGAAAAACAACACGACCCTGGCTATCCCGCTGAACGAGCTCCGGGGCCACGTGAAAACATTCCTTGATCTGATGGACACAGAGATGACCATATCGACCAAGGCCCAGCACGGCATCATCGCCGCGTCCCTCCACGACGCTTACACCACGCTGCTGAACAAATCCGAGTTCTACAACGACCGGACGTACATGAAGTTTTTTTTCAACGAGGACGACCCGTCAAAAAAGAGGATACTGCTCCTTAAAAAAGAGCGCCGTCAGACCATGAAGGAGATAGGGAGCGCCGTGGGTGAGACGCTGGACAGGCTCCATGCGATCATGTACAGCAAGATGCAGACGACGCGGGAACCGTCGCAGGCGGACCCGATCGCAGTCCCCGATTTTGTTCCCCGGATCACGCGTTCCGATTCATTCACTGACCGGATGATGCTCACTCCGTTCGGAAGGCAATACGGCTCACTGATTGAGAAAACAATATCCGCCATATTCGATCCGTCCCAGCGTGATTCGATCCTTGCTGTCCCGGAAGAAACAATACGCGAAAAGATAGCCCTCCTCTTCCAGGCTTTCAAGCTCAAAACGGACGTCTTGAAGCACAGCGCCGAGCTAAAACAGGCCATCGAATACCTCCTGAACCAGGACTATGGCATCAAGACCTTTGCGGAGAAATTCCTCTATTTTGACCGCAAGGAGCCCTTCAGCAAATTTTATTCAGGCCAGAACCAGGAGCAGATCGATCTTTTCCTGAACCATATTTTTTCCGCCTTCTTCGAATCGCGTTTCAGCTCGCTCTTTAAAATCATCAAGAGCATGGACATGAAAAAATTCGCGTGCGCTTTCGTGATAAAGCGTATATACCTGAGAGAGGGAGAGAACCTCACTAATTTCGGATTCTTTTTCATACGCGTCATCGCCAGGATGGGAGGCATCAAGTCCCAGTAGGTCTCATACATGAGGCCGCGGCGAAAAATCTTCCAAACCCCTGGTCCCGATTATATACCGATTGACAAAAACATCCTCTCTTGTAATTATACAACCGATCGTTCAGCCGCAAACATGGAACAGTTCAGGTTAAGAATATTTTATCTCAAAAAGAGGATCATCTTCCCGTATTGCAGTCTGGTTGTTTTCGTGCGGCCGACCGAGGACACACGGGCTATTCGCACGGGTGACCGGGTACTGACCTATACCGTCCGGTCGACCATAGACGTGCTATGGTACCGGAACAGGACGGCAACCCTGTCGGAGGTCACCGACGTTCAGACGGACGAGAAGAGCGTCAAGATCTTCCTGAAGGGCCTGAGCCGGGTTTCGTTGAGGCGCATTATCAAGTACAAGCTCGCCGAATTCGAGCACCTGGCACCGGTAGCTGTTGATGCACGCGATTCAATGCGCGACGAGCTGAGGAAAAAAGCCCAGGAGCTGGTATTTCTGATCAATGTCGAGGAATCCGACAAGCTGATAAAACTGCTGGGCTATATCGCTGACCTGGAGCAGATGACCGACTTCATATCCAACTACTTCGTTATGGATTTCAGAACGAGGTACCGGTTGTACAGCCAGGCCGATATACAGATACGCGGCGAGATGCTGGGTGGAACCCTGGACGCCCTGATTCGTACAATGACAAAAAAAAGGAAAAAACTCGATCATGAAAAAAACAGTAATCGGTAAGGATGTGTATTACACGCTGGCGTGGTCGCCGGTATACCCCTACGACAAATGGGAGGCCATGCGCAAAATGCCCGAAATGGCAGGCATCATAGCCCTGATATACATGAGCCAATCGCGGCAGGACTACCTTATCTTCTACAGCTGCCACCGTGACGGCTGCCGCGTGGGATTCAAGAAGTTCATGGACCCCGCGGCCACCCGCTACCCGGATATAATCCAGCAGCTGGACCTCAAGCGGCTCTATTACAAGTTTACGGTCATTGACGAGGGAAACATGAACGACATGCGGGACATCATGTACTGGCTCATCCGGACCCACCAGCCCCGCTACAACGAGTCGACCTTCAAGGACTCGCAGCGATTCAGCAATATTTACATCAACGAAGTTCTGCGAAGCAACGAGGACGTCGTGGAAAAGATCCACGGTCACCGGAACTACTAGCCCGCATCCTCCATGCCACCGGAGAGGAGCAGGTCCTCTTTCGTGTACAGGTGGGCAATACTGTATTTTACCTGAAAAAACTCCAGTATATACTTCAGGCGTGCAGCCGCGTCCAGGGGCGAGGAGAGCTTGTTCTCGGAACGAGACGAGTACTGTTGCATACGCTTGACGTTCAATGTCCTCTTGTCGCGGTTCCCGACGAAGATGTCCTTCTTGAACATCCGGTAGGTATCGTACACCGCTTTTATGATGTCCTCCGAATAGATCAGGTTGGCGATGTAGAGATTCGTATCGGCATCATGGAGATTGCGGGTAAAGAACTTCAGGAGCCTGAAGATTATCTCCGGATAGAGGTGGACGTTGATGAGCTCGATGATCTTCTTTTCAAGCTCGGTATCCAGCATCCGCCGCGTGGGATATGCCAAGTTGGGGATATCCATATTCCCGGTCTGGACTTTAAAAAAAACGAACTCCAGGAAGCGGTCGATAACGTCCTTCCGCATGAAGTCGGCCATTTCAAGGGCCCCCTCGGACAGCCGCTGGGCCACATTCTCAATGGCGTTATTGCGCAGCAAATCGTCGAAATCAACCAGCTGCGACTCATAGGGGAGGGATTCTTCCTCCTCATCGGCCGCCCGGGCCGCCCCCTCCGCATCTTCAAGGTAATCGTCCATAAGAAACCTCTGCAATAAGTATACCGCGAGCGCCCCACCGCGGCAATAACTATTTTTTAAGCCCGCCATCCCCCGGCCCTGCCCCGTTAAAATGACGCTGTCATGCCGAGCCGCACGTTATTGAGAAAATCCCTCTCGCGTTTCCCGTTGTACTCATCGACCACCCGTACGGCGCTGAATAAATTGTACTGGTACACAACTGCCTCCGCGAGGCTAAAAAAAACGATCTGGTAGGTGTTTTTCATCATGGCGCCGTTGCAGATCATGAAGATGAAAAGCGCGTTGCTTAACAGGGTCAGTGTACCCGCGGCATAATGGCCGGTGTAGAAGTGTCCGAACCCGGGAATGATCGCCGAACCGAGCACCGAAAGCCACAGGTGCCGCCGGGGACGGACAGCATCGCCTGCCAGGGTGTTCTCAAGCCTCTCCAGGTCCGCCCGGTATTTTCCCTCCGGGTACTTCTCCCGGTACGCCTTGATCCCCTGCCGCGAACCTGACGGGTCCCGCGTGAGCGCGGCCGCGAAACAGGCGTCCCGATCCAGCTCCTCGACGAACCTTCCGGCGGGATAGCGCGCGCGGTACTCCCCTGCGATGATTCCCGCGTCGTACGTCTCGCCCTTCACCAGCTGTATATAACCGGCCAGGTAGAGCGCTTCCTCGCCAGCCGGGCTCCCTGCATAATCGCGGCCGCATGCGTAGAGCGCGCCGAATGCCGCCCGGTAATTCTCGCCCCGGTAATACGCCTTACCCATGAGCAGCATGCTCTGCGCAAAACCGCTCCCCGCCGGGAACAGGAACTGGTACCGCATCACCTCCGTAATTGCGTTGTAATAATCGCCGCCCTCGTAGTACTGCCGCGCTGTTTCAAGGATCTCGTCTTCACCGGCGGCAAACACGCTGCACGCGGCCGCAATAATCATGAACATGCAGAGCAGCCTGGTCATCGGAACACCTCGTTGTCCCGCACCTCGGCCTCCGGGTCATAGGCCGGGATGCATCTGCGCCCGAGCGATTCCCTGAATTCGCGCTCGCGGTCTTCATTCGCGGCCTGTGCCGCGTTGAACGCTCCGTAAATATTACCGAGATACAACAACGACGAGAAAAAGATAAAGGTATAGGAGAGCTCCCTCCTTCCGCCGCGATAGAACAGGACAGCGCCTCCAGCCATCGCGGCTATTCCAAGGAAGCTCGTGATACCGCTGATGTATCTGCCCGCGTACATCTGCCCGGCGCCGGGGATGAATACGGAAAGTGCAACCGCAAGAGGGACAGAGGTGCGTTGAAGCGCCGCGTGCCGCCCGGCTTCAACCCGGAGGAGCTCAACCATCTCCCTTTCGGGAACATAGGGCTCCGCTGCCGCCGCTTCAGCGGCAAGCTCGCGGTACATCCCGCATGCCGCGAACGCCTCGGCCTTCCGCGCCAGGAGCCGGTACCGCAGCGGCCCTGCGGCCTCGCCGTAGCCGATGGTGCGGACCGCCCGGAGAGACAGCGCGCTCATTCCCTGCCTCAAATATGACTGCGACAGGAGCACGCGGCTGCGGACATCGAAGGGGCCCGGGCGGCCGATGATATTTTTTACCACGGAGCGGTACTGCCCGCCCATGAAATAATTTATATCGATGAAAAAATCGTATTCTGCCCGGCTCCCGCTCCGGGAATCCATGGACCGGAGACGTTTCGTCTCGGCGATCGCATCAAAGAAGCGCTTTTCCGAAAAGAGCTCACGGATGAAGCGCTTCTGCCGTGTGACGGCCCCATCGTCCGCTACGGACACTGTTGCGCTTCCCGCATACAGGATGAGCATGGCTGTGTACAGGCACCGACCGATCATAACCGCCCATGGATCACTTGTCTTTCTCTAACAGAGTATCAGGGACCGGGTCTTCTCCCGGCCTGGCAAACAGATTGCACCGCAATATCCTGTCACCGGTCAGGATGCTTCCCACGAATGCGCCATATTTCTGGACAGCGTTTTTCCCGTAGGCACTGCAGGTTGGATGATAACGGCAGCTCGGTCCGTCCTGGGGCGATATCCATATCTGAAACGCCCGGATCAGGAGAAGCGCTCCGCCTGTGAACGAGTCATATATTCCGCGGATGGCACGAGACGCGCCGGCATCCGGTACAGCCTGTACGGCAACCGCGGCATCGCCGACCGTCACGCCCGCGTCCCACGGCCCGAACTGCCGGCCGTGCAGCGGAAGCCATGGCACCAGGAGGAGGAGCGCTGCGGGAAACCATGATCGCTTCATTGTATATCCGGCCTTGTATGAGACATATCATATTTTCATGCATGCTTAATATAATGTCAAGATAAGTTTTGCATGTTACGCTCCAGACTTCCGCGCAGCAGGGAGCCGACCCGAGTTTAATACTTGACATGATGCCAACTGCAAATTACCAGCTTGATGTCGGGCTATGGCAGCAGGGCCGCCGCCTCCCGCAGATCACGAATGAGGATGTACCGTCATGAAAAACAGAAGGCCGTTCTCGCTTTTCGCCTACAGACTGCTCCCCAAGAGCCTGATGTCGCGGGCGTTCGGATACCTCGCGCGACTGCACCTGCCTCGACGCCTGCTTGAATCGGTCATTTCATGGTACAGTGCAAAATACGGTGTGATCAACGAGTATATCACCCCTGCCGGGGGATTCAGAACCCTTGACGATTTCTTTACCCGTAAAATGAAAGAAGGGACCCATCCGGTCGACAGCACTGCCGGGTGCGTCGTTTCACCCGTGGATGCCCGGATCGACCGCTACGGCAACATCAATGACACCACGATCATCCAGGCAAAAGGCATCGACTACTCAGTCCGTGATCTGATTCCTTCCGACACGTACCGGAAATTTCTCTGGGGTGACTTTATGACACTCTACCTTTCACCAGGCGATTATCATCGTATCCATTCCCCGGTAACCGGCGCACTATCGGGATACTTCAACATCCCGGGGACGCTCTACACGGTCCAGGAGTGGATGGTCAATGGATTGGGTAATCTTTTCATTAAAAACGAACGGCTGGTAAGCTACATTGAATGCCCGGCGGGCACCGTCGGTGTATGCAAGATTGGCGCCCTGAACGTGGGAAGAATCACGCTTTCGTATAGCGATATCACGACAAATAAAACCTTCCGCCGTCTGGATGAAAAGCTTTTTGCGTCGAATGAGCGGATACCTGTCCGCGCCGGTGATGAACTGGGCGCCTTCCACCTTGGATCAACGATAATCCTTCTTTTCCAAAAAGGAGCTGTCACATTCGACAGTTTCGCTCCAGGCACCAAAATCAGGATGGGAGCCAGGATCGGGAGATTGAATACGAAATCCTGAAACGGGGAACACGAATGCGGGCCTTACATGATGAAGAGACGGCAATCTGTCCATTCATACTGTCATTGATCTCTTGATAAATGGCAGTACTGGTGGAATCGATCCCTCCATTAGTAAAAAATTTCCGCTTGAAAAATCACCGGTTTTTTTGAGGAAAATCCCGAGAAAAGTTCTTGATATTTTAACTGCCCATATAAATTTCAATACAGGCAGTGTAAAAATTTTAATAGCACCGTGAATCCGCTTTCGGCCGGTCACGGTGAAGAGGAAACAGCAGCGTATTCCGCTGTAATTCCATTGAACCAGGAAAAACGGAAAAAACCACAAAGGAGCTGGAGTGATGCCTACATCGACACTTGATAAATATATAAGCGCGCAGGTCAAGTACTGGCAGCAGAAAAAGAACACGGTGACCGCACCCGAGGAGCGGAAAAGTCTGCGTCAGTTCATAACCATATCCCGTGAATACGGCTGCTCCGGTTACACGATTGGAAAGAAGATCGCCGAAACCCTCAATACAGCCGACCCGGCCCCCAATCCGCTCTGGGCCGCGTATGAGCGGCAGGTTCTGGACAAGGTCATGGAGGAGATGGAGCTTTCGTCACACCTGGTAAAAACCCTCACCGACGACGCGCTCAGGGACCTGACCGATATCCTCAAGTCTGTTTTCAGCAGCCTGCCGCCTCAAGTGGCGGTTTACCAGAAGCTTGCCCAGACGATTCGCATACTCGCCGCCCACGGGAACGTTGTCCTGGTCGGCCGCGCATCCAACGTTATAACACGCGAAATGAGCGGCGGGTATCATGTCATGATCGTCGCGCCAATGGAAGTCAAAGTCCAGAACGTGATGAAAAACAAGAACTTAACCAAGAAGGAAGCGGAGAAGCTGGTTATCGAAAATACCGCGCGCCGCGAAAATTACATCACGGAATACGTGCGGTTTGACGTTCGTGATCCCCATAATTATGATCTGATTATCAATCTCGGGAACACGAACATTGACGCTGCCGCGCGGCTTATTATTGAGGGGATGAAACTTAAAAGCGCGAAGTAGTCATGTCGCGCTGATGAGCCATCTGCCATTGCTATCGGGGTGAAAAGCCAAATCCCGGCCGGGACCGTCGTTCATCTATCCAATTACGGGGGGGCAGATGCCATGCTTAACTATGAAATAGAAGACGCGTCAAAAGTCCTTGCCATTGCCCGCTCACTGAAAAAATACAAGCCTCCCTTCCGTATCGTGGGAGGGTACCGCCTTATCGACAACGGGATCGACCCCGAGGCGACTGTCCAGATCGAAGCAAACGGCAGGGTCATACATGAAGCGTCCAACGGCAACGGTCCGGTCGACGCGCTGGCTAACGTTCTCAAGAAGGGCCTCACCCCCCTGTTTCCCGTCATAGGCGAGATAAAGCTGGTCGATTTCCACGCGAGCATACTGGACTCAAAGCGGGGTACCAGCACCGACGTCGAGGTCACCATCATCTTTACCGACGGGACGGAGATATGGCGGGTCCATTCCCTTTCGGAAAACATCAACAATGCTTCCTTCAATGTACTCGTCGACGGGTTTGAGTTCGCGGTTCTGAAAAAGACAAAGGCGAAGCGCACCAAAAAATAGAGGGGACTATCTTCTCATATCTTCACGGTAGACGTCGATGCTGTAGGGTATCGATTCGTCCAGTATGGGCTCACCGATCTCACCGGTCTGTTTGAACGAGCGGGCCATGTTTACCCGTGCGAATTCATTGTCGCGCCCGATGCGCTGGGCGTAATCGATTGCCTTCCAGTAGCTGATGTCGCTCTTTGCCTCTTTGCCCTGGATCTGGTAGACTGCGCCCAGGTTGTTATAAGCACCCGACATGAAGGTGATGAGCTTGACATGGCCTGCCAGATCGTAGCGGGCTATTTTCATTTTATCCAGTTCGTATTCATATGCGGATATGAGCTTCAGGTACTCGCCCTTGGCCGCCTCGGGATTGCCCATGTGGTAGAAGGCGTTGCCCAGTGCGAACATCAGCTCGGGGTTGCCCATGAAATCTTCGTAGAGATTGAGCCACTGGTCAAGAGACTGCTGGTACTGGCGATTCAGGTAATAGACCCGTCCCAGGTTATAATGCACTTCCGAGGACTCGAACCCTTCTTCGATCGCCTTCTCGTATTTTTCCTTCGCTATCTGGTAATTCGCGAGCTTGTCGGTTTCATCATCGACGACCTCGTCCTCGAGGTCGCCGTAGCGCATCTGTATCTTGTCGAAATAATAATAAAAGATGTTACCCTGAAGGGCATAGGACTTGCCGGCGCTCTCGGTCTCCCTGTAGAAATCCTCCCTCGTGAACTCGGGCGGGTTGTCCGCGGCCTTTATAGCGCGGTTAAGCATTTTGTAGGCCTCAACCGGCTCCCGCGTCTGGTAATAATATTCTCCCATGAGATGGAGGGCACCGAAATAGTCCGCACCGTAGTTCTTCCCGGACAGCTCGATCGCCTTTTCCAGATGGATCTTCATGATCTTCAGGTTGTTCTGCGCCTTGCTGAGCCGCGCTAACTGCAGATGGAGCGGCGGGTAGTCCTTGTCGCGCTTGTTGAGGGCCGCGAGCACGGCTTTGACCGCCGGATAGAGGTTGTCATCAGCATCCTTGAATCGCGGAGACTGGACACCGTATTCGATGCGCACGTTTTCTGTCGCCGTTGCCTGCTTGTCCAGGTAATATGACGCGAGCTTCGCGAGCAGCGCCGAAGGAAGTTCATCGAGCATCTTCTTCTCGACCAGCTTCGCGTGCACATCGATGACCTTCTGGAACACGTTGCGCTCGATATAGAGGTTCATGAGTCCGGCATACCCTATGACGGAATCCGGATTCACGTTGATGATGTCCTCGTAATATTTCTTCGCTTTGAAATACTGGCCCTGGTAGAAATAGGCGTTCCCGACGCCGTAAAGCGCGTCGATGTTTTTCGGCTCGCGGACCAGCACCCTGCGGTAGAACTCGATCGCCACATCAAGCTGGGACCATTCCTCCCGTTTCTTCTGGCTCCCGGGATAATACCACTGGTTGATGTTGAGCCGCATCGTATTGTAATACTCCGCCGGCACCTTCGAATAGTAATCACCCAGACGCAGCAGGACAGGGGTTTCGACGTTCAGTTTCCGATCCTTGTACTGGATAGCGTATATCTTGTTCATCTTTTCGATAGAGAAGGTATATTCCCTCTTGTCAAAATAGGCGCGCGAGTACTCGGTGTAGCCGTACACGAAGTTTTTTATGTAATTCGCGTCCACGTCGCGGAAGATCTCCTCCGCCTTCGCGTAGTCCTTCGGCTTCTTGAGGTAGTCGCCGCTCTCGCGGATCAGCGCCGTGCCTTCCCGGATCATCCGCTTGGCGGCCCAGGGCTTGTAAATGAACTGGTAGCCGACCACCATCAGCACGCAGGCGACTGCCGCCGCCGCGCCGAAGATCTTCGTAATCGTCAGGAGCCTCTTCTGGCGGTCCCTCCCCTCGCGGGTGTATTCCGGCCTGGCCGTGATGACGCGGCGGCCTGCGACCGGCGCCGCAGCCATTTCTTCGATGAGCTGTATCTTCCTGCCAAGCTTTCCTTCAAGGTATTTCTGTATGTCGCTTTCGGACCGTCCCGAGAGTATCAGGTTGATCAGCTGCCGGGTGTCCTTCAGCGGAAGGAGGTCGTTTATCACCACGTCCTTGACGACCTGGCGCACGCCCGGATTGTAAAGCAATATCGCCTTCTTCACCCGGTTCAATTCGCGATCGGTGAGCTCAATGCCTTCTGCGGCCGGTTCGGCGGCGCGGCCGCTCCGGGCAGGTCCTGCCGGGGCGACGATATCCTCCGGCATTGCGATGTCGATCTCCTCTTCTTCCATGGTCGGAAGCTCGGGTATTGACGGACCAAGGTCCTCGGACGCCGAACGGGCTGTTTCCTTCTTCCTGATTTCGCTTATGATGTCTTTCGACGGCTTGATGGACGGCTCTTCGCCGGCAGCGCCGACATCGCTTATAGCCGCAAGGTCCTCGTCCGTAAGCTCATCCATAGACGGCCCTGCAGGCTCTTCCTGTCCCATCGAAGGCACGGCCGTCTCTTCCAGCCCGGCACCGATGTCCAATTCTGGGATATCAGATTCCCGCGCCTCGGGCATCGCCTTTTCCTCGAAGGATATCTCGGAAAGGTCGGGAATATCCGCCTCGGGTTCCCTGCCAAGGTTAACGGTTTCGGCCGGTTCCTGCCCGGTTTCGGCTTCGAGGTCCTCCGGTGCGCCCAGGTCTGACACCGCCGGTTCCTCGAGAATGTCCGGCTCGATAGTCTCAAGCTCCTCCATGACGGCCGGCTTATCGAACCGGATCGGCTCGCGTGCGCGCTCCCCTCCCTTACCTACAAAAGTATCACGCGGAGCCTTGTCCTGGTGGTCCATCGACTCGGGCTCTTCTGACGTCAGGCTGTCAAGCTCGCCAAGCGCGTCCAGCTCTTCGGCGGCAGCGGCAGCCGGTTTCTCCTCTTCGGGGAGTTCCGGCAATTCAGGTGCCGGCTCAACAGCTTCTGCGGATACCTCGGGGTATTCTTCCGCTACTTCATGGATGAGGCCGGTGATGTCCTCAACCGGTGTGGGAGGTTCTTCGCGTGGCTCTTCCCTGCCGGGTTTCTCGTCAAGGCGTTTTAGATCAACCGCGGGAAGCTCAAGGTCATCGGGCTCGCCGTCGAAAGACTCGGGAGCGGCGTGGAAATCTTCGGCTATCGTTTCCTCCGGGACGTCCGGCTTTTCCTCGACCGCGACAGCGGTCTCTGCCGGGGCGGCAGTATCCTTCACGGAGATGATCTTACGCCCGCTCTTACCGACCAGGTCAACGATGCGCTCTATCTCCTGAAGCTCTTCAGGAGTATATGTTATTTCTTCTACTTCCGCCATATCGATTAACCGGGCCGGCGATTCCCCCATTCATGCGACATAATCAGATAATACCAAACGTTTATTAAAAATCAATCAATTTTTACTCCAGAATGCACCGCGGAAAAGAGCGTTACATATACGGGCACTGTCTGGAGCGGTGCCATTCATATAACGAACGTATTATCATAATTAATAATATAGATCAACTCAATATGATTATCGACATTTTTCATATAAGATTAAATCAGAATTGCATCATCCGTAAAATCACGGGCAAAATGCGCTAGAATAATAATTTTTTAATGTATCTCTGTGAATCAGACGAATTTCTTGATAGACGCATTATTTGAACCATGGTCAGAGGTCCCTGTTTATGAAACAGATCGTCGTTGCTGTCATCATGCCGATTTTCCTCATGGCGTTCAATTATGATGACCGCGCGCTTGCAACCGTCTATTACAACAGCCTGAAATTCCTTAAACAGGCGGACGGGCCGCAGAAATTAAGAATGATCAGCACCGGCAGGGGCCCGGGGCAGAGCATGCTATGCCAGGACGGCGTCCTGTTCACCTATCGGAGCAGGGGGGCCCGCTCAGTCCGTATCGCGGGGAGCTTTAACGGCTGGAAACCGGTCCCCATGGAGCGGTCCGCTAACGGAATATGGTACCACTTCCTCCCTGCAGTCAGCTCCGCTCGCGATATAACATACAAGTACCTGGTTGACGGAATTTGGACGCCGGACCCGCTCAATGACGACCGCAGGGATGACCGCATGGGCTCCTACATCTCAGTGACGGAGCCTGTCGTGAAGACCGAAGGAAAACATGTTTCATGGAGAAAAATCGGGAAGAACGCAATCGAGTTCCGGATCTACCGTCCTGATGCAACCTGTATCTCGCTCGTTGGCGATTTCAATAACTGGAACCCGGAAAACGATCTCATGGTCAGGGGACAGGATGGGATATGGCGCCTCCGGAAGAAGCTTTTTCCAGGCACGTACCGGTACGAATTCATTGTCGACGGAGAATGGTTCCCTGACATCTACAATATCAGGTCCGGTTCGGACAATACCGGCTCAATCTGCTCGATCATAGAGGTCAGGAAACAATAGCGCCATAACTGCTGCCCCCGTTTGATATTAATCCCGTTTTAATAATGTTTGACAATTTTTTAAAACATTATACACTTGATCCATGGATCTCATAACATTCGAGGAAAAGGGACAGCTGACCATAGTCCATGGCCGGGGCGATTGGAATCTCGGGAACATAAAAGACGTGGAAGCCGTGTTCTCGATGCTTATCGAGAAAAAACCCGATACCATCGCCATCAACTGCAAGGAGCTGGTCAGTGTAGACTCCACTGCCATTGCAACCATGGTCAAGATCCTGAGAAAGACCCGCGAACAGTCAATGCGGCTTGTTTTTTACGATTTGAGCCTGAACATACAGAATACCTTTAACCTGATGACCCTGAACAAGTTTTTCACCATCATGACCAGGGAGAGGTTTGACGAGGAGTTCGGGAAAGTGTAACAACCGGTACATCCTGCCCGTTGAATTCCACAAAAAAGGCTGTTTAACAACAGCCTTTTTCATTTTTAACGATTATTCTTCTGCGATTCTCACGTCCCATTACGATGATCACCGCATCAGTTCACCTTGAGAACGTCCTTAATAATGTTTTTAAATGTCTGTTTCGGCAGTGCGCCAGCAGCCATCTGGGGTTTCTCTCCGACGGGGATGAAGAGAATGCTCGGGATGCTCTGTATGCCGAACGCCCCGGAAATCTCCGGCTCCTGGTCGGTATTGACCTTGTAGATATTAACCTTTCCCGCGTATTCGCCGGCAAGCTCGCTCAGGACAGGAGCCACCATTTTGCAGGGACCGCACCAGTCAGCATAGAAATCTATGATTGTCGGGAGCTCGCCCTTGAATTGCCATTCCGTGTTCGTATCGAAATCGAAGATTTTTTCTTTAAAGCTTTCCTTTGTCAATTGTTCCATTGTAATACCCTCGCTTATAATTTTAATTCCGGGTAACCGGCTCCTGATTTTTAGTATTTTAACTCTATCTAAAATACTACATGGTTAATCAATCGTCAACTCCCCGAAAAAAATTTTAGTGGACATTTGCATTGTATTGTTCTATTCGATGTTGGATTCGGATTTTTTCATGAAATGAGGCCGCCGGCTTGATTTTTTTGTCAAATCCGCTGAAAACATTCTACAGAAATAATGGAGCATCGGACCGGGGTGCTGCTCTCGAAAAAAGAACGCGAATTCAGAAGATCGTACAGCGATTACCATGCCATGGTGCTCAACGCGCTGTATCTTCGGGTGGGAAACATGGAAGACGCTGAAGACATCTGCCATGAAATATTCGTCAGCTACTACCGTAAATTCGACGAGGTGCGGGATGCCCGGAGCTGGCTCTTCGGCGCCATGAAATTCTGCATCTCGAACTTCTACCGGAAAAAAGCCGGCGCCGACCAGGCAACCATCGATATCAACAACATGGAGGACGACATCAATCTCGCCTTTGAAAACGGGGAGCGGGACTTGCGCATCATCATTAACGAGGCCCTCGAGCATGGCGAAAACTATAAGGATGAAAAAGACCGGATCCTGTTCGACCTGGTCGCCATCAACAAGTATACCTATGAAGAGGCGGCGAAAGAGCTGGGACTGACAGCGCGGCAGGCGTTTTACCGGTACCAGCAGGTCTCCCGGCGGATTGTGGATTACCTGAACAAGCGCGGCATTACGCGAATAGAGGACCTTCTATGAAAAAAACGGGCCATGAAGCGCATCAACTCGAACAGCTCCTGGGCAAATACCGTTTCACCCGTCCGGTCCCGCCCGAAGTGCGCGACAGCATCATTTCCGCAAAAAAAGACCGGTATCTCAGTGTAATAAAAACCGCAGGCGTCTTCACCGCCGTGCAGGGCGCGTTTGCGTCCATCTATTTTGCACTTAAAAAAACCGGTATTGGCTTCACGATCGTCAAAGTCATTGCCGCTGGCATGTCCGTGCTTACCATATCCATCGGGGGATATTACGCGGCCAATGCGCTGCGTGACCGATTCTTTCCAGGTGCCGAAAATCCGGCCTCTGACACAAGCCGGCCCGACAGCGGCTGGGTGGACGAGATCATGCTCTTTGACGGCAGGATTATCAGGGGGGCCATTATATCACGCGGCGAACCGTACCGGGTGCGCACCGAAGGAGGCATCATGCTCATCCCGCGGAAACAGATAAAAGCGGTACGTCCATTGACCGGTGAACGTGCGCCCGCCCGCTGACGGAAAATCTGCGGGTATGCGCGGGAGCGGTTACAGCAGGTACAGCTCCTTGTCGCCCAGTACCGAGAATCCGGCCCCCTGGAGGATCTGTTCTGTTTTCCGCACATCCTTTACCTGGAAAACGAAGACCGCCTCGTTGCTCTGGCGTATGGTGAACCCGTACGCGTCCTCTACATTGATGCCGTTGCTGGCGAGTACCGATGAGGCCTTATGCAGGCCGCCGGGATTATCATTGATGCGGATCGCGACGATGTCCTTCAGGGTGGCTGCTATCCCCTCCGCCTTGAGGGCATTGCAGCCGTCAACCGGTTTGTCGACCAGTATTTTTATGATGCCGTAATCTCCCGAATCGGAGATTGTTATAGCCCGCATGTTGATCCCGCTGCCTCCCAGGATGCCGGAGATGCGTTCGATCTTGCCCGGCTTGTTCTCCGCGAATACTGATATCTGCTGCGGCATATCCCCCTCCTACTCAGTTTTCTGAAAAACTCCCTCACTGGATTTTTCAGGGTCGGTTGTGCGGAATCAATCCGCAAAACCTCGCGTTTTCCTCGGCGCGCGCCACGAAAAACGGCGATACATCCCTGTATCTCGTTAGTCCCGATATAATCGTGACTAAATCTTCCTGTTATCAATAACGCGAACCGCTTTCCCCATGCTGGGCGGCAGGGAACCCGGCTCGAGAAGCTCGATGCGCGGATTTACGGTGATCAGCGCCCGGAGCTCCTCCACGAGCCTCTTTTTGAGCGCGTTGATGCCCTCCATGTCGCCCTGGAACATCTTCGAATACAGCTCGACCCTGACATGGAGCCGGTCGAGGTTCTCCTTCCGGTCTAGCACGATCTGGTAATTGTTGCCCACTTCCGGTATCTTCATCAGCACCGATTCGATCTGCGACGGGAACACGTTCACGCCGCCGACGATGAGCATGTCGTCGGTGCGGCCTTTGATCCGCTCGATGCGGCGGTGCTCGCGCCCGCACGGGCACGGTCCCGGTATGATGCGGGTAAGGTCGCGGGTCCGGTAGCGGATGATCGGCATTGCCTCCCGGTTGATATGGGTGAGAACCAGCTCTCCCTCGTCGCCGTCCGGGAGCCGCTCGCCGGTGTCAGGATTGATGATCTCCATGATGTAGAAGTCCTCCCACAGGTGCATGCCGCTCCGGTGCTCGCACTCGAACGCGACACCGGGCCCGTTCATCTCGGAGAGGCCGTAGGAGTTGTACGCGTCAAGCCCCCACTGGTCCTGGATCTTGTTGCGCGTTTCCTCGGAATAAGGCTCGGCGCCAAGATAGGCCTTCCTCACGCCGATGTCCGGCGGCCGGATGCCCTGCTCCGCCACCACGTCCGCCAGGTGGAGGGCGTAGCTCGGCGTGATATGGATGACCGTGGTATGAAAGTCCTGCATCAGCTGTATCTGCTTGAGGCTGTTGCCCGAGGAGGAGGGGATAACCATGCAGCCCAGACGCTCGGCGCCGTAGTGGAGCCCCAGCCCGCCGGTGAAGAGGCCGTAGCCCATCATGTTCTGCAGCACATCCTCGCGCGTGGCGCCGGTCGCCATCATCGACCGCGCAAGCAGGTCCGCCCAGTCGGCGATGTCCCTGGCCGTGTAGAAAATGACCGTCGACTTTCCGGTGGTCCCGGAGGATGCGTGCAGGCGCACGATTTCGCTCCGCGGCACTGATACCATGCCGTCGGGATAGCTGAGCCGGAGATCCGCCTTGGTTGTGAAGGGCAGGTCTTTCAGGTGATCGAGGGATGTTATCGAATTGACGGAGACCCCGTTCTCGCTGAACACCTTCTTATAGAAGGGCGTTGAAGCTGCGTCCCGCAGTGCCTTTGACAGCTTGTTAAATTGCAGCTCTTCCAGGGCCTTCCGGTCCAGTGTTTCAATATCCTTGTTCCAGAACATGGCACACCTCGTCGTGTATCGTGCGACAATTTATATAATTTTTGCCAAGCAAGATTCTGTCAATGACATTAATACCGGCAGAACGGACGCCCCGCGAATCCGGGACGCACTCCGGATCAGAGAAGGCCTTTTTCCGCCATGACCTCTTTCAGGAGATCGATACGGTCCGTGACAATGCCGTCCACGCCCCATTCGATCAGGCGGCGCATGTTTTCAGGCCGGTTGATGGTCCATGCCATCACCGGCAGGCCGCGCCGGTGAGCGCGGCGGATGAACCGCCGCGATATAACGCGCATTCCCCCGGCGGAGCCCCTGGCCGGCGACTCGCAGTCCCTGCCCCCGGCGATCTCAGGTACGAGCAGGGCCGCTCCCCGGAGCCGCGGCAGCGCCGGCAACCGCAGCTTCTGCGAGGCCAGGAAACGGATGATCTCCCGCTTCGAGCAGCTGGTGACGGCGGTCGGATACTGTTTCCTGACATGTCCGAGGACCCGCTCGTGGAACGATCCCACAATTACCCTGGAAAGCGCGCCCTTCTCCATCATGACGGCCAGCACCCTGTCGGCCGCATGATTATTGTCGTCCTTGATATCGACCGAGAACCGCGCGTCCGGGAAAGCCTCCAGCGCATCCGCAAGTGTGGGAACCCGAAAACCCCTTCCGCGGAACGGGAAGGTCAGTCCGCCGTCAAAAGTTATGCCGAACCCGGCGTCGAGCCCGGCGATCTCGTCGAGGCTCCAGTCCGCGATGGGGCCGGTGCCGTCGGTTTTTTCCTCGAGGAACCCGTCGTGGATTATAATAATCCCTCCGTCAACGGTCATGCGTACGTCGGTTTCCAGCAGGCAGCCGGGCAGGATCTCCAGCGCCCTGGCGAAGGCCGGGAGCGTGTTCTCGGGGAACTCGCGGGACGCCCCCCGGTGCGCCGCCGGGGTGAATCCCCTGAAAAAAGTGATGGGACCGGGCATGGCTTACAGCATCGTATCGAGGATCTCTGCGGCGATCTTTACATACCCGGCGCAGCCCGCGAACACGCCGCGCTTCCGCGCTTCGGCAAGGCCCCCGGCCGTTGTTATGTCAATGCCGAGCAGGTCGCGGCACGTGACAGCGTTGTTCCTCAACTTGAATTGCCTCACAAAATCCTGCACCATGTCGTTGATCCGGTCCCGCGCGTCGCGGTTTTCGGTCCCCGCGCCGTGCTTCAGACCAAGCACCATTATCGCGCCGGACGCGGCACCGCAAATCTCCTGCAGGTGGCCGATACCCCCGCCGAACGGCGACGCGATCCTCTTGCACAATTCCTCCGTAAGCCCGTGCGGCGGGCCGTACGCCATGAGCATCGACTGGGAGCAATTAAATCCTTTATTAAAATACTCAACGGCTTTTTCCGAAGTTTTCATGTCCGGCCTCCCGGTGCGGGTATTCCGGCGGGACCTGGCGTGCGGCTGGTTCCGCCGCTCGTACTTTCTTCCATGTTAAAAAATAAGTCAAGCCACATTCAGTCCCGGCATGATAACTCTCTTGACAATGCCGGATTGTCTGATAGAATGATTACTTTCATCCCGGCACTATAGTATGACGGCCCTGAGCAACCTGGCAGGTGACGAATAGGAGGCCAACTATGAACATGAAACTCGCAATCGCAAGCACTATTGCAACCTGTCTCATGGTCACGTCCATGCACGGCATGGCAGTCGGCCTTGAGGTCGATGTGAACGAGATCCGCACCAGGCGCGTTGAATTCATCAATTACCGCGCAGAGGGAAAAAAGGCCGATTCGAAAAGAGAGGTAGAGGAAATCGGGAAACAGCTCGCCCGGGGTGATGATACCGGCCGTCCCGTGCGCTTCCACATGAAATATGCCATCATACGCGCCATCTCGAAGGAGCAGCCCGACAAATTTTCCGCCGATATATTTTCCATAGATAAAGACGCGAAGGTCGGGCACATCGACATAGTCCGCCGCATCACGACCGCCTATTTGATGAACAGATACGGCTACTCCCGGGAAGACGCCCATGCCATATCTCTGTTTCTCTCGTATTACAACGCTGTGCACAGGGGCGATATCGCTTATTTCGGTACGAAATATAAACCCGTTGTCATGACTCACCTGGGCGCACGAAACGCCGGTATCTCCACGAAATACTGGGAGTGGCCGGGCGCGACCAGGATGCTCATACCCTTGACGGAAAACGCGGTTGAGCCGGACCTCCTATCCGACAGGAAGACGATCGAGGAGATCCGCAAGGACGACAGGAACATCCCGGACCGCAAGGAGATGACGGACCTCAGGGAGCGAAAGCTCGAGAAGGACAAGAAAGAGCTCAAAGACGAGAAGAAAGAACAGGAGCGGGAAAAGAAGGCCATAGATAAAGAAAAAGAGGAAATAAAGAAAAAGCAGGAGCAGCTTGAAAAGGAAAAGGAAGAATCGAAGAAAATAGTCGAGCCGGAAAAGCGCGAGGAGAAAGAAAAAGAGATAGAGAAAAAGGAAAAGCAGCTCGAACAAAAGAAGAAAGAGACGGAGAAGAAAGAAGAAAAGTCGAAGGAAAAAGAAAAGGCCATCCTGGAGAAAGAGAAAAAGATCGAGAAGCGCGAAAAAAGCATCTCCGACGAGAAAAAGCAGATAGAAAAGGACGAGCTGAAAAGCGACATCAAGAAAAAGCCGGAAGAGGCCAAGAAAAAACTGGAGGAGAAAGAGAAGGAGCTGGACAAGCGCGAGGACAAGCTTCGGGACAAGGAGCTTGACAAGAACATATACGCCGGCAAGCTCTATTACCTGAAGCTCAAGGAGTACCTCCAGGGAGGGCACTACAACAATGATCTTTACATGATCAACGCCTCCACCCGCAAAATCATGTTTAAATCACCGGTCGAGAACATCTGCGGCAGCAGGTATGACGTGTATTCCGGCGGCATCGTCATCATCACCCATCGGGGAAGCCACACATCGGGACACCGCCTCACCCTCGTGGACAAAGATACGCTTGAAGCTAAGATCTACGGGACCGACAGCGTGTTCTGGCGCAGCTTCATCGAGATCCGGGACGGGTACATTTATGCCATCATCTATGATAATAACCGGTACTACCTGGGCCGCTTCGACGGCGCACTCAAGCTGCTTGCCAGGTCAAAGGAAGAGCTGAGCGAGAACACCTTTATCAGCTTCTGGGACAATTACATATACATCAACCGGCAGGATAAAAAGATCATCGTTCTCAACAAAGACGACCTCACCTTTATCGACGAGGTGAAGCCGTAAAGGGGCCGGGACGTCAGCGTCACTGAAGCTTGATGATAATCTCCACCCTGCGGTTTTTCTGCCGCCCATCCCTAGTGTCGTTGCCGGCAATCGGCCTGTCCGGGCCAAAGCCGCGGTACGACAGCTTTTCGGTCCCGGCTCGCTGCCTCAGGTAACGGGCCACCGTCTCGGCCCGGTCCCGGGACAGGCGCAGGTTATAGTCGGCCCCGCCGGTGGCGTCCGTGTGCCCTTCCACGATGATCTCCCGGTCCGGGTATTTGCCCGCAAGTATTCCCGCTATCCGGTCGAGCGCGGCCCTGCTCTCTTCCCGGAGACCGGCGGAATCGAAATCAAAGAGCACATCGCCCAGCCGGAGCACGAGCCCCCGCTTGTCCGTATCAACGTCTATCCCCCTGGGGACCTCCTTTTCAAGCGCGTGCCTATGCTCCTCCTTCTGTTCCCGCGTCACCGGTTTGTACATGCATATCGACGTGTCGATGATCATCCGGAACTCGTTTGCCGTAAGCTTCTTCCCGTCAGAGGGGAAAAAGAATATGATCCGGTACTTTTCTTTCATGCTTACCGGATGGTTACCGCTGATATCCCAGTACAGCGTGCCCTCGTCCTTGCCCAGTATCTTCACCGGGAAGTCGGCCGGATATTTCCCGCCGGCCAGGTCCATGTTTATGAGAAAATCAAACTGGATCTCGGCGATCCCGGAGTCCCCCTTTTTTTCGAGTTTCTTCAGCCCGTACAGCACTGGAAACGTCAGCTTGAACGGCTCGGAGAACATATCGAAGACCAGTTCCGCGTCAGCGGACCACGTATCGCCGGCTTTGACATCGCGGCCCGGAAATGCCGGGATGTTTCTCAGGTTCGGCATGTAGTTTTGCTTCGGGACCGTGAAATGCCCCAGCAGTCCGATCTCGAACCCGGAGGTATACTGTTCCTCCAGCCGGAACACGTCCTTCTCCCGGTCACGGCGGTACACGGTGAAGATACCCTGTACCCTGCTGGCACCGTCCCTGGTATCGGTGCAGGTCAGGTCAATGATGTTCCGCTCCTCGTATGTTTTCTCCGGCCTGTCATTGACCAGAAATTTCACCTGCGCGGTCCTGGTCATTTCCATGCGCTCGCCGGCGGGAATTGACCAGGTCAGGGTAACCGCTGCAGCCGGTATTGAATTGCAGGCCAGCAGGAGCGGAAGCACCATGCGGAAATATTTCATTGCATCACCGGATTGATAATCATGCCGAGTCCCCCTTCATCCCTGTCGAGCGGCATCGAGGTTTTCGTTTAGTTACCCAGGGGTACGATATAGGCTGTTCCGTTTTCCCCCTTCCCGCCTTGTGCCACCAGGAAGAGGCGGTACGCTTGCCCGCAGATGTCAAAGGTATCACCCTCGAAGACGGTGATAGAGGCGGCGACGCGGCCTTCCGGCGCGCCCGGCCGCCATATCGCCACCATGATGCTCATCCTGCGTTTCCCGGAAGGATCTTCGGTCTCGAAGAAGTTGCCGCTTCCCACGCGGCACCCGTTCACGGTCGCGACAGTCGTTTCGCCGAGGATCTCCGCGTTCTCAGGAATCTTCATGTTCCGGCACCCTTCGCAGGAGATCAGCAGGGCCGCAACGGCGGCCAGGAACATCATGATCGTGAAAAACTTACCGTGGGTCATCACTCCGCCTCCGCTCGCGGAAACAGTGCGGCCGTTCCCGTCACACGTACACCAGCCTGACCTGCGGGCCGGCCTCGGCCTCGAGCTTTTTCTCCGCCTCGTACATGTCTCCGTCCATGGTATAGAGCATTTTCTTTTCGCTTTTTATGACCAGCTTTTTGCCGATCTGATCGAACACGTGGGGGTGGTAGATCGGCTGTCCGGTCTTTACCTTCCAGAGGTTTTTTACAATGTCACCGGGCTGACAGCCGGCCGAAAGCACGTGGAAGGTCCCCTCCTTCTCGTAGGCTCGGTACATGGGTTTGAAGCCTATCCCGATGTCATCCACCGTGGTCGCGATGACCGCTATGAAATCATTGTGCGGGACGAGCTTCCCGTCTACCTCTACCCGGCAGTTCAGCCGGTCGAACAGGGAGCCCACGTCGGCCCCGACCGTGACTCCCTTGATCGCTTTCCAGATAGTCTTCATCGCCTTCTTCGGGCCGGTCCCCTCGCCCTTGTAATACTCGTTGAGAAAATTCGCGGTCATCCCGACACCGAAGATGAAACAGTACCGGTCCTCCACCCTGATCGTGTCCCTGACGAAGACGCGGGGGGTCCCGTTCTGCTTCAATAGTGCAATCATCCGCTTCAGAATCTCCTCGGGCTTGCCTTTCAGATTAATAGTGCGCGGCTGCGTGTTCATGGTGCCGGCCCTGAGGTGAAGGATCGGCGGGATCGGCTCCTTGCCGTATATATTGATAAACCGCGAAAGTATGTGATGATGGCTCCCGTCCCCGCCGCAAACCGCCACGTAGGGGATGCGGAGCTTCCTGAACTCCTTGATGACCGGATCGATTTCCGCGATGCTTTTGGTCACCCTGATGTCTGCGAATCCTTCAGAGATGCCGGTAAAGAACTGAAGCGGATCGATGTTCATTTTTTTCACGACGCGCGCATGTGGATTGATTATGACGCCTACCTTGTTCATGGACACCACCCCGTATGGATTTTCCGGATTTATAAATCCGGAATCAGCGGCACGTACTGCAGGGGTAAATAGCACCATACCCGGCCCCTGCGTGTCAATCCATTTACGCCCCGCGGGGCCTGTCCGGCGTGCTACTCGTCCGTCGTATCGTCTCTCGATTCGTACCACTTTAAAAGCAGGTAGTTGCCGATCCCGATGACGGCCATCAGGACCATGAAGAGTGGGTAGGTATATTTCCAGTTGGAGGGTCCGGTCATCATGCTCCATTCGGACATGCCCCCGATGCCCGCGAGCAGGGTCAGGGGCATGAAGATCGTATTGATGATCGTGAGGCGCCGCACGAAGCGGCTGGTCCGGTTGGCCAGCACGGCCATGCGGTTGTTGGTCATGGACAGGTATATTTCCATGAAGCTCGATATCATCTCCCTGAATATCTCGGCCTCCTCGAAAA
>Ga0116149_1000453_pt1 | contig 53704 bp, 45 predicted proteins | sample AD_UKC057_MetaG_FD_89787 | JGI IMG/M metagenome (GOLD analysis project Ga0116149, IMG submission 89787) | Active sludge microbial communities of municipal wastewater-treating anaerobic digesters from USA - AD_UKC057_MetaG | ecosystem: Engineered > Bioreactor > Anaerobic > Digestate | place: USA...
GGTTGTCTTGCTGGGATTTCGCTTCTGCTTGAATTATCAACACGTCTGCCCGCATCAGTTGGTTGTTTTGCTGCTACTTCACCCTTACTTAAACTTGAATTATCAACGCGTCCACTCACGCCTGTTGGTCGCTTTCCAGCCTCATCGTCTTTTACACCTATATTATTAATACGACCTTCAACAGCGACTGGTTTTTTTCCAGACATTTCTTCAGTATTTGGTTCAACATCGTTACGTCCTGACTGTGCTGGAGTTTTGCCACTATTACTTAAAGATAGACTATTTTCAGCTTTACTTACTTCTATCTTACTATCAATTGGTGTTTTGTCTATAATTTTTCCTCCTGTATTATCAGTTGAAGAAGGTGTATTAGTAGGTTTATCTGCAATGTTTAACCCGTGAACTTGAATTGCTTCATTACTTACTCTTCCTATTTTATCAGGTTTATTCACATCTACATTATTACTTCCTGAAGATCCTGAGTCTGGTGTTCTTCCTGAAGCTGAGCCTGTGCCATATCCACCACTAGAGCCTCTATGTCCGATGTAATAAGTGTTATTGTCCACTATGTAATTAGAATTACTTCCCCACCAGTATCCGTCCCAGTAGCCGTCGGTATATCCATGATTATATCCGACCCAATAACTACTACCCCAACCATAATAATAATATGGTCTGTGCCAATAGTAATAATAAGGATAGTAGTAATAAGAGCAATAATAAGGTCTATAGCCCCAGCCCCAGCCCCAATCCCAATAGTAACTATAATAGAATGGGTCGTAATAATATGAAGGATAATAATATCTAAAATTATTAAAGTAGTATGAATAGCTATCATCTAAATCATAACCATAATCATTAAAATTATAAGTATCACCGTAATAATTATAAGTATCATTACCATCATCATTTTGGACTAAGTTTCCATTTTCATCATAATATTCATCGTAGTAATAATCATCAGTATTATTAAACTCTGCATTATAAGTTTCTTCGTAATTAGCTTTATGCTCATCAACGATTTGTTTATTGATAGCTCCTTGTTTTGGTTCGGAACCAGTTAGATAAACATCGTCATAACCGCCTGTTGTGTAAAAATTTAAAGTGCAGGAACTCATTCCTAGCAAGGCGATAATCAATATGTAAAAAATTGCTTTCATAATATCATGAATTTTTATAGTTTTGTAAAATTATTTTTAAAGAACTTTTTTTACTAATTTTAATGCAAATTTCATACCAATTAATATGGCAAAAATACTTACAAATAAAGAAGAAAATTACTCACAGTGGTATAACGATTTAGTGATTAAAGCAGACTTAGCTGAAAATTCGTCAGTTAGAGGTTGTATGGTTATTAAACCTTATGGTTACAGCATTTGGGAAAAAATGCAAGCAACTTTAGACAGAATGTTTAAAGAAACTGGTCATGTGAATGCGTATTTTCCACTTTTTATTCCTAAATCTTTTTTTAGCAAAGAAGCAAATCATGTTGATGGTTTTGCTAAAGAATGTGCTGTTGTTACGCACTATAGGTTAAGAAATGCTGAAGGCGGAGGAGTTGAAGTTGATCCCAATGCAAAATTAGAAGAAGAACTAATTGTTAGACCTACTTCCGAAACAATCATTTGGAATACTTATAAAAATTGGATTAATTCATACAGAGATTTGCCTTTGCTTATAAATCAATGGGCAAATGTTGTTAGGTGGGAAATGCGTACTCGTTTATTTTTGCGTACTGCAGAATTTTTATGGCAAGAAGGTCATACTGCTCATGCAACAAAAGAAGAAGCTATAGAAGAAGCTGAAAAAATGATTCATGTTTATGAAGAATTTGCTCGCGATTATCTTGCTATTCCTGTGCATATAGGAACAAAAACAGAAAGCGAAAGATTTGCTGGTGCTGACGACACATACTGCATCGAAGCTCTAATGCAAGACGGGAAAGCCTTACAAGCTGGCACATCACATTTTTTAGCTCAAAATTTTGCAAAAGCATTTGACGTAAAGTTTTTAAACCAAGAAAACAAAGAAGAATATGTTTGGGCTACTTCGTGGGGTGTTTCTACTCGTTTGATGGGAGCTTTAGTAATGGCACATTCTGACAATAACGGTTTGGTTTTACCTCCAAAACTTGCACCAATTCAAGTTGTAATTGTACCAATTTATAAAAGTAAAGAAGAATTAGAAAAAATTTCGGAACGCGTACACGATTTATGCAAAACTTTAAAAACCAAAGGAATTTCTTATAAATTTGATGATAGAGATTCGCATCGTCCTGGTTTCAAATTTGCAGAGTGGGAACTAAAAGGTGTACCTATCAGACTTGTGATTGGACCAAAAGATTATGAAAACAACACTTGGGAAGTAGCACGTCGCGACACTTTTAAAAAGGAAATTATTTCTAACGACAAATTATTAGAACATATAGACTTTTTACTTGAGGATATTCAAAAAAGCATTTATGAAAAAGCTTTAAAATTCCGTGAAGACAACACTTACAGAGTAGATGATTACGAAGAATTTAAAAGAATATTAGAAGAAACTCCTGGTTTTATTGAAGCTCACTGGGACGGCACAAGAGAGACCGAAGAAAAAATCAAAGAAGAAACAAAAGCTACAATAAGATTTATACCATTTAATCCACAATTAGAAGAAGGGAAATGTATTTACTCAGGCAAACCTTCTAAATTCAGAGTTATATTTGCAAGAGCTTACTAAAAACAAAATATTATGGAAGAAAATAAAACATTAAAAGAAAAAAACATTTCAATATTAAAAGAAACATCTAGGCTCAAACAAGAGGTTTACGACAAAACTCTAGAAGCATTTGGTTTGCTTAAAAACATTTTACAAGAAATTGTTGGAGAATACAACACTGATTTAGAAGATGTTGACGACAGGGTTAGATTAGAATTTCGCGATAGAGGAAATTTTGATGCAGAGATTAAGATTGCAGGTGATGTCCTCATCTTCAACATGCACACTAATATTTTTGAGTTTCCTCGTAATCACGAAATTTGGAAAGACCAACATTATATAGATCAACCTCTTATTACCTATTCAGGGATAATTAATATTTACAATTTTCTTTCAGATTCTTTAAAATATAACCGAGTTGACGACTATGGCTATTTAGTTGGAAGGTTATTTATTAATAAAGAAAATACATTTTTTGTTGAAGGCAGACGAGAACTTGGTTTTAATTTACCTGTTTTTGGTAGGAATAATGTAAATCCAGAAAACTTTAGAACTCTTATAGAATCAGCAATTGCTTATGCTTTAAAATTTGATTTATTAGTACCTCCATATAATGATGTTAAAATCATTAACGTAAGTTATATGAATGATAAAATACTAAAACACCAAATGCAAACTGGAAAACGACTTGGTTTTCAGTATAATGCAATAAAAACCAACACAGATGTAAAATAAACACATTATATATTAAACTATCAAATTGCTGATTTTACAAGGCTCACAACACTAAATTTCATTATTTATAAAAAAAGTTTATAAAAAGTTTGCATATAAAAGAAAAAATGCCGACTTTTGCAGTCCTAAAAAATTTAAAGAAACGATTACTATGGCACGAGTTTGTCAAATTACTGGAAAAAGGGCGATGGTTGGGAACAATGTTTCTCACTCAAAACGCAGAACAAAAAGAGTTTTTGATGTAAATCTTACAACAAAACGCTTTTATGATGAAGAAACAAAACAATGGATAACATTAAAAGTGTCCACAAGAGGCATTAAAACCATTTCTAAAAAAGGTTTACAAGCAGCTTTAAGAGACGCTAGAAAAAAAGGATTTATTAATTAAAAATAGTCGGAGGAAATTTAAATGTCAAAAAAAGCTAAAGGAAACCGCATTCAAGTTATTTTGGAATGCACAGAGCATAAAGAAAGCGGTATGCCGGGAACATCAAGATATATAACTGTAAAAAACAGAAAAAATACTCCCGACAGAATGGAGCTTAAAAAGTATAATCCAATTTTAAAGAAAGTTACGATACATAAAGAAATTAAATAAATTAAGTTATGGCAAAGAAAGCAGTTGCTACCCTTAGAACAGGTGGCGGACAAAATTTAGCAAAATGTATTAAAATGGTAAAAAATCCTGAAACAGGTGCTTACCAATTTAAAGAAACAGTTACTTACAAAGAATCTGCTAAAGATTTTTTTAATAAGAAAAAATAAGCAAACCAATTCCAATTTGTTTGACTTAGCATTTTATAAACATAACTTTTTTATTTATTTCTAAGTTTTGTATTTTTGTCAAAACTTTAAAAAATGCAAAGTCAAGAAAAATACCTACTTTACGACGACACTTTAAAGTTGTATCTCGCTATGCTTGAAGACATTAACCAAGCAAAGCGAAGTGTTTATTTACAAACTTACATTTTTGGCAACGATAGCATAGGACAAAGATTTAGACAAGCACTAACTGAAGCTGTTAGAAGAGGTGTGGAAGTCAAGGTTTTAATTGACTCTTGGGGAACTGCTGTTGGTCAATCCTTTTTTAAAGAATTCGTTGAATTAGGTGGTAAATTAAAGTTTTTTGAAAAAATAAAAGTCAGCTTTGATGTATTTTCACGTAATCACAGGCGAAATCACCGCAAACTTTTACTAATAGACTCCAACATCACTTACATAGGTTCTGCAAATATTACCGCTTATTGTTTAAGCTGGCGAGAATGTTGCTTGCGAATTGTTAGCGACATGTTGTGTATTGTGTTTGAGAAAATATTTTCTTATGACTATTATTTATCGAGTAGATTTTTTCAAAATAAAAAATACGGAACAAAAATACTAAAAGGTGATGAAATGGCTATAGTACAAGATGTTCCTGGAACAAGGAAGCAGCCAGTAAAATACGTGTTTCGAAAACTAATTGATTCTGCAGAAAAAGAAGTTGTAATTGAAACTCCATATTTTTTACCTGGTTCTTTATTAAAACGAAGCTTAATTAATGCTAGTAAAAGAGGCGTAAAAGTTACAATAATTGTTCCTAAGAACTCTGATGTTACACTTTTTGATATTTTAAGAAACAGATATTTTGGAACTTATCATAAAAATGGAGTTGAAATTTTAGAATACAGACCATCAAACTTGCATGCTAAAGTATTTTTGTCTGATAACAAATACTTTTTTACAGGCTCAAGCAACTTTGACTATCGCAGTTTTTTATATATGCACGAAATAAACATTGCTGGAAGACAACCAGATATTTTGCGACTCTTAACTGAACATATAGAAAACACAAAAAAAGATTGTGATAAATTTAACTATGAGAAATGGAAAAAAAGACATGGCTTACAAAAATTAGTTGAAACCTTGTTAGTTCCTTTCCGCCATTTATTTTAAGTAACTTGTTTAATAAATAGCTATGAAAAGTAATTTTGCTGATATAAGTTGTCCTAATTGCGGAGTTCCTGCAGAATTTATATAATAAAGGGAGAGTATCTTTGTAGCACTGCAATAGCAAGGTAGGTATTAATGAAGCACATGCTCAAAAACAAGGATTTAGAAGTATTCAACAAGCTAAAATCAAGGAAAGTGCTGAGAAACATCATTTACTAAGCGCTAACTGTTCTGGATGTGGTGGTACCATTGTTTTTGAAGAAGGCGATGCTCTATCCCAATGCCCATTCTGTGGACGTTCTCTAGTTAGAAAAGATTTTCTCTTATCTGAAGAAATGCCAGAACTCATAATCCCTTTTAGAATCACTGAAGAAGAAGCCCGCAACTGCTTACTTGACTGGTGCAAAGCGAACTCGCAAAAAAAAGAAGCAAAAAATCTTGAGAAAAAAATCAATCTTTTAAAAGGATTTTATCTTCCATATGAGTTTGTTAAAGGTCCTGTCAAGTCAAAAGTCAGTCGCATGGATGCGTATAGTTCATATAATTGCGGTGGATATGTTGATAATGTTTTTATCAATTGCTCCAAACAGCTTGACAATATGCTTTTGGACGGCATGGAGCCTTTTGAATTAGATGAACTACAAGCATTTGATTTTTCCTATGTCGCTGGACATAGAGTAAAAGTCGGTGATATTGATAAAAATGTTCTTGTTGAGCGAGTAGAACAAGAAGTAAGTAACGACTACGCATCTGTTGTTCGAAAAACTTTAGAAACAAAAGCAATAGAGGTCAATACTGATACTAGCTCTGTATTTCGCATGCCAGTTTTGCTACCTGTATATTATATATGCTCAGGCAACGAGATGGCTGCCGTAAATGGGCAAACTGGAAAAGTAAGCGTTAGGTCAATAAAAAGACAAACTCATTATTTTATTCCGTGGTGACTCAAAGCTATTATAGCTACAATATTAACATCTTCAATATTATTTGGTGCTCTCATTTATTTTGATTGGGATGTTGACTCTAGCCTTGAAATTACGGGCATGTTTAGTGTTGTAATGTTAATTGTTATGCTTGTAGCTTATAGTAATACCGTTAAAAATAAGTTCAAGGTAAAAGGTGAACGCAAAATTTTCACCTCATCTGGTGGTCCATTTAGACGAATAAATGGAAAATTAATCAAAGATAAAAAAGAGATTAAGAAAAATGTTGTTCCGCCTGTATTTTTCTTAGAACTCGATGGTAAACCACAAGCTGTGAAACTGAGATTTTCTCCACCATTAAGGATACTACGAATCATTTTGCTAGCTTTAATTATACTCTTCTTACCTGTGATAATAGCTTTGTTTTTAAATGGATTTGATTTTGAAAGATTAGAACTTGGTGGTTCTGCCGTGTGGTTTTGCATAGTGGTTATAATAGTTCCTGTTTTTTTAATAAAACGCTACCGTATCGAGCTTTACGAGAACCCTTGGATTTATATAATTAAAGAAAATGGCAAGGAAAAACGCTATCGCACAAAAAGTAAAATTACAATTACTAAAGAAGATGCTCGTAGCATAGGTAGGTTATTTTATGTGCCATGGGGTTGTTTGGCAACTTGGGCTATCATTATTATATTTTGCATGATGTGTTATTTAACTGCCTTCGGTTTTGATTAAAATTAAGTTAGTTTATTCAATATTTGTACTTTTTTTATAGCTTTGTAGCGTTTACAAAATAAACAAGTATAAATATTAAAAAATTATTATGCTAAAGAAAATTCCACATACTTACGTTATAGTTTTTTTCATTATTGTTTTTTCAGCTATTTTAACTTGGATTATTCCAGCAGGCGAGTTTAAAAGAGAGCAAAAACTCATGGCTGACGGTACTACAAAGACTATGATAGTTGAAAATTCCTTTGAATACGTTGATTCTCAACCTCAAACTTGGCAAATATTTTCATCGATTTTTAACGGTTTTGTAGCACAAGCTCATATTATTGTGTTTATATTATTAATTGGTGGTGCTTTTTGGATTTTAAATGCTAGCAAAGCTCTTGATGCAGGAATCTTATCTTTTATTAAAGCCACAAAAAAACTTGAACGATATAAGTTTCTTAAAAAAATAGGTGTAAATAATATTGTTATGATTTTGATTATGACAATGTTTAGCCTTTTTGGTGCTATTTTTGGAATGAGCGAAGAAACCATAGCTTTTGTTATTGTTATAGTGCCTTTAGCTATTTCTATGGGTTATGATTCTATTGTTGGTTTAGGACTTGTTTATGTTGCTGCTCATATAGGTTTTGCTGGAGCTATTTTAAATCCATTTACAATAGGCATTGCACAAGGTCTTTCGGATTTACCTTTGTTTAGTGGTTGGGAGTACAGAGTTTTTACTTGGCTGATTATAAATGCTGTAGGTTTTACATTTATTTTACTTTATGCTAAAAAAATAAAAAAACACCCTGAAAAAAGCTTGACTTATGATATTGATGATTATTGGCGTAAGCAAAAAGTTAATGAAGATGCAAAACTGACATATTATACTCCTTTAAGTGCTTGGATTAGTTTTGGAATTTTACTGATTGTTTTAATTTTATTTTCTGTTTTCTATCCTATTTCTAAATTAAGTGTTGGAAATGCAGAGTTTACTTTTGCAGCACTACCGGTTGCTACAGCCTTGTTTGCCATAAGTTCTTTCTTTGCATTACGTAAATCGGTTCATTTTTATATTTTAAACCTTTTGGCTTTTACTGTAATTTTCTTGATTATTGGTGTGATGGGCTACGACTGGTATGTTATGGAAATAGGAACTTTATTTTTTGCTATGGGCTTAGCTGCTGGATTGGCAATGAATAAATCAGCAAATGATATTACTAAACTTTTTATAGAAGGAGCTAAAGATATTTTTTCGGCTGCTTTTGTTGTGGGTTTAGCTGGTGGAATTATTGTAATTTTAACTGATGGAAAAATTATTGATACAATCATGTATGGATTATCAAATATGATGGCAAGTTTTGGAAAAGAAACTTCTTTATTTTCTATGTACAGCATTCAGACTTGTTTAAATCTAATTATTCCATCTGGTTCGGCAAAGGCTGCACTCACTATGCCTATTATGGCTCCATTTTCCGACCTTATTGGAATTTCTCGACAAGCAACAGTTTTAGCTTTTCAATTTGGAGATGGCTTTACAAATATGATTACACCAGCATCAGGAGTTTTAATTGGTTGCTTGGGAATTGCAAAAGTACCTTATGGCGTGTGGTTTAAGTTTATTTGGAAGCTTGTTTTAATTATGTTTGTACTTGGATTTTTATTACTGTTACCAACTTTATATTTTAATATAAATGGATTTTAAGATTACAACAAACCAATCAGTTCTTACCAATTCTTTTCTATCACTCGTTTTTGTGTTTTAAATTTTTCTTTATTTACCTTATCTTGCACATCTTTCTCTTGTTGTTGTAGAGCTTCTAAGTAACGTTCCATTTCTTCTCGAGACATTTGATTGTCTTGCTGTTGGTTTTGCTTTTCTTTATCTTTGTTTTGGTCTTGTTTTTCGTCTTGCTTGCTATCATCTTGCTTATCCTGCTTGTCTTGATTGTCTTTGTTATCCTTGTTATCTTTATTTTGGTCGTTTTGCTTATCTTGATTTTGGTCTTGATTTTGACCATCGCCACCAGAATTTTGTTGTTGTTGAATTTTAGTAGCTACTGCCATATTATAACGACTTTGGTCGTGTTCGGGATTTAAGCGTATTGCATTTTTATAAGCCTGAATACTTTTATCGTATTCTCCTGCTTGTAGATATGAATTTCCAATATTGTAAAAAGCATCTGCCTTGTCTTTATCATTTCCCAAAAGTTTTAAAACATTTTGATAAGAACTTACAGCATCATTAAACTTTCCACTTCTATATTGAGATGCTGAAACATTTCCATGTAGTTTTTCTAATTCTGGATTTATTTCTAATGCTTTTTTATAGTTTAATTCAGCATTTTCATAATCTTTGTTTTTATATAATTTATTGCCTTCTCTAATAATTTTTCTTTCTTCCTGAGCTTGCAAATTCACTATACAAAAAGTCAATAATCCCAACAGACTTAAAGTTTTTATATTGATTATATTTTTTAAAAATTTCATTTTATTTAGCTCTTTTTTATGTTAGATTTATCTTTAAATAAATTTATTTTTCTAAAAATATCATTTTTACGTTCAGAAATAACCGCTTCTACAATTAGAAATATAAATGCCAAAGCTGCGAATTTAGTAAACTGGTCATCATATTCTGAATAAACTTGCTTTTTAATTTCGCCTTGTTGTAGTTTTGAAATTTCGTCAACAATTTTATCAGAGGCATTTGCAGTATTATCTAATTTAACATAAATTCCATCTGTAGCGTTTGCCAATTCTACTAATACTTTTTCATCAGGAATAGAAACTACAACATTTCCATTTCTATCTTTCAAAAAACCTTGTCCTCTTTTCAAAGGAATTGGTGCTCCGGCTTTAGAACCCACGCTAACAGTAAAAACTTTAATTCTATTTTCTGTTAAAAACTGACTTGCCGCTAAAGCATCGTCTTCATGATTTTCGCCATCACTCAACAATAAAATTACTTTAGACACATCTTGATTTTCGGTAAATGATTTTGACGCCAAATCAATAGCTTGACCAATTGCAGTTCCTTGTACAGGAATTAAATCTGTAGAAATTGATGATAAAAACAATCTTGCCGACCTAACATCGTCAGTAATAGGCATTTGCACAAAAGCGTCACCAGCAAAAATTATTAATCCTAGTTTATCGTTTTGTAATTTTGAAATTATTCTTTCTATAAATTTCTTAGCACTTTCTAATCTATTTGGTCTTAAATCTTGAGCCAACATAGAATTTGAAACATCTAATGCAATAATAATTTCTACTCCTTTAGTGCTTTCTTCGGCTAATTTACTACCAAATTGTGGACGTGCTAAAGCCAAAACCATAAAAACCCAAGCTAAAGAAATTAAACAAATTTTCCATATTCTTCTTGATAGACTAAAATCAGGAATTAATAAATTAATAAGTTTTAAATCTCCAGCTGTTTTAAGTTTTTGCTTACGAATAAATAATCCTATTATAAATAAAGCTATAAAAACTACTAATAGTAATAAAAGCCACAAATATTCTGAATTTTGAAATCTAAACATATTAAAAAGTATTTTTAAGAATTGTTAAACCTAATAATTGTTCTACCACAAAAATTAGCATTGCTATCATTAAAATCAAAGTAAACTCTTCTCTTGGTTGCGAATAAGTTTTTACTTCCAATTCAGTTTTTTCGAGGCTATCTATTTCTTTATAAATATCTCTAAGTTTTTGATTATCTGTTGCTCTAAAATACTTACCACCTGTTTGACTAGCAATATTTTGTAAAACTTCCTCATCAATTTTAACTTCTATATTTTGATATTGAATTCCGAAAGGTGTTTGAAAAGGATAAGGAGCCATTCCAGTTTTCCCTATTCCAATTGTGTAAACTTTAATTCCAAATTCTTTAGCAATTTCGGCAGCAGCCATTGGAGAAATGTTTCCCATATTATTTACACCATCTGTAAGTAAAATTATCACTTTACTAATTGCGTCAGATTCTTTTAGTCTATTTACTGCTGTTGCCAATCCCATTCCTATTGCTGTTCCGTCTTCAATAATTCCATCTTTAATTTCGGAAAATAAATTTAACAAAACTGCATGATCTATAGTTAAAGGGCACTGAGTATAACTTTCGCCTGCAAAAATTACCAATCCCATTCTATCGTCGGGTCGGCTTGCTACGAATTCCATTCCAATTTCTTTAGCTGCTTCAATTCTATTTGGTTTAAAATCTTCGGCAAGCATAGAGCCACTCACGTCAAAAGCAATTACAATATCTATTCCTTCTACTTTTCTATTTTCCCACCTATCCATACTTTGAGGACGAGCTAAAACAATTATCAATGCTGATAAAGCTAAAAGTCTCAATCCAAACAAAAAATGACGTAAAATATAACGCCAAGGAAGTGGATTTTTTTTCAGATTTGATAGGCTTGAGATTTTCATTGTAGCAACCGACTTTTTCAGACGCCACACATACCAAACTATCATTGGTATGAAAATCAAAAACAACCAAAAATATTCCTTATTTGCAAATTCAATATTATTCATCATCGTTATTGTCTTTTGTCGGTTCGTGATTTTCTTCTTGAGTAATTTCAATTACAGCCTCAGTTTGAATAATTTTAGAGTTTTCGTCAATAATTTCTTTTGTATTTTCAACAAAATCGAAGCTGTTTTTTAAAGACAAATCATTTTCGTTTTGCAATGCTTGATATTTAGCAAACTTCACATTATCAGCTAATTCTAAAATTTGTCTTAATTTCATAAAATCTGCTTCTGAAATTAATTCATTATTTTCAAAACTTTCTAAAATCTCACTTGTTGTCATTTCAACAGCAAATACACCAAACCTTTTTTCTATATATTCTCTAACAACATCTGTAATTTGAACATGGTATTCTTTTATTTGCCCTTTGCTCCATATTTTTTCTTTTCTAATAATTTCCAATTCCCTTAGAGCAATTACATGAGGCGGTTCTTCTGGTTTTATTTTCAAAAATGTTGGTTTAACTCCTTTTTTGTAAAATTTAAAGAAGTAAATTAAACCTGCAACAACTACAAGCAAAGCAAGTAAAGCCCACCAAAAATCTTTTAAGAATTTTTTGAAATAATACCAAAACTCAGCAAAATTAAATGGTGTATTAAGCATATCTTCTTTTATATCCTTAATTTGATAAAGAGTAAAAAGAGCTTGCCCCTTCTGAACTTGTTGAAATTCCTGAACAAAAACAGTATCAACACTTCCTGCAACAATATATTTATTTAGAATACCACTTTTATCAACTAAAAATAAATTTTGAGAAGTTGCATCAACAATTTTTTTAATTTCTTCTTGATTATTAAACCCTGTATTTTTAAGCAATTCAGAAGAATACATGCTTAGTAATTGTTCATACACAAGCGATTTTATCTGATTTAAGCTATCAACAGAAACTGATTGCTTTATAGAATCTGGGATATATTGTTCGATTTCGTTTTTAAAAGCATCTTTACCAAAAACTACTACACCTGAATTATCGGCATAAATAGTATCAACAGGAATTGTATCAAGCAAGACATAAGGCTTTACAAACAATTCTGTTTCAGCAGTAAAAACAAAGCTACTATCTTTTCCTGAAACAAGTTTTATTCTTAGTTCGGGAATAATATTTGTTCCTGTATCAAAACTAGTAATTAAATATTTTTTTTGTATTTCCTTAAAAGCCTCAGAATCAACAATATTAGGTTTAAATTCACCTAAAAGTTCAATATTTTTTGAAATAGTATCTTTAAAGACAGGAAAAAATACTTCTACAGTTTTATCTACACGCAAACTTATATTTAACTCGTTTGGCACACCTATTATAATAGTGTCGCTTTGAAGTTTTATATCTGCTTTGATTTCTTGCGAAAATGCTTGAGTATAAAAAATCAAACTAAGAATTAGAAGTATATTGTATTTTAAAATATTTTTCATTTTATAGAAATTCAAATTTTATCTATTTTTAAACAAAGTAATCAATGGTTTAACATAGTCTTGGTCGGTTCTAATATCGACAAAATCCAATTTTGATTTTTTAAATAAATTTGTATTTTCATCATATTGTTTTTGCAAATTTATTCTATATTCTCTTCTTACGTTTTTTAAAGAAGTATCAACCCATTTTTGTTGTCCTGTTTCCAAATCTTTAAAATAAGCTAAACCTAAATCTGGCAATTCTTTTTCGAAATTGTCATACACTCTAAGAGCCGCCAAGTCGTGTTTGTTACCAGCAATTTTAAGCGCATCGGTAAAATCTGTTGACATAAAGTCAGAAATTATAAAAGCTGTACTTCTTTTTTTGATTGCATTTGTAAAGAATTTTAAAGCTTGCGAAACATCTGTTCCTTTACTTTCTGGTTCAAAATCTAATAATTCAAGAATTATTCTTAGTATATGTTTTTTTCCTTTTTTAGGTGGAATAAATTTTTCTACTTTATCCGAAAAAAGTATTACCCCCACTTTGTCGTTATTTTGAATAGCCGAAAAAGCAATTACCGCAGCTAATTCTGTACTAAGTTCTTGTTTAAATTTTTGTGAAGTTCCGAAAGCTTTTGAGCCACTAACATCTATCAGCAACATAACAGTAAGTTCGCGTTCTTCTTCGAAAACTTTCACATAAGGATGGCTAAATCTTGCCGTTACATTCCAATCTATATCTTTGATTGGGTCGCCATACTGATATTCTCTTACTTCGGAGAAAGCCATTCCCTTTCCTTTAAAGGCAGAATGATATTCTCCTGCAAACACTTGAGAAGACAGCCCTCGCGAGCGAATTTCAATTTTTCTAACTTTTTTTAATAAATCTTTTGCTTCCACTAAATATTCATTTTAACATTAAAACAATTTTTATTTTATTGTTTTCTATTATGGAACTTCGACAGAGTTTAATATTTCGCTAATAATTTCTTCTGAACTAATATTTTCTGCTTCGGCTTCGTAAGTTAAACCAATTCTATGTCTAAGCACATCGTGGCAAACAGCACGAACATCTTCTGGCAACACATAGCCTCTTCTTTTTATAAAAGCATAAGCTTTTGCTGCTAAAGCTAAATTAATAGATGCACGTGGCGAACCACCAAATTCTATCATATTTGTTAAGTTAGGAAGTCCGTACTTTCCTGGTTCTCTACTTGCAAATACAATATCAAGAATATAAGTTTCGATTTTGTCATCAAGATACACTTCTCTAACAACAGAACGAGCTTTTAGAATATCTTCAGGTTTTAAAACTTTAGAAGCTTTTGGCATTTCTCCTTGCAAATTTTCGCGAATGATAGCTCTTTCGTCTTCGAACTCTGGATAAGTAATTTTTAGTTTTAGCATAAATCTATCAACTTGAGCTTCGGGAAGAGGATAAGTTCCTTCTTGCTCAATAGGATTTTGAGTTGCCATAACTAAAAAAGGTTTTTCCATTGGATAGCTAATTTCTCCTATGGTTACTTGTCTCTCTTGCATAGCTTCTAACAAAGCTGACTGGACTTTAGCTGGGGCACGATTAATTTCGTCTGCTAAAACAAAATTTGCAAAAATAGGACCTTTTTTAACAAAGAATTCTTCTTTTTTCTGACTATAAATCATTGTCCCAATCAAGTCGGCAGGTAATAAATCTGGAGTAAATTGCACTCTTGCGAACTTTGCATCAATAACATCGGCTAATGTGTTGATTGCTAAGGTTTTTGCCAAACCTGGTACACCTTCCAACAAAATATGTCCATCAGATAATAAACCTATTAATAAACCTTCAATTAAACTTTTTTGACCAACGATTACTTTTTTCATTTCAAAGTTGATTACATCAATAAAACTACTTTCTCGTTGTATCTTTTCATTTAATTCTTTAATATCAATTTGAGTATCCATAATTAAATTTTTTAACTTTATAAAAACAATGTTACGAAAATATAATTTTAATTGATTTTTATCAAGCCTTCTTAGATGTTTTTATCTTAGTTTTTTGTTAAAACTGTTAATACGCTGTTAATTAAATTTTGTTACAAAGCTTTGTGCTGTTGATGTTTCGAGCTTTGCTATTAAATTTAATTTTTTAAACACATTAATTTTTTAATTATTTAGTTTTAAAATTTAATAAAAAGTTTTACCTTTGGCTAATGAGTATTCGCTATTTAGTTATAGAAGGTAATATAGGTGCGGGCAAGACTTCTTTATGTAAGAAAATTGCTGAAGACCGCAATGCAAAGCTTATTTTAGAGCAATTTGCCGAGAATCCGTTTTTGCCAAAATTCTATGAAAATCCTGAGCGATTTGCTTTTCCATTAGAATTATCTTTTTTAGCCGACAGGTATAATCAATTAAAAACTAATGTCGAAAATTTTGATTTGTTTTCCGACTTAATCATTGCAGATTATTTTTTTATGAAATCTTTGATTTTTTCGGCTTCAACTTTACAAGAAGATGAATACAAACTATATCGTCAACTTTTCGACATAATTTACAGTTCGCTTCCCAAACCAGATTTATATATTTATTTACATAAATCTGTAGAAAATTTGCAAAAAAACATCAAACATAGAGCAAGAGATTACGAGCAAAATATCAGTTCTGACTATTTAAAAAGCATAGAAAACGGATATTTTAATTTTTTTAAGCAACAAACTGACATGAAAATAGTTTTAATAGACACAAACAATATTGATTTTGTAAACAACGAAAAGCATTACAAACAGATAGTTGAAGCGATTTTTGAACAAAATTATTTAATAGGTGTTAATAGAATTGTATTTTAAAATGAAAAAAAAACGAATTTTATGCGATTTTTTGTGAAAAACTTATTATTTTTGCATAAATAATGTTTAAAAAATTTAATTGTTAAATAAATAAAAGAGTTTAAATTATGAAAAAGACCTTATTCTTTATTTTAGCCACAGTTACTATTTTTTCACTTAGTAGCTGTAATGGTTTGAAAAAAATGATTCAAAATGCTGATGATATTAATTACTCAGTAAATCCAGAAATTTTAGAAATGCACGGAGGCAAAGTTGCTGTTAATATTACAGGCAATTTCCCTGAAAAATATTTCGCAAAAAAAGTAACTGCGACTATTACACCAACTTTAGTTTGGGAAGGTGGCGAAAAAGCTTTAACTCCAGTTTATGTGCAAGGTGAAAAAATCCAAGGAAATGCTAAAGTAATTCAATATAAAGCTGGTGGAAGTTTTTCTTACAATGATAGTTTTGATTATGAACCTGCTATGAGAAGATCACACTTAGAACTTCGCATTGTAGGTAGTCAAGGTAAAAAAACTGCTGAATTTGATCCTGAATTTATAGCAGACGGTATTGTTGCAACTCCAGATCTTGTAAAAATGCAAGGTGCTAGTTCAGTTGCTAAAGATAAATTTATAAAAGACAATCCTGATGTGAAAGTTGCTGCTATCAACTATGATAAAAATAGAGCAGAATTGAAAAATGCAGAAACAAAAAAAGATGAAATTGTAGAATTAAAAGATTTTGTAAACAATGTTGCAAATGACGATCGCAAAGAATTTGTAAACGTTGAGCTTTTATCTTATGCTTCACCTGAAGGAACATTAGAAATTAATACAAAAGTTTCTAATGACAGATCTAAAACTGTTGACAAATATGTTAAAAATGAGTTCAAAAAAATTGATGAATTTAAAAACAATGATTTCTTTGAACATTTAGTTACAGAAGAAGACTGGGAAGGCTTTAAAACAGTAGTTCAAGAATCTAATTTAGCTGACAAAGACATGATTTTACGTGTTGTAAACATGAACTCTGACCCAGACAAACGCGAAGAAGAAATTCGTAAAATGACAGCTACTTTCGAAGAACTTGAAAAACTTGTTCACCCTCTATTACGTCGTTCTGAAATTAAAGTTAACATCATGCTTATCGGTCATACTGATGACGAAATTAAAGACTTATTCAAAAATTCTCCAGAAGAACTTACTGTTGAAGAATTCTTATACTTAGGTAACTTATACGACAATGATGAAGACAAATTAGCTGTTTATACAAAAGCTAGCGAAGTTTACAATAAAGAATGGAGATGTTTTAATAACTTAGCTGCTGTTCAATACAGAATGAAAGATTACGCTGCAGCAAAAATCAGTATAGAAAAAGCTAAAGCTTTAGATGCTAACGCAACTGTATTCAACAACTTAGGAAACGTTTATCTAGCAGAAGGTAATACTAGTGAAGCAGAAAAAAATTATCAATCAGCTACAGGTGTTCCAGAAGCAAGTGCAGGACAAGGTGTATTAGCAATTAAAAATGCTCAATACAAAAATGCTGTTGATTTTTATGCAAACATGAATTGCTTTAACGCTGGTTTAGCAAGACTTCTTAACGGTGATTCAAACGGTGCTATTGAAGCAGCAAGTAATGGTAAAGATAAAGAAGATGCTTTAAACTATTACTTAAAAGCTATCGCTGGCGCACGCAAAGGTGACACTGAAGTTTTATTCAACAACTTAAGAACAGCTTGTACTAAAGATTCTAAACTAAAAGATTTTGCAAGCAAAGACGTTGAATTTATTAAATATTTTGAAAACGATACTTTCAAATCAATAGTAAAATAAATTTGTTTTCATAAAACTCGAAAAAAGCTGTCCTAATAAGACAGCTTTTTTTATTTACCACTGTTTAAACCATTGCAGTTTATTCACAAAACAAAAATATTTTATATCTTTACTTTTAAATTTTTTAACACAAATTAAACTTTATGAAGTCTAATTTATTTTTTATTTTTATTATTAGTTTTTCACTTACAATATATTCGTGCAAACCAACTGGACCTAGACAAGAAGTTGAGAGACTCTCAAAAAAAATAGTTGAACATACAAAAATCTTAAACAAAGCTATTGAAGATAAAAAAATAACAGAACAAGAAGCTGTAGAAATAAAAACAGCTATTATTGATTTACAAAAAGCTTTCATACAGTTTGATAAAAAATACAAAAATGATCCAGATGCTCAAGAAATAATTCAAATTTACTTCAAAGATAAAGAAGCTGAATTAGAAAAAATATATGAAAATTACTTTACAACATTAATGGAAGTGTATAATTGTGAAGGAAGTGAAAAAGTAATTTTTTAAGAATTTTAAATTATTTCATAAAAAATAAAATATTTTAAAAAAATTTGCTTTTTACAAATAATTGTAGTTCCTTAACAGATAAAATTAGTATTAACAAAATTAAATTAAAAATTATGAGAAAAATTGGATTATTAGTAGCAATTGTTGCATTTGCTCTATGTTTAGTATAGTAGTCCTGTTGGAGAGGCTGAAAAATTGGTAAAACTAACTAAAGAACTTAATGCAGACATGACTAAAGCAACTGAAGACGGAGTAATTAGTGATGACGAAGCAAAAAAAATCAATGATTCATTGAAAGATTTTCAAAATCTTATGAGTAAATTAGAAAAATACGAAAACGATAAAGAAGTCAATGAATATCTTGAAAAAGAAGGATTTGAATCAGAAGTTGAAAAATTTGCTGGAGCAATTGTAGGTCTAATTATGTGCGAAGGTGCTGATAAAATTGATTTAGAAGGTCTTATGTAAAAAAATTAATTTATAAGTTATAAAAAGAGGCTGCCAAAAAATAAATTTTTAAGACAGCCTTTTTTATATATATGCTTCAAATAAAGTTTTTAAATTCCTACTCTTTCCCAAGCAATTTAAACATATTCTTTTTATAATCTTCAACTCCTGGTTGGTCGAATGGATTTACTCCAAGCATATACGCGCTAATTCCACAAGCAACTTCGAAGAAGTAAATTAAAAAGCCAAGATTATATTCATCTAATTTATTAATAGCAATAATCATATTTGGAACTTTTCCCTCAACATGAGCCATAATAGTTGCTTGAGCAGCTTTTTGATTTACGTATTCCATATTTTTCCCTGCCAAATAATTTAATTTATCAAGATTTTCATCATCTTTTGGAATTGCAGGAAAGTCAGAGTCTTCTTCAATAAAAATTGTAGTTTCAAATAGATGCCTTTCTCCTTGTTGAATATATTGTCCAAGTGAGTGTAAATCGGTTGTAAAAGACACAGATGCTGGAAAAATACCTTTATTTTCTTTTCCTTCACTTTCTCCAAAAAGTTGCTTCCACCATTCTGCTAAATACATTAATTTATGATTATAATTTACAAAAATTTCGATTTTATGTCCCATTGCATAAAGTAAATTTCTAATAGCAGCATATTTTATAGCTGGGTTTTCCAAACTTGGCTCTAAGCAAATATTTTGGGCATCAGAAGCTCCTTTTAAAAACTCATTGATATCAAATCCTGCTACTGCAATAGGTAAAAGTCCAACTGCTGACAAAACAGAAAATCTACCTCCAATATCATCAGCTATAATATAACTTTTAATCTTCTCTTTATCTGCAAGTTGGCGTAAAGCTCCTTTTTTTGCATCTGTAATTACAACAAGACGCTCCCTAATTGTTTTTTTGTCCCAGCGTTTTTTCATATCGCTATACAAAAGTCTGAAAGCAATTGCTGGTTCTGTTGTAGTTCCTGATTTTGATATTACAATAACTCCATATTCTTTGTTTTGCAAATATTCTAACAATTCTTTATGATAATTACCATTTAAAGTATGCCCGGCAAATAAAATTTCTGGTTTTGTTTGTTCAAAATGAGGTTTTAGAGCTTCAATTACTGCTTTTGCTCCTAGATATGAACCACCAATACCAACAATTACAACACTTTCTAAATTTTGAAGACTTTTTGCCTGTTCAACAATATCATTTAATTCTGTTTTATTAATAGATTGCGGTAAATTTACCCAACCTAAAAATTCGGAGCCTTTACCCTCCCCTGTTTTTAATACTTCTAATTGTTTAAGAGCATATTCTTTTGAGCGTAGAAAAGCATTTTCTCCAAAGAATTTTATTGAATTTGATACATCTAATTTCATATATTTTAGTTTTATTATTTGCAATCAGCTTTTATTTCCGTAAACGAATCATACAAACCGTAATCTCTAGCATTTTGTGCAGCTTTACAATAATCTGGGTCTCCTTTTAGTTGAAGTATTTTTGCTAAATACAACCAAGGAACGGGATTTTTCGGACTCATTTCTGTAGCAAATGTGCACATTTCTAAAGCCGGGTCTAATAATTCTAAATCAAAATTTTTGGGTAATTTTACATCAGGTACAATTAATCTTGAACAAGATATTACTCCCTCATATTCAAATTTTAATTTTTTTAATTTAGAATTTGTTATTTTTAACACATCTAACATAGCTAAATTTACTCTAGATATTGGGTTGTAAAGATTTTTCTCTCTTGCTATTTTAAAAGCAGCTTCAGCATTAGCTATATCTTTTTGTCCTAAATAAATTAACCCTTTTGTAATATATAGCAACTCTAGATTAGCAAAATTTTCTAACTTTTCGGCTTTATTAATTACGTTCATAATATGTAAAAAAGCCGATTTATAATCGTTTTTAGTTAAAAATATTATTGCCAATCCAAACTCTGCTCTAATATGATAAGTCTGTGCTATAATTTCTGCATTTTGAGGAGATATGTTTAAGCCGTAACATTCTGATATTTCTTTTACTGTAAGTTCGTTAATATTCATACAAGAGTCAAAACAGTTTTTAGCAAGCTCATATTCTTTACGAGCTAAATAAGATGAGCCCATAACATCGTACAAAAGTGATGAAGCACCAAGTTTTTGAACACCTTGTTTTGATATGTTGATAGCATTTCCATAATCACTTTTTAAATGATATGCAAAAGCACGTGATGTATAATAAGAAAGTTTATCATCAAAGCAATACATATTTTTCCACATTTTTAATTCTTCTACCTTTTGAAGTTCTGAAGTTGGGCATAAATCAATTGCATTATCGACAACTTCACAATAACGTTCTAAACTACTTAATGCTAGATAAACTTCTGACAAAGCCAAATATGCATTATAATCATCTGGCACTAATTCTAAAGATTTGTAAATTACTATTTCTGCTTCTTCATATTTCCCCCAATTCATAAGAATAGTACTCTTAAGATTGTAATAATTCACATTGTTGTTATTTAGTTCTATAGCTTTATCAATATCAATAAGTGCTTCGTCATGAACTTTTAAATTTGTAAGTATAAATGCTCTATAATAATAATATTGTGGGTTTTGCGGTTTTAGTTTTATTGCCTTAGTTACATCACTATAAGCATTATATAATTCATTAATCTGAATGTAATAATTTGTTCTAGTAATATAATAATCATCTTCGTCGGGATCTAATTCAATAGATTTATTAAAATCTGATAAAGCAAGTTCTTTTCTGTTAGTTGCTAAATAAATCAAACCTCGTGTCATATAGAGTAGCGAATAGTTAGCATCAAGCTCCAAGCCCTCATTAGCAATAGATTCAGCCTTCTCAAAATTTCCTTTTTCAAATTCTGCACGCGAATAATTTGCATAACAAATTGCACAATTTTTATTAAGTTCTAATGCTTTTTTATAATATTCACTTGCTTTATCAAAATCCAATAAATTAAAATAAGTATAAGCTAATTCTTGAAAATACTCATCATTTTTGAATTCATCAGCAAGTAAATCTTCTAAAATTATTATTGCTTCTGCAAAATTTTGTTTGTCGTTAAGTTCCTTCGCAGTTTCAAATTTCTGAGTTGCAGTTTGTGCAAATACACAATTAGTGATTGTGAAACTTAGTACACTTAAAATTATCACATATTTTTTCATAGCTATAATTTTTTAAATAACTTCTATTAATTGCTACTAATTTAAGTTATAAAGTTTTAATACTACAAATTTATAAAATATATTTTATATTTTTTTCGTCAACACTAAAAATTACAGCTAGAATAGTTTTTTCTTACTCTTTCTACTCGTTTTCTTAATTCTGCTTTATAAGTTTCCCAATTTTCTATAGTTTTATTTGCCACTTTTGTATCAATTGCTGCTTTTGCTACTGCTACTGCGACACATTCAATAACTCTTAGGTCTAATGGTTTTGGGATAATATATTCTTTTCCAAACTCTATTTTTTCTTGTCCATAAGCTTTGCTAACATATTCTGGGACAGGCAACAAAGCCAATTCTGCAAGAGCTTTAGCAGCTGCGATTTTCATTTCTTCGTTTATACAAGTTGCTTGTACATCTAAAGCACCTCTAAAAATAAAAGGAAAGCCTAAAACATTATTAACTTGGTTTGGATAATCGCTTCTTCCTGTTGCCATAATCACATCAGGTCTTGCGTTTTTTGCATCGTTATAAGAAATTTCAGGATTTGGATTTGCTAGAGCAAACACAATAGGATTTTCAGCCATTTGTTTAAGCATTTCTTTACTAACAACATTTGCTACTGAAACACCTATAAACACGTCTGCACCGACCATAGCTTCTGATAAAGCACTTATGTTTCTATCTGTTACAAATTCTTTTTGATAAATATTATTTCCAACATTGTCGTGTCTCACAACTCCTTTTAAATCGCAAAGCACAATATTTTCTTTTCTTACGCCTAAACTTAGAAGAAATCTAGCACAAGCTATACCCGCAGCTCCAGCACCATTAAACACAACTTTAACGTCTTCAATTTTTTTATTTACTAATTTTAAAGCGTTTAATAAACCTGCACCTACAATTATTGCTGTTCCATGTTGGTCGTCATGAAAAACTGGAATATTCATTTCTGCTTTTAATCTTTCTTCAATAACAAAACATTCTGGAGCTTTAATATCTTCTAAATTTATCCCTCCAAAAGTAGGTTCTAAAGTTTTAACAATTTCTATAAGTTTTTCTGGATTTTTTTCATTGATTTCAATATCAAAAACATCTACATCGGCAAAAATTTTAAACAAAAACCCTTTTCCTTCCATTACTGGTTTTGATGCGGAAGCTCCAATATCGCCCAATCCTAAAACAGCTGTTCCGTTTGAAATTACACCAACAAGATTTCCTTTTGCAGTATAATCGTAAGCGGTTTTATTGTCTCTTTCTATTTCTAAGCAAGGTTCTGCAACTCCTGGTGAGTATGCTAAAGATAAATCTTTTTGTGTTTGAAATGATTTTGTAGGAACTACTTCTACTTTTCCTTTTCTACCATTGCTGTGATATTCTAGGGCTTCTTTTTTTGTAAAAATTGCCATTACTCTCCGTTTTGTTTTAATTCTTTAATATTTTCTAATTCATCAACATTTAATTTTCCTTCTTCAAGTTCTTGCTGAAAATTTCTATTGTTATAAATATCTATTGCTGTGTATAATGCAGATCTGAAAGATTGTTCAGAAGCAATATTTTTGCCTGTAATATCATAAGCTGTGCCATGTGCTGGTGAAGTTCTTACTATTGGCAAACCTGCTGTATAATTAACTCCGTCTTCAAAAGCTATTACTTTAAATGGTGCTAAACCTTGATCGTGGTACATTGCTAAAACTGCATCGAAATTTCTATATAATGCAGCTCCGAAAAATCCATCGGCTGGATAAGGTCCAAATGCAAGTACATCTTGTGTTTTAGCTTCTTCTATTGCAGGGATTATAATATTTTTTTCTTCATCTCCAATCAAACCATCATCGCCACAATGAGGATTTAAGCTAAGCACTGCAATTCGTGGTTTTCTAATTAAAAAATCACTTTTTAAACTTTCGTTTAAAGTATTTATTTTTTCTAAAATTAATTCTTTACTTAAAGTCGAAGGAACCTGACTTATAGGAATATGTTCGGTTACCACTCCTATTTTTATCACATCATTCATTAAAATCATCAAATGATTTTTTGAATTAAATTCTTTAGCAAAAAACTCTGTATGCCCAAGGAAATTAAATCCAGCTGCTTGAATATTTTTTTTATTAATTGGAGCGGTTACAATCAAGTCAATTTTATTATCTTTTAAATCTTGAACTGCTTTTTCTAATGCCTGATAAGCTGCTAAACCTGCCATTTCTGTGGACAAGCCCATTTCTACTCTAACATCTTCGCTATTGCAGTTGATTATGTTAATATTTTTCAGTCTTGCCTCTTCGGGAGAGTTGATTGTCATCGTTTGGCTGTTGTTATTAAATGCCTTTCGATAATATGCCAAAACTTTTGGCGAACCATAAATTATTGGAGTAATATTATTTACTAGTCTTGAATCCGATAATGTTTTTAAAATCACTTCATAGCTAATTCCGTTTATATCACCATGAGTAATTCCTATTCTTAATCTGCTCATCTTTTATTTTTTAATTCTTACAAAGTTAATTTTTTTAAACTATTTTCACTAAAAATATCTTACTTTCTTTCAGTTTATTTCAATATTTTTAAGAAATAATTAAAAAGTAATCTAACGCCAACGCCTGTTCCGCCATTTCCTCGATACGAATCGTCTTTTTCTGTAAAAGCTGTTCCTGCAATATCTAAATGCACCCAATTATAAGCGGTAAAATGTTCTAAAAATTTTGCTGCTGTAATTGCTCCGCCCCAGCGTGGTCCAACATTTTTCATATCAGCAACTTGAGATTTTAATTGTTCTGCATAATCGTCCCAAAGAGGAAACTCTACAAGTCTTTCCCAAACTTCAAAACCAGTTTTTTTAAGTTCTGAAATATGTTTTTCTGAATTTCCCATTACTACTGTTGCACTTTCACCAATAGCAACAACTGCAGCACCAGTAAGCGTTGCAAGATCAATAACTAATTCGGGATTATATTTTTTTGCGTAAGCTAAAGCATCGGCTAAAATTAGTCGCCCTTCTGCATCAGTATTCATAACTTCTACAGTAGTGCCATCAAACATTTTAATTATATCTTCTGGCACATAAGCATTATTTCCTGGTCTGTTGTCGGTAGATGGAATTAAACCAATAATTTTAATTGGCAATTTTGCTTTTGCTATTGCTGAAATAGTTCCTACTACTGCAGCAGCACCAGATTTATCGCTTTTCATTGTTTCTAAAAAACCACTTGGTTTCAAATTAATTCCTCCAGTATCAAAAACTAAACCTTTTCCAACCAAAACGATATAATCTTTATTTACTGCATTTTTAGGTTCATAACTCAATACCGAAAATGTTGGTGGTTCTACACTTCCACGATTTACTGCCAAAAGTCCGCCCATTTTTAAACTTTCGATTTTTGCTTTATCAAAAACTTCAGCTTTAAAACCATATTTTTTTGACAAATCCACAATTTCATTACCAAGTTTTTGAGCAGTCATAAATGAAGCAGGCTCATTAATTATATCTCTAGCAACAAAAACTCCAGCACATAAAGAATTTTTTAGCAAAACCTCTTTTTTAGAAATTTTATCACTGATAATATTTATTGATTTCAAACTTTTTGATTTTTCTTCTTTATTTTTAAAATATTTATTGAACGAGTATGTGCTTAAACACAATGCCTCTGCAAAATCTAACAAATATTTATCACTAAAATCAATAATGTTTACGCTTTCATATTTAAGTTCATTTAAAATATTGGCTACCTTGTTTGCCAAATTTCTCAAAGCTTCTGTCCTAGAATTAATCTCCTTTTCTTCGTTTGCTAAAACTACAAATTTTGAAAAACTCAAAGAGTTCAAATGAACTAATTCAGATTTATTATCGAACATTTTTTGTACATAAATTTGCTCGTCATTGCTTAATTCAAGTTTTTTTACCTGAGTTTTTTTTGAGATAATATAAACGATATTTTCGTTTTCTTTATGTTTTGAAATTAATTGTATCATAATTTAAAATTTAAGTTGTTACAAAATTAATATTCTAAATTAATAAACAAAAACTTAGAACTTTGTTTAAAAGCAGTAAATATTATTTGGAAATAACTTTTACTTAGTCTATATATTCTTTTTTCTCAACTATTAAAAAATAATTATCTTCAATATTTGTAATTCCAAAGTCGTAGCAATAATGATAAGTATTTCCTGTTCTTGTAGTATAAATATTTGTTAAATAATCAAAATTATAACCAGCTTTCAACAGCCTTTCTTTATTAAGTTTTGTTACACCTTTTGCAAAAAAATCGGATAAAATTTTCCTATTACTTTTTAAAATTCGATTTATATTTCGTGTTTGATTGGAAAAATCTGCATACTTGTTATTGTTATAAGTATTGCGGCATTGATCACAACAAAATTTTTTATCTGATCTTCCTTCAAACTCTTGATTGCAAACTGGACAAATCTTTTTCATTACTTATGCTTTTTTCACAAATTTAGTAATTTCTTTTATAAAATACAAAAAGCCCAATTAAAAATCGGGCTTTTTGCAAAATTATATTAAAGTAATGTTTATTTATTTAAAACTATTTTCTTAAAAGTAACTTCCGTATTATCAGTTATTTTCATAATATAAACTCCATTTGGCAGACTTTGTAAATCCATTTCAATAATATTTTGCCCTTTATAGTTTTTATTTTCTACAATTTGTCCAAAATTATTATAAACACAAATATTTGAGATTCCATATGTGCTTTCGACATTAACAATTCCTGTACTTGGATTTGGGAAAACATTCAAACTTATCATTCGAGTTGCTGCATGTGTTAAATCTAAACAGAATTCAAAAGTTTTACTAGTCCAGTTTCCACTGCTGGTATATTCCCATAAAACTTCAGAAGTTGTTGAATTAGTAATTTTAACGCTACCTTTATCTGGGAACAAAAACCATCCATTCATTCCATCACCATTACTATCGGTAATTTCAAAAGTATAACAGCCATCTCCTAAGCACAATTCTGTAATATGATGTTCATTTGCATTAGATAAACTTTCTGAATAAATAAGTTCAGATGTTTCGTTATGTGTTAAACTCCAAGCATTATGTGAAGGGAAATAATCACTTGTGATATCAAACACTATTGTATTTGCGACACTTATGACTTTAAAGTTTTTTTCTAAACTAGCTCCAAAATTAGCAGAATTGCCTCCTCCATTCACAGTTTCTATAGTAAAAGTAATAGTATTATTTCCATCTGGGAAACTATTTTCAGGGAAAGTAATTTGCGTTGTTTCATTTTGAGCAAGATTTCCTGACCATGTAAACTCATCGGTAATTCCGCCACAAACATAAGAAACTACACAAGAACTTAGAGGTTCGTTATCCATATTTTTAATTGTTACTTTTGGACTTAGTAAAGATGTGTTACAAATTTTGTCTTCAGGGCTTTGTATAGATTCTATTTTCACATTTCCAGAATAAACTAAAACATTTTGAGTTTTTTGGTCATTTGCTGGATATTGATCGGTTTGTTCATTTGGCTCACTAACAAAAGCAGTAAAAGTATGATTACCACTAGTAAGTGTAATTTCAGGAAAATTGACAATAGCTGTTTCTAACTGTGCTAAATTACCTGTCCAATTTAACGTAACTGGTGCTTGTTCATCTAAAATATATCCAACATTAACAGAAGTTAAATTAAGCAATCCAAGATTCATAATTTCTATAGAAGGAACAAGGCTTGCATTATTTATATGAATTTGACTTTGAGGTGCGATAATTGAGCTAAGCATTGCATCATAATCATTATCGCTTGGTATAACCATTATTTGTTCAATTAATGGAGCTCTAAATTGTTTTGTAATTACAATATCAAGATTTCCAGTACTAGTTAATGTTTCAAAATTTAAAACAGCTATGCCAGATGAGTTTGCTAAAACTGCATCAAGTAACACTCCATTATTACTTAAAGCCACATAAGCATTTTCTTCTGTATTAACAGTTAATGAACTCATTCCTATTTGCATAACCGATAAGTATGTAGCTTGAATTTGTTCTGGCACACCAACATAAGGCATTAAAGAAGGATCGCCCATTACATGATAAATCTCCCAATAATATTTTTTTAGTGAAGAAGTTGATGCTTCCACTGCCATATTTCCTGCATAAATCATTTCGTAAGCACTTGGATATGGATCTTCGCCTCTATCGTGGAATAAATGGTCATAAGCTCCTAAGCCAGATTGTTCATAAGTTACGTTAGCTGTAATTGTAGAAGTTAAACCTACTGTCCAATAAAAATCCTCGTCCCAATAAGTACTATTTGAACCACCAATATGAGCTACTGCTCCTTTTTTATTTGCTCTAACAAGTGCTTCTCCAAAACACTCGCCTACTTCAAATTTATTTGATAAACAGCAGTTACCAACACTAAAAAAGTATTTATCTTCATTGTTTAATGAAGGAATATGAGAAATGGTAAACGAAGGGTTTGCCCAACCATCATAGTCGCAGTGTGCACTATAGTTAGCGTAGCCAACACCTTGCCCAAGTTTGCTTCTTATTTCTGCTGCTAATTGCGATGATTGAGGGTAAAGATATTTGTGCAAAGTTGTAACTCCATGGTCTGCATTAAAGTAGTAGTTATGTGCATAATTAACTTGTCCGTTTGCATGAGTTGATGCCCAAGAATTATCATCACCAGCAACCAATACTGCTTCGCCTAAGTAACTTGGATCTGGAAAAGTGTATTGTTCAAACATTAAGGTTTTTTCTATTTGAGGAGCTAGATGTGCAACAGTACTTGCCGAAAATCTTCCAAAATAAACTTCTGGGATATAATCAGTTCCACCATCGTACTCGCAATAATACATATCTGTAACATGCCCTTCGTCCAACCAGCCACTACCAGCAACTTGTTTTGAATAAGGTACTTGTGCAACATCACCAACAAAAAGGACATAAGTAGGTGCTGGGTCTTCGGCTGTACCTGCGTTATATAAACCTTGTAAGTATGCTTTTATAGCTGTAGCAGTTGTTCCTATTTCATCGGTATATGCAACAGTAACATAAAAACCTTTTTTAGTTTTCCACTTAATAAATGAATTAAGAGCTGCTTCAAACATTCTATCACTAACAATTACATATTTTATTGGATAGCGATCAATTGCTCCTTTGGTTGCAGGTGCTTTAAAATTCCACAAACTATTATATGCAGAACCAAATGCAGGAGAATATTTATCAGCTTTTAGCTGTGCAGTCTTTTTAAAATCTGCATTTTTATAAATAATTTCTGCTTCAATATTATTTTTAATAATCAAAGTATTGCTTTCTATATCATAAGAAAACGGACTAACTCTAATTTGAGCAATTTGTATTCCACGCATTTTACTCAGTAATTCAACACTTACAGGTTGTGTTTCGTAAAACTCTTTATCTTCGTAAATGCTTGAATTTTTATAAAATGGAAGTTTGTCATAATCGGCAGACTTTGATACACTTGGTTGATTTGGCAATATTTGTAAATCTATACCATATTCATTTAAGTTTACAATCTGCTCATCAAAACTTTTTATTCTAACTTCAAACTCAGCATCTAAAGGAACCTCTATAAGCCTTGTCATTACTGGTAATTCTGGATTAGAGACATTTTTGTCAGGATAATACTCTGGAACAACAATTCTAATATACTCACCATCTTTTGCTTTCACGCCCAAAATATCAAAACCAGATAAAGAACTAGTAAAGCTCAAAGAATATTGAGTGTTTGAAATAATTGTTGCATTTGTCCTGCCTTCTTGTAAACTTACCAATGATTGCGAGAACAAGTTAATGGTTGAAAAAAGTAAAACTAATATGTAACTAAGTTTTTTCATAAGATATAATTTTAAATTTTGTGTAAAATTAAGCAAAAAAATTATCATTCATTCTATTATTTCTATTTTTAATACTTAAATTAAAGTTAATAGTATTCTATATTCAAATATTTTTCAAAAAATTCAAATAATCCGTAATTGTTTTTTCTTTTCTGTTTTGTCCTGCCTCATATATAGTTTCAGAATTTAATTTATCAGGCAAATACTGTTGTTCTATAAAATTATTTGGAAAATCGTGAGGATATTTGTAGTCTTTTCCATAGTTTAAATTTTTCATTAATTGGGTTGGTGCATTTCTTAGGTGCAAAGGTACTGGTAAATTACCTGTTTCTTTAACCAAAGCTAAAGCTTTATCAATAGCCAAATATGCAGAATTGCTTTTGGGACTTGTAGCTAAATAAATTGTTATTTCAGATAAAATAATTCTTGCTTCAGGCATTCCGATTTTTGAAATAGCATCAAAACAGGCATTTGCAAGTAGAAGAGCGTTTGGATTTGCAAGTCCAATATCTTCGCTTGCCAAAATAATTAATCTTCGTGCAATAAATTTTATATCTTCGCCTGCATCTAACATTCTAGCCAACCAATAAACCGCTGCATCGGGATTTGAACCTCTTACAGATTTTATAAAAGCTGAAATAATATCATAATGTTGCTCGCCTGATTTATCATAAATATTTATATTTTCTTGTAATTTATCGACAACAAACTGATTAGTAATTGTTATTTCATTATTTATGGCAGTACTACTCAATAATTCTAAAATATTGTACAATTTTCTAGCATCTCCACCCGAAAATCTGTATAATGCATCTCTTTCTTTTATCGTAAATTTAATTTTTTTAAGCTCTTCATCTTCGTTTATTGCTCTATCAATGAGTTTATCTAAATCTTTTTCTTCGAGATGTTTTAAGATATAAATTTGGCAACGAGATAAAAGTGGACTAATTACTTCGAAAGAAGGATTTTCTGTTGTTGCTCCAATTAATGTTAGAGTACCATCTTCAACAGAGCCTAATAATGAATCTTGTTGCGATTTGCTAAAGCGGTGTATTTCATCAATAAATAATATTGGGTTTGATTTTGAAAAAAGATTAGATTTCTTAGCTTTTTCTATTACTTCTCTAACATCTTTAACTCCGGAATTTATTGCACTCAGATTATAAAAATCTTTTTCACTTAAATTAGCAATAATATTTACTAAAGTTGTTTTTCCAACACCTGGAGGTCCCCATAAAATTATTGATGGTATATTTCCTGATTCTACAATTTTTCTAAGAGGAGCATCTTTTCCCACTAAATGTTCTTGTCCGACATAGTCGTCAAAAGTTTTAGGTCTTAATCTTTCAGCTAAAGGTTTCACAAAAAAAAATGTTTTTGTAAAAATACAAAAACATTTTTTAAATCAAAACCATATAATAGGTAGTAAATTTTATTCTACAATTTTGAAAGTATATTCATAAGTACTAATTTTATCTTCTCTAGTTTTAGAACTTACTGTTTTAGCTCCTCTTGTATTTGTTCCTGTTTGTCCTATTTGCAAAGCCGCTTCAAAAATATTAGAACTATCACCTCTTGTTTTATTACCGTGTCCAGTAATTGTGTTTGACAAATTAAAAGGTTTGTCGCCAGCAATAAGTTTAAACATTTCATTTCCATAAGGAGGCCCAAACATTACTAAAGTATTTTTAAGAATTGCTGTTTCGCCTGGTTCTAAGACGTATTCGCGTCCATCTATATCATTAACTGTTGGAATAACAGGATTTATAAAACCATCAGGCTGAATATCAATAATATTAAAATATGATTTGTGAGTTCCGTGATTTGTAACTTTGATTAATGCCATCATATCTTCATTATATTCTGGTACATCATTCACTAGAATTGAGTTTGCATCATAAAATTCTAAAATATCAAAGTTTCCATCTTCATAAACTTTAGCTTTTACTGGAATTAATTCCATAACCACATCATATTTTTCATTGTAATAATCTAAATCCTTAATTACTTTTCCTTGTATGTAGTTGTTCAGAGTTGAAACAACATCTGAGTTTAAAGATTCTGTATTTGAATTTGATATTTTATTTAATTCTGTATCGAAATGAGCATTGGTAATACCAATTACTTTAGCTCCTCTGGTTTTTTTGTAGCTTAAAAATATTTCTGGATTGTCATCAGTTATTTCAACAAAATTAGACTTTTGAATTTCTGTTAAAAGATTTTCTTTAACATCAGCATCCATAACATCATCTATTTGAACTTTTAGTTTTTGGTCGGTAAATGTTCGAGTTTTCACAAAAGCCCAAGCAGATTGATTGTTGTCAAATTTCATTTTATTGTCTAATCGTATTTGCGAGAAGAAATTATTTGTTTGCAATACTTTACCAGAATTAATAATAGGTGTATTTTCGTTTAGATTTGATGTTCCTTGTTCTACAAAAACAATTATACTTCCAGGATTTATTCCAGATAATCTACCACCATTAATTTCGACTAAAGAGTCTGTTTTAGTAGAAGTTAGATTAAAATATCCTGCTTGAGGATAGAAATCTCCACCAAACACAGTATAATCAATATCTCCTTCAATAGCTGGATTTTGATGTGGTGCTTTTGTTGCCATTTCTGCCATAATCCTTGAAAACACTTGACGATAAGTATCTCCTTCTTTCATTTGGCAAAAAGACTTAAACAGACAATACGAAAGCGAACCAACAGCATTATTTTCATCATCAAAAGTTTCGTAATTTAATTCGTTTGCACTTGCTCCAGAAAAAACTACAAATTTTGCTAAATCGTTTGTTGATACACCTCTGCTTGCAATTGCTTTTTTATCACTTATTCCGAAACCTACTTTATCATCTGCTTCAACATTTTTAGGTTTCCACCCTGCAGGGACTAAAGCAGGTGCTCCGCCTCTAACTTTTGCAGAGCCTCTAGTTCCAGTTCCAGAATGGCAAGAGTCTAAGAACAAAAGAATATGCCCATTTGCTCCAAGTTTTATTCTAAATTTTGCCACCCAATCTCCAAGTTCATCATCTCTAAAATGTTTTTCACCAGTATAACCCTCATACATTTCCATTGGTGCGTCAAAACAAACTAGGGCTTCATCTAAGCCATCAATTTCATCACCATTATCATCAAATATTTGATGTCCATGTCCACTATAATGAATTACAACTTGGTCTCCATGCGAAACTTTTGAGTATAATTCTGCTAACGCACTCTCAATACCTTGTTTTGTTGCATCTTGATCTTTTAGATACATGATATTGTTTTCGGGGAAACCTAAATCCAACAGGGTTCTTTCTATTAATGGGACATCATTTCCTGCACTAATAGGGTACCAGCCTGTAAGTTCTTGGTCGTATTCTCCTATGGCGATTATCAATGCGTATTTATCAGCTTTTAAAAAGCTAACGCAAAAGATAATACTTATTATTAGTAATACTATTTTTTTCATGTCTTCTAATTTTTTAAAAAAACTGCCACTAAAAAGTGGCAGTAATAATTTTTTTCTTTAAAATTCATCTGAATCCGTACTTGTAGCTGCAGCATTGCTACCTTCTTCAAGCTTCAACAAGAATTCTTCATTGCATTTTCCTGCTGATTGCCATTGATAAGTTTCGCCCATTGTTCTGCAATATACTTCTTTATATCCTTCAGGAAGAAGTAATTGTGAATTTTCCCATGGATTTAAACGACCTTTGTAAACTTTGTCAACCCATAAGTCAACATAATAACCTGTCCAGTTATCGAACTTAATCAAGCAACCACCGCGAGATAATACTGGTTTCTCAATTGCTAAATCTCCAGAAGGAATAACATATTCAGATGCTCCTCTAGATTTTACATACTTTTGAGCAGTTATTACCTTTTGTGCTTCTACAGTGTTTGCTAAAAAGAAAAATGCTCCTAGAAATACTAAGAATGTTAACTTTGTTCTCATGGCTAAATTTTTTAAATTACTATTCATTTTATTTACTCTTTTTTTATATCTAACTTAAAAGCAAATTATGTGCCAAAAACATTAATTATTTGACAAAAAAAACAATGTTTGGTTTATTTTTTTTCTTTTTTATTCTTTTTTCTCATCACGACTCCTACATCTTTGATTTGACCGCCCATTGGTGGATTAACTTTCTTTAAATAAACCTCTGCTTTTCGCAAATTATCAAATTCAGAAAATAAAGTATCTAAAATTTTAGCTGCTAAATGTTCTAATAAGTTTACTTTTGTATTGCTAATAACTTCTTTAACACTTATATAAACTGACTGATAATTGAGTGCATCTTCCAAGTTATCGCTTTGTTCGGCTTTTCTTGTATTGTACCAAAGAGTTAGGTCAACAACAAATTTATTTCCAGCAAGTTTTTCTTCTTCATAATGACCATGAAAAGCAAAAAACTCCATTCCAGTAATTAAAATTTTATTCATTTTTTGAAATGTATTATACTTATTAATTAATATGTATGCAAAATTATAAATTATTACGAATCTTTAAAACTAAAACTTTTATATCTTTGTACTTTAAAATTTTATCAAATGGAAGAAAAAAAAGAAGCCTTAAATTTTATTGAGCAAATTATTACTAATGATTTAGCTTCTGGTAAGCACAAAAGTATTATTACTCGCTTTCCACCAGAACCAAATGGATATTTACATATAGGTCATGCCAAATCAATTTGTTTAAATTTTGGTTTAAAAGAAACTTTTAATGGCAAAACAAATTTACGTTTCGATGATACAAATCCTTCTAAAGAAGAACTTGAATATGTAAATTCAATAATTGAAGACGTTCATTGGCTTGGTTTTGAATATGACAACTTGTTTTATGCTTCCGATTATTTTGACCAACTTTACGAATGGGCTATTATGCTTATAAAAGATGGTAAGGCTTATGTTGACGAGCAAACTCCTCAAGACATAAGTTTGCAAAGAACAAACCCTACTACTCCCGGAATTGAGAGTCCTTATAGAAATCGTAGTGTTGAAGAAAACTTACGTTTGTTTGAAGAAATGCGTGCTGGAAAACACGACGAGGGTAGCATGGTTTTACGTGCAAAAATAGATATGAATTCTCCTAATATGCACATGCGAGATCCTGTTATGTACAGAATTATGAAACAATCCCACGACAGAACAGGCGATAAATGGTGCATTTATCCAACGTATGACTATGCTCATGGTCAAAGCGACTATATTGAAGGAATTACTCATTCAATTTGCACATTAGAGTTCGAGGTTCATCGTCCTTTATACGATTGGTTTTTGGATCAAATAGATACAAGCGGAAAACGTCCTCGCCAAATTGAATTTGCAAGACTAAATCTTTCTTATACAGTAATGAGCAAACGTAAATTGTTAGAACTTGTTAAAGGAAATTATGTAAAAGGTTGGGACGACCCTCGTATGCCAACAATTAGTGGTCTAAGAAGACGTGGCTATACTCCTGAATCAATTCGTAACTTTGCAGACAGAATTGGTGTAGCAAAACGCGAAAACATAATTGATGTAGGTTTGTTAGAATTTTTTATTCGTGAAGACTTGAATAAAAAAGCAAACCGTGTGATGGCAGTTTTAGATCCTATAAAAGTTGTTATTACAAATTATCCTGAGGGAAAAACTGAAATGCTTGAAGCTCAAAATAATCCTGAAGACGAAACTGCTGGAACAAGAAATTTATCTTTTAGCCGCGAAATTTTTATTGAGCGTGATGATTTTATGGAAGATGCCCCAAGCAAGTTTTTTAGATTGAAGCCAGGTGGCGAAGTAAGATTGCGTTACGCTTATTTCATAAAATGTGAATCTGTTGTTAAAGATAAAGATGGTAATATAACAGAAATTCATTGCACTTACGATCCAGAAAGTAAAGGAGGCAAATCTCCAGACGGACGTAAAGTAAAAGGCACAATACATTGGGTTGATTCAAAAACTTGTATAGATGCAGAATTAAGACTTTACGATAGACTTTTCACAAAAGAAAATCCTGACGATTTAGAAGAAGGCGAAACATACCTTGATTATTTGAATCCTGATTCTTTACAAATAATAAGTGCCAAACTAGAAAAACATCTTGAAAATGCTGAAATAGGTAACAAATTCCAATTTGAACGCAAAGGCTATTTTTGTGTTGATAAAGATTCTAGTCATAAAAAATTGGTGTTTAATAGAATTGTAGATTTAAAAGATTCTTGGTCTAAAATTTCTAAAAATGGATAAACTTAGTAATTGTGCAATTTTTCCTGGCTCTTTCGATCCTTTTACCGCTGGACATGAATCTGTTGTTAGAAGAGCATTACCTTTGTTTGATAAAATTATTATCGGCATAGGTGATAATAATAGTAAAAAAGAGTTTTTAAGTTTAGAAAAAAGGCTTGCAATAATTAAAAAAGTTTTTGCCGATGAGCCTAAAATAGATGTTAAGATTTATTCTGGATTAACAGTTGATTTTTGTAAAAATAATAATTGCAAATTTATTTTGAGAGGCTTACGTACTTCGGCAGATTTTGAATTTGAAAGAGCTATAGGACAAACAAATAAATTATTAGAAAATAAAATTGAAACCGTTTTTATTCTTACTTTACCAGAACACACTTTTATTTCTAGTAGTATAGTTAGAGACATTATTAAAAATAAAGGCGACCTGTCAAAATTCTTACCAAAAGGGATTGATGAAACAGATTTAAAATAAACACTGTCGGTTTTGCCTTCATAAAACTGCAATTAAAACAAGGCTTGTATTCATTTTGTTAAAACTTTAAATAAAAATGTTAATAAATCTTATGCTAAAATTAGTTTTATTAAAACTTTAGTCTTATATTTGTACCAATAAATTTATGTTTAATTAAAAAATTATAATTATGAAAAAAGTATTATTATTCGCTATTTCAGCGGTAATTATTTTAGGTCTTTCTTCTTGTGGTAAAAAGAAAGCAGAAAATTTTGCTGACATTAAAGCAAAGTATGAAGGCAAAACATTTGCTAATTGTGACGAGTACATCGAAGCTTCAACAGAAATCATAGATGTATATATCGCAACTGTTAAAAAAGCTGCAGAAGGTGATGAAGCTGCAAAAAAAGAATTCGAAGAATTTACTACTTTTATGGAAAATTTTGATGGTGATGAAGCAAAATTCCAAGCTGAATGTCCTGAAAAATTAGAAGCTTTTGAAAAAGAAGTAGAGAAAAAAATGGAAGCTGTTTTCCCTCAACTTATGACACTTATGTTTGGTGAAATGGATTTAGGCGATGATTTTTCTTGGGATGAAGAAGAAGTTGCAGTTGATGAAGAAATGACTGAAGAAGTTGCTGAAGAAGTTGCTGAAGAAGTTGTTGAATAAGAATAACATTTAAAAAAAATAAAAAAAGCTACCTTGTGTAGCTTTTTTTTTATTCTATTTTGTTTTTATTAAACATTATATTTATCTTTGTTGAATAAATTTATGTTTAATTAAAAAATTATAATTATGAAAAAAGTATTATTATTCGCTATTTCAGCGTTAATTATTTTCGGACTTACTTCTTGCAACAAAAAAGCAGAAAACCTTGCAGATTTAAAGAAAAAATATGACGGCAAAGAATTTGCAGATTGCGACAAGTATATTGAAGCTGCAAAAGAAATAATCGATATTTATATCGCAACTGTAGAAAAAGCTGCAAAAGGTGACGAAAATGCAAAAAAAGAATTCGAAGAATTTGACGCATTTATGGAACAATTTGACAAACAACAAGAAAAATTTGAAAATGAATGTCCTGAAAAGCTAGAGGCATTAGAAGAAGAAATAAGTAAAAAAATGGAAGCTCTTTTACCTCAACTTATGACACTTATGTTTGGTGAAATGGATTTAGGCGATGATTTTTCTTGGGATGAAACAGAAGATGTTGATGTTGAAAGCGAAGAAGTTTTAACAGATGTTCCAGAAGAAGAAGTTGTTGAATAATATTGATGAAAAAGTAAAAAAAAAGCTACCATATGTAGCTTTTTTTTTGCTATTTCATTTTTTAAATAAAATTTATAACACAATAAAAAACACCAAATTTGTTAATCAATTTATACAAAACAGGATTTATTACATAATAAATTAGCATTATCAAAGTATTAAGCTTATCTTTGTGTAAACAAATTTATGTTTAACTAAAGAATTATAATTATGAAAAAAGTATTGTTATTCACTGTTTCAGCATTAATTATTTTTGGACTTTCTTCGTGTGGTAGTAAAAAAGCAGAAAACCTTGCAGACTTAAAGCAAAAATACGATGGTAAAGAATTTGCAGATTGCGACGAGTATATAAAAGCTGCAAATGAAGTAATTGATGTTTTTATCGCAACTGTAGAAAAAGCTACAAAAGGTGATGAAAAAGCATTTAAAGAGCTAGAAGAACTTGGTGCTATTATGGTACAGTTTGGTAAACAAGAAAAAAAACTTGAAAAAGAATGTCCTGACAAAATAAAGGCTTTTAATGAAAAAGCAAAAAAAAAGAATGGCAACTTCTTATGAGCAACTCAACATACTTATGTTTAGCAATTTTGATTTAGGCGGTGATTTTTCTTGTGATGAAACAGATGAAGAAACCCCTGCTGAAAGTAAAGAAGTTTTAACAGATGTTCCAGAAGAAGAAGTTGTAAAAGTTGACCCTTTTAAGGATTTTCCAAAAGGTAACATTATTGCACAAGAAGGCGATTATGTATTAACTCCATCTCTTAACTGGCAAATTGATGCAACAAAAAAAGGTCCTGAATCTCAGACTTTTATTTTTTATTCGGCTAAAATGGCAAAGCCAGGAAATGAATACAGTGTTATAGATTTCATATTTGACGATGACACCGAAATACCAAATTACATGATTATACCTATAAGACCAGACGAGTCTGCAAAAGTTGGTGATATAGTTCTTACATGGTGGCAATCAGGCAGTGGTATGAAAAGAGCAATTGTTACAAATGCTTCTGATCCCAAAGCCCCTGAAGTGAACTATATAGATATAGATTGGAATAATCCTGCAAAAACTGATGATGTAGGTATTGGTCAAAAGACTGAAAAAATTGAACCTAACACATTCCATGTCCTAAAAAACAAATGGGAAGCAGGAACTAGTGTAGCAGTTAAAGTTAATAATGATTATAAAGTAGCAACAATAGTTAATGTAAGTGGCGATAAAGTACTTACAATAGGCTGGGCAGGCATTATGAAAATTTATGATAAAAATGATTGTGTTGCTTTAGATATTATACCAAATGTTAAAGTAGGTGATGAAATTCAAGCACCATGGGTTGGAAAGTTTGTAAATACAAAAGTTGTTAAAGTTGATAAAAAATTTGGTAGAGTTTGGTGCGATGATCCACATTCTGACGACCCAATGATAGTACCATTTGGAAATATTGCAACTACACTAGAAATAAAATAATATTTGAATCTGTTTGAAAAAACAATAAAAAAGGCTACCAAATTTGGCAGCCTTTTTTTATTTTAAAATTTTGTTATTACACTTCCCAAGTGCTACCGCTATTAAACACGTCATCCATTCCTTTTATAGATGATTTTGATTGCACTTCTGCAATTTGTTCATAAAGTAAATCGTTATATGTTGCTGCTTTTACTGCACGAACTATTCCGAAAACAACTGGAAAATCTGGTAAGTTAAGATTAACTAACATTGTATGTAAAGTTAAATCTTCTTCATACATATCGTGAACCAAAATATCTTTTTCAGTAATTCCGTTTTCGCCAATAGTAACAACTTTTAGTTTTAAACCATCTAAAACTAATCCTTTATTTCTATCTTTACCAAAAATCATTGGTTTGCCATGTTCAAGCCATAGTTGATTATTTTCTCTTTCTTCTTTGTCTGTAATTCTTTGGTGTGCACCGTTATTAAAAATTACACAATTTTGTAAAACCTCAACAATAGCTGTTCCCTTATGTTGATCAGCTGCTTTTAAAATTTCTACTGTTTCTTTTACATTAGCATCTATAGTGCGAGCAAAGAAGTTTCCTCCAGCACCCAAAGTTAATCGACCAGCATTAAAAGGTTTTTCAATTGTTCCAAAAGGAGAAGAATTTGTTATTTGTCCAAACTTAGAAGTTGGTGAATATTGACCTTTAGTTAATCCATAAATTTCATTATTAAATAAAATTACATTAAGATCGATATTTCTTCTAATTTCGTGAATAAAGTGATTTCCTCCAATAGCTAGGGCATCACCGTCTCCTGTAATTTGCCAAACGCTAAGTTTTGGATTAGCAACTTTAACTCCCGAAGCCAATACTCCTGCACGTCCATGAATTCCATGAAAACCGTAAGTATTCATATAATATGGGAAACGAGAAGAGCAACCAATTCCAGAAATTACTGCATAATCTTCTTTTTTATAATTTAGTTCCGACATTGCTTTTTGTACTGATGCCAAAACAGAAAAGTCGCCACAACCTGGACACCATCTAACTTGCACTGAACTTTTAAAATCCTGTACTGTATATTTATTTTCTGCCATAATATTAAGCCTCCATTACTTTTGTTATTTCTTCTTTTAATTCAGCTACCGCAAAAGGTAAGCCCATCACTTTATTATATTGCAAATATTTATATTTTGGGAATTTCATTCTCAAATAATTTGCAAATTGTCCTGAGTTTAGTTCGCAAACCAAAATTTTCTTATATTTTTTCAATATATCATCAGTATTGCGTGGCAAAGGATTAATATAATTAAAATGAGCATGTGCAACTTTCTTTCCTTCTTTTCTTAATTCTTCGACTGTAGTTTTTATATGCCCATAAGTTGACCCCCAGCCAATTACTAAAATATCGGCATCTTCACTTCCTTCAACTTTTTGTTCAGGATAGAATTTAGCCATATTTTCAACTTTTTGTTTTCTCAAATAAACCATTCTTTCGTGATTTGCTGGAACGTAAGAAACCGCACCAGTTATATCCATTTTTTCCAAACCACCAACTCTATGTTCAAAACCTTTCATTCCAGGTATAGCCCATCCTCTTACAAGATTTTCATCTCTTTCGTAAGGCAAGTATTTTTCTTGATCTTTTGGAACAAGTTTTGTTTTAATTTCTGGGAATTTTTTCATTTCTGGAATACTCATAGGTTCTGTTCCATTTGCTAAGAAACTATCTGTCAACAAAATTACTGGTGTCATATGTTCTAATGCAAATTTAGAAGCCATAAATGCATAATGCAAACAATCAGATGGTGTACTTGCAGCAATTACAGGAACTGGACTTTCTCCATTTCTTCCTGTTAAAGCTTGAAACAAATCGGCTTGTTCTGTTTTTGTTGGTAAACCTGTTGATGGTCCTCCACGTTGAACGTCAACAACAACCAATGGTAATTCGGTAATAACTGCCAAACCTAATGCTTCTGATTTTAATGCTAAACCAGGTCCTGATGTTGAAGTAGCTGCTAAGTTACCAGCATAAGAAGCTCCAATTGCAGTTACTATACCACCAATTTCGTCTTCGGCTTGAAATACTTTTGCACCAACATCTTTGCGATTTGCTATTTCTTGTAAAATATCTGTTGCTGGTGTGATAGGATAAGAACCTAAAAAGAATGGCAAGTTTGCTTTTTCTGCTGCTGCCAACAAGCCCCATGCAGTAGCAACGTTTCCGCTAATGCTTCTATATCTTCCTTTTAGTTTCTTTTCTCCACAAAGTCTAAACGATGGTATTGCTTGAATTGCAGATGCATAGCTTGCTCCACCTTGTAAAACCTTTTTATTTACTTCGGCTAGTTTAGGTTTATTTTTAAATTTTTTATCAAAAAATTCTTCTGAATAACTCAATGGGAAACCAAATAATTTATACACTAGACCTAAAGCAAACATATTTTTACTTTTCAAAATAGTTTTTTGATCTAAATCTTCTATACCTTTCAAGCTTTCTTTCGACATTGAACTAATTGGAGCTTCGATTAAATCGAAGTTTTGTCTAATATGATCCATTGTATCATCTTTAAATCCAGCTTTTTCCATATTTGCTTCAGTAAAAGCATCAATATCCGCAACTATAATTCCACCCCATTTTATGGAATTAATATTTGCCATAATAGCAGCAGGATTAAACGCAATTAAAACATCACACTTGTCGCCTGGTGTGTTAACATGTCTTCCGAAATGCAATTGGAAACCAGAAACTCCTCCAACAGTTCCTTGAGGTGCTCGAATTTCTGCAGGATAGTCAGGAAAAGTAGCAACTTCTTCTCCGAGTTGAGCTGTAGTGTTAGTCAACTGAGCCCCAGCAAGTTGAATGCCGTCTCCTGAATCACCCGCAAATTTAATTACCACATTTTCGAGGTCAATGATCTTTTTACTCATAATTATTATTTATTTTATTAATTTTGTTATTCAATATTTTTCATACTCAATTGAATCCTTTTTCGCGGAATATCAATATTAGTAACTTTAACCTTAACATGTTGATGAAGTTTTAAAACTTCATTTGGTGAACTTATAAATTCGTTACAAATTTGCGAAATATGAACTAAACCATTTTCTTTAATTCCTATATCAACAAATGCACCAAAATTTGTAATATTTGTAACAATTCCCGGCAATACCATTCCTTCTTTCAAATCTTCGATTTTATAAATGGTTTTGTCAAATTCCATTACTTTAATGGTGCTTCGCGGATCGCGACCATGTTTTTCTAATTCCGAAATTATAAGTTCAAAACTTGGTAAACCAAATTCTTCTGTTAAATATTTATCAATATTTACTGTCTTTAATAAATTTGGTTCTTCAATCAATTCTTCAATTGATTTATTTAATTCTTTAGAAATTTTTTCAACTATATGATATGACTCTGGATGAACCGCCGTGTTGTCAAGAGCATGTGTAGAATCTGGTATTCTTAAAAAACCTGCTGCCTGTTCAAAAGCTTTAGCTCCTAATCTTGGCACTTTAGTAAGTTCTTTTCGATTTTTAAAAGCTCCATTTTCTTTTCTATAATCTACAATATTTTGAGCTAAAACTGGTCCTAGACCCGAAACATAAGTAAGCAGTTGCTTGCTAGCAGTATTTAAATTTACTCCAACTTTATTAACCGCCGATTCTACTACTCTATCCAAACTATCTTTTAAAAGTTTTTGGTCAACATCATGCTGATACTGCCCTACTCCTATTGATTTTGGGTCGATTTTTACTAGCTCAGCTAAAGGATCCATCAAACGACGAGCAATAGACACCGCTCCACGAACAGTTACATCATATTGTGGAAATTCTTCACGAGCAAGACTAGAAGCAGAATAAATTGAAGCTCCATCTTCGCTTACCACATAAACTCTAACTTCTCTATCAAACGAAATATGTTTAACAAGGCTTTCGGTTTCGCGACTAGCAGTTCCGTTTCCTATTGCAATTGCATCAATTTTGTAACTATTTACCAAAGAACTAAGTTTTTTCATTGCTATAGCTCTTTCTTCTTGAGGTTTATGTGGATAAATAGTTTCGTTATGCAACAAATTTCCTTGCTCATCAATACAAACAAGCTTACAACCTGTTCTATATCCTGGGTCTATTCCTAAAATACGTTTTTTTCCTAAAGGCGGTGCTAGTAATAATTGACGTAAATTATCTGCAAATACTTCAATTGCCAAAATATCTGCACTTTCTTTACTTAAATTAGCAAATTCGTTTTCAATAGAAGGTTTTAACAATCTATCGTAGGCATCAACCATAGCTTCTTCAACCAAAGCCGAAGTATTTGTTTTTCCTTTAACAAAAAGATATTTTAAACTTTTAAAAGCAATATTTTTATCTGGCGAAATATCTATTCTCAAAAAACCTTCTCTCTCTCCTCTTCGCATTGCAAGTATTCTATGAGAAGGGCATTTTGACAATTCTTGTGAAAAATCAAAATAATCTTGATATTTTTCTGCTTCTTCAATTTTTGATTTTACAACTTTGCTGGTAATAATTGCTTCTGAGCTGAAAATCTTTCTAACTCTTTCCCTTGCTTGAGCATTTTCACTAATTTGTTCGGCTATAATGTCTTTTGCTCCCTGAATTGCATCTTCTACACTAGGCACATTATCATTTAAAAAACTAGAAGCGATTTTATTTATATCTATATTTTGTTGTTTGAAAATTATTTCTGACAGAGGTTCTAAGCCATTTTCCCTAGCAATTGAAGCCCTAGTTTTTCTTTTTTGCTTATATGGCAAATACAAATCTTCGATAACATTTATGTCCCAAGTATTTTCTATCGCCTGCTTTAATTCGTCAGTTAATTTTCCTTGTTTTTCTATTGAATTTAAAACAGTTTCTTTTCTTTCAGCAATTTCTTGAAAATAAGCTTTTTGTTTTTGAATTTTTTCGACATCTTCCTCATTTAAACCACCTGTTCTTTCTTTACGATATCGAGAAATAAATGGAATAGTCGCACCTTCTTCTAATAGAAGAGATGTGGCTTTTACTTGTTTAATTGAAATTCCGGTAGTTTGGGCTACCAAATCCAATATGATTTCCATTTAATTATTTTTGTGCAAACATAATCATTTTATTATTAAGTATATATGTTTTATAAGTTCTTTTTGCTTTAAATTATAAAATTTAATTTCAGTTTTATTTTAAGATTACGTTTAAAAATTTTAGCTTTGCAAAAAAACATCTAATTCATGCAAAGAATTTTAATAATTTACACAGGTGGCACAATTGGAATGATCAAAAACGAAAAAGGCTTTTTACAACCATTTAGTTTTGAGCATTTAATTAATTATATTCCTTTATTAAAATCTTTTCCAGCCAGTATAAGTTCATATAGTTTTGATGAATTGATAGATTCCTCAAATGCAGACCCAGATTTTTGGATAAAATTAAGCAAAATTATCATTAAAAACTACGATGATTATGATGGTTTTTTAATTCTGCATGGTACAGACACGATGGCGTTTACGGCTTCTGCTTTATCGTTTATGCTACAAAATTTATCAAAACCAATAATTCTAACAGGTTCTCAATTACCAATAGATTTAATTAGAACAGATGGACGTGAAAATATTTTAGCAGCATTAGAATTAGCTTGCATGAATGAAAATGGCACACCATTAATTAAAGAAGTTTGTGTTTATTTCGAAAACACTCTATACAGAGGAAATAGAACTACTAAGTTTAGTGCCGAAAATTTTGATGCTTTTATTTCTCCAAATTTCCCAAGTATTGCTGAAGTTGGAATAGATATAAAGCTACATAAACAAAACTTGCTAAAAACAAATTCAGATAAATTAATTGTTGAAAATAATTTTAATAACAATATTGCAATTTTAAAATTTTTCCCTGGAATTAAAGCCGAAACAGTTGAAGCAATTTGCAATATAAAAAACCTTAGAGGTTTAATTATTGAAACTTATGGCTCAGGCAATGCTCCTACAGACGATAAAATTCTTAAAGAAATTGAAAAAGTAATTAATAAAGGATTAGTTGTTTTAAATATTTCTCAATGCACAGTAGGAAAAGTTCAACAAGGAAAATATGAAACTAGCGTTAAGCTAAACGATATAGGCGTTGTCAGTGGCAAAGATATGACTATTGAAGCAGCTACAACAAAACTAATGTTTGTATTAGGAAAAAATCTTCTGCAAAGTGAAATGGCAAAACTTTTAGAAAACTCTATTGCAGGGGAGATTAGTGAGTAGTATTATTTTGCCCCAGGCTCTGTTTGTCTATCAAAATACATTATTCCATTCAAATGGTCTAATTCGTGTTGAAAAATATGTGCGGTATATACATGAGTAATTGTTTCTTGCACAAAGGTTCCGTCTGGTAAATAATATTCAACATCAACCCAATTTGCACGCCATGAGTTTCCTGCGATTCCATATTCATTAACACATTCTTCGCCGACTGACAAACAGCCATCATTTCTTAAAAAATATTCTGTAGAATAAGCTGTAATTCTTGGATTTATGTAACATTCCCAAGGTTTATTAAAAGCACTACCTTTATCATAACGTTGTATCCATACGATATTTCTATTTAAACCAACTTGAGGAGCTGCTATACCAACACCTTTATTTAAGACAGTTATGCGCATTCTCTCTATTAAGTGTGCTAAGTTTTCATCTGCAAGATCAACATTAGTTGAAATATTGCGTAGGATTAAAGTATCATTTTCATCACAAATGCTTAATATATTCATTTTTTCTGTTGTCGCTCCACTTAAAATCAAAGAATTTTCATCAGCAGAGAATAACAAAGCCTTGGTAGCATTTGACAATTTTGTTGGCATCGAGGCACCACAATCATTGTAAGCCCATAACCAAAAATCATAATAAGTGCCTGGTAATAATTCTTCTTTACTCAAGCTAGTTGCTTCTCCTATATCTATTGCGGTGTTATAGTTAGGTTCAAAATTATATTTATAACCAATTGTATTTTCATCTGAATTAAATTCCCACAAAATTGAAGTTTCAGCAATTGTAACATTTTCAATTATAGGTGCATTTGGTTGAATATTTTGCAAATAAGTAAAATCAAATGTGTAAGTCTGAGAAACCGTTGGGCTGTCAACAATTGATATTGATTCAGCTTGTTCGCAAGCAGTAACGAAACCTGTAAATTTTAATACATCACCTTCGTTATATATGAAAAAAGCATTTTGCTCCTTTTTCTTCATAAAATTTAGCGTACTTCCCTGCCAACGAATTGAAGCTTTAGTTTGTTCTGTTGCACTACTTGTAACAGCAATTGCTTTTTCTTGTTTTTCGCTTTTAAATGCAACAATAAATTTACCAGCAGCTCCTGGATTTAAGTAAAATATTTGTTTACCTTTTCCAACATTTAACCTTTCTGATAAAACAAGTTTACCACTTATATCGTAAACAGCAACATCAACATTTTCGTTTGGAGAATTTATTTCAATTATTGTTTCGTTAGCAAAAGGATTTGGATAATTTTGTTTTATCATCAACTCATTATTTTCGGCAAAAACAGGAAACACTCCTATAGGCATTTCAAAACTTAGCCCTGACTGAAAATTATAAATAGTAGTATCGGAGCCATTATCTAAATTTTCAACTAAAACGCTATCTAGAACTAGTTGCGTACCATTTTGTAAAATCTCAAAATCTAAATATATAGAGTTTTGGGAGTTTGCGAAAAATCCAAGAAAGATTAATCCTAAAAATAAACTTGCTTTTTTCATTTTAAAAAAATTTAATTACAATACAAAATTAATAAAAAAAGGCTGAAAACCAGCCTTTTTTTATAATATTATTTTAAATCTATTCTACTAGCGATTTTAATTTTTCATCAACTTCGGTATATTTATCTTGTTTTCCAAGTCTATAGTAAATAGTTTTCAATGTACTTAATACAGCAACATTTTTTTCTTGTATAGCATAAGCTTTTTCTAGGTATGGCAAAGCTTCTTCAAATAGTTGATTTGAAATTTCTTGATATTTACCTAATTCAGAGAACTTATTTATTGGAATATTTTTATCTGCCCAATCTAAAGTATCAACACCAGAGTTATAGTAAAATGCTCCTAGTGAATAATTAGCATCAAAATTATCTGATTGTAATTCTACAGCTTTAACATAGTCAAGTTTAGCTTCGTCTTTACGTTTCATTTCTTCTAATAGAGTTCCTCTGATAACATAAAATTGAGCATCGCTTGGATTTTTTTCTATAGCCAAATTTATATATTCAAATGCTTTATCACTTTTTCCAATATTAACATAATAGTTAAAAGTTTCTATTACTAATGGAAAGTTAGCTTGTGGAAAAGCATCTATACCTTTTTCTAAAACTTTAAGCATTTTTGCAGTATCGCCTGTTTCTCTATAAGCAACAGCTTGACTTTGGTAAATTGCTACTTTTTCATCATCGTTAGCTCCAAATCCTAATTGAATAAGCATTTCGTTATATCCTATAGCTTCTTCGAATTTACCAGCTTTTAGTGCAGCTAGCGAAGCAAAATAGTATAATTGAGTATCTACTTTAAACGAAAGTGTTGCTATCATTGTAGCTTTTTCAAACTTTGCGTATGCATTTTCATAATCTGCTTCTTGAAACTTAGTAACACCCTCATTTATAAAAGCATTAGACAAAGCAGGCAGTCTATTGGTAATCATATCCATTAAAGATTCAGTACTTTCATAATCTCTTTCATCAAATTTTTGTAAAACTCCAACAAACTTCATTAGTCCAACTTCAGTAGTTAAGTCTAAATTTTTGTATTCTGGGTTAACAAAATTTAATTGAATTGCTTTTATATATGCGTCATACGATATATCCAAGCAATTTGTACATAAAGATTTATATCTTGGGTTTTCTGAAATACCAATATCTTGATAAATCATACCTTTGAAATAATGTGTTTTATACCAATCTTTTGTTGATTGATGTTGTTCTGCTCTATCAATAGATTTTTTTGCATCGTCAAGGAATCCATCTTTTAGATAGCTCCATGCACTTGTTACTACTGATTTTTGTGCTGAAAGCGAAAAACTTAGAGCGATTGTTGCGATTAAAAACATTAACTTTCTCATAATATTTCGATTTAATAATTCATATTCTTTAAAATACAAATATACAATTTGTTTGCCAAAAATTTACTCTTTGCTATCATTATTTGCATTTTCATCATTATTTTCTAGATTTTCTCCATTATTTTCATCTAGTTCTTCATGATTTTCAGCATTTTTTTCTTCTAATGCTCCATCTTCAATTTTTGCAACAGAAGCTATAGAGTCGTCGTCTCTGAGATTTATTAGTCTTACCCCTTGAGTTGCTCTTCCCATAACTCTTAATGTGTCAACTGCAAGTCGTATTGTAATTCCTGATTTATTTGTAATGATTAAGTGGTCGTTATCTGTAACTGCGGAAATATCTATTAAATCTCCCGTTTTTTTAGTAATATTAATTGTTTTAACGCCTTTTCCGCCTCTATTAGTAACTCTATAATCATCTATGCTAGAACGTTTTCCATATCCATTTTCAGACACTACCAAAACATCTTGGTCTGTTCTAACTGTAATCATTCCAATTACTTCTGAACCTTCATCGAGAGTAATACCTTTTACTCCTGTAGCAGTTCTACCAATTGGTCTAACTAAATCGTGAGGGAAGCGAACTACTTTTCCATTTTTAGTACCTATCATGATATTTACTGGTTCTTCGCCTGGTTTATCTTCAATAAGATTAGCGGTCAATAAGCTATCGCCTTCGCGAATATTTATTGCATTAACTCCAGTTTGACGTGGTCTAGAATATTCTCTTAGTCTGGTTTTTTTGAAAACACCATTTTTAGTACACATTATAATATATGAATTATCTAAGTAGTCATCGTCTCTTTTTGCTACCACGTTCATAAATGCTTTTATTTCATCATCAGGTTCTATATTTATTAAATTTTGAATTGCTCTACCTTTTGATGTTTTTGTTCCTTCTGGCACTTCGAATGCTCTTATCCAATAACATTTTCCTTTTTTAGTAAACAACAATAGAACATCATGCATTGATGCCACAAATACATGTTCTATAAAGTCTTCTTCACGAGTTGTAGAACCTTTTGCTCCTACTCCTCCTCTATTTTGTGCACGGAACTCAGTTAAAGCAGTACGTTTAATATATCCCATGTCAGAAATTGTAATAACAATATCTTCGTCTGCATAAAAATCTTCTGGATTTAATTCTTCTGAAGCATATACAATTTCAGTTTTTCTTTCATCACCATACTTTTCTTTAATTTCAAGCATTTCGTCTTTAATAATTTGCATTCTCAAACTTAAATTGCTTAAAATTTCTTTATAGTATGCGATTTTTTCCATTAGTTCTGCATATTCAGCTCTAAGTTTGTCTTGTTCGAGTCCGGTAAGTTGCCTCAAACGCATTTCGACAATAGCTCTTGCTTGAATTTCGGTCAATTTAAACCTTTCCATTAAAGCCTCTCTTGCTTGGTCGGGCGATTGTGAAGCACGAATTATGCGAATAACTTCATCTATATTATCGCTAGCTATAATTAAACCCTCGAGAATATGAGCGCGTTCTTCTGCTTTTTTAAGGTCGAATTCTGTTCTACGCACTACTACTTCGTGGCGATGTTCAACAAAATATTTTACTAAATCATAAAGGTTTAGTGTCATAGGACGACCTTTTACTAGAGCGATATTATTTATGCTAAACGAAGATTGTAATGCTGTTAACTTATATAGTTTATTAAGAACAATGTTGGCAACTGCATCGCGTTTAATATCAATCACTATTCTCATTCCTTCGCGGTCTGATTCGTCGTTGATATTTGAAATTCCGTCTATTTTTTTATCGTTAATTAAATCAGCTATTTTAATTATAAGTTCTGATTTATTTACCATGTAAGGAATTTCGGTAACAATTATTTTTTCTCTTCCGTTATCACCGACTTCGATTTCTGCTTTTGCTCTAATTACTACTCTTCCTCTTCCTGTTTCGAAAGCTTCGCGTACACCTTCAACTCCATAAATTATACCTCCAGTAGGGAAATCAGGTGCTTGCATAATTTCGCCTAATTCTCCGCTAGTAATTTCGTTATTGTCGATATAAGCAACGATACAATCAACAGTTTGGCTAAGATTATGAGGAGCCATATTTGTTGCCATACCTACAGCAATACCGCTAGCACCATTCACCAACAAGTTTGGTAGTCGTGTAGGCATAACGCTTGGTTCTTCTAGAGAATCGTCGAAGTTTAAATTAAAATCTACTGTTTCTTTTTCTATATCCATCAAAATTTCGTCAGCGATTTTAGCCATTCTTGCTTCGGTATAACGCATAGCTGCTGGGCTATCACCGTCAACAGAGCCGAAGTTTCCTTGTCCATCAACTAATGTATAACGCAAAGCCCAATCTTGAGCCATACGAACCATTGCTAAATAAACAGATGAGTCTCCATGAGGGTGGTATTTTCCTAAAACTTCACCCACAATTCTAGCAGATTTTTTATAAGGTTTATTTGAAGCCAAACCAAGTTCCGACATTCCGTACAAAATTCTTCTTTGAACTGGTTTTAAGCCATCTCTAACATCAGGTAAAGCACGAGAAACGATAACCGACATTGAATAATCAATGTAAGCAGATTTCATTTCATCTTCTATATTAATCCTAATTACTCTCGAGCTTTTTTCTTCTTCCAACATAATTATTAAATATTTTTAATTTCGTAATTTCTTTATAATCAATAAATTGAACTTTTAAACAAAAGTGTTTAAAGATATAATTAATCTTTGGATTTTCCATAATTAACAAATTCTATTTTTCAACAAAACTTGTTTATAAAAACTGTAGTTTAGATTTGGTTTTTTAATTAATTTATCACTACTATAAATTATCTTCTTAATTTTATTTCGCTACCTACTTTTAATTCTTGGTCAATATCTGTTAAGTCGTTAAATTTCAACAATTTTTTTGATTTTACTGCATATTTTTCAGATATATCTCTTACAGTTTCATTTTGCTCAACAATATGAACATTGTATTGTTTTTCAGCTTTATTGCGTTTTGGTTTAATGTAAATATTATCACCTGGATATAATATTGAATTTTTATCTAAATCGTTATATTTTACCAATTGCCACCTCATCATATCCAATTGGCGTGCTAAATCTGCAATTTCTATGGTATCAACAACAACAATATATGGCACGTTGTTATTGTAATTATATGCATTGAGATATGGATTTACAATAAAATCATCTTTCACAGGAGCTTTTGTTCTTTCTGGACGTTTTGTTGGCTTATCTTCTTTTGGTTTAGAAATTCCTAAATCAAAGTTATATAACTCATGCTTTTCGATTAAATTTATTAAAGATGTTGCATAATTGGGATTTGTTGCATAACCTGCTTTTTTAAGTCCTTTAGCCCAAGCTTTATAATCTGTAATTTCTAAATCAAATAAAAAATGGTATCTAGAATTTTCTTTCAAAAAGTTAGAGTGGTCGATAAAAGACTGCTCTACATTTTTATATTTTCTAAAACATTCATCTTTTGCATCATCATCTCTATAAATTTTGTCTCCAGTCCACTTATGGCATTTTATTCCAAAGTGATTTTTCCCTTTTGTTGCCAAATACGAATTTCCATTTCCCGACTCCAACATTCCTTGTGCTAAAGTTATACTTGCCGGAACTCCTGTTCTTTTCATTTCTTTCACAGCCAAATCGCTATATGTAGAAACATATTGCTCTGGCGTGATTTGTGAATATGCTAAACCTGCAATAAAAAAGCAATATATTGTAAATAAAATACGCATTTATTTTTTATTCAAAAATACCTATTCTCAAAATATTAACACCCTATTTTTCATTATAAGTATTAACAAGTTTATGTTAAATTGAAAAAACTAATTATTTTTGAAAAAATTTTAAAATGAAATTTAAAATAATAAACATACTATTTTTAGTGATTTTTGCTACAAGTTACACATTTGCAAACATTACAGATTCCCTTAATTCAAAATATATAAATTATAGAAACAGATTACTTAACGAATGGGTTATTATAAGTTCTGATGTTGAGCAGTTTGGCGTTAACATTCCTGCTGTAGATAGACGATTAGATAAAGCTGGAAATATATCTTGGGTTAGTTGGAGTGATGGCAACAGTAATTTTAATCATTGGTTAGGACTTCTTTCTACAGAATACAGATTATTAAAAAACAATAATCAAGATTATCAAGAAACTTTATCTATGTTGCTCTATGCTATGATTGCCTTAGAAAGACTAGACCTTTACTCGGAATACACTTTGCGAAAATATCATAAAACAGAACCCAACAAAAGCGATTTTGAACTTATAAAATATCCAGAGGATATAAATGGATTTTTAATTAGAGACGATGTTAGCTTAGGCTTTTGGAAACAGTATTACAAACATTTTAACGAAGAATATGGCAAGTATAATAAAATTAAAAACGGCACTAACAGATATTTGTCTATTTTTCAAAAAGGCGTAATTCCACAGCAAGGAATGAGTCAAGATAATATTGTAAGGATGTTGCAAGGCTTAGCTTTAGTTAAAAAATTGGTTGACGATGAAGATGTTAGCAAAATAAAAGTAAAATTCAGAAATGATTTTATTCCAAATTATTTAAAATCTAAAGGCATATGGCAAGGAAACACTATTTCTTTTAAAAAATGGGTTGATGACCTAACAGACAGATTAGTTAGACAATGTCATCAAGAATATCCACAACAAAGAATTGTTTTAAAGCCAAAAAATGAGTTTAAAGCACGTCCTTCTCAAACAAGATTTGGTGCATTATTTTCTAGTTATTGGTATATAATGAACCCTGTTACAAACGACTTGGTTGCTGAAGGAAATGGCGAAGATATGGGAGTTTGGATTAATTCATACGGCTTTGGAGAAGCAGGAAAAAGTATAACAGGAAATGATATTTATCACTACGACAATTCTCATAAAGGCTTGGCTGCTTATGTGTTTAAATCTATATTATTTAAAAATTTAAAAATCTTGTGGCTTGCAGGATTTCCTATGCCTGAAAATTTTGACGATTATATGTTTAGAGATTTAGCTAGTATTTCAGATATAAATTGGAATACAAAATCTTACGATTTATTATTTTTATTAAGCGACAAACGCAACAAATACACTTATGAACACTGCCCTTTAATTCTAGTAACTTTACATAATCAAAAATACCAAAACATTTACAAACCCGGCAACCAGCTTTATGAAAACGATAAGATTTTTTACCAACAACTATTAAGTTTTGCTCCATTTTCTGGTCCTTCGAGTGATACCTCCCGAAATGATTATCACCCATATTGGTCGGCTTCGTCAAGATTAACTTGGCCCAATAATGAAGGCAATAAAAGCTCGACACGTCATTATGAATATGTAGGAATGGATTATATGTTTTTATACAACTTGTACAGATTGGTTTTTGAACCTAATAATTACAGTTTAAAAGACAATACCATTTTAAAAACCAAAACAATAAGTGTTTACCCTAGTCCAGAACTTGACGATGAAGAAGTAGAATATTTTTATTTACCACCGGAAAAGTAAAATAAAATTTTTTACAAATCTAAATTATTCAAAACTTCTTCTATATCACCAGATGGATTGCTGGCATTTGCATTTATAATTAACCCATTTTTATCAATTAAAATAAAGCGTGGTATTGAATTGATTTTAAA
>Ga0116149_1000454_pt1 | contig 53677 bp, 44 predicted proteins | sample AD_UKC057_MetaG_FD_89787 | JGI IMG/M metagenome (GOLD analysis project Ga0116149, IMG submission 89787) | Active sludge microbial communities of municipal wastewater-treating anaerobic digesters from USA - AD_UKC057_MetaG | ecosystem: Engineered > Bioreactor > Anaerobic > Digestate | place: USA...
GAACACATATCCGCCAACCATCGCAAACAAAGTCAGCGACGCAAAAAAGCGCGATGTGTCAAACCCAATACCAAGCGATTTCCCATAATTTATAATCGTATCAACCGCAATAACCTCAGCACCTACATACACAAAAATCGCCAATGCACCCAGCCACAAATACCCATAACTAAACAGCGAGCGCTGCGGAGTATTACCGGCAACCTTTTCCTCCGTCTGCTCCACTTCGGGCAATTGGCTCAGCCTGATCAGGGCTGCCAGCACAACCAGCAACACAGCAATAATAATGTACGGAAAAATAACCCGTGCCGACAACGCATCCAGCTCTGCAGCCTTGGCAACCGCATCCATACCGCTTATGCGATGCGAAATTGCATCCACATCCTTGAGTACAATCCAACCCAAAACTGTCGGACTCAATATCCCGGCTACTTTATTGGCAATACCCATAATACTGATACGTTTCGCAGCACTTTCAATCGGTCCCAGAATGGTTACATACGGATTCGATGCAGTTTGCAAAATGCTCAGACCGGCTCCCTGCACAAACAACCCGATTAAAAACACCGGGTATGCCCGCATTACCGCTGCCGGAATAAACAACAACGATCCCAGCGCAATAGTAGCCAGTCCCCACGACATCCCATTCCGGAATCCCGTCTTCTTCAGCAACCACGACGAAGGCAGCGCCAGCACAAAATACGATATGTAAAAAGCAAACGCCACAAACAGCGACTCAAAATTACTCAGCTCACACGAAATTTTCAGATAGGGAATCAACGTCGCGTTCAGCCAGGTGATAAAACCGAATATAAAAAACAATACACCAATAATTACTATGGCATATCTCTTCGAACCGGGAGTGTTGTCTGCGTTCATAATGCAATTGTTTTGTGCAAATGAACAAAACATTTTTATAAGATTACATTAATTTGCCGATTTGTTATAAACGCGACACCGTGAATTGCGCCCATAAACAATAAGAGCGGATAACATATCCGCCCTTATCATCACATAATCAATAGGTTTAACCAACAGCTATCGCCGACTACAACTTGAGCTTGGCGCTTTTCTTCCCCATCTTATTACAGTTGGTTTTAACCACCACCACACTGCCTTTTTTAATTTCAGGAATCGAAAGTTCCATGTAAGCGCTTTCTTTCGATGTTTGTTTAGTGAGTGTAATAGTCTTCACATCCTTACCATCAACATTCACAACAACCTGATCAATAAAATGGTTTTCGGCATTACTTACCGGATGGACTACCTCAATAATTAATTTACCATTCTTATACGACAGATTTACCTTTTTGGCAGGATGCGCATACATTGCCATGGGAATAATCGCCAGAATCGCTAAGGTGAAAAATAGTTTTTTCATAGGTTTATTGTTTTAAGTTTTATGCTGAAAAATGATAGTACAACATGGTAAACCCATGAATAGAAGCTGCAATAAAACCAAATATACCAAACCATTTGTGTAAACGGAGTTTGGGTTTTGTTTTAATGATGCGCATTCCCGTAAGGAACGAAAAAATCATCATCACCAGCCCTGATACGCCGAAATACAGAACAATGTCGTAAAATGTTATGCTTTCCATATTCATAAGTTTAAAGGTAACTACTCATTAAAACCTTAAAATTAATAATTTTGTTCAACTATTAATAAAAAAAGTATTTTTAATTAAGCATTTTTAGGAATTCTTCTTCGCTGATGATTTTTATGCCCAGTTCGATGGCCTTTTCCAGTTTGGATGGCCCCATATTTTCACCCGCCAGAATAAAGTCGGTTTTCGCCGAGATACTACCAGTGTTTTTGCCACCATTCAGCTCAATAAGCTGCTTGTATTCGTCGCGCGAATGCCTTGTAAATACGCCTGATATAACGAAGCTTTTGCCGGCTAACTTGTCCGTTTTTTCTGCACGGACTTCTTCTTCCATTTTCAATCCGTAACTTTTCAATCTGGCGATAAGTGCACGGTGTTCCGGTTTAGCGAAGTATTCAAGAATGCTGTCTGCAATTTTTTCACCGATTTCGGGAGTGGCTTTCAACTCATCGCGGCTGGCTTCCATGAGCCTGTCGATGCTGCCAAATGCCGATGCCAGTGTTTTAGCCACCGTCTCGCCCACAAAGCGTATGCTCAGCCCGAACAACACCCGGTGAAAAGCAACATCCAACGATTTGGCAATACTTTCGATGATATTATCAGCCGATTTCTCGGCAAACCGTTCAAGTGGCAGAATATCGTTTTTACTGATGGTGTACAGGTCGGCCACACTGCGTATGAGTCCTTTATTAAAGAACAGTTCCACCGTTTCCTCACCCATCGAGTCGATATTCAGTGCTTTACGACTAATAAAGTGAATAATTTTCCCCTTAAGTTGTGGTGGACAAGCATCTTCGTCGGGGCAGAAGTATTTGGCTTCGCCTTCGTTACGTTGCAGTACGGTTCCGCATTCGGGGCAATGGGTGATAAACTGTGCGGTCAGGGCATTTTCGTTGTGCTGCACAACGCCTGTAATTTTGGGAATAATTTCTCCGCCCTTTTCAACACTTACCCAATCACCAATGCACAGCCGCAGTTGTGCCATCTGGTCGGCATTGTGCAGTGTAGCCCTTTTAACCACTGTGCCAGCCAGCAAAACCGGTTTCAGATTGGCTACCGGAGTCACTGCCCCGGTGCGTCCAACCTGATAGTCGATGCTCAGTAATTCAGTAACTGCCTCTTCGGCTTTGAACTTATAGGATATTGCCCAGCGTGGTGTCTTGGCCGTAAAACCCAGACTCTCCTGTTGTTCAACCGAGTTTACTTTTATTACTATGCCATCAATATCATACGGAAGATTTCTGCGTTCCACATCCCAATAGTCGATAAAATCGAAAACATCGCTGAGCCCGGAGCATTTCACAATATGTTCCGGAATGCGGAAGCCCCAGTCGCGTGCCTTTTTCAGGTTGGCAAAGTGTTCGTTATACGGAAGATTATCGCCAATGATATAATAGAGATAGCATTCGAGTTTCCGTCGCGCCACCTCCGACGATTGGAGTAGTTTTACCGTGCCGGCTGTAGCATTCCGTGGGTTTGCGAAAGCAGCTTCGCCGGATTCAGCACGTTGTTCGTTCAATGCATTAAATACCTTGTGGGGCATATATACTTCACCCCTTATTTCGAATATTTCGGGATAATCATTCCCTTTTAGTGTCAGCGGAATACTGCGTATGGTTTTGATGTTTTCGGTAACATCGTCACCCTGAATGCCATCACCGCGTGTAACAGCCCGCAATAGGCGCCCGTTTTCGTAATGCAGACTTATCGAGATGCCATCGTACTTGAGTTCGCACACATATTCTGGTTCTGCATTCAGGCCTTTAACCACACGTTGATGAAACGCCTCAATTTCGCTTCGCGAGTAGGTATTTCCCAGCGACAGCATCGGATTGATGTGCTTAACCTGCACAAACTTGTTGCTCAGGTCGCTGCCAACACGCCGGCTCGGACTGGTCGGGTCGTCGTATTCAGGAAAAGCCTCTTCGAGTTGCATCAGTTCTTTCATCAGCATGTCGAATTCAAAATCGCTGATTTCGGGTTGCGAAATCACATAATACAGATGATTGTGATGATTCAGCAGTTCACGAAGTGATGTAATACGTTCAAATGCCTCGTTACGGTTCATTATACTATAATTCTATGGCAAATATCGCGAAATATTTCCGATAAGTTACCCTTGTTGTTTTGCCTGATATTAATCAAAAAACTTTTTCACTTCGCTTTCGAACATGCGCTCTACATGTTTTCCATCGCGTGTTTTGGCCAATCCGCCCCGGGCAGTTTCTTTATAATCGCTGTTGATGCGATCACCTACTTCGCGCATGGTAAGAATCACCTCGTCGGGCGATACAAACGATTTTACTCCCGACAGAGCCATTAGTGCCGCACTGATTGCCACCGAAGAGTATATACCGTTGCGTTTCACACAGGGAACTTCGACCAGTCCGGCAATTGGGTCGCAAATCAGACCCAGACAGTTTTTAATGGCTAAAGTAAATGCATTGATTACCTGTTCGGAGTTGCCTCCTTCGGCATAGCACAATGCCGATGCCGCCATGGCTGCAGCAGCCCCTACTTCGGCCTGACAACCATAGTCGGCACCTGCTGTCGAAACATCGTTGAACATCAGCATTCCCAGTAAGCCTGAAACAATCAGTGCATCTACTATTACACTGTCGGCTTTGGCGCTGAGTTCCGAATACGCCTGCATTGTTCCGGGAACAATACCACATGAACCCGCCGTAGGACAGGCAACAATGAGCCCGCTTTTGGCGTTGAGTTCATTCACAGCTGTGGCATACGCAACCGCACGGCCATAAATGTTGTCGAAAATTCCACGGGTTTGCGTATAGTCGCGGATTTTCATTGCATCATCGCCCGAAAGTTTCAACATTGAGAGTTGGTTGCTGTTAACCCCTTTTTCTACCGATTGCTTCATTACCTTCCAATATTCCAGCATCTTTTTCCGGATTGAATCAACCGTGGTGTTCTGCAGGCCGGTTTCCACCATCATGGCAACGTCAGCCAGGCTTTTGTGATTTTGATGACTATAGTCAATCAGTTCTTCGAAAGTGTTGAAAGGTATGATGTATCCAGGGTTAATACTGGTGTCGGAAAATATTCGGCGAATAACAGAGTAATTTCCTGATTCAGGTTTGATGTCGGTAAATCCATTTTCCGTTAAATACCAGTCGCTTTTACCGTTTATAGGTTTCGCTAGTCTGCCGTTGATATATCGCACTTCAACATTTCCGCCTCCAATCGAAAATCCGGTTATCAGATGAGTCCTGTTGCCAGTTTCAACCAGTATTTCAGCAATATTACTATTCTTTTCGCCAATATATTTCAGTTCATCAGCAGGACTGCCTTTTACGAAACCGGTGAATTGTATCTTTTTTCCGTTAAGGTCAATTCCTTGTAATTTCAAAAATTCAGGATTACCGTGTGCAATCATATTCTCGTCGTCGGTAGCCAGTCCCCACAGTCCGCCTCCCAGTGCCGAAGGTGTTTTATGGCCTACCCCGGTGTCGCGAAATGAGCCCAACAACCGGACTCCAACACGCTGTATCTCTTCGCCCTGATTGACAAGCGCCAACATGACATTACGTGCAATTTGTCCGATGCGGTTGGCTCCGGCGGTATGCGAACTCGATGGCCCAACCATAGCCGGCCCCACCAAATCGAATATACTCATCGGCTCGGTGTAATGCTGCATATATCTGAAAAAGTCGTTGTGCAGCGATTCAGCCTCATCGTTGCTAATAGCAGAATTCAGGTGAATGGTTATATTATAGAAGCTATTTACTTTGGGATTGATGTATTTGCTGCGCCACACTTCTATCATGGCTACTTCGGTATCGTGCTGATCGAGGGTTTCGATAAGGTTTCCCAGCATCGTTTTGTGAGCTACATTAACACACTGAATCACAATTGTATTGTTTTCACTGTAGTACAAGCTCTCAAGGTGGGTTTTTAGTTTACCCTCGTAGTCGAAAAAAATCTTCTGAACCGGTTCGAATTCAGGCGGTGAAAATTCATGTGCACGGGAACTCAGCATAACATCGCGATAAATTGCAGCGAGAATAAACCCTTCGTTGCGATTTGGAAACAACCGGTAAAATAAATCTTTGCCTTGCAATACTTTGGTGATTCTCAGAATCTGATCGCGTAGTTTCTGAACATGATAATCAATGAAAATAAAATCTTCGATATCGCCTTCGTAGTGGTAGCGACAGGCTTTTTTGTCATTTCCGTAAAACTTTTGGATAAAACTTTCGTGTTGTGCAAAATCGTCAGTGTCGGTAACTTCTATGTATTTGTCGGGCATCAATTCAGAAAAATATTTTTCGTCCCGCAGCCTTGCACTACGAAGTTTTTCCAATAGGGCGGTGTTTTTTATTTTCATAAACCAAACGTGTTTATTTAGGTTTTAAAACTACTAAAAATTTCAGACAGTCTGTTGGCTTTGATTTGCTGTTCGACAGACTTTTTGTAAATTTACAAACAAAACTGTGAATATGGAAAACGCGTTTCAAAATCTTTCGTTCCGATACAAAATATGGCTCGAGAACTCCGATGGAGAGGGAATTCTGGGTGATGGGAAATATCGCTTGCTTAAGGCAGTCGAAGAAACCGGATCGCTTAAGTTGGCTATAGAACAACTGGGGCTGTCGTACCGAAAAACATGGGATAACCTCGAGCGTATCGAGCAGCAATTGGGTTTTGATTTGCTGCAGCGTCAGCGTGGTGGTGCTGCAGGGGGGCGATCGGGTTTGACCGATGAGGGAAAACGTCTGCTCGAAATTTTTGAAGCTTTCTACCGCGATTTCGACCCAATATTTAAGGAACACCTCGCTCTCCTCGATAACCTGATGCACACAAAATAACAGGAACATGAGCAATTGAGTCATTTGTCCATTTAGGTATTATTTCATATTTGGAAAAACATCGCGTTTCATTTCGTTGTAATATGTACCTTTGCCTTCAAATAATTTATGTAATGAAAAGAGTTTTCCTTGTTTTGGCCCTTGTGTTTGTTTCGTTTCTGGCGAGGCCTCAGGATACGATTAAAATCATGACCTACAACCTTTTGTATTATAATCATTATAGTCAGACCTGGTGTACCCAAACCAACAATCCTATCGAAAGTAAAGATGGATGGCTCAAAACGATAATCGACTACACATTGCCTGATATTGTGGCATTCAACGAGGTGGCAAACAATTCGACCACCAAGTACAGACTCAAGGGGAGTGTGTTAAACACCAGTGGTCGGACCAACTACATGGAAGCCAATAACCCTTATGGGGCAGGGGGCCTGACCAGTTTTTTGTTTTACGATAAGAATAAATTCGATTTGGTGGAGATTTATAATATTGATACTGATGCATCACGCGATTTTATGGTTTACAGGTTACGTCGCAAGAATACAAACCCTGAGATTAATCTATATGTTATTCCTGCCCACATGGCTGCCGGCAGCTATAGCGAAGACATTGCCGAAAGGGCACAAATGGCAGACTCGGTAATAAACCTGATTTCGTCGAGGGGAAATAACGATAACTTTATTTTTCTCGGAGACCTGAATTTTTACACGCACACTGAGTCGGGTTTCCAGAAACTGGTAAACAACAGCAATCCCGAGTACAGATTTTATGATCCGGTAAATCAGCTGGGTGCGTGGAATTCGAATTACAGTTTCAGAAACTATCATACCCAATCGACCCATACCGACGATGATGGTTGCAAGGCCTCGGGCGGTCTCGACGACCGCTTCGACATAATTCTTGTCGACGATGATATTTTGTCGGGAGCATCAAGGGTTAAGTATGTTGAAAACTCCTACACTACGGTAGGTCAGGATGGGAATCATTACAATAGTTCATTGATTGACGGAGCTAATACCAGTGTGCCGGCAAATGTTCTTACTGCCTTGTATAATATGAGCGACCATCTTCCGGTATTTGCCAAATTTGCGCTGGGTGAAACCAGCAGTTCTCCGGCCTATAGTCTGAGCAATGTAAAAATTAATTATGTCAATCCGGTCACTGACCAGCTTGCTGTGCAGATTTTTGCACCGGCAGCCGATAACTACGAAATCAGCCTGATGACTTCGACGGGGGTAGTGCTCGAACAGGAAACCCGATGGGTAGCCAATTCAGATGTGTTTGTTTTCGATGTTAAAATGCTGCAAAGCGGAATCTATTTTTTAAGTATCCGAAACAGCGAAGGCAGGTGTACCCGAAAAATTGTAAAACTGTAACTCTCATTTCTGCCGATATTCGATTTGGTGAAACTAAATCTGTTTTTAAGGCAAATATTGGCTTTGTAATTTAGATTTTATTTTTCCGAAATTATTTCTATTTTTGCTGCCCTTAATGTCAAACGTGTGATGGGGGGTTGAAGGCGGTTCCGAAAATCGAAATGCCAGCCCAATCTTTAGTAGCACAACAAATAAAAACATAATGAAACATTTTGAATTAGAAGGTAAACTTCGCACTGATCTGGGAAAATCTGCTTCACGTAAAATGCGTAAACAAGATGTTGTTCCCTGTGTTCTTTACGGTAAAGGTAGCAATATTAATTTCTCGGTTACCCGCCCCGATATTCGTAATCTGATTTACTCTCCCAATGTGTATCTTGTTGATCTGAAGATTGAGGGTAAAATGTATCCCTGTGTGATTAAAGAAATCCAATCAGATCCGGTGGCCTCAACCATCAATCATATCGATTTTTATGCAATTTCCGATAATCAACCCGTTAGCATCCATGTTCCCATGAACCTTGTAGGTCAGAGCATTGGTGTTAAAATCGGTGGAAAACTGAAAAAGAATCAACGCATGCTGCATGTAAGGGCTTTGCCAGTTAACTTACCTGATTTTATCGAACTTGATATTACAAACCTCGATGTGAATCAGTCGATAAAAGTAAAGGATGTAGTAGTTGAAAACGTTGAAATGCTTGATCCTAAAAATAAAGTGCTCGTTATTGTTAATTCGGCCAGGGGCGTTGAAGCCGCTGCTGCCAAATAAGGCTTGCACCAAAATTTAACACTCCGATGAAATACCTGATTGCCGGTCTGGGTAATATCGGTGCTGAATACTCCAATACACGGCATAATATTGGATTTATTACACTGGATGCTTTCGCGAAAGCATCCGGTGTTGTTTTTGAAGATAAGCGTTATGGCTTTGTAAGCGAAACAAAATATAAAGCCCGCACCCTGATATTGCTCAAGCCATCAACCTATATGAACCGCAGTGGTATGGCCATTCAGTATTATCTGAATAAGGAAAAACTGGATGTTGATAAATTGCTGGTGGTTGTCGACGACATTGCATTGCCCTTTGGAACAATACGCATTAAACCAAAAGGTGGGGCAGGGGGGCACAATGGTCTTCAGAGTATAATCGATATTCTGGGGACTGAAGAATTTGCCCGTATGCGTTTTGGTGTAGGTGATTCATTTCGTAAAGGCGGGCAGGTTGACTATGTTCTGGGTGAATGGAGTGCTGACGAAAAGTCAGTTTTGGTTCAGTATACCGATAAAATGACCGATGCAGTGAAAAGCTTTTGTACGATTGGCCTTGAGCGCACGATGAATTTCTTCAATACAAAATGAAGCGGCGTCGCACTATAATCCGATGGTATATTACCCGACTTGCGGGCAGAATGTCGCGCATCACCAAACCTCATATATTGGTGAAATTTTTTGTAAAGCGTTATTCCCAACATTATAAAATCTCATGGAAAGACAGTGAGTTTGAGTTGAAAACGGGAGTTTCATTTCACGATTTTTTTACCAGACGCCTGCGGCCCGGTGCCCGTAAATTGGGTGATAAACTGGTGGCCCCTGCCGACAGCCGCATTTCGTCGCATGGCATGAATACCAATGGAACACTCATTCAAGCCAAGGGAATCGATTTTTCGTTCGCTGATTTAACAGGATGCGACCATGAATGCCCTCCAACCATGAGTTATGCTGTTTTTTATCTTTCGCCGGCTGATTACCATCGTTTTCATGCACCTTTCGATATGTCAATTCTGCGGATGAAGTCAATTGGTGGTACATGCTATCCGGTTCATTCCAAATCGACTGCTAAACGAAGGGGTTTATACTGTTGTAACGAACGGGTGGTTCTCAGCGGAGATTCAACATACGGTAAGTATTGGATGGTACTGGTTGGAGCGATGATTGTAGGCTCGGTTCACCTGACCTTTAAGGGCGAGCCCTTTGATCTGTCTGAAGGCCATGAAGCGGAATGTTATTACCAACTGAAAACAGGCGACGAAATCGGCTATTTTTCGATGGGATCAACCGTGGTATTGTGCGTGGAATCACCAGTACTGGCACAAATCTCAATCCCTTTGCATCAAAAAATAAAAATGGGAGATACGCTCTTGCAGTAAAACCCATTTGTATTTAGAGTTCTAAAAATTCGGTTTGAGTTTGTATTTTTTGTAGAAGTCGTCGATAATTGCAACAGCCTCTTCGGCGGTATCAACCACATGAAACAGGTTCAGGTCTTCTTCTTTGATGTTGTTTTCCTGTTTCAGCATAGTTTCGACAATCCATTCAACAAGACCCTGCCAGTAGTCTTTCCCCATCATGATAATCGGAAATCGGGCAATTTTTTTCGTTTGAATCAGTGTAATGGCTTCGAATAACTCGTCGAAAGTGCCGAAACCTCCCGGGAACACGATAAAACCCTGAGAATACTTCATAAACATGGCTTTCCTTACAAAGAAATAGTCGAATGTTACGAGCTTGTCGCTGTCGATATAATGGTTTGCACTTTGTTCGAATTCAAGTTTTATGTTGCAACCCACCGATTTACCGCCTCCTGCATTGGCTCCTTTGTTACCGGCTTCCATAATACCGGGGCCACCTCCGGTGATTACGCCATAACCTTTTTTTGTAAGCATAAATGCGGTATCAGCAGCCATTTGGTAGAATTTGTTTTCGGGACGTGTACGAGCTGAACCGAAAATTGATACACAGGGCCCAATTTTCGATAGGTGTTCGAACCCACTGACAAATTCGCCCATAATTTTAAAGATAGTCCAGGCGTCTTCCGACTTAATTTCACTCCATGTTTTATCAACCATGGCTTCTTTAATCATTTGATCTTCTGCTGACATAAATCCGGTTTTAGTTTAGGCTTTAAAGATAATGAAAAAGAGTAATACACTATAAAATTTTTAATAAATCAACAGCCATGCTTTTACAACCGGCGTATCTGTATTGCATCGATTCTGCAATGAGTTCACGGGCCTGTTGATGCGAATAAGCTCCCGGAGCTTGCCTGAATGCCGGTTTTTCACAGGCTTTTAAAATGACGCTCATCAATCTGTCGGAAATGTGGTCATGTGATGGTATTGGGGCCGAAACCTGCATTTGTACCATTTGTATCGGATTGGTAAATTTATGAGGTGCGACTCCGGCAACGTATTCAAAAAGTAAAATACCCAGACTGAATAAATCAGTGGATGGGTTAACCAAATTATTATGTCGTAATAATAATTCGGGGGCGCTGTATTTAATATTATAGGGTGTCCTTGGTGAAGTATTCTGAGGCGGAATGAGTTTATTCGATTGACATAGATATAAATCGATGAGTTTAACCTCAGGAAAATCGTTTTCGGCTGTTGGTGGTCGGGTTACAAGAATACTCGAGGGTTTTAATCCACAATGAATATACCCTGCTTCATGCAGTGGTATCAGGCTGTTCAGAATACTAAGCGTCAGTTTGATGACCTCAGTTTCGCGACGCTGTTTGCTAATTCGCATACTTGCCAGGTAATTATGCATGTCGATGCCTTCGACGTACTCCTGAATAAGAAACAGGCCATCATCGTTGGCAATCAGGTCCAGATTTTTTACGATTGTATCCGAATCAGTCTGTACAGATGCCTCCAGCAAAAAACGAAACCGGTTTTCATCGTTGCCAACGAGCCCCGGATGCAATTGTTTGCAAATAACTTTTTTCTTCTCGGGCATCATCAGTGCCGGATACACCAATGCAAACCTCCCTTTCGAAATTATAAAGCTTGTTTCGCCGGGATAATAAATATAACTGTGTTGGGTGCCTTTCAGCAATCGCGCATTTTCGATGCTCATTTGTTGTATTCTTCAATGGCACGCCCGCCCCAGTGGTCGTCGCTGTTTCTCTGATCGAAATTGTACATCGAATTGTTGCGATTGTTCAGGAAACGCTCCCAATTGGGGAACCTGAGTTCGCCGGTAACATCGGAATGGAGCAATTGATATTCTTCTCCTGCAAGGTTGGGATTATAGAACACGAATTTACGGTTGTTCTCAACACCAATTTTATAGTATTGCCATATTTCGTAAGGATAAGCCGATGGCTCGTGCTTGCTGACATATATATCATTTGGTGTCCCGTATTTCAGGTATACCCTGCCGCGATCGGTTTCGAAGCCACGACTGATTGGAGTTGAATACCATTTATTCACAAAATCGACCTGTGCTTTATAAATCATCCATTCGCCGTTAGGATCAGCAGGGCTGCGTTTTGTCCAGAATCCGGAGAAAAAATTCTTCATGGTTTCTAAATCGGCATTTTTCAACTGAAAATCAATAAAATTACACTCATTGGTGTTGGCCAGCGGGCGCAGGCTTGCCGTATAGAATCTCAGGGTATCTGCATTGTTGTTTATACCATTGAAATTGAAATAAATATCTTGTGTCTGGCCGCCATTGGCAGTTGCCCCCGGTGCATTTTTGCTTCTCTGAAAAAATATTTTTCGGTTTGCAAGAACTTCATTCGATTTATTCTTTACATCGATACACAGATAATAGTTGCCCGAATAGAGTTCCGAAATATTTATTTCGCCAAGCAATACGTTAAATTCTTTGGGCTCCATTTTTTTAAACCGGCTGAATTGATCAAGTACTTCGTTGTTGTCGAAGCGGGTTATGTAGTAGCTTACTAAAAAGGCTTCCGGTGTAAGTAGTTGACTATTATACAATTCTGTGTAGAAAATCAATCGGTCGGTATTTTGTGGGTAAAAATCAGAAATGTAGGGAATCATCTTGTATCCATGCTTAATTAGTACGGAAGTGTCCTGGGAAGCTTCGAATGACTCTATAAATTGAATGCTGCTAAAACCAAAGGCTTCGCTACCATACGACATCGATATTATATCGGAATAATTGTAGGTATCGCCGGGAGAATTTACATCCTTAATTATTATCTGAAGATTGTAAATCCCATTTTCGAGTGGGATACGCTGCACATCCAGAAAATTGGGTTTTCCCTGAAGTGAATCGTTTACCTCAGGGCTTTTGAGGTTTTGTTTTGTATATGTAAATACCTCATTGTTTTTGTAAAATATAATAGTAATTTCTACTTCAGCCTGAAATTTGGCATTATCATTTTTCACAAATACAGCAGAGTTTCCAATGGTGCTGATGTAGGTTTCAATGTATGGACCATTGGGTGAATGGTAGGTATTATACATGAAATAGGCTTCCAGGCTTGAAGCCACGACAGACTGCATTCCCAATATGAGAAAAAAAAGTAAGACTTTGATTTTCATAATATGGCTGTTTAAATTTCTCACAATATACATTAAAAACCAATTTATCCTTGCATGTATTTCGAAATAATTCTAAGTAAATTGTTAAAAACTAAATTGTTGGCCGCCACAATCTCTTTTCCAAATATAAAGTTGGTATTTCCTTTGAAGTCGCTCACCATGCCTCCTGCTTCCTGAACGATAATGGTTCCGGCAGCAACATCCCAGGGTTTCAGGTTGTATTCGTAAAACGCATCACAACGTCCGCACGAAACATAGGCAAGATCGGCAGCAGCTGACCCAAGACGCCTCACACCATGTGTGTTTTTAATTAAATAGTCCATCAACTGATAATATTCAGGATTGCGACTGAATTCATTCACCGGGAACCCGGTAATAATTAGACTTTCTGACAATGATGAGCAACCCGAAACCTGAATGGTTTTTTTATTCATAACCGCACCCATACCCTTCACTGCCGAAAAACACTCGTTATCTCCGATTTCGTAAATTACGCCCAATACCGGAGAACCTTTAAATAGCAAACCAATGCTTACTGCATAAGGCTTTAATCCATGTACAAAATTTGTTGTTCCATCGAGGGGGTCAATTACCCATTGATATTCGGCTTCTTTACAGTCGATGCTGTTTTCTTCCGCAATAAAACCCGCATGCGGTATCAGGGGCTTCAAACCACTGATGATAATCTGCTCAGCATTGCGGTCAACATAGCTGACCAAATCGTTGGGGCCTTTAATTTCAACATCAGCGCTGCGAAATTGTAATCTTTCGTTCTTTATGAAGTTGCCTGCATCAGATGCAATTGCAATAACCTCGTTACATATTTTTTTAAGATTCATAGTGCAGCGGTTTTGAAATAATGGTTCCTGTTGAGCTAATGGATTCAAGTTTGGCAGGGAGTACTTTATTGATGAGTCGTGCGTTAAATTCGGTTTCACATTTTAAATAATTATCGGTAAAACCAAAAATGCGATTTGCTTTTCGTGACGATTCCCATAAGACATTACGGTTGGTGCCTATGTACATTCTTGAAAAATCTGTATGTTTTTGTTCCGATAGTTTGTGAAACAACTTACTGCGTTGCTCAATCTCTTTGGGTGGTACTTTTGGTTTTACCGAAAGAATGTCAGTGTTTTCCCTTTCGGAGAAACTGAATACATGAACCTGTGAAATTTCGAGTTGTTTAACGAAACGGTACGATTCTTCGAAAAGCCCTATGGTTTCGCCATTAACACCCACAATTACATCTATTCCGATAAATGCTTCAGGGATGAACTTTCTGATTTGCTCTATCCTTAGTGCAAATAGTTCGGGATTATAACGCCGCCGCATTATTTTCAGCATATCTGCAGAGCCACTTTGCAGGGGAATGTGAAAATGGGGCATGAGGTTCGGAGTTTCCGATAAGAGTGTAATAATATCCTCTGTAAGTAAGTTAGGTTCTATGCTGCCGAGCCTGATACGTGGCATGGGGGTTTTTGATAATGCATCCAGCAGGTCAATCAGTTTTTCGCCGGTTGTTTTCCCAAAATCGCCCAGGTTAATTCCGGTGAGAATGATTTCATGCATTCCACTCTTATATAAGTTAATCACCTGATTCACTGTTTCCGAAACCGATTGATTCCGGCTTCCACCTCTGGCCAAAGGAATTGTACAATAGCTGCATTTGTAATCACAACCATCCTGAACTTTTACAAAGCTCCGGGTTCTGTCGCCAAAGCTGTAGGCTGGCTCGAATGAACAAAAGCCAGCACTGGGCTCGACATAAGTGTGTGTTTTGTTCTTTTCGCTGAGCTGACCGATGAGTTTTTGAATCATGAGTTTTTGGTTGCTTCCGGCTAAAATTTGAACCCCGGGTATTTCCATAATTTCATCGGGTTTTAACTGGGCATAGCACCCAGTTACGGCAATTATTGCTTCAGGATTCAAATGGTGGGCTCTTCGGATTGCATTACGGCTTTTGCTATTTGCCGACGATGTTACCGAGCAGGTGTTAACTATGTAAATATCAGCTACAGAGCTGAAGGGTACAATGGTGAAATTATCTGAATTAAATGAGTTCGCAAGGTATGAGGTCTCGGTGAAGTTAAGTTTACAACCCAGGGTATAAAAAGCGATTTTTACTTGATTGTTCATGCCGGCAAAGATAGATAATAACAGCTTGCAATGGTAACCTGACGGCTCATTATAAATGAAAAAAGGGAACTTCAGACAATGGTTAAGTGTCTGTCCCTTTTCATGATTTACAGGCCTGACCTGATAATTTAGTCTTCTTCGTCGAAATCGTCGAATTCCTCGTCGTCGTCTAATTCGTCGAAATCAAAATCCTCATCTTCATCGTCAAATTCATCGAATTCTCCGAATTCAGTGTCGTCGTTCAGCCCTTCTAAATCTTCCTCTTCAAATTCTTCGATGCTTTCAAAATCATCATCTTCGAATTCTTTCAAATCATCCATAAAAGGATCAAAATCTTTGCCCATAGCACAATTTTTAGGTTACTTATTCATTGACAAATTCTGTGGTAAACTTATCAAAAAAATCAATAAAACAACAGTACAACAACCACAAAAAATAAAACCTGAAGTTTTTTTAAAAAAATCTACTTTTACGAAAAAGCAGTGTATTTACATTGTTTAAGTAAATAATAACATTCTGTTATTTTTGGTAAGCCAATTCTCTTGCAAGAAATTGTGCTGTATATCCCTTGTTTTTTTTGCAGATTTCTTCGGGACTGCCATGTGCAACTATCTCACCACCCCGCAATCCCCCTTCCGGTCCAAGATCAATAATATAGTCGGCCGATTTAATGATATCGAGATTATGTTCGATAATTACCAGGGTATTGCCTTTATCAGCAAGACGGTTCAAAACCTGAAGCAAAACGCAGATATCTTCGAAATGCAATCCCGTAGTAGGTTCATCGAGGATATACAATGTCTTACCTGTATCTTTCTTCATCAGTTCTGCAGCCAGCTTAACCCGCTGCGACTCGCCGCCCGAAAGTGTGGTCGACGATTGCCCAAGCGAAATGTAACCTAATCCAACGTCGAGAAGGGTTTTTAACTTGTGATGCAAAAACGGTATGTTCTCGAAAAATTCCACCGCAGATTGTATGGTCATATCAAGAACATCCGAAATAGATTTCCCTTTGTATTTTACTTCGAGTGTTTCGCGGTTATATCGCTTGCCCTGACAGGTTTCACAGGGTACATATACTTCAGGCAGGAAGTTCATTTCGATGGTTCTGACTCCGGCTCCCTGACAGGTTTCGCAACGACCACCTTTTACATTAAACGAGAAACGCCCAAGTTTGTATCCCCTGATTTTAGATTCCGGTAAACTTTCGAACAGTTTTCGTATGTCGGTGAAAATACCAGTGTATGTTGCGGCGTTCGAGCGTGGTGTCCGGCCAATGGGAGACTGATCAACTTCGATTACTTTATCAATATGTTGCAATCCGTTGATTTCGCTATATGCCAACGCATCGGCTTTTGCCCTGAAAAAGTGTTTGTTCAGAATGGGATACAATGTGTCGTGAATAAGGCTCGATTTTCCACTGCCCGATACACCGGTTATACAAACCATCTTTCCAAGAGGTAGGCTTAAGTTAACATTTTTAAGATTGTTTCCGGTTGCATTTTTTAATTCCAGAAATTTACCATTTCCCGGTCTGCGTTTGTCAGGTACCGCAATGTTTTTTGAGCCAATAATATAATCGGCAGTAATTCCATCACCGGGTTTCATGTCGGCAGGTTTTCCCGAATATATAATGTGACCGCCCAACCGGCCTGCACCGGGACCTATGTCGATAACATGGTCGGCTGACACAATCATTTCTTTGTCGTGTTCAACCACCAATATTGAGTTGCCCCTGTCGCGCAATTCACGCAACGATTCAATCAGTTTAATATTATCGCGCTGGTGAAGGCCGATACTGGGTTCATCCAGTATATACAACACATTGATTAATCTTGATCCGATCTGGGTCGCCAGCCTGATGCGTTGTGTTTCCCCACCCGAAAGTGATTTGGCAGGACGGTCTAACGAGAGGTAATCGAGACCGACATTCAGTAAAAAGCCTATACGGCTGCTAATTTCCTTAACGATTTCGTTGGCAATAGCTTTCTGCTTTTTATTCATCGAATCTATTGACTTATCGACCCATTCTTTGAGAGATTTTAAATCCATCGAAGACAGTTCAGCAATGTTCTTGTCGATTATTTTAAAGTAGAGGGCTTCTTTCTTTAATCGTGTTCCGCCGCATTCAGGACAAATCTTGTAGGAATTGTATCCACTTTCATCATCTTTCTTTGGTGAGCTATCATCCTCCGAAAGTTTGTTTTTCATTTGATTGATGATTCCTTCGAAGCGAACCACATAACCGGGGTTAGATCCGAGTGGAGTATTCCGTAACACCACGGGTTCATCGCATCCGTAAAGAATACAATTCAGTGCTGCGTCGGGCATTTCAGCAACAGGTATGTGTAAGCTTGTTTTGTATTTGTCGCATATGGCTTCGAGAATCCAGAACGAAAGCATGTTTTTATGTGGCCCCAGTGGCTGAATTGCACCTTTGGCAATACTGAGGGTCTCATCAGGAATAATTTTCCGGATATCAATATCGGGTAATATGCCAAGTCCATTACAATTGGGACAGGCTCCTTGTGGCGAATTGAATGAGAAGGAGTGGGGGGCAGGTTCGTTGTAGGATAATCCGGTACTGGGGCACATCAGATGTTTCGAAAAATATCTGATTTCACCACACTCCTTATCGAGCAGTATCATTATGCCTTTTCCATGCCGCATGGCTGTTTCAACCGATGATTTTATTCGCTTGATGTCTTTGTTTTCAACAATAAGCTTATCGATTACCAACTCAACGAAGTGCGATTTATATCGGTCGAGCTTATGCCCGTGTTTAATTTCTTCGATGTTGCCATCGATTCGTGCCTGAATGAATCCCTTTCTGCGATATGTTTCAAACAGTTCTCTGTAGTGCCCTTTACGGCCATCAACCACAGGGGAAAGCAGGTAGATGGCTTTTTGGTGATATTCAGTTAAAATTCGTTGCAAAATTTGCTCATCGGTATAGCGTACCATTTCTTCACCGGTATTGTAACTATAGGCTATCGAAGCCCTGGCATACAATAATCTCAGGTAATCATAGATTTCGGTAATAGTCCCAACGGTAGAACGGGGGTTTTTTACGGTTGTTTTTTGTTCTATCGAAATAACGGGACTTAAGCCGGTAATTTTATCAACCTTGGGTCTTTCGAGATTTCCGATAAATTGGCGCGCATAGGCCGAAAAAGTTTCCAGATAACGACGTTGCCCTTCGGCGTAAAGTGTGTCGAAGGCTAACGATGATTTTCCACTACCGCTTAACCCGGTAATTACAACCAGTTTATTGCGTGGAATCTCAAGATTTATATTTTGCAGATTGTGCTCTCTGGCACCGTAAATGCTAATAGTTTCTTCTGCTTGCATGCCCCTCTTTTGCCTTCTGATTATTTAAATGCACCGAATTGGTGCTAGTTCTGTTGTTTCCGGTGTATGATTCTCGAATCTGCTGTTGGAATTTGCAGTATGTACTTTTTCCCCGATCGGTTCATCAGCAGGGTGTCTCTTATCCAGGGATTATAGAGTTTCAGCATCTTATAGCTGATTCCATAGGAAGCTGCAAAGTCCTGCAAGCGGTAAATACTTGTGTCAACCTCAACCAGCTTATACGTTAAGGGCTGATAAAAATCATTTTCATCCAGATTGAACCCATAGAATTCCGGGTTCTCCATAATTATCTTTAATGATATTATACGGTACACATACCTGGCCGGTTCTTCGTGCAGGTATAAATCCCAATAATTATCAACTTTCTGGTGTTTCATTCGTTGCGAAAGCCCACCCATTCCCATATTGTAGCTAACAGCAGCCAGACTCCATTTGCCAAAAACCTTATAGGCTTTATTTAAATAATCGCAGGCTGCTTTTGTCGACATCTCAAGGTTGTAGCGTTCATCAACATAATTGTTGATTTCCATTTTATATTCCTGACCGGTTGCCTTAAGGAACTGCCAGAACCCCACAGCATTCGATGGGCTGATGGCATTGCTGAGACCACTTTCGGCAACACATAAATATTTAAAATCGTCGGGTATTCCGTTTTGCTTTAATATGGGCTCAATAATTTCGAAATATCGAGCGGCTCTTTTTACATACAATAAAGTTGATGAATGCCGGTATGTATTTATAATCATCTCGTAATCAAGACTTTCGTAAACGTCGAAGTATTCGAGTGGTACCCTTTCTCCTGCAAAATATACAGTATCAGGAATGCTCGGCTGAAAAACGGTATACGGAACATCGCTGACAATTTCTTCGGAGCTTATCTCGGCTTGGTTAGTTATGGTTTCGGCCGGATGTGATGAAATGAAAAAATTTGCGGCGAGTAATCCTCCAAACAGACCGATTAAAACGAAAAATGGAATTTTTGCGATATTTTTAATATGAGGCATAATTAGGTTTTGGGTTTTGAGATTTTTGTGATGGAATAGAGGATAACAAAAATCAGGATGGGATATATAGCAAATATCCAGAATATCGAATTATTCCAGTTTTGAAAGTGAATAACGCGGTATGCCAACAACAAGCCCACGCAATTTATCGAAAATAGAAGCAATGCTACACCCCTTTCTTTTAAACCCAGATATGAAAGGTGGTGTGTGGTATGGTCGCGGCCACCAACAAATGGCGATTTACCACGTAAAAGCCGATTGATTGTTACTGTTGTTGTATCAGTAAGTGGCACGATAAAGGCCATGGCTACTATCACAATTTGTTTTGTGTTATATCCATACGAAAACTCGGTGATATCAATACCGTTCCAAAAATATACTATCCCGGCAAATGCCAGAAAAGAGCCCAGAATCTGGCTTCCATTATCACCCATGTACATTTTCGAAGGATGCCAGTTGTAAAAAAGAAAGCTGATTATTGCGCCTGTCAGTACCACCGAAATAAATACCGAAAGTGGCGATTCCGAAAGCGCATTTCCAGTGAGCGAGAATATTACAGTACATGCTATAATACTCAGCGAAGTCATGCTGGTAATGGCATCCATATTATCGAGCATGTTTATCGAGTTCATTATACCGACAACCCAAAAAACGGTAATCGTATAGTTAATCCATTCGTGGGGTGATATTTTAATATAAATTTCGCTGTAAATAAAAATGGCTGCCACTAAAAACTGAACAATGAATTTAAAGAATGGTGGCGTATTAATCAGATCATCTGCAAGTCCCATAATAAACGAGAGGGTAATAACAATTAACAATGCAAGAAATTCTTTGGTCACCGCAGTTTCGAACCCGAAAAGAAACAAGTAGGCTATCATGGCTGTCAGAAATAGACAGAAGAAACTAACCCCTCCAAAAATAGGTTTGGATTGGCTGCTCCACCTGATGGCATTATTGTTGGCTTTTTTAATTAAAAAGCTCATATTGCGTTTCAGAAAAAATCTGTTCAGCAGCAATCCGGCTACTACCGCAATAATGAAGGTAATCAGGTAAATCAGGTTTTTGTCCATTTGATTATTGTTTTTTTCTAAAACGCAGGAGTTCCAGAAGAATCCTTAATAACGATGGTTTTGGTTCATCGTCTTTAGAATAATAGTTGTTGGTTTTCATGTATTCAGTATATCCATACCCGTAACCGTATCCATATCGGTTGTAACCGTATCGATACCCATAACCATACTTGTACCCGTAACCATAGCGGCTGTCACCACCCTCGATGCCATTAAGAATAATGCTCAGATTTTTAATTTTCGATGAATCAACAAAATCATTGATATGTTCTATGAAAGCTTTTGGTGATACTCCGGAGCGGGTAATATAAATCGGGAAATCCGATATCTGATACGAATTCATGGCATCGGTAACGATTCCAATGGGTGGGGTATCAATAATAATGTAATCATAATTATTTTTCAGGTATTTCATTAATTCAGTATAGGAATCCTGCATGATAATTTCGCCCGGATTTGGAGGTATCGGGCCTGAGGTAATGAAATGAAGATTCTCGATTTCGGTATTGTGAATACATTCACTGTAACTATGCCGGCCGATTAATATGGTGCTGATTCCCTTGAGATTGTCAGTTTCAAAACTTTTGTGGAATCGCGGTTTACGCAGGTCAAAATCACACAGAATTACCTTATAACCAGCCATGGCTATAATAGCCCCCAGATTAATTGCCACAAAAGTTTTACCCTCACCTGATATCGTTGACGAAACAGTGACAATTTTACTTCCTTCGGCTGGGTTTATAAATTCGAGGTTGGCCCTGATATTTCGGAACGCTTCAGCCAACATCGATTTCGGGTGATTGTGAATAACCAGTTGAGATATGCTTGATTTTATCCTATGGGTCGGGATACCACCAATTACAGGTATTTCGCTGTACGTTTGGATGTCGTTGACCGAAATTATTTTATTATAAAGCAGATACCTTATTACGATAATCACTAAAATCAGAAACAATCCGATAGCAATCGATATAATAATTATCAGACTAAGTATGGGAGATTTCTGCTGTTTGGGTATAGTAGCTTTTTCGAGTATTATATTATTAGAAACCAGTCCGGCTTGTGATATCAGATATTCCGCTTTGGTTCTGATCATCTGGTAATAAAAACTTTCGTTTATGCCATAAAGTCGGTTTAATTTGGTGTATTCAATTTCTTTAAACGATGTATCGCGAAACATTTCAGACTCCATTTCGGCGATGGTATTCTTATACTGATTGAGTTGAACCTGCAACCGGCTTATTGCAGAATTAATGAAATCGACAATACTGGCTTTTTTAACTTCAATTTGTTCGTCCAGTGTTTTGATTTTGAAGTTATTGTTGGTAACATCAAAAAGAAGTACTTGCTTCTGATCGTAAAGACTTTGAAGTGAACTCAACAGGTTCATTACAAATTGCTCGGTATTGGCTCCCGATATTAAGGCCATCAGTTCATAAACATTGAGCTTCGGGTTAGTCGCAATATCTTTTTTAATTTTCTCAAGTGTGACAATTTCGAGTTCTAAATCGATAATATTATTTTCGATGTCTGTAATTTTATTGCTGTACACACTGCCCATGGTCGAACCGTACGATTGTTCACCGGGCGGAATCCGGTTGGTCTTTCTGAATGTAAAAAGGTCTTTTTCGGTTTGATCAAGTTCCGAATAAATACTTTCGAGTTGTTGATCGATGTACTTCACTACATTATTGGCGCTTTCCTTTTTTCGATTCAGGTCGTAAACAATAAATTTTTCGGCAATGGTATTGGCAATTTCTGCGGCTTTACGGGGGTTGTTATCGCGAAATGTAATTCGTATGGTTCGCGCACTTTCGTTCTGCACCCTGACTTCTAAATTTCTCAGAATTTTCAATTGCAGGGTTGCCGGATTATTTACCACGAAATAATACTTCTGCTTAGAATCATTTTCTTGTTCAACACGTATGGTTTTGGGTGATTCATAATGTACGAATATTTCGCCTCCGAAAATTGAATGCCAGTCTTCGGGAGATAGAATGTATTCATAGTCTTCGTTCCCAATTTCATAACTTATCCGATACTTGTCTTTAATAAAACTAATATCGATTTTATTGTCTAGAATTGCAGGGTTATTTACATTTACGTAAACAATAAAAGGAGATTGACGGTATAATTCTGTTGATATAAATGTGCCTCTCTTGTAGTAGCTTACATCCAGTGGTAAATCAACCAAACATTCTTTAATAAAAGTATTCGACTTAATCAATTCAATTACACTGTTTAAATCACTTTCAGAAAAACCCGCTTCGATGCCGAGATATTCCCGTGTTTTATTTTCTTCTTTCACCTGCATTATACTTCTGGCTTCGAAAACAGGTACAGTGTACCTGTGATACAGAAACCCGCCGATCAAAGCAAATATCATTATTAAAATGGCAATCCATAGTGTTTTTTGCAGGATTTTCAGGACAACCCTGAAATCGAAACTGGCATTAAACGTGGGTATTTTATTTTTATTCATTGGAGCTTAAAATCTATTTTTTAAAGAAAATTCCATAAACAGACAAGGCCGTGGTTGCCAATGTAAGGTAGGGAGAAATCTCTCGCAGTATCCGGGTAACATATTGCGGCTTACTTTCCACGTAAACTACGTCGTTAGCTTCAAGTAATATATTAGTATTTCTTATGTCATCCAAGGTGGACAAATTCCAGTAATACACTTCAGGATTATTGGTAATGTCACCGCGAATTAGCTTTATTCGATAGGATTTACTTATATCGCTAAGCCCACCAGATTTACTGATTGCTTCAATAAGTGTTAGATTCTCGGGTGGAATACTAATCGTAGTAGCCTTTGTACCACCGTTAAAGAAAATAAACACCTTGCGATTTGAAACCTCAAGCAGGACAAAGGGACTTTGATAGAATTCGGCATATTTCTCTTCAAGTAATTTCTCAGCTTCTCTGATTGTATATCCACTTATATTAATTCTTCCCAAAGTTGGAAGTTTTACCAATCCATCAAATTCAACTAGATATTCCAGACCCCGCTGGAGCATGCGATAATTATTCTCATTATTACCCGAAGAGCCTCCTCCCAAACCAATTAGCGAAAATCCATCGTTTGTAGTGATCCTAATTGAAAGAACATCGAAAGGCTTTATCCTGTATTCTTTTTCGGAAGGCTTAAATTCTGAAACAGGGTATTCCTTGTTTTCTTTGAACATTTCACTGGGCCGCAGTATCTTACATGAATTAAGTAAAATTGTAATAAGTATAAGCGAAATTATAAGAATGGTTTTAGACCTCATAAAAGCAATTAATTAACTTTCAAAAATAAAAAAAAAATATTTTAAATCAATGCTTTGCAAGTAAATCACTATAAAGGTCTTTCATGTCGGAGACCAGACGGGAATAATGAAATTTGTTTTTGACAAAGTCGTATCCTGCTGCCGACATTTCGTCGCGGAGTTCTTTGTGATTGGCCAGCAGGCACAGATTGTCGGCAAAAGCCCGGGTGTTGTTGTTGTCGCTTAATAATGCTGTTTTTCCGCTGATAACAACATCTTCGATTCCCCCGACTTTTGTTGAAACTATGGGTTTATTTGCTGCCTGAGCTTCAATGAGTGATACGGGGGTTCCTTCGTTTAACGAGGTCAATGCAACAATATCAGAGCCTGCAAATACATAGTCTGCATCTTTAATCCATGAAGTAAAAGTAATATCAGCTTTTGCTGTTTTATTTTCGTTGGTTGTTATGGAAAGTCCCATGTTTCCGGCTAGCTGGGCGAGATTGTCGAATAATTCCCCGTCACCAACAATAAAAGCCCGCATTTTACAGTTCGACGTTTGTTTGGCTTGTGCAAACGCACTGATAAACAATTGATGATTTTTTACAGGAACCAATCTTCCGATAATCGATATGGCAATTTCATCATCCGAAACATTATATTCTCGTCGGAATGATTCCCTTTTTAATGTATAGGAGTCTTGAAACCGCTCCAGGTCAAAGCCCAAGGGAATAACCCTGAATTTGTCTTCGGGCGCAATGCGATGCTCGTAACACAACTCCTGCAACTGAAGATTGCTGATGGCAATAATTGCCGATGTTTTTTTTGCCAGATTTCTCTCGATGGTTTTAAAAACCAGGGTTTTATAGCGATTAAAGTAGGAATGAAAAATATGGCCATGAAACGTATGGACTATCACCGGAACTTTGCAATTAATGGCCGCGTACCGCCCGATAAAACCTGATTTGGACGCATGTGTGTGAACAATATCAGGTTGGAAATCTTTGATTATTTGTTTTATTTTTATATAAGCAATTCTGTCGAGTCGGCCATTAATTTCCCGTTTCATTTCAGGAATAATAACAGGGTCAAGCCCAAGTTTTTTTATGATATAATCGGAGCTTGCTTCTGATTCATCAATTGCGCCACCCACGAGAAGCGTTTCGTATTCGGGCGCCATATATTTACTCAGATAGGCAACATTGTAGGTTGGCCCTCCTAAATTAAACCGGTTTATAATTCGTAGAATTTTTGGCATAATTTACATGTAATATTTTTTCCACCATTTCTGAAATACCATCAGTGCCCAGATGTGAAGCTGTGCGTCTCCCGGATTATTACTTTTAAGTTTGCTTTTGAGTTCCTGAATGTAAGGGTAGTTGAAAATATTTTGTTCCCCAATAAAACGGGGTCCCAGCAAATCGTTGTCAATCGTCTGCCAAAGTTCGTTGCGCATCCATTTCAGCAGAGGTACCTCGAACCCGTGTTTTGGCCTTCGGTACAGTTCTTCGGGAAGGGTACTCCTGAAAGTATCCTGTAAAATTCTTTTTTTCATTGTACCGTCGATTTTATATTCAATTGGAAGTTTAAAAACAAAATCAACGACTGTGTGATCAAGAAACGGGACGCGAACTTCCAGGCTATTCCCCATCGACATGAGGTCAACTTTAGTGAGCATGTCGTTTTGAAGAACCATGTGCATATCGGTATACAAAATTTCGTTCATTTCGCTTTTGCCTTTCATGTACTGCAAACACTCCTCACGCTGCATACGCGCACCGGTTTTATTAAGAAAATTTTCTTTGATTAAACCAGTCGGGTGTTGCTCCGACGCGAAACTAGCCCATGCAAAATATCTGTCTTTTGCCGAAAGTTCTTTGCCTTCGCAATATTTGTTTAGCTGACGGAATTTATTTGTCAGTGAATTGTTTCTGGACTGGGGAAGTTGTTTCCACAACCATCCGAAATATCCGGCAATATGCTCACGAGCCCCGGGATAGATAGTTTTATAATGAGCCAGATGTTTGTTGTACCCTGCAAAAAGTTCATCGGCACCATCTCCCGATAGAGCTACTGTGGCAGTTTTGCGCGTGTGCATGCTGAGAATATGCACGGCTATGGCTGAACTATCTGCAAAAGGTTCATCTAGATAATCGAGTACCAGAGGCATTTGGTGTAACAGGTCGTCGTTCGACAACTTGAAAACGGTATGGTTGGTGTTGAATTTTCGTGCTACAAGCTCGGCATACGATGTTTCATCGAAGAATGGTTCATCGCGGTACCCAATCGAAAACGTATTCAGGTGGCTGGTCATTCCGCTGGCTAAAGCAACAATTACCGAAGAATCAATGCCTCCGCTGAGAAATGATCCCAAGGGCACATCGGCAATTAATCTCCGCTTTACCGATGCATAAAGTAATTCTTGCAATTGAACCATTGCCTCGTTGTAAGAAATATCAGCGGTTTCACCATTAGGAATCCTGTAAAAAGCTTCAATACTGGCCCCCGTTTGGTTTATTATCATGCAATTGCCCGGACGAAGCCGCCTCACCTGCTGCAAAATGGTTTGTTCCCCGGGAGTGTAATTCAACCTGAAATAGTTAAACATCGACGACGTATCAATGTTTTTTCTGATTTGATAAGCCAGTATGGCTTTCATCTCTGAACCGAAAATTAAACACTCCGAATCTTGATAATACAACAATGGATTTATTCCCATCCGGTCGCGGGCAAGTAGTAATTCCTGTTTTTCGTTGTCGTAGAATGCGATTGAAAAACAACCATTGATTTTTTTTAGTCCTTCCTTCCCTTCTTTAATCAGCAAATACAGCAAAACTTCGGTGTCGCAGTTGCTGATAAATTTTATTCCTTCTTTTTCATACTCGTTCCTGAAACCGAGATAATTGTAAAATTCCCCGTTATAAACCAGGCTGTAGCGTCCCGTTGGGTCAGTGAAAGGTTGTGCTCCTGCATCAGTTGTGTCGATAATCGAAAGCCGTGTATGCCCCAGTTTTGCAACATCACCCTGATATGTACCGGAGCCATCAGGACCTCTGAGACGCAGTGTTTTTACCGCATCTTCAACGTAAGCGAACCGGTGGAACCCCGAGCTACCAAAGGCATATATCCCGGTTATTCCACACATGGCACATTGGTGTTAATCATTAATTTGCCACTTGAAAAAGCAGCCTGAACCATTGCAATTGCTTTAATTATTCCCAAATGAAAAGGGTAAAATTCTCTTGCGGAATATTTTTGTGCCCCCCACAGCTTCATGTCACCAGCAATTGTCATCAGTGTTAAATAAAATGTAAAGATATAATATTAATGATTTATATCCAATACATTTTTACTGGCCTATCAATGTATATCTTATGCTAATACTGATTAAATTGCAAATATGTATCGCACTTTTAGCTGCGCTTATCAACTGATTAAATATCAGAGATTTTGTTTAATCGACGATAATAATTCAGTTTTTTGTACAAGTCCAGTATTTCCCCAAACCTGAATACCCGATTTAAACAGTATCAGGGTGGGAATACCTGAAACCTGATATTGAGTTGCGATATTTGGGTACCTGTCAACGTCAACTTTAAGCACAATTACTTTTCCATCCATTTCGTCAGCAAACTCGGCGAGAATTGGGGATTGCTCCTTACAGGGCCTGCACCATTCAGCATGAAAATCGACAAGTACAGGTATTTCTCCCTTAATTATCGAATCAAAGTCTTTTTCGTTTTCCAGAGCAATGACATTTTCTGAATGTGATGTTTTAGGTTTACCTGAACAGGCTACAGCCATAAGAACGATGATGGCTGCTAATAGTAAATGGGATTTTTTCATATTGTCTCATTTTTATTTTTATTGTTTCTCGATGGTATCAAACCTGCTAAAAGATATCCTATAATGCCACCATATAAGGTGCTCAGATACCATTTCGATTGAATGGGGCAACTACCTGAGGCGCAGCCAACAAAATAATAATAAGCATAGCCTGCTATTAGGCCGGCTGATGCGAATATTATTTTCCATTTGTGTTTGATAAGGAATTGTTTCACTTCTGTCTGATTAATAGGTTCGAAGTGAATAACAAAAAATATGGCTTAATGTTTTGAAAGAAGCTTTTTTAATTCACCTATGGCAGCCTCTATTCCTTCTCCTGTCTCATAAACACTGGAAGCAAGCATATAGCATGGAGTCGAAATTACTTTGTTCACCTCATCAACCAACACTTGATTATATTGACAATTCTGATGCTTTCCACCCATTGAAACTATTTTTTCGGCAGTCGAAATATCGGTGCCAATAGTAACAGTAGCTCCCAGTGTTTTTGCAACAAGCACCGGTGCAATGCAAAGCGCCACAATGGGTTTTGATGCAGCATGAAAACTTCGCAACACTTCCGACACCTCTTCCGATACATCAAGTTTTTCTCCTTTAAAGGCAAAATTGCTGAGATTCTTTGCAGCACCGAAGCCTCCTGGGAAAAGCACTGCGTCGAATTCACCTGTTTCCAGTTTCGTCAGGGGTTTTATTTTACCCCTGGCGATACGGGCTGATTCAATTAAAACATTGCGTTTTTCAGGCATAATTTCACCGCTAAGGTGATTTATCACGTGGTGTTGATTGGTGTCAGGTGCAAAGCAACTGTAGTGGAAACCATATTTGCTAAGTGCATACAGCGACAGGGTTGCTTCATGAATTTCGCTTCCGTCGTATACGCCACATCCTGATAAGACAACGGCAACTTTTTGCATGAGATTTTATTTGGTTAAAATCAGTTTATGCGAAGATACAACATTATTTTTATTTACCTGAATTATGTAATTGCCGGCAGGAAGGTTAGCCAGATTGATTTTTTCAGCGTCATGATTTCTGATTTCCAATACTTTTTTGCCAAGCATATTATAAATAATAATCGTTGCATTTTTAGCATTGGCAATATACACAAAGCCTTTCGATGGATTTGGAAATACCTGAACCTTATCGGTATTTCCCATCATCTTGTCAATCGAAACAAAGTCGCCCAAAGCAAATGCATCAGCTTTAAGCCAACTTCCGGCTGTAGTGTTTCCGATATTGAACCCGATAAGGCTGCTGTTTCCACCCGAGGTAATTCCAATCTGTATGCTGTCGGGAATCCCCCATGAGTACCAGTTCAGATTCAATACAAATTGGGTCCAGTTGCTCTGAACTCCGGCAAACATAGTGTCGGCTGAAGCTATGATTTCACCCATATTGGTGAGCCTGATATAAAACAGGGCGGTGTCGCCTGTGGCCAGGTTAAATTTGGTGTATCCGCGGATACTTCCAGGAACATCGCTGAATGGTTCTCCGGGTATTGCCGTCAACCCCGACATTATACCAATGGTTGCAAGACCCGGTTGCAATCCCATTATCGAATTTTTTGTTTCCAGCTTAAGTGCTGCGGAACCTGAAAATACATCTGAGGTCTCTTTCGAGGCATTCAGACTTACCCAGCCGGTTAAGGTTTCTCCTAAAATGGTTGTGCTCCAGTTTTCGAAACCCAGATTGGCAACGCCTTGCTGTGCCCTGGCATTAAGCGAAATTATTGTTGAAAAAGCAATGATTAGTAATAGTATATGGTGTTTCATAGCAAATCCTCCTCAATTTTAATTGTTATTGTCAATGTATTATACAAAAAATGTGCAAAAAAGTTTAGTTTTTTGTACACATATTTTATTTATTTTAATAAAACGATTTGTGGTCCCAGAAGGGTTCGAACCTTCGACCCCCTGATTAAGAGTCAGGTGCTCTACCAGCTAAGCTATAGGACCTCAGTCTTCAAAGAAAAGCCGGAGTTCCGGCAAGTGGTCCCACTAGGGCTTGAACCTAGGACCCCCTGATTATGAGTCAGGTGCTCTAACCAACTGAGCTATGGGACCCTGAATTCGTCTTTTTGAATTCGACCGCAATATTACAAGATTTTTCAGTCATAAGCAAGATTAATATTCATAATTTTTTCGAATAAATATTATCGATATGCTTCTGTAATAGTTGTTTTATTTAATTTGCAGATAATTGACTGTTATATGCAACTGTATAAAAATATTGTATTCGATTTGGGTAATGTAATACTCAACATCGATCCGATGCTTTCGTTTGAGGCATTTAAGAATCTGGGTATCAATAATTTTGACCGACTATACACCCTCAGCCATCAGGAAGGCCTTTTCGATAGTCTTGAAACGGGAATGGCAGGCGATGAATATTATTGTAACGAGATACGACGCTTGTCAGGCACTGATCTTTGTAACACAGATATCATTGCGGCATGGAATGCGCTGATACTTGACTTTCCACGCGAAAACCTGGAATTACTTAAACGTGTGAAATCAAAATACCGAACTTTCATTTTGAGTAATACCAATCATATTCACTATCGTTTCTACACCAGCGATTTGCAGGAAAATCATCAGGTCAATGGCCTGGAAGAACTGGTGCAAAAAGCCTATTTTTCACATGAGATCGGACTCCGTAAACCCGATGATGCTATATTCCGTTATGTTGAAGAAGATGCAGCAATACTTCCGTCAGAAACCTTGTTTATCGACGATTCTGATGTCAATTGTGAAGCAGCCCGAAAAAGGGGCTGGAATGTAATATTATATTCGGGCAGAAGCCTGCCGGAATTATTTCGTGAAATTGGTTTACCATATTAATATTCTGGTTCCATTGTTTAAAACATTAATGTCGATAATGATAGTTTCCGGGGGCAGTATTTCATAGGCTTTTTCCGGCCATTCAATAAAAACATATGTGTCATCCGAAATATATTCTTCGAATCCGATATCAAACAATTCGCCGATGTTTTTAATTCTGTAAAAATCGAAATGATAAATGGTCTTTCCCTTATTGCTGGTATATTCGTTGACAATGGAAAATGTAGGGCTGCTTACATTGTTGTCGACGCCCAGTGTTTTACATAAAGCAGTTATAAACGTAGTTTTCCCTGAACCCATCTCGCCACGGAAAGCAAAAATTTGTTGTCCGGCGTTTAGTTCCAAGAACAATGCTGCAGAAGCCTCAATTTCGTAAAGGCTTGTCAACGATAGCGAGGGCATAATTACTTACGTGGGGTTAATAAAATTACAGGAATCAGCATTTCTTCGAGCGATATTCCCCCATGTTGAAAACTGTCGCGATAATATTTTACATAGTGATTGTAATTGTTGTGGTAGGCAAAAAAGTCGCTCCCTGTAGCAAAGATATAGGTCGAACTTAAGTTTGTCAGGGGAAGGTACACCGTTTCGGGGCGCGTTACTTCGAACACCTCGCGCGGGTTATATTTCAGGTTCCGGCCCTGTTTGTATCTCAGGTTGGTGGTCGTGTTACGCTCTCCAACCACTTTTATTGCGTCCTGTACTTTAATTGTTCCGTGGTCGGTAGTAATAACTATGTTGATGTCTTGTTCCGACAAGGCTTTGATGAGGTCGAGCAACGGAGAATGTTTAAACCACGAACGGGTTATTGAGCGGTAGGCTGTTTCGTTATTGGCCAACTCCTTTATCATTTTCTGATCGGTGCGGGCATGCGACAGATTATCCACAAAATTTACAATCATCACCATCAACTGGTGTTGCTTGGAGAGCTCACGTAAATGATCCTGTGTCTTTTTAATGTTTTTTACATCGTTAACTTTTTCAAAAAATATATTATCAGAAATGTTGAATTTCCTGAGCATATTGCGGAGCATTTCTTCCTCGTAGAGGTTTTTTCCACCATCGTCTTCATCGTTTTTCCACAATTCGGGGTATAACCGGTCAATTTCGGAGGGCATTAATCCGCTAAACAGTGAATTGCGCGAATACTGTGTGGCCGTGGGAAGAATTGAGTAATATAAATCTTCGGACTCTGTACGGTAAAACGGATTGAGTTCCGGTTGAATGGCTTTCCACTGGTCGAAACGCAAATTGTCGATTACCAGCAAAAAGGTCTTTTTACCTGCATTCAGCAATGGAAATACTTTTTCTCTCAGCAAGCTTGGCGAAAGAATCGGTTTGTCTTCTTTATTGTTCCCGAACCAACCGGCGTAATTCTTCTTAATAAATTTTGCGAAAGCAGAGTTGGCTTCGTTTTTTTGCATTTGAAGAATTTCGTCGAGTCCGCCATCTTCCGATTGCGACAACTCTAACTCCCAAAAAACAAGTTTTTTATAAACACTTATCCAATCCTGGTGGGTAAGCGAATCGTTTATTTCCATCCCCAAACGGGTAAATGCCGACTGATAAGCCTGATTGGTTTTTTCGGTTACCAATCGCTTATGGTCGATGTTTTTCTTTATTGCCAGCAGAATTTGATTGGGGTTCACCGGTTTTATCAAATAGTCGCTAATTTTGGAACCGATGGCATTGTCCATGATATTTTCTTCCTCACTTTTGGTAATCATTATTACCGGTGTAAGGGGCGATATTTCCTTTAGTTTATTTAAGGTTTCAAGACCACTTATCCCCGGCATGTTCTCATCAAGAAAAAACAAGTCGAATTCTTGCCGTGATGCAATTTCAATAGCATCATGTCCATTCGTTGAGGTACTGACCTCATACCCTTTCTGTTGTAGAAATATAATGTGTGGCTTCAGGAGGTCGATTTCGTCATCTACCCAAAGGATGTGTATTTTTTTCATGTTTTATTTATTTTAAGCTACTTATAAAACAGTTACACTGAATCATTGTTTTAGTAGTTCTGCCGGAAAAACTCCATGTATTGATTCAGATTTTTCTGTCGCTTCAGTATCTGATAGTTTTCTTCAGAAATGGTAAACTGTTTATAATCGTCGTTTTCGATACGGCCAAATACATCAGGATTACTGCTGATCATACGCATATAATTCATCGACTGGCGTTTATTGTCGAAGGTTTTCACTACAACCATCTGATAGCTTCCGTCATACATTGAATTCAATACCAGGAAATTCTTCAGACTGAAGGTAAAGATATTATAATTCCGCACTTCGAAGCTCAATCGATTGATGTCAATTTTATCTGTATTTATCAGAATTACGTAGTAGTGAGGAACTTCGTCTTCAATCTTGAAAACTGAGGCAGGTGCAGGGGTACTGTCGGAAGGATTGTACTGAATGGCAATGTCTTGAGGGTCAACAGCCGGTCGGTTAGCCAATTCACGGCGCAATTCATCAATGTTGGCTGAACCAAAATAGGCCAATATATCTTCGGCTGCCTGCACCAGTTCATCATCCGGATATTTATTAACGAAACCAAGTAAGCCCTTTTTAAACCCATTTTCGTCGCCACTGCGGCCAATGCATAAAACCGATAAAAATTCGAATTTTGGAACCAGATCTTTTTCGGTTTTTCCCGCCAGGTAGGTGTTAACATTATTACTTACCATAGAGCATCTTCCCGTAACATAGGCATCGTAAGTTTGCATATAGAAGTTCACATCGGTACGGCGCTTGGCTTCGAGTTCGGCAATGTAGTTTGGATTGCGCAGTAAGTTGGCATAATGCGAATCAGGAAACTTAGTGATAATCAAGTTTTTATATACCTCCATATCGGATGGCCGATTGAGAATTTTATTTATCAAATACAGGTTGTAATAACTTAAAAGCAGATAAATATTCTGCGGGAACCGCCTATTGAGTTCTGTAAAACTGGAAATGGCCTGATCGTAATCCTCGAACCGTTCTTTATAAACCCTGCCGGCATTGTAATATGCGTCCACAATTCTCTCATCCGATTGTTTAATCAGACTATCGGTGAGAGGCAAATCCTGAAGGTAATAATCGCGGCTTTTATTGTTGGTGAGTTTTTTCGAAGATGCAGTGTCGTTAGCCAGACTGTCCGCGTTGGCAGTTTCCGATCCGAAATTCACGGTTGTTTTGTTTTTTCTGCGCCAATGGTCTTCGTTTTTACGATTACCCCATTTTTTTGTGAATTCATTCCTGCCAAAGCTTAGTTGTGCCGGATTGTAGAAATACCATTTGCCACCACTGGGTGCAGAAGGGTTCTGATAGCCTCCGTCGCGCCGCTGATCAAATAGCATTGAATTCATTTGCTTTTCGCTCTCTAATTGCTGCTGAAGTTGTTCTTCGGCAACCAAATCAGAAATGATTTTATCAATCAGTGAGTTGCGTTCCGATTCGCTCATTTTGGCTACCTTTTGCAAACTGTCTTCGAGTGTAATTACATTTAAATATTGTACAAGCTCTGTGAGATTATTGCTCATATCCTGTATTTCAGCGTACCCTTTGTAGTCGTAAGGCAAATTGGCTAAACAAGTGTCGTAATACGCCTGAGCATTAATGTAATCTTTCTCTGAATAATAAATTTTACCAAGTTTTTCACAGGAAATTGCTTTCTGATAGGTGTTCGAAATACTTCTTTCTGATGATAGACGGTAATTTTTTATGGCTTCAGTGGTTTTTCCATCTTTATAATCAATTTCGGCCAGTGCATAAAAAATTTGGTCAAGATATTCGATGTTTTTATCATCGCGCGACATTTTACGCAGTTTTTTTCGAACCTCTTTACCCCCGGTTCCACTGTATAAGCGGGCCATATTTATGCGTGCGTTGAATTCCATTTCGTAAGGCGGGTTCATTTTGGTCACCTCATTATACATGTCTGAAGCCGCTTTGTTTTGCCCAGTTTCCTCAAGCAATTGAGCTAAAATGTATTTATATCTGACGCGCTGTTTCTTTTTGGGACTTTCTTTCGCTGCTCTTCTAAGTTTCGGAATAGCGTCTTCGTATTCGTTTTGTTTCAGGAAGTAATCGGCATAGGCAGCGGCAAAATCAGCCTGATATTTTTTCGGCATGTTTTTGTCTGCCTCAATTAAATCAAGCATATCCTTCGCATTTTTGAATTTACCGCTTTCAGTAAATGTTCTGGCAAGCCATATTTTAGCTTCATAGGCTACATCCTCTTTGGGAAATTGTCGAATGATATATTCGAAGTTTTGACGCGCCTGCAGGAAATCGTGTTTGGCAAAATGGGCTTTACCCATCAGTAAAAAACAGTCGTCAACCCATTTATTAAATTCTTTTTTATTATAAAATTCCTTGTCCTTCGCACTCATTTTACCCGATTTGGTTTTCGGCTTGGCTGTGATGGAATGAAACTTGATTGCCTTCGAGGATTTTTTAATGGTTTTGTCCATGTCGCCGGTTACCGCAGATGCTGCCTCGGGTTTGCTGATAATAAACATAGGAAGTATTGCAACATAATTATCAGTATTTGCTGCTTCGGCTTGTTTAATACCTTTTTTATAGGCCTCGTTGGCATTGAAATAAATGTTGTAATGAGCTGTCGTATTATGGTAAAAACGCGACATCGTCGTGTTTTTCTCGGTCGAACAGGTTGTAAAGGCAATTGCCCCGGCTACAAGTATCAGATATATACTAATTCTCTTTTTCAAAAGCACTGACATTGGTTTCAATTACATTTATTAACACGAATTATATGAATTTATTATTGACATAAAAAACTATTCTACAGTAACCGATTTAGCAAGATTCCGGGGCTGGTCAACATTACAACCCCGCATAACGGCAATATAGTAGGACAGCAACTGAAGAGGAACAACCGTAATCAGTGGAGCCAGTGCAAAATCGGTGTATGGCACTTCGATAACATGATCAGCCATATTTTTAATGGTTGTGTCGCCTTCGGTGACAATGGCTATTACATTTCCTTTTCTTGCTTTTACTTCCTGAATATTGCTGACAATCTTTTCGTATGATTTATCTTTTGTGGCAAGTACAATAACCGGCATTTTTTCATCAATCAGGGCAATGGGACCGTGTTTCATTTCGGCTGCGGGGTAGCCTTCGGCATGAATATATGATATTTCCTTTAGTTTAAGGGCTCCCTCAAGTGCTACAGGAAAAAGGTAACCCCGTCCAAGATATAAGGCATTGGTTGCATCTTTAAGCAACGAAGCGATACTTTTGATTTCCTCGGCTTTTTTCAGCGTTGTCTCAACCTTTTCAGGTATTCTGAATAATTCCTCAATTAAATCGTCGTATTCCTGTTGATTCAGGCTGTTGTTTTCTTTCCCAACCAGCATGGCCATCATTGTGAGCACAGCAACCTGGGCCGTAAAGGCTTTTGTTGAAGCAACCCCGATTTCGGGACCGGCATGGGTGTATACTCCGGCATGCGTCTCGCGAGGTATGCTCGATCCCACCACATTGCAGATTCCTATAACCAGTGCTCCGGCCTCTTTGGCAAGCCTGATGGCTGCCAGGGTATCGGCTGTTTCACCACTTTGACTGATGGCGATTATTACATCATTACTATTAATAATAGGGTTCCTGTATCGAAACTCTGATGCATATTCAACTTCAACGGGAATTCTTGCGAACTCTTCAAACAGATACTCGCCTACAAGCCCTGCATGCCAGCTGGTGCCGCATGCAACAATAATCACCCTGTCGGCTTCAATTAGCTTTTTGCTTACAGCATGCAATCCTCCCAACTTCAACGATCGGTCATAATAGTTTAACCTTCCACGACATGTATCAGTAATTGACCTGGGTTGTTCAAATATCTCTTTAAGCATATAATGCTCAAAGCCACCTTTTTCGATTTCTTCAATATCGAGTTCAATCTTCTGAATTTCTGGTTCTTTTACAATATTGCTGATGCTTTTCAGATGAAGACCTGTTTTATTAACAATTGCAATATCATCGTCGTTCAAATAAATTACACTATTGGTATATTCAATAATCGGGGTTGCATCGGAAGCAAAAAAGTATTCGTTTTCGCCTTTACCGATAACCAACGGACTTCCCTTGCGGGCTGCAATAATCTGATCAACATCTTCGGTATGGGCCACCAAAATTCCGTAGGCACCTATAACCTTTGTTAGTGCAAGCCGCACAGCTTCCTCAGCAGTGGTATTATGTTTCAGAAAAACATATTCAATAAGGTTGGCAAGAACTTCGGTGTCGGTTTCGCTGATAAAAATGTAACCTTCTTCAATAAGTTCGTTGCGTAGTTTCGAATAATTCTCAATGATGCCATTGTGAATAACAACAAAATGCCTTTTCATTGACAAATGAGGGTGAGCATTAACATCGGTAGGTTCGCCATGGGTGGCCCAACGGGTATGGCCCATCCCGATTTTTCCACTTAAATCGTGATTTATGACTATATTTTCGAGATCGCTAACCTTACCTTTACACTTGTATATGCGCGTTTTACTGTTCAACAGTGCAATGCCGGCTGAATCGTACCCCCGGTATTCAAGTCGCTTCAGGCCCCTGATTATTACAGGATATGCATCGCGGTAACCATAATATCCAACAATACCACACATAATTCCTTAAAATTTTGAGTACATTATAATTATTTTCATGGAGTTTGTACTATGGTTTCCTCCGTTAAGGGCAACCCTACCTGCATTGGTTCTGTTATCGAGCGGGAAAAGATAAATGCCGTTGTCGAGCAACTCTTGATTTAAAATGAGTTGTTGAATGTGAAACGGAATATTAAATGTATAGGTGTTTGAGGCTGAAACAAGACTCCCGCCAAAGTGGGTTGAATTTATTTTATAATCAGTCAGAAATTCATTTTTTCCTTCTTCGTTTATTGCCACCATGGTCAATGCAGGAGGTGGGGCAAAAGTGCTGCCTGATGACGGGTTTATCGTAATTTGTAATTCTGCTTTGTTGATTGCGTAACGAAGGCTGTCGAGATCCTCCAGACCTTTGATAAACATTTTAATTCTTAATCCGCCAAGCGATTGCAGGTAACTTATTTCGTTGGGAGAATTAAAATTGTCGATTGATTGTTGTATCGAAGCATCAGCCGACGAAAAATCATGTTCAAACATGTTGATGCGTGCCGATGATGCATTTATCAGAAAGTTAAAAGACAAACTGTCGTTATAATACAAAGTCATTTTCGAATTTGGCGAAATCAGGTTGAAATAAATAATCGAACCATTGTTGCTGACAGCATCGGTTGTAACATAAAGACCCTTGAAAAAATCGATAAAAGTATCACTGCTGACAAAACTGGATGTGTTTGTACTGCTGATAAATTCATTAATGAGACTTTGAGGCATTTTTATGTTGATAAAACTATCGCTGGGGTGCGGGGTGAATTCGTAGCTGGTCAGTTCTTGCAAATCAGTGGGTTCGAAACGATAGGATGAATAATACACCGAATCGGTATAAATATCGGTATTCAGCACGCGGTAAACCCGAATAGTCTGAGGTGTTGTGGTGTCACCGTAATATCCCGTATAGTACAGGTGCAACATCAGCGAGTCAGCAGTATTCACTACTTCACTGAACTTAACATTGGCAGTCGAAAGCCTTAAATGGGTAAAAAAGTCAGCTTTTACAAAACCGAACAAAGGGTCATAATATGAGCCTAGCGGACTTAAGGTTCTTTCGTCGGATGCAATACTGTCGTCGAGAACGGTATATGTCTCTACTTCGAGTGTGTCAATAAAAAGGTCCATCCGGTCGGAACCCGGTTGAAGGTTAAGCCCGATTTCGCTGGGTTCCATTTCGCAAGACGAAAAGAACAATGCAGAAATAAGTGCTAAATAAATTGGAAAATCACGCTTCATCATCATTCGCATCGGCATTGCTTTATTATTTTCGTGTTATTGAATCGTAAAACTTGTTGTATGCATAAATATAATCGTCGGGACCCTGATATTCAAGGAAGGGTTTGCCTGATTCCCTGATGTGGTTGTCTATTTCGATATCCATGTTCTTACTGCCATAGATGATTCCATCACTATAATCGATTACCATTTTATTGAAGTTGATGAAATCCGCATGTTTAACAGCCGCAACATCCTCTGGTAAGATTCCGTCGCCACATAATTTTTCGGCAAAATCATCGCTTAATGTCTTTTTGAAATCGTAGTCATATACCGAAAAAATAATTTTCAAATCGCTGAACAAGGGATCGTCAGCGTATATTTTTTTCAGGAATAAGGGAACAAGACCCGAAAACCAACCGTGACAATGTACCAAATCAGGGGCCCAGCAAAGTTTTTTTACTGTTTCGATAACTCCTCGGGCATAAAAAATAGCCCTTTCGTCATTGTCAGCGAAACACATGCCCCGTTTATCCTTCAATCCGAATTTTCGCCCGAAGTAATCATCGTTGTCAATAAAATATACCTGCATTCGGGCTGGCTGAATTGAGGCTACTTTTATAATCAGGGGATGGTCGGTGTCGTTGATAATCAGGTTCATCCCGCTTAATCGAATCACTTCATGCAGTTGATTCCGACGCTCGTTTATGCATCCGAATTTGGGCATAAAAGTCCTGATTTCCCTGCCTTGTTCCTGAACCCCCTGGGGCAGATACCGGCTTATTACCGAAATTTCGGTTTCGGGTAGGTATGGCGTGATTTCCTGAGAGACGTAAAGAACTTTTAAACTCATAATTTGTATTAGTATAACTTACTAAGAATAATCTGCAAAATTAATAAAATATATCGTTCTTTCAAAAAACCAAATTTTCAAATTCTGATTTCAATTTTGAATTTGACCTGTTATAAACGAATTAAATCTAATTTTGTTATGTGAAAAAAATTAAAGTTTATGGAAATAATTAAAACCCGGAGCGAACTGAGTAAATACCTGGAAACCAAACGAATAAACCATTCTGCTATTGGGTTTGTACCAACAATGGGAGCCTTGCATCAGGGCCATATTTCGCTTATTTCTCAGTCAGCAGCTCAAAACGACCTTACAGTGGTCAGCATTTTTGTAAATCCACGTCAGTTTAACGATAAAAGCGATTTCGATAAGTATCCGCGAAACATTGAGGCGGACATTAAATTGCTTGAAGTTTCCGGGTGTAACGTATTATTCCTGCCGGAATACAATGATCTTTTCAATAAAGATACATCTGTTGTTGTCGATTTGGGTGGTCTCGATGCTCTGTGGGAAGGGGCATTTCGTCCGGGTCATTTTCAGGGAGTTGTCGAGGTGGTTGATGCTCTGTTTGATGCAGTGCAACCCCATAAGGCGTATTTTGGACGTAAGGATTTTCAGCAGTTACTTATTATTAAAAAATTGGCTGAACAGCGCTATCCGACAATAGAAATTATTGAGTGTGAAATTATTCGGGAGCCTGATGGGCTGGCTATGAGTTCAAGAAATTCCCGTCTCGATGTCGAAGGACGAAAAGCTGCCGGCTCTATTAACAGGATATTGTCGGAATGTCAGGTTATGGCTGTGCAACATGCTACGGTTAAGCAGGTTGCCGACTTTGCCATGAATAGCTTGCAGTTGGTTCCAGGGCTTAAAACAGAGTACATTGCTGTTTGCGATAAAAACACTCTTTTCTCGGCTCCTGCCGAAAAATCTGCATGCGGCTATATGTTGCTTGTTGCTGTTTGGTGTGCAGGGGTCAGGCTGATTGATAATTTTTATTTGAAGGGGTAAAAGAATATTTGTAAATTTGCGGCCTGAATTTTTGTTATGAATATTGAAATAGTAAAATCGAAAATACATAAGGTGAGCGTTACCGAAGCAAACCTGCATTATGTAGGCAGTATTACTATTGATGAAAAATTGATGATTGCTGCCAATTTGATTGAAAACGAAAAAGTACAGGTGATAAATCTGAATAATGGTGAACGCCTCGAAACCTATGTTATTAAAGGTGAATACGGCTCAGGGGTTATTTGCCTTAACGGACCGGCCGCCCGTAAGGTAATGGTCGGCGATGTGGTGATTGTAATATCATACGCCAGTATGGACTTTGAAGAAGCAAAAAAATTTAAACCCAGTCTGGTTTTTCCCGATACTCTCACCAATATGTTGCCCTGATGGACAAGAACATTACGCCATATAAAATAATTTATCATTTATCTGATGTGGCGGTCTGTATCGAAGAATGGAAACAATGCGGTTTCAAAATTGTGTTTACTAATGGCTGTTTCGACATTCTGCACAGGGGGCACGTTGAATACCTGTTCCACGCAGCAGCTTTGGGTGACAAACTTATAGTCGGGTTAAACAGCGATTCTTCGGTACGCAGGCTTAAAGGTGATACAAGACCAATTCAGGATCAAACCGCGCGTGCTATAATTCTGGCTTCGCTGCGGGTTGTTGATGCAGTTTGCATTTTTGAAGAGGATACCCCGCAAAGTCTGATTGAAATTGTAAGTCCTGATTTTTTGATAAAAGGTGGTGATTATACCATTGAAGATATCGTGGGATACAAACATGTTACAGCTTATGGAGGTGTAGTAAAAACCATTCCTTTGGTTGATGGTTACAGCACTTCGGCAATAATTAAAAAGTTTTAAACATTTTTTGCAGAACTGATATGATTTTATTTATATTTGCAGGATGTAGTATTAATTGATGTAACTATGAAAAAATCAGCCATTTACCCAGTATTGTTAATCATAGCTTTTGTGAGCGTTTTATCAGGTTGCGCAAAGGTTGAAGAAGATATTATCGGAGAGTGGAAATCGGAACTGATGTTAGCAAATCCAACAAAAACAATGACATGGGAGTTTAAAACCGATGGAACTTTAGTAAGAACTTTAGTCGAGGACGGAGAAACTATAACTGATAATTGTTTTTACAGTGTTGAGAAGAAACTTACCAAAACATTGATAAAGATTGAAGGTTCGAGTTCAATTCGTGATTTTTCTTCTGATATGAATGGATTTTGGCAGGTTGAATATTTTAAAGATGATATAATGAAGTTACGCCGGGTTGATTTGAATCCAGATACTCCTGAAAAGGAAAATGCATCTTATCTGTACCGAGAGTTTACCCGCTTGAATTAATGCCTCCTGTTTCCAAAACAGTCTTTGTTTGTCAGCAATGTGCCTATAAATCACCCAAATGGATTGGGAAATGTCCGTCATGCGGTGCATGGAATAGTTTTTCCGAAGAAATTGTACTTAAAAAAACTGACCCACATCAGCATTCGGGTAACATAACCGATAGTGAATTGATTGACCTTGCTGATGTAAATCCGTTAGATTGCGAAAGAATCATTCTTCCCTTTGTGGAGTTTAACCGCGTGCTAGGCGGAGGTCTGGTTAAAGGGTCCGTGTTGTTGCTGGGTGGTGAACCGGGCGTAGGTAAATCGACTCTTATGCTGCAAACGGCACTTCAGCTCGATGGGTTGAAAATTTTATATGTCTCGGGTGAGGAAAGTCCCGGTCAAATCAGGCTGAGGGCATCCCGATTCGTTAAAGGAAGTTCCGAAATATTATTGTATTCCGGAACCATTGCCGAGAATATTATTGCTGCTGCTGAAAAAATAAAGCCCGACATAGTAGTTGTCGATTCAATTCAAACAGTATACACCGACCAGAATCCCGGAAGCCCGGGAACAGTAGGCCAAATCAGAGCATGTGCTCAACTCCTGCAACGTTTTGCCAAACAATCGCTGACACCTGTTATTCTTATTGGTCATATAACGCGCGAAGGAAATATTGCGGGACCTATGGCGCTGGAGCACATTGTTGATGTAGTACTTCAGTTTGAGGGCGACAATAATCATTATTATCGCTTACTCCGTACCAAAAAAAACCGTTTTGGTTCAGCCAGTGAATTGGGAGTTTTCGAGATGGATCAAAAAGGTCTCATCGAAGTAAATGACCCAGGTAATATTCTGTTACCCGACGATTACGAGGGAGCCAGCGGAACTGCAATTACTGCTATGAACGAAGGCAGCCGGACACTCATGATCGAGGTTCAGGCCCTTGCCGGCAACTCGGTGTATAGTAGTCCCCAACGAATTACTACCGGTTTCGATACACGACGTCTGCACATGATCATAGCCGTGCTCGAAAAACGGATGGGATACAGGCTTGGGCAGAAAGATATCTTTCTGAATATTGCCGGAGGTATCAGATTAACAGATCCTGCAGCCGACCTGGCTGTGCTGACAGCAATATTGTCGTCATTAACCGATATTGCAGTTGATGCTTCATCGTGTTTTATCGGTGAAATCAGCCTTTCGGGTCAGGTACGACCGGTTTCGAACATTCAGATGCGCATTTCGGAAGTAATCAAACTGGGATTTAAAAAAGTTTATTTGTCAAAATATCAGCAACATCTTGACACGAATATAAATATCAGTGTTGAAAGAATTTCAGGCATTAAAGAAGTCGCAAAAAAAGTATTTTCCGCCTAAAATTCGATAAAATCGAAACTTTGATTTTCTCGGTTATAAGTGTCACAATCAGTTTCTACACTTATATTCTCAGGTCTTTCGAATCGTATATCGGTTTTATAAGGCAGTGTTTCATCGGCATACACTTTTTGCATAAAAAGTCCCCAGATAGGTAATGCCATTACTGCTCCCTGACCCATGGCAATGGTTCTGAAATGCACACTGCGTTCTTCCCCTCCAACCCAGGCCCCGCTGACAAGTTGCGGTGCAATTCCAATGAACCAGCCATCGGAATGATTATTGGTTGTACCGGTTTTCCCGGCCAGGTCGTTAGTCAGTTTATATTTATACCGAAGACGGGTACTTGTACCAAAGTCAACAACTCCCCGCATCAGGTCAAGCATCAGGTAAGCAGTTTCCTCGCTGATTGCTTCTTTCTGAATGGGTGTAAATGTCGCCAGTACATTCCCGTCTTTATCCTCAATTCGGGTTACATACATCGGACGAGTGTAAATACCTTTATTGGCGAAAGTGCAGTATCCGCCAACCATTTCTTTTAAAAGTACCTCGGCAGAACCAACACAAATACTCGGGTAAGGGTCAATATGACTGTAAACTCCCATTTTATTAGCTAAATGTATTGCTGCTTCCGGTGAAAACTGCTTTAGTACCCAGGCCGAAATTTGGTTAAGTGAGCCCGCAAGCCCAAATTTCAATGTTATCATATCACCGTCAGCATCCGATGGTGAATATTTCGGGGTGTAAAATTTCTGGCCAGACCCCTGGGGAAGTTCAAATGTTACAGGAATATTCGGAACCTTGGTACATGGCGAATAACCATTTTGCATGGCCAGACAATATATAAAGGGTTTAAATGTTGAACCTACCTGTCGGCGTGCCACCGACACCTGATCAAATTTAAAGTGCTGATAATTAATCCCTCCAACATAAGCACGCACAAAACCGGTTTGTGGTTCCATCGACATAAAACCGGCCCGTAAATAAAACTTATAATATTTAATGGAGTCCATAGGGGTCATCACCGTGTCGATATCGCCTGTATAGCTGAATACCGCCATGGGCACCGGAGTGTTGAAATTTTTAACAATTTCGCTTTCCGACATATTGGCTGCTTTAAGTACTCGGTATCTTTCGCTGCGCTTCATCGATAGGGTGTAGATGTTTTCAATTTGCTCCATGGTCAGGTCGTCGGCAAAAGGAGCTTTCTTCCGGTTTTTCTGATCTTTGAAAAACTCATTTTGCAAATAGGTACTCATGTGCTCATTCATTGCCCATTCGGCGTACTTTTGCATCCGCGAATTTATTGTAGTATGAATTTTTAGACCATCGCTGTAAATATCGTAATTCGTACCATCAGCTTTTGTGTTCTTGTTGCACCATCCATACGATGGGTCGGTATACCAGTTTATCGAATCTTCAACGTAAAGTCTTTTATCGATATAATCGTTTATGTCGGGTTTTTCAGCTGTCAGCCACATCCGTAAAAATTCCCTGAAATAGGTTGCTGTACCCAGATTATGGTCAACTTTCTGAAATTTAATGCCCAATCCGGTATTTTTAAGTGAATCAAACATTTCTTCAGTAATGAAGTCGTATTTTCGCATTTGCTGCAGTACGATGTTTCTTCGTAACAGGGTTTGATCCGGCCTTTTCATTGGATTGTATAAGGATGGATTCTTGGCCATCCCAACCAGCATAGCAGCCTGAGTTATCGAAAGAGAGTCAGGCGTCGTGCTGAAATAAACACGTGCAGCCGATTCAATACCCACCGCAAGATTGAGAAAATCGAAACGATTAAAATACATTGCAATTATTTCTTCTTTGGTATAACTGCGTTCAAGTTTTACTGCAATAACCCATTCCCGGAATTTCCGGTTGACCAAAGCCAGTTTGGAATTTTCCTCACGTGGAAACAACATTTTGGCAAGTTGCTGGGTAATTGTACTTCCCCCACCTTTGCTGCTGCCAGACAATAACCCTCCAAAGACACGCCCGATAGCCCTGATATCGATGCCGGAATGTTTGTAAAACCTTATATCTTCGGTTGCAATCAATGCATTAACTAAATGCGGCGATAAATCTTCATAATGTACCTGACTTCGGTTTTCTCTGAAATATGTACCCATTACCACCTGGTCAGATGAAATAATTTTGCTGGCAAGATTGTTTTTCGGATTCTCCAACTGATCGAAATCAGGCATAAAACCAAAAGCCCCAAAACTGATTAATGTGAAATATACACCTATTATTAATAACAGGATGATATAGCCGCCCCAAAAAAAACGTAAAAATTTCTTTTTAAATTCAGGGCTATATAAGTCGTTGTTAATTAGCTTGTTAAGTTTGACAGATTTCGTATTTTCGCTTGCCATTACCAATAAATTTTCGGCTAAATTACATAATAATTTTGAAGTTACTTTTTGAAATGATTTAATTTGCACTCCAATTTCGAAATAATAAGACTGCTGATGGAAGAAAATCTGGTTATCGTTGAGTCTCCGGCTAAAGCAAAAACAATCACTAAGTTTCTTGGTGAATCATATATTGTTAAATCAAGTTTTGGGCATATCAGGGATCTATCAAAGAAAAATCTGGGAATTGATATTGTTAATCAATACAAGCCCGATTATATTGTTTCCCCTGAAAAGAAAAAAGTAGTCGCTGAGTTGAAAAAGCTTGCATCCGAAGCCTCGGTTGTTTGGCTTGCCTCTGATGAGGACCGCGAAGGAGAGGCTATAGCATGGCATCTGGCGCAAGAACTAAAACTAAAACCTGAAAAAACCAGGCGAATTGTTTTTCACGAAATTACGAAGGAGGCGATTACCAATGCAGTTAAATCTCCAAGAGATATTAATAACAATCTGGTAAATGCACAACAAGCCAGAAGGGTTCTCGACCGGCTGGTCGGATTCGAACTTTCTCCTATTTTATGGAAGAAAATTAAATCATCGCTTTCTGCCGGCCGTGTTCAATCAGTTGCTGTAAAACTAATTGTTGAACGTGAACGCGAAATATCGGCTTTTGCTGATGAAAGCAAATACAGGGTATATGCACAGTTTACAGGTGGTGGTAAAAGTTTCAGGGCAGAACTGAATACCCGGTTCAATACTCTCGGTGAAGCCACAGCTTTTCTAAATCATTGTAAAGACTCTGCGTTTACGGTAGATCAGGTGCAGGTAAAGCCGGGCAAAAAGTCGCCCGCTCCGCCGTTTACAACTTCCACTTTACAGCAGGAGGCAAGCCGAAAACTTAATTTTTCGGTAAGCCAGACCATGAAGCTTGCGCAAAGCTTGTATGAGAGTGGGAAAATCACTTATATGAGGACTGATTCCGTGAACCTCTCATCCATGGCATTATCGGCTGCCCGCAATGTAGTTAGCACAGAATTCGGCGAAGAATACTCAAAAACACGACAGTATCAAACCAAAACCAAGGGGGCTCAGGAAGCACACGAAGCTATCAGACCTACCTACATGCAAAATCGGCAGGTTGATGGCCCCAAGCCCGAACAGAAGCTTTATGAACTGATTTGGAAGCGTGCTGTTGCGTCTCAGATGGCCGATGCCAAAACCGAAAAATCGATTATTGACATATGTGTCAGCAATTCGAAATATCGCTTTATCGCCGAGGGAGAAGTTATTTTATTTGACGGTTTTCTGAAGTTGTATCTCGAATCGGTTGACGATGATAACAGCGAAGAAAAACAAACAATTCTTCCGAAATTGAGCACCGGCGAAGTAGTTAGTTACTCCGAAATTCAGGCTGTCGAAAAATATTCGGTACATCCTGCCCGGTATAACGAAGCAAGTCTGGTAAAAAAACTCGAAGAATTGGGAATTGGCAGACCATCGACTTATGCCCCGACTATATCGACCATTCAGCAACGCGAATATGTAATAAAGGAGGACAGAAAGGCATTGGAGCGAAATATTGGATATGCATTGCTAAAAGCTGGCAGTGTTGTACAGGGCACGCGGATAGAGAAATATGGTTCCGAACATGCGAAATTGTTCCCCACCTCAATCGGAATGCTGGTGACTGATTACCTTATGGAGCATTTTCCGCAAATTATGGATTATAATTTTACCGCAGATATCGAAAAACAATTTGACGAAATTGCTGAAGGGAATAAAGACTGGACCGAGATGATTGATGCGTTTTATAAGGATTTTCATTCAAAAGTTGAATCGACACTTTCGCAGAAAGAGACGCAACGCTACGAGCGTGCACTGGGTACGCATCCTCAAACCGGTGAAGCCATGCTTGTTAAAATCGGGAGGTATGGTGCTTTTGTTCAATGCGGCGATGCTGAATCAGGAGCAGTGCCAAGGTATGCCAGTTTACGAAAGAACCAGAATATCGAAACGATTACCCTTTCGGAGGCATTAGAATTATTTAAACTTCCCCGTGATCTGGGTGTTTATAACGATTCACCGGTAATTATCGGAGTTGGTAAATTTGGTCCATACGTGAAGCATAATAACAAATTCATTTCGTTGAAGAAAACAAAGGATGATCCGCTATGCATTACATACGACAGGGCTGTTGAAATAATCAGCGAAAATGCATCGGATTGTTTTCCCCGCAGCTTTGACGAAAAACCGGGCTTGCAAATTCTTAAGGGACGTTTTGGTCCATATATCGCTTTCGAAGGGAAAAACTACCGTATTCCCAAACAATTTGACCCTCAAAATATGGGTCTGAACGATTGTTTGGAAATAATTAAAAATAATTCGGGTAAATAATTGTAATTAATAATCCCCAAATTGTGGAGATTATTTATCAATATTAAAAAAATATTTTTTATTCTATACTATTTTTTATTAAAATAGCGTTAATGATTTTGAATTGAAATATTTTTTTTCGTTTGAAATTTGTAAAATAAAATAATTGTAGTAAATTTCGCAGTTTATTGTTGGGTTGGAAACGGGGATGAAAATGGTATTGGGAGATAATAAATTATTAACATTTTTCGAGTTATTAACAAAAAAATGTTAATAAAATTTGGAATATTAAAAAAAATGTTATTTCTTTACCGCATGTTGATGAGTAAAGATTAAGTTTGTAAAGAAAAAAAATGTCTATGAGGAGATTATTATCAACGCTAACACTGGTTCTTTTGGCAAGCATTACAAGCCTTACTTTTGCTCAGAATGACCCTCATTTCAGTTTGTTTGAATTCAGTCAGCTGACCTACAACCCGGGTTATGCAGGCAGTAACAACGGAATTTGCGTTTCGTCCGTTCATCGTCAGCAATATGTTGGCTTTAACCGTGATCCCCTGAACGGTGGAAAAAGCGGCAGACCAATTACCACAGTGTTTAATGCTGAAATGCCACTTAAAGCAATCAACAGTGGGGTAGGGCTCTCCATTATTCAGGATATGATTGGTTTTCAATCCGATTTGGCTTTAAATGTCAGTTATGCTTATCGCGTTGATTTGGGATACGGAAGTTTAGGTATTGGTCTTAACCTGGGCTTTATCAACAGAACCATCGACGGTGACTGGATTACTCCTGAATCACTTGGAGGGGGTACCGTCTATACTGACCCGGCTGTTCCTCATTCCGAAAGTAAAGTGGCTTTCGATATGGGTTTCGGTGCTTTCTTTAAATATGATAAATTTTATGCAGGTCTTTCTTTTACTCACCTGCTTCAGCCCTCCATCAATTTCGATATAGAAAGTCCCAGCTATATTAAACGCCACTATTATCTGGTTGGCGGTTATAATTATCAACTGCCCAATCCAACTTTCGAGGTTCGACCGAGTCTGCTCATGCAATTCGATGGTGCAACAACACAGTTTACTTTCAATGGTCAGTTTGTGTACAGCAAAAAAATATGGGGCGGAATTAGTTACCGCTACAACGATGCAATCAGTCCTATGCTTGGTATTTATCTGATGAATGGTCTGAGTTTTGCATATTCCTACGACATTGAACTATCGCCCTTAAGTACGTATTCAAGCGGATCACACGAAATTATGGTGCGTTACTGCTTCAATGCTGACTTTGGTGGTGACCCGGGAAGATACAGAAGTGTAAGAAGATTGTAACAAATTATATAATATTACGTAAAACTAGTTGCTTTTTGAAAATGTCGCACAAATACAATAACAGTAATATGAGAAAATCACTCATCATTATCGCAGTCTTGGCTCTGTTTATAACTGCTTGCGGAGGTTATTACGGAAGCGGTGATTTAGTTGGAGTTCAAAGAAAAGCATGGTACACACCTGATCCTTACGGGATGTTGTTTATTCCTCCCGGATCGTACCAAATGGGTCCCAGCGATCAAGATGTGCCCAATGCGATGACTGCACAAGCAAAAACCGTAACCATTCAGGGTTTTTGGATGGACGAAACCGAAATTACAAATTCCGAATACCGGCAATTTGTTTATTGGGTTCGTGACTCATTGGCTCTTACCGTATTGGCCAGCGACAATGCTGATTTTACCAATTACGAAGCCAATCAATTTTACATCGATTTTGCGAATGCAGGCGACGATGTTCAGGATTTCTTTGATGTCAGCCTCAATGGCTATGATCCCGACATCGACGGATTCAAGTTTTTGAACTGGAGAGGCCCGCTCGATTATGCAGAACTCGAGTTGAAAAACAATCTGATGTCGGTTGATATACCTGTGCATCAGTCAATCAGGGGTGGCTATAAATTGCAGAGCAAGCTGTATATCGCTCCTCCCAAGAATGCATATCATTACTTCCAGCAGGTTGACCTGAATACCGATGCTTTGTACTATGAATACTATTGGGTTGATTTGAAACAAGCTGCAGTAAAACACAGCTATCGCGAAGAACAAAAGAATAAAATCAATCAGGATGTAGTTCGTACCTTTGACCGCGAAAAAGATCATGGACTTCGTGTTGGGCATCACTTCAATCCTGAAACAGGACAATACGAAGGAAGTATTAAAGATCGTGAAAAACTCGATAAAAACCGTCCCTGGGATGATTTTGAAGACCGCACTATAAAAGGTCGTTACGATTATCTGATGCACGAAAAAGTACACATTTATCCTGATACATTATGCTGGATGACCGACTATACCTATTCATATAATGAGCCAATGACCAAGATGTATTTCTGGCATCCTGCCTACGATTATTATCCGGTGGTTGGTGTTAACTGGAAACAGGCATCTGCATTCAGTGTTTGGAGATCGCACCTGAAGCGCGCATATCAACGCGAAACCGGTGACTATTACCTGAATGATTACCGTTTGCCGACCGAATCAGAATGGGAATATGCATCACGTGGCGGACTCGATTTGTCGATGTACCCTTGGGGTGGTTTGTATACACGTAACAATGTAGGCTGTTTTATTGCCAACTTTAAACCCAACCGTGGCGATTACTACGGCGATGGTGGTACACAAACCCTTATGGTGGCTACTTTTGATCCTAACGAATGGGGCTTGTACGATATGGCTGGCAATGTTGCTGAATGGACTAACAATGCTTTTGATGAATCAGCATACAGCTTTACACACGACCTCAATCCTGACTATGAATATTATGCACACCCCGACGATCCTCCTGCCCTGAAAAAGAAAGTTATTCGCGGTGGTTCATGGAAAGACGTTTCTTATTATATGCAGAATGGAACCCGTACTTTTGAATTCCAGGATTCAGCCAAATCGTATATCGGATTCCGTAATGTGAGAACCTATCTGGGACGTCACCGTGAAGACGGAACTTCGTATTCGCAGGTTTACTAAAAATGAAGATCATTAACCAAGTACTAATAATAAACTATAAACACTATGAATTGGAGCGAATTTGTAACTAGCAAGGTTTTTAGGAAAACCATGGGTTTTGTGTATGGATGGGGTGCATCTATCGTGTTAGTTGGTGCATTATTCAAAATCGAACACTTGCCTGGAGCTAGTGTCATGCTTATGGTCGGTCTTCTGACCGAGGCTGTGATCTTCTTTCTTTCGGCTTTTGAGCCACCACACGAAGAAGTGGATTGGAGCTTAGTTTACCCCGAATTAGCCGGTGTAGAAAACGAAGTGATCGAAGTGGATAAGAAATCAGTAGTAAGTTCAAAAAAATCGGCACTCGAAAAATTTGATGCTTTGATTGAAAATGCTGAAATTACTCCTGAATTATTCGAAAAACTGGGTCATGGTTTACGAAACCTGAACACCACTACCGAAAAACTCCATGATGTATCTGATGTTACCGTTGCTACCAACGAATATGTTGCCAGTTTCGAAAAAGCATCACATAAAGTTAACGAGTTTGCTGATGTGTATGGTAAATCTGCTTCTCAACTGAATCAATCAGCCGATCAACTTGCCCGCACCTATATTGATTCATCCGATATGGTTGGAGCAACCGGCAAGGCTCTTTCGGAATCTTATGCAAAAATGACCGAGGCTATCAATCAGGAATACGCAAGCACTACCCAAAACGGTAAAACTTATGTTCAGCAACTTGAAGTGATGACGAAAAACCTGACAGCCCTCAATAACGTTTATGAACTTCAATTACAAGGTACAAACGAGCAGTTTGAAGCCTCCAAAAAACTGTACAGCGGACTTGACGAAATCATGGCAAATCTTAAAGATTCGGCCAACGATACCAAGCGTTATCGTGATGAAATCGGCAGGTTAAGCCAAAATCTGGCTGCAATGAATACCATTTATGGTAATATGCTTGCTGCCATGAACGTAAAAGTACAGGATTAATTTTGAACGTTGTTGAATTATTAAAACGATAAGAAATGGGTGCAACAAATTGTCCGGAAACACCACGGCAAAAAATGATTGGGATGATGTACCTCTTTTACACGGCTCTGCTTGCATTGAACGTGTCGAATGAGGTTATCAACGCTTTCGTTGCCGTGAATACCAGTATGGAAACTACTACCAAGAACTTCGAAGAAAAATCTGTCGGTCAGTATAATAACCTCAAATTAGCTTACGAAGGTCAAAAGGAAAAATATCAGGCCACATGGGAAACCGCTATGGAGATTAAAAAGCGCTCCGATGAACTGTTCAAATATGTTCAGGACCTGAAAATCGAAATTCTCAAAGAGTCGGAAGGTAAGGATAAAGACATTAAAGGTGTTACTACCAATATGAAACTTGACAACCTGGAAGCGGCTCCGCAAATTATGGTAAGTGATGGAGGCCCGAAGAAAGGGATCGTCCTGAAAAAAATGCTCGATGACCACAGAAACTACCTGCTCAGTTTTGTTACTGATACCAGTTCGGTAATATATCACAACGTATACCATGCATTGAATACCCCCGCTAAGGAATCTCAGGAAGCTTCTGAACGAAAAACCTGGGAGGCATCTTTGTGCGAAGGTATGCCAATGGTTGGTACAATTACCTTGCTTACTAAACTTCAGGCTGATATACGTAATGCCGAAGCTGATATGATTGCCTATTTAAATGCTCAGGTAACAGCACTCGACATCCGCATTTCGAAGCTGAGCGCTCTCGTAAATGCTGCCTCAGGCTATGTTGTTAGTGGAGGTACTTATACTGCAAAAATATTTATTGGTGCGCAGGATACTTCCATGAGGCCGACCGTATGGGTTACTTCTCAGCCTCCCTATTACGATTCAGTTCAGGAGAACGGAATTTGGAAATACAAAAAGAAAGATGGGCTGACTTACGATACACTACCGCTCGATGAATTCGGTGCAGGATTGTATGAAAAACAGGTTGGAGTTGGTGATTATAATTACGGAGGTTTGATTGAATATGAATCAAACATCGATGTGTTATGGATGCCATTTAAATCTAATTTTAAAGTAGGTGCAACCTCTGCAACTGTTTCTCCAAGTAAGATGATGGTGGTATATTTGGGACTCGAAAACCCATTGAAAGTTTCAGCCGCTGGTTATCCTCTTGAATCCATTAATGTAGTTGCCACTGGTGCCACAATTAAAAAGGCAGGTAAACCAGGTGAGTTTATCCTTTATAATATTTCGCCCGGTGTTACCAAGGTAAAGGTTTCTGTAACTGCTGACGGAAAATCAGTGGGTGCAGGTGAAGAATTTACAGTTAAAACGGTTCCCCCTCCTGTGTTACGTTTGGGTAATATGGCTTCTGGAGGTAAGGTTACCGTTGACCAAATTGTTAATACTGAGATTACCGCTAACGTAGACAGATCTTTCGTATTCGAAAATGTTGGTGGTTACAGAGTTACCAGTTTCCAGATTACTATTGCTGTTCCTGGTGGTGTTCCTCAGGTTATGAGGGTTAGTGGGAATAAAATTGCAAACGATCCTGCCGCTGCCGCTGCTGTTCGTACCGGTGTGAAAAAAGGTTCGGTATTTGCATTTTCTTCATTCTCAGTAATGACCCCCAGCGGACCAATGGATAATGTTCCTGGGATTAGTTATACCGTTTACTAATATAAAATTGTTATGAAAATTAAACTGCTCATTCTATCGATTTTGGTACTCGTTTCAGGCCTCGTACTGGGACAAAGGGATACAGTTACCAATCGTGCAGTACTCGATGGTGCTTACGGTCGCGAAAATGACGTGTTGCGTGAACCCATAGGTTATCAGTTTATTAGAGAGGCCGACGCTATGTACTCGAAGAAAGTAC
>Ga0116149_1000455_pt1 | contig 53620 bp, 43 predicted proteins | sample AD_UKC057_MetaG_FD_89787 | JGI IMG/M metagenome (GOLD analysis project Ga0116149, IMG submission 89787) | Active sludge microbial communities of municipal wastewater-treating anaerobic digesters from USA - AD_UKC057_MetaG | ecosystem: Engineered > Bioreactor > Anaerobic > Digestate | place: USA...
AACGGGCGGGTGTGCTTGTCCGTGTCTTGATGGTTACGCGGCGGTTGGCCAAATGGATAAGCCCGGCATTATAGCGCACGGTCAGCGGGAAAAGGGTGTCAGCATAATAGTCATACATATCTTTTCCCAAATCTGTGCCATCAGGATGTCTTTCCAATAATGCTTGTCCCGGATCAATTTCACGCGTATCCAACCAGAAACGGCCTACCGTACGTGCGTCCTGGTCATCATGGTCTCTCCTATCCAGTTTGTATCCTTCACAGCGGTTACTAACCCAATCACAGGCGCCCCAATCATCGATATTAAATGTTTTCATCCAATAGAGAATATTGCCATTGGCACACTCCAAGGTGAAATAGTTGTCATTCCATGTATCCCTCCATTTTACCTTGCCGGCGAACATTGCGTGAAGACCATTGGGAGTGCCCGCGGGAACAGTTATATCCGAGAAAACGGCGTCTTCCAGCAGTCCAGAGCTTGTGGCATTGCCAGTTGAACCTGAAGAACTCTCGTCCTTGTTGAACCAGACTTCTCCCCAAACCGTGGTGCGAAAGTAGGAAATCCAGGCAAGCACCTCTATGTATCCACGTACGTCATCCTTAAATCTGTTCGGGCATCCGACCGGTCCGTTGGTGTTTTCGGCATTGCTGTTCAACCAATACGCAAGCCGTGTTCGTGAAAAATCATCAAGACCCGTTAATGCCTCCTCAGGCAGTTCGCTCTCGCTGTACAAGATACCTATTGAGTCGCTGAGAGTCGGGTCCAGCAAGGTAATTAATTTTTGCCCGCTTGTCTTCCATGCATTTTCAAATTTACAGGACGGGTAGACATGCTGAATGGCCAGGCCATGAAGAGGCGCAGTCATATCCTGTAACAAATGAGAAATACGCCCTAATAGTTGCCATGCCCCCCCTATTTTGCCTGAGGCGCCAACTTCCTCCGAGTAGAGATCTCCGGTACTATACGCGCCCAGAAGCGAGTCATTCCATATAGACAATGCCCGGTCACGTGCGGTTCCGAATTGAATTCCCACAACATTGAAGCCTTTGTTGGTCGTTGGATTATAGGCATGCTCGCGCTGCCTGACAATTTCCCCTGAAACAGAAAGAAAACTTTCATCTTCCTGCGCCGCCCCTTCATGAAGACGTTGCCAGGCCATGCCCCACCCGCTAACACCGTCTCCGAGATTTCCTTCCACGGGAAGCCCCCATGCCTTAGCCTTGGCTACTGCATAATCGGCAAAGGTAGTGTGGGTATACTCGCCATGTTTTTCATCTGCCTCGTTGCTCTCGTATTCTGAATTCTCAAATTCGGGTTTTTGTGAACTCTTACCGGCGAACACAAGAATCATCGCAGCAAGTTCGTTGAAAGGGTGGTTTTGCGATGCCAGTTCGCGAACAAAAGCAAGTCCCTCCTCCCCACATTCCGCAAGAATTCTACGAACAATCCACGAAGCCGTCTGTCGGTTTGCTGTATCAAGGGATGCTTTAAGCAGTGACAACTTCCCCTCTTCGGATTTTAAAGCCTTCAGATTTCTGTATAGTAACGCCTCAAAGGCTGCACTGCGTACCGAGGCATTGGTGTCCCCGGCTTCCATCGCAGAAAGCCGATTGGAAACATCATTCCCCGGGGCCAATGCGAGCGCACCACATACCTCTTCCCGGATAACAGGGGACTCATTCTCCAAGGCGTTCAGCAGAAAATCAATATCGCCCGTGACTCCCAGTTCCAGAAGGGCACGGTTGGCAAAGATCTTCATGCGATCGTCCTTGTCTACTGTCAGGGACCATAGGTCTTTAACCGCTGGTCTATAGCCTAGACGCGCAAGCGTGGCAACCGCCACGCGCCGGACACATAAAGGAGTGTCGGGGTCCAATAGAATCCCATGTATAACAGCACCATATTCCTGAGACCCCAGTTCAGCAAGCGCATAGAGTGCACCTTCACGCACAAGCCAGTGTTCCGACTCAGTGCACGCTATACGCACCAACTCTGGACCTGCCTCAGACCAGGAACAGCACCGGAGCAATTTTGTCATCATATGCTTCTCAAACCAGGCTCCGTCTCGAAGCATTTCAAAAACGAAAGGAAGTACCTCGCTTTTTCGCTGTGCGGCCCGTTGAAAGGCTTCTTGAAGTTCCCGACCACCTGTCATGGAGGCCATAGCACAAACAAGGTCCTTTGCCGGTAGTTGATTTGTGGAAATGGTGAGAGTAATAGTGCCACCATAAGATTCCTGTGTGCCGGCAGTTGGACTCTGACATAATACAATGCCTTCAGGAACAGATTCCGAATAGTCGAAAACGGGAGCACTCACCACGAAGCCCACGTTTGACAAAACAGCCGTTGCATTATCCAAAGTCATTCCCACAAGGTCTGGAACAAATAGATTCTCCGCGACTGAACTCGTGATATCATGGACTATTTGATTTGCTTTGGCTTGGCTGAGTACGATGAACTGATTCTGCTTTGACCGATAGGTGTTATCATTCTGTGTATTGCCTGATGCAAACGAAAATGACGTTGAAATCAAAAAGAAAAAATAGATAACGATAAATACTTTACTTTTTTTTTCAATGGAATTTTTCATTATTTGTTATTTCCAGAGGTTGTGGCATGTGTCCGATTTGTAACTAAGTAACTTGTGAATTATAACGCAAAACCGGGCAAAAAGTCAAAAAAAATTCAAAGTGAATAGGTTAGAAAACAATATCGTTGTTGCTATAGGGTAAAGAAAGTTGCTGTTACAAAAAAGTTACTAATATATATTAGTATCGTGCGTTCAACACCCTCTAATTACTCCAACAGAAAGGTTCTTAATGATTTTTGGAACTTATAAGAAACACGAATTAAGAAAGTAAATTACAGTCCGGTAGGTCCATAAAGTCCTTCATATAAAAACATTAATAATATATAAGTTTAAATATAAATCCCATTTTATGTTCAGCCAAGTTTATTATTTCCCTTATATAGTAGATACTGTCGTTTATTTTTCCATGGAATGTCTGAGTTCGTTTTTCAGGTCTAGTAGGATAAGGTTTAATTCTGAAAGTTTGTGTGTTCTTTTATAGAGTAGTATTATATTTGTGGTCATCGACGACTTATCTATTTCAAACATTTGGTGTTACAGTTATTTTTGCCTGATTTTGTTAGTAGGAGATGGAAAACCGCATGAAGATAAACGTTAGCCTCATCTCTTTCCCTGCCGGAAAGATTATACTTAGTACCGTTCTTTTTCTTGGAGTACCCTCTTTTGGAGAGGACCAGCCCCAATGGGGTGAACGCCATTCACGAAACATGGTTTCCCAGGAGACAGGCTTGCCAATAAGATTTAACTTGGAAACGGGAGAGGGTATATTATGGTCAGTCGCGTTGGGAGGAGGTTCCTATGGCTCACCCATTGTCGCTCAAGGCCGCGTATTCATAGGAACAAACAACTCAGAACCTTTAGATGAACGCCACCATGGGGACCGGGGTGTACTGCTATGCCTCGATGCGCGTGACGGAAGCCTTGTTTGGCAATTGGTCGTCCCGCGAATTGGAGGCGATGATTTTCTCGATTGGCCCGGAGTTGGGATATGTTCTGAACCAACAGTGGAAGGCGACCGGATTTACACGGTAACCACCCGGTCAGAGGTTGTTTGTCTTGACCTGCACGGGTTGGAGAACGGCAACGACGGGCCTTATCTTGATGAGGGAAGGCACAGTGTGCCCATGGACTCACCGGCGATTGCGACAGTTCCGCCGGATGCGGATATCCTGTGGCGCTTTGATTTACGTTCTGAAATCGGTCAATATCCCCATGATTCACCCCACATGAGTATTTTACTGGACGGGGAATGCCTCTATCTTAATACGGGCAACGGTGTGGATAATACGCATAAAAAAATCGGCAATCCTGAAGCGCCCAGTTGTATTGCCTTGGACAAAAAGACAGGCCGACTGCTCGCCGAAGAAAATGAAGGTATAGGCCCACGAACGTTTCATGAAAGTTGGTCCTCCCCTTCTCTTGGCGAAGTCAACGGTCGCCGCCTGCTTTTCTTCGGCGGCCCTGATGGTATTTGCTATGCCTTCAAGACGCTTGTGACCCCGTTTTCAGAACAGGTTATTTCTTTTGATTGCGTTTGGCGGTTTGATTGCGACCCAGAGGCTCCCAAAGAAAACATACATGATTATGTCGGCAACACCAGGGAAAGCCCAAGCGAGATCATGGGCATGCCTGTGTTTTACAAAAACCGTGTTTATGTTGTCGCGGGGGGAGACATTTGGTGGGGAAAAAGAAGGTCCTGGCTAAAGTGTATTGACGCGACTCTAAAAGGCGATATAACGAGGACCGGGGAACTTTGGTCCTATGACATTCCCCGCCAGTCCTGTGCCACTCCTGCCATTTTAAACGGATTGGTTTTCGTGACCGACGACGCTGGCTGCGTTCATTGTGTGGATGCGGAAACAGGAGAAGCCTATTGGGTACATAAAGTAGGCCGAAGTATCTGGAGCTCAGCCCTGGGCGCGGACCACTGTATTTACGTTGGTGCGCGCAACGGGGATTTCGCCATACTGGCGGCGACAAAGCAGAAGCAAGTACTGTTCTCCACCCGATTCCCGGATGCAATCCATGGTACGCCAACTGCGGCCAATGGCGTTCTCTATGTTTCGACGTTGTCACGCTTATATGCAATCAAAACGCCGTGACCAATGCAGCTGGATTTGATTAACCCAATATGGATACCTTTGGGATTCTTTCTTTTTGGAGGGCCCCATTCCGCTTGTTGTCGTTTTATTCCTCCGGCAAGGTGACCTGCCGCATCGGTAACCGGTATACTATCCCTATGACAGACAAATGGCTGCACATATCGGATATATCTCCCCACCACACCACCCCCATGATGCGACAACTGCTTCAGGCCAAGGCGGAATGTGGCGATTCTCTTTTATTTTTCAGGATGGGCGATTTTTACGAGGTGTTTTTAGATGACGCCCTTGAAGTATCTAGTTTGTTGAATCTCGCATTAACTTCAAGGGATGGAGCGGATAAGGAAAAGCGTGTTCCCATGTGCGGGGTGCCGGTGCGCGCCGTTGATGGCTATATCGCAAAACTGGTGCGCATGGGGCGTTCGGTGACCATTTGTGAACAGATGGAAGATCCCCGGGAGGCCAAGGGTATCGTAAAACGACAGGTCGTACGTACTGTGACTCCAGGCACGGTGACGGAGCCCGAATTGCTCGAAGACGGTCGAAACAACTATCTGGCGGCATTTCTTGTATCGGGTGATACCGGGGGCGCAGCATTCGTGGATATGACCACGGGAGAATTTCTGACCTTATCCTGTTCTTCGAATAACGGCATCCTATTCGATGAAATAGCCCGACTATCACCTGTTGAGGCGCTTGTCATGAAAAATGGTGATGCCTCATTCATTGCAAGCCTTAAAAAACGCTTTCCTGAACTAGTACTCACGGTGCGAACGGATGAATCTTTCGCCCCGGATATGGCGCGTGACCTTATTCTGGCAACTTTTCAGCTGAGTACTTTGAAAGGTTTGGGCGCGCTTGAAGAGTCCGAGGGTGCACTTTCCTGCGCGGGTGCAACGCTGGCCTATATTCGCGAAACACAGCGGGACGCTGTGCCTCATCTTGCCTTGCCGCGCCACTACCAGCCTTCCGCGTATGTTGCGCTTGACGGGAATACCCAGCGTAATCTTGAATTGGTCGCAACCATGGGCGATAAATCAAAACGGGGTTCGTTGCTGGGCGTTCTGGATAAAACCCAGACGGGAATGGGAGAACGTAAATTACGACAATGGATTCTGCATCCTCTGGTCACGCCAGACAAAATTATAGCGAGACTGGACGCCGTCACGGATCTTTTCGAAGGCGTTTCCATGCGCCTCGCGTTGCGGGAACGGCTCAAAGGTATGCCTGACATCGAGCGGCTGCTTGGACGCATCACGGCCAATACGGGTAATGCGCGGGAAGTAAAGGCGCTTGGAACCGCACTGGGACAAATCCCCGGTATTCGTACCGCCGTCGCAGAGGTACAAAGTGCCTTGTTGAAAACCGTACATCAGCAGATTGACCCTTTGGAGGATATCGCCGCCGAAATTGATAAGGCCCTGATGGAGGAGCCCCCGGCTACCTTGAACGAGGGCAATCTTATCCGGGACGGATACGACCCTTCGCTGGACCACCTGCGAGAACTCGTTCGGGGCGGTGTAAACTGGATAGCCGCGTTGCAGCAGGAGGAACGGGACCGTACGGGCATCGCCAAACTGAAGGTTGGCTATAACCGCGTGTTCGGCTATTACATTGAAATAAGCCGTGGACAAGCCCACCTGGCGCCTGCCGACTATGAACGTAAACAAACCCTGGCAAACGCGGAACGATTTATTACGCCGGCATTGAAACAGCGCGAAGAGGAAATACTTAACGCCCGGGAAAAGATGGAATCCATCGAGTACGAATTATTTATCGACCTGCGACGAAAAGTGGCGTCCGAGGCCCAGCGCATCCGGCAAACGGCGGATGCCCTGGCGGTACTGGATGTCCTAACATCATTGTCGGAAACAGCCGTTACGAACAACTATTGCCGGCCTGAAATTAACGCCTCTGGCGAAATTCATATCAAGGATGGCAGACACCCGGTCGTTGAAGTTTTGACCCGGCAGGGGGAATTCGTGCCGAATGACACCCATCTAGAAACTGCGGGCGCAAGAATGCTGATTATGACAGGACCGAACATGGCCGGAAAGTCCACCTACTTGCGGCAGGTGGCTCTTATCTGTCTTATGGCGCAAATGGGAAGTTATGTTCCGGCCGCCACTGCTGAAATCGGTGTGGTGGACCGTATTTTTACACGGGTGGGCGCCTCGGACAATTTGGTGCGAGGTGAAAGTACGTTTATGGTGGAAATGATAGAAACAGCCGCCATATTGAACACTGCCAGCGAAAACAGCCTGCTGGTATTGGATGAAATCGGGCGCGGCACCTCTACCTATGACGGCATCAGTATCGCCTGGTCCGTTGCGGAACATATTCACGACACCGTTCGTGCCCGTACACTATTTGCCACTCATTATCACGAACTGACAGAGCTCGGGGAGAAACTTGAACACGCAAAAAACGTTAATGTCGCAGTTCGTGACTGGCAGGATACCATTGTATTCCTGTACCGCGTAATTGACGGAGGGGCCGACCACAGTTACGGCATTCAAGTGGCCAAACTGGCAGGATTGCCCCCGGCGGTGCTCAAACGCGCCCGGGAAATACTCCAGTCCCTCGAGTCCGGTGGCGGTACCACAAGCCCAGACTCTGTACCGATGCAGATGTATCTTTTTGCACCGCCTTCCGCCCACGAGCCCAGCCAAGTGGAAAAGGAATTAGAACAGGTGGACCCGGACGCTCTTACGCCCCGGGAGGCTCAGACTCTTCTTTACCATCTTAAACATCTGGCCAATAGGCCGCGTGAACATAGTTGATTTTTCTTGCCCTTTCTGATTCATATGAGCCAGGAACAGTGCTGCGCTTCTCTCTGTGTCCGTCAGCAAGAACGATGGCGGACTTTGAGTTTCCATACGAATACTGTTACTTGATATAGGTAGCCTTCAATGTGCAAAATATGCGGGTGATTTCGCTGCGAACGCGTGCACTCGCCTATAAGCGAAAAATTTCCCCTGAGAATACGGACGGACATATTCGCAAACGGATTACGTATGGTCTAGGCTAGAAAGCGTCAGCCTCCCCATAGAGGGCTAGGACAGCGCTTAGAAATTATATAAGTTCTCCCGATGTTTTTGGTACGTTTGTTGTGATGTATTCGGGCGGATTTGGAATCCAACTGGGAGCCTCAAAATTTTGTTATACGCGATACTTTCGGATGTACACGCGAACATAGACGCCTTGGAGGCCGTACTTAAACAGGTGGACAAGTCGGGAGTGGACCAAATTGCATGCCTCGGCGATGTCGTTGGTTACAACGCGATGCCTAATGAATGTGTCGCCATGATTATGGAACGGAACATTCAAACGGTGTTGGGCAACCATGATGCCGTGGCGTGTGGTATTGAAGAGCCGTGGGGGTTTAATAAATATGCCCTCGATGCAGTGCTGTGGACCAGGGAACATATCACCGAAGAGACATCGGAGTGGCTGAACGGTTTGCCGGATGCGTTGAACTATGGTGAGTTTGTCGCTGTACATGGCGCGCCTAAAAATCACAACCTATATCTGTTTTCTTGGCGTGATGCCGCAATGCATTTGGACTTCATGGATGAACAAAACTGTAATGTCTGTTTTATAGGACATACGCACACCCCCGCCGTATTCACCGCCGATGGAAAGGATGCTTCTAACATCGATGGCCCTATCGTCTTGGATCCTGAAAAAATATACTTCATAAATCCTGGTTCCGTTGGCCAACCCCGGGATAATAATCCGGATGCTTCTTTCGGATTGTATGATACGGACACGCGCACCTTTGAATTGATACGGGCCTCCTATGATGTGGAGCGCGCCAGCCTGCGTGTCAGGGAAGCCCGTCTGCCAAAACTCCTTTCCGACCGCCTGCATATAGGTAGATAAAGCGAGACATATAATGAAAAGAAATCGTTCCCGTGAAGCACATATTACCCGTCAAACCAATGAAACCAGTGTGGATTTGCGTATGACCCTCGATGGGAGCGGGAAGTCGGATATACAAACAGGTGTGGGGTTTTTTGATCATATGCTCGACCATATCGCACGACATGGGCTATTTGACCTTTCGATTCACGCAACGGGAGATTTGCAGATAGATCCCCACCATACTGTGGAAGACACGGGCATATGCCTGGGACAGGCTTTCCGCCAAGCCATCGGCGAAGGTAAAGGCGTAACACGATACGGGCACGCGGTTATCCCGATGGACGAAACCCTTGCTGAAGCGGCCATAGATATTTCCGGCAGGCCTTTTTTCGTATTCCGGGCTGATTTGCCGACAGGTAGTCCGGGAGGATTCGACGCTGAGCTGGCGGAAGAATTTTTCAGGGCTGTGGCCATGAACGCCCGTATCTCCCTGCATCTGGAACTCAGATACGGCAGTAATCTGCATCATTGCCTTGAAGGACTTTTCAAAGCCTTTGGCCGTGCTGCACGACAATCCATGACTGTGGACCCCCGCGTTAAGGAAGTACCGTCCACCAAGGGAATGCTTGAATTATGATAGCTATTGTAGATTATGGAATGGGCAATTTGAGAAGTGTTCAAAAAGCCTTTGAAAAGGTCGGCATCGTCGCTGAAATTACCGACAAAGCAGAAGTCATTGCACAGGCTTCCGGGGTTGTTTTGCCCGGAGTCGGCGCTTTTAAAGATTGTTATGACGGCCTGGTCGCACGAGGTCTCGATGGGCTGGTAAAGGACGTGGCGGTAAGCGGGCGTCCCTTCCTGGGAATTTGCGTAGGATTGCAGCTCCTCTTCGAATACAGTGATGAAGGCGCCGGTTCACCAGGATTGGGTATTTTAAAAGGTCATGTGCGTCGGTTTCCGGATGCCCGCCTTTCCGGGCTAAAAGTACCGCATATGGGTTGGAATTTGCTCCAACCCACGCCTGGACAGAATGTCCGTCTGCTTCATGGTGTCAGTGATAAACCCTACGCCTATTTCGTTCACAGTTATTATGCGGTTCCTGAGGATGATCGTGTTATATTGGCTCGGTGCAATTATGGCCTGGACTTCCCGGCCATGGTAGGACAGGGTAATCTCTATGCCGTTCAGTTTCATCCGGAAAAGAGCCAATGGGACGGAATCACCATGCTGCGTAATTTTGGTGAATTGACCCGGTAAAACGGTGTCTTGCGCAGCATATCGCAAATGCGCCGTAAAAAGGACGATTCCATGATTAAACGAATTATGGTTACGACTGATGGCAGCAGCGCCGCGGAAATCGGTGTGCGTTATGCAGTGGCACTGGCTGAAGAACAAGGCGCGTCCCTGCTCGCGCTGCATGTGGTAGACATCAAATTGTTGGAGGGGCCCGTACTTCGTGACCTGGCATCCTCCCTGGGCACCGCCCCTTATGTAAATTACCAGGGAAGTATTTCCATGTTGCTCGAAGAACGGGGCAAGACTGCCCTGGCCTATGCCGACAATTTGTGCGAAAAAAAAGGGATACCGTGTGAAACGAGCCTTCAAACAGGTATCGTTCCACGAATGATCTGTGAAAAATCTGAACTGGTGGATATGATCATAATGGGAAGAGCGGGCGAACATAATCAGTTTTTGGATGGCCTTATTGGGTCCACTACGGAAGCTGTGGTAAGGCGTGCCTCCGTTCCTGTTCTCATTACCGGGCATGACGAGCCCAGCGCCCAGCATTTTCTCTTGGCCTATGATGGTTCCTCGCACGCGAAAAAGGCTCTCCGTTTCGGAGCGGATCTGGCTGAAAAACACGACAAGGAAATGCATGTACTCATTGTGGGTGACGCTTCTTCCGACTACCTTCAACAAGAAGTGCAGGAATATTTGCAGAGTCATACCATCAACGTCTCCTTTGAGCGCAAGACCGGAGAACCGGGCGTGGAAATTGTGGCCGTTGCAAAAGACTCCCTAACAGGCATCATCCTCATGGGCGCCTATGGGCACAGCAAACTTCGCGAATTGGTGCTCGGCAGCACCACCTCTTACACCATTAACCACGCACCTTGCCCCGTGTTGCTGGTTCGCTGATTTTTTCTTTCAATCAACAACCACCGGCAGGGCCGGTGGTATGAGGAGGGCTCCTAAAAGGAGCCTCATGAAAACAACTATCGATTCCGTCTCAAAGCCTTGTTCTCCATCGTATCACGACCGAGCCTGCGTCATTCCGGTGTTTTCGCGCGCGTTGATGCGTTTTGAAGGGACCACCGTATAGGCGCGAAAAAAAAACAGCATGACGGTACAAGCAAGGATGTTGTAACAGCAAAAAGAGCCGGCATGTTCATAAGCAAAGAAAAATGATGGAACGGCAAAGCCTTACGAATTCTCACCGGTAAAGCCGGTGGATTAACATTGATTTGAAGATAAGCGGCAAAGGTATACTTTAATGTCGAAAAAAAGCAAAATCACTATAACGCGTGCTGAAGATTTTTCTGAAATTGAGACAGAGCTTTCCGATGCCATGGAACATCTCGATGAAACCAATCTGCGCATCGAGACTATGCTCCGTGAACATGCCCTGACCGCAGCCGAAGAATCGGACAAGCCCTCGACGGCTCTAGACGAAAAGAATACCACGGAGGATAAGTCCGCCATGGACCAACACGCAGGATAGGCTCTACTGCCTTTTTAACTCTAAAGATCCGTGTCGGTTCCGTCAGTCCGCCCATACATGGTATCCGTTCATTCCCAATCATCCTGGTTATAGTCATTTCATAAGAGATGAAGGATACGCGGGGAAACGTTACGAGCAGGTTCTTGTCATATGAAGGCTTCATCTTTACATATCTTCATCGCCGATCCCCATCTACAGGGCGGTGGTCAGGTGCGGTATATTTCAACACTGGCCGCCGGGTTGCAGGCATCAGGACACCGCGTTACCATTGGATGCCGGCCCGGAAGTGTTCTCATTGAACAAACCAGCCAGCACGCCTTTTCCTACGACCGCTTTCTTTTTAAGGGTGGCCTTCGGCCCCGCGCATGGATACATGACTTGCGTGCTGCCCGACTGCTTTTCCGTACCCAACATCCTGATATTATTCATGTGAACGGGTCTCAGGACCATTGGACCATGGCTCTTGCCAACCAGGCTTCAGGTCACACCATTCCTCTGCTGCGGACACGTCATAATACCTACGCCGTCAGCCCGAATCCGGCGAACGTCATCTTGAACCGTCAACTGACGGATTTTCAGATTGTAGTGTGCGACACGGTTCGAAAAACCCTTGCGCAACATCCTGCCTTCAGAGCGGACAGACTTTGTTCAATTCACAACGGTGTGGATACGGACCTGTACCAACGGGATGAAGCCGCCCGTTTGCGGGCAAGACAGGAATTCAACTGCAAACCAGATGACTTCGTATGCGGTATTGTAGCGCGGCTGGTTCCGGCAAAAGGTCATCGATTTCTGTTTGAAGCAGCCGCCCTTCTGAAAGATGAGGTTCCCAATCTAATCATACTGGTGTTCGGACAGGGGGTACTTGAAAACGAACTGACGCAACTGGCCTCTGATTTGGGAATTTCATCCAGAGTGCGTTTCCATGGCTTTCGAACAGATATGCAGTATTGTGTACAGGCCTTTGATATCGGAGCGCAGCCGTCCATAGACTGCGATACGTCGTCCTTCAGCATGAAAGAACAAATGGCTGCGTGCATTCCAGTCGTAGCTTCGGATTACGGCGGCCTTCACGAAATTATCGATGATGGCAAGGAGGGGATTTTGGTTCCCCATGGTACGGTTGAACCGCTGGCGAAGGCAATTAAGACACTGGCACAATGTCCTGAACTGGGTCGGCAAATGGGTGAAACTGCGCGTGAACGGGTATGCAGAGAGTTTAGCAGTGCCACTTTTGTCCGGCGCACAGTAGAGGTATATCTGGAGGTGTTGCAGTCGTTTAAAAAAGATAACACTAAGGGGCGGGGCAAATGATTACAGTAGCGCATCTGGATGAACAACGCGGGTTCCGTGGCGGCGAACGGCAAGCCTCCTGGCTGGTGCGTGGTCTTTCGGGGCTTGGGGTAAACAATATCCTTGTCGGCAAGCCGTCTCAACCTTTCGTATCCATGCTCCCCGGGATAGAAACACTGCGCCGTATAGCATTGCCACTGCGCGGAGAATTTGACTGGTACTCCGCGTTTCGCCTCGCCCGTATTACAACTGAACTCGGGGTGGATATTATCCATGCCCATACGAGTCATGCTCATGGCATTGCCGTTATGGCAAAGTTCCTGGGGTCGCCGAGTTTTTTGGTGGTTTCACGGCGGGTAAACTTCATGCCTCGCCGTGGTTTTCTAAACCGCTATAAATACAACGCGGCCGACCGTATTTTATGTGTTTCTCAGACCGTACATGATACCTTGCGCCGTTTCGGACTCGGACCCTCACAATTGAAAACTGTTCACAGTGCCGTAGACCCTGAACGGGCACTTATGACAGCCGTTCCCAGGGCAACTTTGGGAATCCCGGAAAAAGTCCCCTTCTTATTTTCCGCAGGGTCCCTTGTCGAACATAAGGACCATGATAATCTTCTGCAAGCCTTTGCTTTGGTATGGAATTCATTTCCGGATGCGCGTTTATGTATTGCAGGGAACGGTCCCCTTATGGCGACTTTAAAGGAACGAAGCGCTTCGCTGGGCATTGCTCCGGCGGTCTCTTTTCTCGGTCACCGTGATGATGCGCCCGGTATCTGCCGCAGTGCCGACCTCTATGTCTCTTCCAGCTGGTCTGAAGGGCTGGGAACCTCCATTCTGGAAGCCCTGTATGCGGGCACTCCGGTAGTAGCCACGGAAGCGGGTGGCGCACGGGAGATGGTTATTCCCGAGGTTACCGGCATGCTGTCTCCATCAACAAATCCCGGCGCACTGGCCGAGGCCATACTGTTTTCTCTGGGGAATCATGACAAAGCCTTGCAAATGGCCGAAAGGGGCAAGACGCTTGCCAGGGAAAAGTTTTCCGTGGAACGCATGGTTGCTTCCACCCTGGATACCTATCGGGAATTACTGTCAGAGCACCGGTCAGAATAGAATAGTACCTCGCACTTACATAAACCATACAGGTTTAAACCGTTTAATCATTACCTATGTGGAGTATCCCTTCTATGAAAGAAAAGTTGAGGATTGGTTTTATCGGTGCAGGCGGCATAGCTCAAGCACACTATCAGCGCCTCATGGAAACCGGAAGGGCAACAGTTGCGGCCATTACCGAACCCAGTCAGGTATCGCTAAAACGTTTTCTTATGAATTGCGAGGGCGCTGAAGGGCTGCCGGTATACCGGGACTACAAGGAGATGTTGAAACGGGAACCGTTGGACGGAGTTATTATTCTATCCCCTCACACAACGCATTACAGTCAGATAAAAGACGCGTTGGAAATGGGAATCCATGTGCTTACAGAGAAGCCAATGGTTTGTACCATACATCATGCAAAAGCGCTGATCGGAAAAGCGTATAAAAGCGGGCGCGTGCTGATGATATCCTACCAGCGTCACTATGATCCCCTGTTTCGCTATATGCGTTCGCAAATAGAAAAAGGCGCTATCGGCGAAGTTCAATTTGTTCAGGCCGTACTCTGCCAGGAGTGGCTTCGACTTACTCGAAATACTTGGCGCCAGGTATTATCCCTTTCAGGTGGCGGACAGCTGAACGATTCGGGAAGCCATCTTGTGGATATTTTGATGTGGGTTACCGGGATGAAGGTCCGTGAAGTTTCCGCCTTACAGATGAATTTCACTACCGACGTGGATATCAATACAGCCCTGACCCTTCGCTTTGAAAACGGCGCCTTGGGAAATCTCTCCATAATCGGTAATGCCCCTGCATGGTATGAAGACCACACCATTGTGGGTAGCAAAGGCGCTTTCTATTTAAGGCAAGGTAGTGGACTGACACAACAGAATGCCCGGGGACGATGTGTATCCGTTAAGGTTCCAAAATATGCAGGTAATCCTGATTCTAATTTTGTCGATGCTATTCAAGGCAAGGCCCAACCTGAAACCCCGGCCGTATGTGGATTGCGCGTAATCGAAGTCACGGAAGCCGCCTGGAAATCCGCCGCAAATGGTGGGCGTCCTGTGATTGTTAAGTAAATAAGACAGAATAGTATTTGAAGGAAACGATGCATCACCCCAAAGGAATATTCTATGGATGCTTTCGATTATGATCGTCGCATTGAATTGCTCAGGCAACAACTGGCCGAACACGAGTGTGATGCGTTCTTCAGCGTTTCTCCGCCGGATAATGCGTATCTGACAGGATTTTTTGGAAGCACATCGGGAGTGTTGATTACCAGGGGAGAAGCCCTGCTCTTATGTGATTTCCGATATGCAGAACAGGCGAGTTTATTAACATCAGGGGTTACTCCGGTAATCTGCAAAGGAAGTTTTGACCATCGACTCGGGGAACACCTCCTACATGCCGGCGTAAAGCGGGCGGCCTTTGATCCCGGATGTATCACTGTTTCAAGATATGATACGATAAAATCGGTTTTTCCCGGTTCATTAAATCCTGCTCCGGAACTATGCAGAAAGTTGCGGGAAATAAAGGAACCTGCAGAGGTGAACTGTATACGGGCAGCGAGCCGTCTTGCGGAAGAATCTTTGGAATGTGTGCTTGGAACGGTAAAATGTGGTATGCGTGAAAATGAATTTGCCGCAGCGCTGGAGTTCGAGTTTAGGAAACGTGGCGCGCAAGGCCCTTCCTTTGATACTATTGTTCTGTTCGGTGCCCGAAGTTCACTCCCCCATGGCAAGCCAGAATCCAACCCCTTGGAAATTGGAGACATAGTCCTGGTTGATTGTGGATGCGTGCTGGAAGGGTACTGCTCTGACTTGACCCGGACTTTTGTTTTCGGTAGGATACCCGGTACTTGGTTTTCTGATATCTATGCGTATGTATACCGTGCACAGTCAAACGCCTTAAATTCTGTATGCTCCGGGGCGAATACCCGTGACGTGGATAAAGCCGCCCGTGTAGTGATTGAGTCCGCAGGCTATGGTGCGCAATTCGGACACGGGACGGGACACGCGGTTGGCCTTGAAGTCCATGAAAATCCCAGAGTAAATGCAGAATCGGATAGTCGATTGGCTTCAGGAATGGTAATAACTGTGGAACCGGGCATCTATATACCGGGACAAGGCGGTGTGCGCATAGAGGATTTGGTCTCGGTTACCGATGATGGCAGTGAAGTGTTAACCTTAACATCAAAAGAATTACGGATACTTTGAGTATGATTTCAACAGCCGATTTTAGAAATGGAATGGTGATTGAACTTGATGGTGACTTAATGGAAATTGTTGAATTCCAACACGTAAAACCGGGCAAAGGGGGCGCTTTTGTTCGTACAAAGTTCAAGAATTTTCTGACCGGGCGGGTATTGGAAAAGACTTTCCGATCCGGAGAAAAATTTGAAGAGGCCCGTATTGAGGAACAGCGCTGGCAGTTTCTGTACAATGACGGGACTCAATTTCACTTCATGGAGCATGAAACCTATGAGCAGCTTGCGGTGAATGCGGATGTCGTGGGTGACAGTGCGCTATGGATGAAAGAAAATTCTGATGTTTCCATTATGTTTTATGATGGCAAAGTCATAAGCGTGGAAGTACCGTCGCATGTAGTGCTTACTATTGCAAAGTCAGACCCGGGGGTTCAGGGGGATCGCACTAGTGGAGCCAAGAAGCCGGCTACTTTAGAAACGGGTGCAACAATTCAAGTCCCTCTATTCCTGGGTGAAGGTGACAAGGTAAAAGTGGACACAAGAACCGGCGAATATGTAGAGCGTATGTAACAGTGGTAGATTCTTCTTCATCCCCGTCACGAATATACGTGCATAACCCTATTTGCTGACTGCAGCCCGAAAAGATGAAGCATTTACAGGCAAAAGTGGTGCATGTTTTATGACAGGGTGCCTGGATATCCGTCCTGGTAAAACGCTCTTGGATTCCGCATACGCCAATGCGTTCCCAAGTTATTAAAACTCCTATGAAGGCCCTGAAACAGAGCCTAAAAAAGAGAGCGGCACCTTAGAACGTGTGTATTCGGTCGTGTCTGCATCTATTCAGCACCACCGAGATGAAGGCTGATTTCCGCAGCGTTTCGGGTGCAGTTGTTTTGTCTTAATTCCTTATTTCTTCCGCTCTGGGGCTGATTTTTAGTACGATGGGAAATAGATGGTATTTGATATTCAACATTAAGAGGACGTAGCGCAATGAAAGCATTTGTTTATGAAAGGCCCACGGAATGTCACTGTGATTGGCCGCGCCTTTGCTTGATTTTACTCTTCTTGCTGTTGCATGGATGTGGCACGATTCCAATGAGTGGTGTGCAAGAGAAAGTACTATCTGCAAAAAATGCCGTGGAACCCGCTTTGGTTCATATCCGCCCGGTGAAGGAGGTTTTTGCGCAAGGTCAGCGCCATGAAGTATTGGCTGTGGGAAGCGGGTTTATCTTTTCCCCGGACGGGTATGTTGTTACCAACGAGCACGTAGCCGGAGAAAGCAGCCAGGTACTTTGTGTATTAAGTGATAATACGGAAATGGAAGCCAAGGTTGTCGGCACCGACCCGGATACGGATATTGCCGTTCTGAAACTGGAGCCGGGCGGCGCATTGTCCAGTGTCAAATTGGGGAAGTCCTCCGCACTTGAATCAGGACAGATGGTTTTAGCCATGGGCAGCCCACATGGCCTTGCCCGTAGTGTTTCACTCGGTATTGTAAGTGTCACAAACCGGTATCTGGGCGATTCTACAGGGGCGGTCGGACAATATAATAATTGGATTCAAACCGATGCCGCCATCAACCGAGGCAACAGCGGCGGCCCGCTTGTGAACTTGGAAGGAGAAGTTGTAGGTATCAATACGTTGACTCTGATGGGTGCGGAAAATCTTGGCTTTGCCATCCCCATGGACAGTGCCCGTGAAGTTATTGACGCTATCATTAAGGACGGGCGCGTACGGCGAAGTTCGCTGGGGCTCCGTCTTCAGGAAATGAAGGCGAAAACAGATAATCCCTCCCTTCAAGGAGTGGTCATTGCTGATGTGGTGCCGCTTTCTTCGGGCCAGGAGGCGGATATCCGCCCCGGTGATGTTCTTACCGCGGTCAATGGAAAACCCGTAAATGCCCGGTTTGAAGAAGACCTGTCCTCGGTGCGTAAAACAATTGCGGACCTTCCTGTCGGGGAAAAGACGGTTTTAACACTGCTTCGGGGCGATGAGCAACTTGAGGTTGCCGCCGTTACGGAGGAACAGTTCTCTTCCAAAGGCATGCAGGCGGAATTCCTGGAATGGGGCTTTACGGTGGCTGAATTGACCCCTGAACTTGCCAGGCGGGCACAATTGGCAGGAAAAACGGGCGTGTTGGTTTCGGGTTGTCTCCCGGGGGCTGTTGCATCCGTTTCCGGTTTAACACCTGGCGATATCATCCTTGAATTGGATAAGACTGCCATCGTTTCCCTCTCTCAGTTTTCCCAATTGTATGCTGCGTGCGTTGAACAAAAGAAAGACCTCGTCATGCTGTTCGTTCAACGCGGGGCGCTTACCCGGTATGTATTGATAAACAGCAAAGGCATTTCTGAGACCACCATAGACAAGGAGATCCTTGAGCATGCGGAGTAGATACACCGGATATGGCGTTACCATCGCTTTGTTATTGGCTTCCACTGCAGGCGCAACGGTCTTTACTCAAGAAATCCTGCAGCGAGCTTATGCCCATTGGGCCCCATCGCTGTGCATCCTGAAATTCACTCAGGAAGTTGCCGATCCGCGCACAGGCGAACTGCAGCAGCAGAACGGCAATGCCCTTGCGCTGGTGGTTTCGCCGGAAGGCCTGCTGTTGTCCAATGGCCACCTGCAACGGGAAAATATAACGACTGCCAACTTCCGTGCAGTCATGCAACGGGATGACCGCGAAGTGGAATACAAAGCAACATTGCTTGAGAAACCGAAGGACATCAATGTCGCTTTTTTGAAGATAGCCGCGGAAGAGCCTTTGAATCTTCCCTTTGTTCGATTTACACGGGGATCCAGTTTGGAGATTGGGCAGGAAGTGGCTGTCCTGGGGCTCATGGGCGAAACCATGGATTTCCATCATAGTTTGATCGTCGCCCGCATTTCCGCAATTATCGAGGAACCGAGAACCGCATATTGCCTTGATAATGCTCTTCGTTTGGGATATGTCACAGGACCGGTTATCAATGCGCACGGAGAAGTGGTCGGGGTTACCGGTTTTGAATTAAGCGTGGGTGAAGGCGGTGATTTGTATACCAGAAGCGGTCATCCGATGGTATTTCAGAGCGATTTATTTTCCCACTATATAGATCGTCCACCTGAAAATAGGACTGAGACGGAAGAAACGGAAGAGGCGTGGCTGGGTGTGTTGACGCAACCGCTGGCGGAGGATTATGCCGAGTATTGGGGGCTGGACTCCGCAGGCGGTTTGATTATCAGTACAGTGCTGCCCGATTCTCCCGCTGCCGCTGCCGGTCTGTTTTCTGGTGATATTATACGTTCATTTGACGGCCAGCCTATCCGCGCCGTATTGGACAGGGACGTCTTGTTGTTCACTCAAATGGTTCGTGAGAAGAAGATCAATCAGACCGTGGAAATTGTCATCTGGCGTGACGGCGAGACAAAAACGCTTTCCGTGCATCTGGGAGCAAGACCGAGATCAGCCCAGGATGCCGGAGAATATACGGATGAAACCCTGGGCTTGGTTGTGCGCGAGATTACGCGTGACCTGCGGATCCTCCTCAACCTCGGGGAAGATGTCCAGGGGGTTATCGTTCGCCGCGTCATCTCAGGAAGCCCTGCCCAGATTGCGCGTATGCAGCCAGGTGTCATCGTTCTGTCTGTTGCGGACATGCCGGTCGCAGGGTTGGAGGATTTCAAGAAAAGTATGGATGTTCTTTTGGATGCAAAACCTGAGGAGATATCCATCTTTGCCCGGGCAGGAACCGTGACCGGCTTCTTCCGTGTGCGGCCCCGCTGGTAGTATGCAAAAACAGTGCTTTATCGGCCCGGGATGGGGGCAAGTATCCGCAGTGCTGGTGTGCTGTATTCTAAGTGCAGCGTTCGGCTGTATCGGGCCAAAAAATACCGTGTGGCTCCAGCAGGCGTGGGAATATGCGGCGTCGGATTCGTTCTCGCAGGCATACCCGCTGGCACGGAACTATGCGCTTGCCCATCCTGACAGCCCGACCGCACACTTTTTACTGGGCCGCTGCTATGCCAACCTGCGCATACCGGAGCTGACCCGTGCAAAGGGTGAATTTGACATGGCGGCGTTTCTGATTCGGGATGCAACGAGGATGGACCTCCCGGATAAGGAACAGACCACTGAAGAATTTCAAGCCGCCATTCATTATGAAACGGCGCTTGTTCTTGCTCGTATTGTCGCCGAGGCAAGAAAAGCGGGGATGTCGGATCAAGCCACTTCAGGCATTCTTGCCACGGCGCTGCAACACGTGCGCGAAGGAATTTGCCTGAGTCCTGCTTCACCGAAACTTATTGCGCTGGAAAAACGCCTGATAGCGACATTGGAATCTTTCGGGGGCGACTACGTTATGCCGCCCCCCGCCTCCAGCAGATATTTTATCTGAAAGTTCACGCCAGGCGAATCAAAAGCGGAACCGAAAATTGAGGCGAGAACCAAGAAGATATACACTTTTAAGCGAGTTTAAATGAATCTGTTCCGCTGATTATAGGTATAATCGGATTCGGTATTGCCGTCTTCTTTGAGAGAGTCATCCATCATAACCGAGGTGAAGCCTCATTGAATTGCTGAAAAACAGGTTCCTGGCGAATTGCCATGATCCTGGTGCATGGCTACGGGGATTTCCGGATGCAATTCCACCGCATCCAGTATAAGGTGACGGAGATAGGCATCCGTAGTATATTGCGTACCCTCCGTGACGCTTGGATAATGACGGGAGAACCTGTTTCCCTGGCCGCCTCCATGATAGCCTGGAGTTTTTCCATGTTATTCACGCTAAAAGCGGCGATACCACAACCCCATGCACATCGCGCAGTAGAACAGTATGTTCACATGCATTCTCATTAACAATATGTAAACATCTCATTCGCGCATTCAAAACCTTGCTCATCATGACGAAATACTCCTTTACTATTCGTGGCACGGTCCTGAAACATGATTTATTCCAAATAGAGATCCCGGAATCGTATAAATTCATCGTCGAATGGATTGCGGCTATCATAATGGGTCCAGCAACAGTCGCTTGAAAAGGGATCGTTCATGGTTATCATTCTCCTGATATTTTCATCGACTATTTCGGTCCATCTGCAGCTGTAGCCCTCACGCCCTGAATGTGTTTTGATGATTCGGGCACGCAGAACTTCCCTGGGTAGTGATTCTGGAATAAAAGGTTCCGCTTCCGAGCCCGGGCGGACTTCCTCGTCGTCATATCGTCTGTGGTTCAGTGCACCACTGCTATCCAATTCTTCGAACACACCATCGACAAGAGCATGGTACCGGACATCCAACATGGCCAGCTGAAAGTAGATGTTGGAAAATGAGGTGACATCACTCCATGTTAACTTTTGGGAGCGCAAATATTCATCGTAAAGACGCAGCTTAATATAGGGGTCAAGCCGGTCGCACAAAGCCATCGGATCTTGTTCAAGTGTGGAGAGAACTTCAGACCAAGCCTGCACAACATCTTCGCACCATTCCGGAAGGAAGCCCTTTTCCAGCATGCGTGACACCGCATAAAGATAGTGTTTTTGAACACGAAGCAGTTTTGCGTTGAAGAGACTCGCTTTCTGGGGAGTTAATACAGACAAGGACTTGATGGCGGATACGGGCTGATGGAACTTTACCGCTTCTCCGATGTCGGGATTATTTTCCGCCAAACGGATCACCAGAGCAGTGGTTCCGAGTTTCAACCATTGACCGAATTGGGACATTAATCCGTCTCCGAGAATCAAGTGCAGTCGGTGGGTGAATGCTGAACCGTCCATAAGAGGTTCATCCCTGGAAAGGGAGTAGATGGCACGCTTGTGCGTGGTACCCCCGCCACTGGCGACATTCATGAAAAGGGCGCGCGGGCTGAGGCGCATGCCCCCACCCATAATGGTTGCTGAACCGCTAAACACCTGGCGTGTTATCAAAAAGGGAAGTAGAGCATTTTTAAGATATTCTGGCGGGCGGTCAATGGCATAGCTTTCGTGCGAGGCCCACGTCGAACCGGTGATATAGTCTATGTTATTCCTCAGAAGGTTAAGTCCGGGAAACTGTGCGCGGGTGGAGATGATAGCATCCTGAAGCACACGCGTAAATTTTGCTTCGTTCTTAACGGCATGGTCGGGATTTTCACAGGGAATAACAGCCGTTTCAACGTGGTTGCCCACACCTTCAAGATAGAAGCGCCCATAAGGAATAAACATGCCCCGTCTATCGAACAAATGAGGAATTCCGGATTTCTTGATTGCATCCCTCAATCCGTAATAGGCCTCAATGTTATTCGTGGGCCGGGGAGTACCGTCATTCAGAATCGATATGGGCGGATGTTCCTGTTCGATGCCGAAACAAAATTGCGATGAAGCGGTCATTATTGGCCGCTCGTGTTATGAATCGAATCAAGAAGGTCGAATGCGGACAGACCGCTATGCAGTGCAAAGGACGAGGCTCTTTCAGCAATTCTGTTAAACACTTCCGCCTGGTGTCGAAGTTCCAATAAACGGTCAACATTGGGTCCTGTGGGAACACCATCATCACTGCCTGGATCATTCGACGGGATTAATCTGATTTCTTTTTCACTCATTGTGAATTCTCCTTGGGGTTGTTATGGTTCGCCTAACTATCACTATCGATTTTATTTTCAGGAACAAAAGAGACGGTAGTACCAGTAGCTTTTACATCGCCAGAGATTTCGAAGCGTGGATGGATGTCGTTATCAGCGCTACGATCTGTCAGAGTTTTGGAATTTAGTTCTCCCCTTAATCTCCTGGCATCAAAGGCTGCGCAAAAATCGCCAATGGTAGCCGAAGATTGCAGGAGGGGTTCCATTTCATGTTTTGTAAAGCGCAGCGGGTTGTCAAGAAGGATCCTTTTCTCCGTGGTTAACAGCCCGGATGCATTGGGAACACGTATCCGGATTTCTCCCCAGTCCACGGAAACGATGGAATCCCCAAACTTTTCCAGAATCGCCTTTCGCATATAGGCCCGGGTATTATCTGGCCCTGCTGATTGCATATACCCAATTTGTTCTTGTGATACGCACCGATCAACCGCTCCGGCGGATTCAAAACCCCAGTAGAGGCCGACACCCTTATCAACATGACCGTATAATTGATCGAGAAGTTTTATTTCCGGGGCATCAAGATCATGGCCGGTACGTAGCATTTCCCGGTCGACTATCATGAATTTTAACGCCCAGTCAAGTTGGGCAGCACAGGTTTGTACATCCCCTTCTCCAAGGGCTTTGAGCAAGCGGACCCACTTGGGAAATACCAGTTGATATCCGGGAACCTCCTCCTCGGAAAATGACCCTGCCGTATACGCCTTATCAATACCTTCCGTAAGGGATTCGAGATGTTCGACAAGTGTTATGGATTTGCCGTTCACCCGTAAACAGACCGGTTGAATACGCCCCGTTTTCGGGGAGAAACCTGAAGACCACACTTTTAGTGCCAGTATGGGGTCGTCGAGCATTAAACTGGAATCACAGTAGCCGTCTTCCATAGCGGCGAGAAAAGATTGCATAAACCATACACGAAATAGGGTTGTGTATTGCTGCAGGGAGGCATCGAAATTAATCAGGTGCAAACGCGCCATATCCTTATGGGCGTGACTTTCATCCCTGGAGTTGATTAACGGCCTTCTAAAGGCTGTCGTGGTCGATGGGGAGACCAGCACGCCCAGGTGGTGTGCACGCTGGGATAACACATATCTGGGTTTCTTTCCCGGAACGCACAGCACATGTCCTTGTCCAAATATGGGAGTAACCGCCGCCAATACGGACGCGGCAAAGCCTAGATAATGCGGTTTCCGGAAAAGAATATCGTCAAACAATTGCCGCTGGATTAATACGTTCAAGTGTGCGCCATAACTGGTGCGAACATCACCGTCCGTGTTGTTGATGGTAACGAAGAGGTCCTGGCCCGCAGGTAATTTGGTTTTAGCCCGTTGTCGCATTACGGCAACAGTGTTATAGAGTCCGTGTAAGGCGGCAACATGATCAAAGCAAGAAATGGTTATGGGCAAGCAGCCTTCCGTATGGCCCATGTCACCATATAGGCAATAAATGGACCACGATCGGTCATAATCCCGGAATGCCTTCGCCGCATAGGAAGGGTTTCCATTACTGTCGTCATCATCGCAGGCATTGCTTTGACCGTGTGCATAGGCGTTGTGGCTGCCATATTTATAATAATTATTCGACCGGCCAGGTAATGGCGAAATACCATAAGAGAAGGGATTCCGCCATCCTGGCGCTTCGGAAAGCAAATAGTTGCATGCGGTCCAGGAGGTAATCCCCAACATATTGGCACCTTGACCTATGATGCTGTTGCCAAATTCTATATCCGCCCCTGTCGCTTTCGGAAGAGTCATGACCGTATATCCTTAACTGTTATGGAAGACATTCAGGCGCGCATCCAGCGGTAAGAAGCGGTTTCAAGGCAATCACCAGGATCGGGTAATTCGACCCGAAAATCCGTATCCGGACCGATAGAGAGAATATCCCGGGCATTTCGGGGAGATTTTAAGGCTTGGGCGGCGGACCGGATTTCCCCGTCAACCGAAGCCAGCAAATCTTCAAGCAGAATACCTTCCGTTCCCCGGATAGCCCTGCGGCATGCCATCGATTTTGCTTTTCGGACCATGTTTTCTATGCTTGCTCCGGAAATCAGATCGCATCCACGAACCGGTTTGCGCGTGCCGTCCCGCAAGACCAAGGTGGCAATCTGATTCAAAGGGCTGGATGGCGCGAATATCCTGGCGGTGGCGGCATCGATATAGAGTCCGCAGGCCTGATGCCCGGGAAGGCTGTTTCCGTTGGAACGGTAGGGTAAATCTTCCGTGAGGTATTTTGAAAAAATGGCGCGTGTGGACTCGCGGTCCGGACGTGGAATGCGATAGACGGCGTCGCCAAAGCGCCCAGGCCGGGTTAATGCTGTATCCATCAATTCATCGGCACGGTTTGCGGCGCCGATAAGCAGAAGATTTCCATTGTCATTGACACCGTCAATCTGGGCTAGTAACGTTCCCAGGATGCGGGAATCAATGGTATTACCGATGTCATTGGATCGTTTGCCGAAGGCATCGACCTCATCCATGAATATAACCGCCTTGTTGCCCCTATCTTTTGTAAACTCTTTTACATCCCTGAACATCTTGATAATGATTTGATCGGACATGCCATAAAGCCAGTGACGGTGACTGCCGGGTGGCATGCTGTAAAACCTGACTGTATCCTTGTCAAACAATTCTTTGACAAAAGTACACAAGGCTTTTGCAAGCATGGTTTTTCCGTTGCCCGGTGCCGAAACCAACAGTATTCCCTTGGCGGAACGACCCTGGTGGCGTTTGATGATTTCGGGATAGAGAAGTTGCATGACGATTTCGTCGCAAATTTCTTTCTTGATGGCGTCTATGCCACCGATCATTTCAAGGGTTATACCACTGTCAATCTCTTCCAGAATATTCATTTCCGTATTTCGGCCCGGCACCACCTCGTAAACGAACCCCAAGTGACGATCGAACAGCACCCGGTCGCCCACTTTGACCTGACTGCCGTGGAGTGTATGGGCCAAGCGAAGTGGAATCAGTTCCGTTTCACGGGCCTTTACAAAAAGTTTATCTCCGTGCAGTTCTTCCACCACCCCGAGTTCCTGACACAGAGGCACACTTGAATCAAGATCAACAATAGTATTTTTTTCATGGGAAATAAATACGCGCTGACCCGGGGAAAGGGACTCCGGTTGGACCTGGTCGCTGCATTGGACCGCTATCAATGAGGAACCCATGGCTACCAGCACTTTACCCTCGGTTCCCGCTTCGTTCATCACAACCGTCGCGCTATACCAGGGGATATCGGTGAGGTCGTCAATTATCTGTTTCATTTTGCGCTGAATGGATTGATTTTCGCGCAGTACGGCTTCGAGTCGGTTCTTTTTCCGAGCATAGGCCATGATTAATTCAACAAAGGCTTCGGGAACGGCAGCCTGCAGTTTTTCTATCGACTGATATTCTTCCTCTTCGGAGTATGGTCCTTCGGCGAGAAGACTCTCCACAATCCTCCTGATATCATTATTATGCGACATAATCATACCCTTTGTTTTAGAATTAAAAATTTACGTTCACGTATAATTGCATCACGCCATCCGTATAACTTTAAATCGTAAGGCTGTTTTTTTGTCGTGGCGGACGAAGTGGTTTTAAGACCGATTACCAAGGCTACTTGGTGCGGTTCTGGAAAAGCGGATTCCTGAACAAGGTCGTCATCTTGTGACCAGAAAGCCGTGGTAGTTGCAGGTTGGGAAACTTGTTCGCTATCCAATGAAAAACTGTGATTATGTTCCCACCCGGCAATATGAAGGCGCTGGTCATTGCGATGAAGCAACAGGGCCTTTTGGGCCGCTGCGAATGTTTCGCTTGAAAAGGTGAAACTGGTAGAGGTGCATTCGGCCCCCGCCTGAGCGGATATTTCATCGACAATCGCCAGATAAACGCGTTTGCTATCCGGCGCATAACCCAGATATCCGACCAGGAAGGAAGCATTTTCATACCGTCCCGCTTTCTCTGTTTTACGAATCAGGGAATCCCGTGTGGACTTTAAAATATAGACATCGAATAATTCACGGGAGGACGGGTTTACGTTTAAAAAAGACTCCTCGGGCTGTTTCAGAATAAGATCGCCCCGGCCAGTGGTGATCTTGGCGGAGAAATTCGAAGAGCGTGTGTTCCCCGTTGAAATAGTATCTCGCGACTTTGGATAAGCGGCTATGCGGTAATAAATCGGGGTGTTGTCCGCCAGCAGGCCCCGTTCCACCAGAAGACGCCCGATACGCTGCGCTTTGCTGTAAAAGGCCGTGAGCGTAAATACTTTGCTGAAGGATTGGCTGTTTCCATCAACATCAATCGTCACGGCCATACTGCTCATATAGGGTTTCGGATGTTTCCGGAGCCATACCGGTTCTGCATGGGCTTTACTCACTGACCCGTACGTACACGGCAGTATCTTCCCCTTACAAAGCCCCTCAAACAGGGTGTGCTCTCCATACTTCATCAAGGAGCCAACAGGCCCCTCCTGAAGCGTATTTCCGTTTGATGGGTCGTATACTTCGATGGTATAGGTATAATCCGAGTTGATTTCCATCCGGATGTGTTCCCATAGTAGAAGGTTACAGGTCGGCCAACGCCCCGGGAATGAAACGTCGGCCGACAAGACGCGCGCCGCAGGCTAGCCGGCGGCAACTGTGGGTGTTACCATGATTTCATCATGGGACGTAACACCGGCCTCATCCAGTCGGTCTCCCTGGTTGAGTTTCCTGCCGTCAATAATGGCGCTGTACGGAACGTTTTGCGGCAAGTCAAGACGGTGGATTGCCTCGGCTACCAGTTCCGAAACCAAAACATCTTTCGGAATGTCACCTTCAAACTCCACCCGTTTCTGCCCCGTCCAATCCGTCAGTACAGGACCTCGTGCTAGTGCTGCTTCTGCCATGATTTCACCTCCTTTCGCAAAAGTTCTTTGAGGATATTCAAACCCGCAAATAAATAATCCGATTTGCGGGAATGAAAGCATACTTGCCGGGGATAAACTTCTTTTACGGAGATCATAGACACACGGATGCGGACGCGCTCATGGGAATGATTAGTCATGGCAGGCTGCTCCTGTCGGCAGACGCAAGGCCGGCTCTGTAAACCGTAGATAGGCTTCCGCCACGCTGGGGTCGGCCAGGGCTTTCACCTCTGCACGCACCCTTGCCGCCCCCACGGACAGCGCTGCAAGATGCGCGCGCGCACTGTTTTCCGTGAGTAATGAAAGCGGAATAACGGATTCCATCACCGGGACCAGTTTGCCCCCGCGCGTTGGCGTTAGTCCATAACGCACAAAACGCGTTTTTGCGTTGGCTTCCAGAAACAACCGTGCTAGCGCGTCCAGCACCCGCGTGTCGTCCCCGCTCAGTGGGTCATCGGAAATTTCAAATCGAACCATTCCGACACCCTGTGCCGCATACGCGGCGGCCATAATCCTATTGAAAAAATGGGAAGTATCATACCCCCCAGTCCATCCAGACTCCGAAAGACGGAACTGGTAAGGTAACTGTTCCAGTATCTGTTGAATGGAGTCATGTGTATCTGTGGGAAGCGATGCACTATCACGGGCAGATGCCCCGCCACCCTGGCCAGTCATGTGGCTAACCACATGGATGGCATGTTCCAGCACCGCTTCCGTCTGACACGATTCACCGGTCCATAATTCGAGAAGTAGGAATGGTTTCCCGTCCTTTAAAATAACTTTATAGGGCTCGGGGTGACGGCAGTAAGTTCGAACATAACGCCTTAACTGAAGCCTGCCTGAAAAGTTTGTATTCAGAAAAAAAGAAAGGCAGGAATCTCCATCATACTTCACGTTCACGTGTTTGGTTTTTAGCATAAACGAGGCATGGTCAGGGCTATGAAACGTACAAGGCAGTCCCTGTCTGCCCAACGCGGTAAGATGCGATTCCAGGATTCCACCTGTGGAAGTGGCTGTTGTGTGTATGTTCATGACTGTTCCTTGTCCTTACCATGTACCACTGCCTTCAATATGTGTGCTCGGCGCCGAAGGGGTGGTCTGTGCAGATTTGCACAGATACCAGGGTTATCACGCAGATAGCGGCACGCCACGGAATCAAGGGCGTTTCCTTCGTCTGCCGTCATAACCTGATAGGTCAGCACCTCGTAAACCATCCTTACGATCTCATGAATACACGTTCCCCCTCTGAAGGCGCTGCCAAGGCAAATTAGTGGTGTCCGTACGTTCGGATGAAAAATGGGGGAACCGATTCCCACCACTCTCATCCCGAGGTTCGGGTCAGTTGTACGCAGGTAATCGTTGGGTATTCGAATTTCAGCAAATAGTGTGTCCATAGAGCGTGATACAATCCCGTACTCGTCTTTCACCAGGTGTTCTAGTCCTTCAAACCTGCACAAATACGCGCGTGGGGGGATTCCGATCCTGTCGACTACGCCAAACGTATCGCTATTCTCTGCAAGTTCATTCATTCTGGCGCTGCCATGCTCCAAAAAACCGTTTAAAACAAAATCATTTTCAGACATTAATGACTTCCTTTGCTTTGTTCCGTCCGGTCCACCACCCGATAGTCAACATGCCTATCTGCTGCAACACCTGAAATAATGTCTTCCAGAGGCAACCCGATTTCTTTCCAGCTGCGGTCAAGAAACGGACTGGCATTCTTCGCGTCAAGTACTTCATGACGGGAAAAAGGGTTGGGCGCCAGGAATTGCCCGCAAGGACACCGTGTGTTTTCAAGTGTGAGAGCCAAATCAATCTTTCCTACCGGCACGTGTCTGCCGCAGGTGCTGCAGCGCACATGGGTAATAAATGATTTCCCATGCAGCATAATCGAGGCATCGCTGCCCCCTTGTTCGCTAAGTTTGTTTAAGGTGGCGCCAATGCTGGTGTCAGCACTCAGCGATACCAGTTCGCCAAAGGCTTGGTGGGAATTAAGGCATTTGGGATTGTGTTGCAGGGTTATGGAATGCAGTTTCATCTGGTCAAGGTCAATAAACATTTCCGTGGATATCCGGGCGCTGAGGTCTCCACGAAGTCTTTTGATCGCTTCGATACATTGAATACCGGCAATGATTCCGCACTCAGGGGGTATGCTGAGGGTCGGACGCGATGGCGCTGGATCGTTCCACCAGGAAGGACAACCAACCCTTTCGGAGGTTACGGCTTGCGCCAGTTGTTCGTGCCCAAAGGCACAAACAAAACACGGCGCGTCCGGATGCGCTCCGAAAGACGCAACCCGGCCGATCATGAACTTTCCCGACCCGTCCGTGGCTGCGTCAACCCACGGAATTCGCATACCGCAGCAGATTTCATTTAACAGTACGCGGGTGGCCAGATTGTCCAGACATGATACGACAAGGTCACAGTCCCACAGTGTTCCCCGTCCCAACATTTCCAACCGTTCGGCAAAAACACCTACATGGGCTCTTGGGTTCACTCTCTTTATTTGTAATGTTCTTGCCTCTACCTTCAACATTCCCACATGGACGGCATCAAAACTCTGGTTCCCAAGATTCGCTGGTTCCACAATGCCGGGGTCCACAAGCAAAAACTGTCTGATTCCCAACATCGAAAGATAATTCAGCATCGGCCCCGCCAGGGCGCCGAGACCTATTACCGCCACCTTCTTTTCTGCAAATGAGCGCACCGTCTTTTCGCCAAGACATGCATCAAGGCGTGCAGTGCGTTCGTCATGCTGTTCTCGGATGACATTGCTTTCTTCACGAGTATAGGTCGCCATCTGATGTCCTCTTATTCTGTCTGTGATATGGGAGCACCCGAACAGAGTTCCTGTCTGCGACGCAGCAAATCATGCCGGTATTCGTCCATATTGAAGCAATAACTTTTCACGACCGGTTGCGGCGTCCAACCAGCATCCAAAGCCGTAGGACGCCCACACCCCACACACGTATCTCCATAGATGTACGCGGGTACTTGTATTGATTGCACATACCACAGCCCGCACTGGCATTGCACCGCCGGCATTCCTTCCGTGATATGCGTCTTGGACCTCGCGCAAAAAACAGGTACCTCGCCTTCATGGAAAGGGCGCACCTTCTTCTGAACTTCGCTGGAATAATAAAACCGGTGTTCCGGTAGCGGTCCGAACGATACCTCATCGCGGTGGTGAAGCACATTTGCGGACAGTGTTGATAAACCGTTCACCAGAACGGTGCTATTGCGTTTCTTTACAAGAAGACACATGTCCGCATTCTTTATGGTGTTCACATTCACTAAAAGAAGAATGGCATGTGTATCTTCAGCTTCACATACCTCAGGTATGTAATTGTCATAACGAATTCCTGTGGTGTTATCGAATTCGAACGAAATCCAGCTTACAATGAGCTCATATATACTGGGCATGTAAAGCAACATGCATTCTCCTTTCAAAGACTGTCTGCTTCGGGTATTTCAGGAGTCCATAATTGTGTGGATATGTCTTCTGCTTTGATATACAAACTGGGGCTACTCGAGGCTCAGTTCGACGTTCTTGCTTGGCAGCGTCAGACGATAGCCTTTAGCACGACCTCCGCTTTCTAGAAGTTCCGCTTTGCCGCCGTTAGCGTTTAGCTTTGTGCGTAACCTCTTAACGGCTGCGTAGACGTCACATTGGCATGGATACGGCCAAAACATGCACTCTTCTTCTAGACGGTGGTTCAAACGATTAAACGCTTCGTTAATTGCTGTAATCTTTTCAAGAATGTACTCGATTGAAAGAAATGCACCGCATTCTTCCGCTAGTACAACAAGCACCAAAAATTCGCGGCGGTCTACCCGAATTTCCGTTGACCCGTTCACCAACACTTTTCGCTTGCGTTTGCCGAAGGGGTCACCTATGATGGAAATTTGGTCGTTGACAGTATAATGTGTATTAACCGTTGTCATGCATATTTTCCCGTTATTTTTTTTCCAAATGTGTTAGAAATTTCCGATGGGCTTATGTATTCTCGATTAACAGGAGAAACACAGGAAAGGTCCCTTATGTCTTAAAAAAAGCAATTCGAATCTGCTGTCGGCTCTCTGTGCTGATTCTGAGTGCCTAGGAATAATCTGTGTTACTGTTATTTGATTCAATTGGTGATCACGCGAACACTACATAGTGTTACTCCTAATTCTAATGCATACAAATTCTGGGTACAGCAAAAGTATCGTGAAAGTATTTACAAATATTTTGTGTATTTTCAGGCAAGATATGGTACAATGTGGTTGTGCTTAGTATTTGAAGATAACCGCATATACTTTGGAGAATAACAACATGAGTACGCGGAACGATCTGATTATTAATATTAGCACTTGTACTGTAACATATAAGGGATATTATATATCTTTTGAAACGATTCGTCCATCGTTTTGGTTGTTAATAGCACTATTAGATAAAAAAACTCATTCAAGGATATCATTATACAAGCAGATATGTAGTAAGGTAAATCAAAATAAAGAATATATCTTGACAATGGAAGCGGTCGTATCTTATTTGAAAAAATATGAAGGTTATTTAATCACCGCTTTGAATATGCTTGAAATACCAATTTCTATACAAAAAATTAAAATTAATAAGGGATATAACTGCAATATTATATACAATAAATTATCAGTCAATATACAACTAACAGTTCCTAAATTAGAACAATATGAAACAATTACATTAGAAAATGCAAAAAATAGTTTCGACCATAAGGAATATAAACAATGTGTCGAAATGTTAGAAACAAATTGCAAATTTTGTAGTGTTATTTTTAAAAATACAGCAACTCTATATCTTTTCTTGGCATATAGCAAACTTGGTGATTTCTTGGCGGCGTCAGAATATGCAGAAAAAATATTTTATGTTCTTTTAGACAAAAACGATCAAGTCACTTATGATTTTTTTATAGATGAATTAAGCAAAAAATGAACAAATGAAACGAATAATGAAGATTGAATCCCCAACATTACAGCAACTCATTTTTGGCTACCTTTATTACATTGAAAAACAAAATTTTCAGCAGATAGCGGATGCATCCGGAATATCTATTGCAACCGTATCTCGACGTTTAAAAGAGGCCAAAGAATTAGGTTTTATAAGGGAAACTTTTAGTTTCGTTTTACCGGACCAATATAAGAATAATTTTTTTGAAAACGTTACATTCCCTACTATAAGTAATCGTCTACTTGAAGAATTTGGCAGAAAAAATGCTGGAATAAGAAAGATTATTGTTGTCGCAGGCGATAGAAACCCAGCCAAGGAAGTTCCCGATACCATACAAAATGGCTTTCCCCGCGCACAACGGGTCGCTACTCATGCAGCTTGGTTACTCGCAGAACAAACAAAGGCATTGTTGTATACAAAACCAAAAATACAGATCGGTGTGAATTGGGGATATACGGTACAGCGGGTTTGCAATCATTTTATAAATTGGTGTGACCAAGAATTGAAGCAAGTATCCCCTGACTATATCGCCTTAAGTGGATTAACCGGATTATTTTGGGTAGATTCGGAGGACAAGAGCAAGCAGGCTTTGTTTCGGCAAGCATGGAGCAGCTCCTCTTCGGTTAACGTAGAAACTTTGGCCCGTGCATTTAAAAATGGGTCGGAAATTCCTATACGTATTGTCCGTTCCCCCGCTTTTTTAAGTCAAAGTCTCTTGAAAAATCTAAATGTTAAGTTTGAACTTTCCAACGAGACTGAATATATATTGGGAACGGTATTTCAAGCTGACCCCGGCTATAACACCCTATATGGACACAAACCTGTGGTGCCTACCGATAAATCTGTCGGGACCTTTCTTAACGAACGTTGGGAAGCCTACACACATAAAGATCTACCGGAAAAATTAGAAAAAGAACACATGAATCAATACGGTACCATTTTGGACCACGATATTTTGGTGACCAGCATGAGTGCTTTAACCTCAGATTCGGGACTGGTAGAATTTATTTCCCCTGATGTGGATATAGAAAGATTACGCGATCAACATGACGCGTGTGGAGATGTGGCCAATCATATTTTTACCAAAGACGGACGTTTTCCAAGGGGAAGATTGAAGAGAAACGACCTCGAGCACTTCAATGCGCGTATTCTGTCGCTGTGGCCCGAGGATTTACGTGACGTGGCCAAACTGCATAGTGAAAACAATTCCAGGGAAGGGGGTGTCATTCTCGTATCATCTGGAAAAGATAAGGCCGAATCTATTTGTGTCGCACTGACCAAACTGAATATTGCCAATTATCTTGTTATCGATACCAACATGGCTTGGGCGATGTATGACGAACTTGGGATTGATAAAGAGGTTAAGGACAAAGATTTTGACATCAATTACTCTAAGGAATAAGACAGGACAGTGTTGGTTTAGTAAATAATGCTTTGACGTGTCATGTTTTCCGGTCCGGATTAAATGCGGGGTTAAGCGCCCGGTCAAAAGAATTTTTGTATAGGCGGCGGTAAAAATAAACATCTGTCCCTGCACGGTAACTGGATACAGAAGGAGTCAGAAAATGAAGACAAGTATTCTCTTTGTACCGGTGCTGTTTCTGGTGCTGTTTCTGGGTGTGGTACTTATGTGCTGTATACCATACTCCAATGCAGACGGGTTACTGGGTTCCACGCAGAATCTTAATCATCCGGCAGATGTAAACGTCGATTTCCGGTTGACCATAAGTGAGGCCATCGCCTATCTGTCCGGTTGGCAAACGGGTTCTAACCCCATGGACTATGCCATACTTGCCGCAGCGTTATGGCAACAGGGCGAACAGTACTTTTATGATTACGACACCCAACCTCCCTTGTGTTGGGCGCCGCCCGGAAGACGTATGAAAGGGATGTCCATGGCAACGTGGACCGCCGGTGCCTGTCAGGAAGGTGAAAGCGACCAGGCCGTGGCGGAACTTGTCTCCCTTGGCGTATCCGATATTGCTGTGGTACCGACCTGGTACCAAGCCAGCCTTCACACAACGAATATATATCCCTTGCCTGAACGTACCATGACTGACGAAGACGTCCGGCATATCATCACGCAAGCACACAACCTGGGATTTCGGGTAATGCTGAAGCCCCACTTGGACCCCGAATACGGCGGCTGGCGTGGGGATATCTGTTCGTTGAACGAAGAGGATTGGCAGGCTTGGATGAATTCCTACCGGAACATGGCCAATTATTACGCGGACCTTGCTGCGGAACTTAACGTCGCGGTATTTTGCATAGGCACGGAACTCAAAAAAACAAGCGGGCGCACCGCTGACTGGCTGTCTATTATTGAAGGTGTAACCGAACGGTTTTCCGGTGAAATTACCTACGGTGCAAATTGGGATGAATACACCGCCATTTCATTTTGGAATGCACTCAATTATATCGGGATTGATGCGTACTTCCCCCTTACAGAAAACAATTACAGGCCAACCGTTGACCAACTCAAAGCAGGATGGACGGAACCCCTGCACGCTTTGCATGAATTCTCGATACAGTATGGACTGCCTGTGCTGTTCACCGAAATCGGGTATTGCAGCTATGACGGGACGAACACGAAGCCCTACACCTGGGAAACGACCACAACGGTAGTTGACCTGCAGGAACAGGCGGATTGTTACCGTGCTGCCTATGAAGTTTTGTGGAACGCTCCCTGGTTCGCAGGTTTCTTTTGGTGGAACTGGGACCCAAATATGATCCACGGTGGTCCTTATGACCCCCATTATTCCCCGCGAAACAAGCCTGCATCAGAAATCATCCGCTCGTACTACGCGCAATAACCGGTATGGCTTCCAGGAGACTCAATCCGTTGTTAAAATAACAGGAATGAAAGATAACACGCCGACCAACATGTTGTTGACCGGCGTGTTGTTACTTATGTGTCATTGGGAACTAAATCAGGCGGTGCGGTAAGGCGCTTTGAGGCTCCATCCGTTTTTGTATTCGCGGTAGGCCCATTGATTGGCGATAGCCACTGCGTCCGGTTCGCCGCCCACGAATTTCTGCGTGGCATCGTCCCATTCCAGCATGGAACCGCCGGAGGCCGGGGCTTCATCAGGCAGTTCACCATTTTCAAACTTGGCGCCGGACGCGAAACGGGCACCGGCCACATAGGCGCAGGTGCCCATGTGGCATACGCGGGTGGTATTGTGCAACACATCGATGTTGGATATCGGTTTTTCCCTTGACTTGACGCAATCCACAAAATTCTGCCAGTGCAACTCGTTCAGCTGGCCGCCGGTTTCTTTCTTGGCCTCACAGCCGCCGTTGTTCGGGAAGGGAATAACCTCATATCCCCCCCGGTCCACCCGCAACAGCCCCTTGGTACCGTAGAACACGATGCCGTGATCGCTCTGGGTGCCTTCCAGCAGCTGCGGGTTCCACACCCGGTTGCTGAAGGTAAGCAGGTAATCTTCAAATTCCCAGGCAACTTCGAGGGTGTCGGGGGTGGTGCGGTTATCCTTAATTAAATATTTTCCGCCCTGCGCGGAAATGCGTCGTGGTTGTTTCTCTTCCCCCATGCCCCACAACGCGATATCAATCAGATGGGCGCCCCAGTCGGTGATTTTGCCGCCGGAATATTCCAGGAACCAGCGGAAATTATAGATCCAACGATTGGTATTGAAGGGGCGGTGTTCCACCCACCCTTGGTGAAAATCCCAGTCAATCCCGTATTCCGGGGCTTGATACTTGGCCAGGTCCGTCTCGCCGGGACCGATACCCTCCAAATTGTTGTTGTCGTGAGACCAGGTTTCCACCCGGGCGACATCACCGATATAGCCGTCCCATACCAGCTTTACCGCGTCCTGGAAATGTTTGCCGCTGCGCTGCATGTTGCCACCCTGAAAAACGATGTTATTACGCTTCACGGCGTCCACCATGGCATGACCTTCGGCGATGGTGGTACACAACGGCTTCTCGCAATAAATGTCCTTGCCGGCGTCCGCCGCATGCAGGGTACACAGGCAATGCCAATGGTCCGAGGTGGCAATCACGACAGCGTCGATATCCTTGTTCTCCAGCAATTCGCGAAAATCCTTGTGCTTGGAAAACTCGGGGAACTTCTGGGTAACCATCTGTGCACCACGCTCCAGGTTTCGCGTGAAGATATCGCACAGGGCAATGGGCTGGATATCATCGCGCTGAAGCACGAACCCGAGATTGGCACGGCCCATGCCGCCCGTGCCGATATGCCCGGTCAAAATCTTTTCATTGGCGCCCAGCACTGAGGCCGGCAGAATGGTTTTATATACAGACGCATGGGCTTTGTTGGCTGCAAAACCCGCCAAGGCGCCCGCGCCAGCCGCCCGAATAAAAGAACGGCGATCGAGCCCCGTCTTTTGTCTTCCATTTCCTTCCATTTTTTCAACATCAGACATTGTGTTTATTCTCCATGCTTGGGTGTTTTAGGAAAGGGGTCATTGAGCATCCCGGCCACCGAACAGCAGCCTGTGGCTCTTACACTACATCGAAACCATATAGTACTTTATTCATAAGCCAGAATCAATTTGACCGCTGAATACGACCACCGATTGTTGGATTCTATACACCGCAACTTGGTTAAAAACATTCAACTTTGCTATGCTTACCTTCCTGTACACTGTTGAAACAATAGATTTTGTTTCGAAAAACAAACGAGAAAGGTATTCAAGTATGGGTAATCACGATACGACAACTAAGAATGCGCGCCTGAACATCTCCCGTCGTTCTTTTCTAGGCACTTCCATGGCCGCAGCAGGGGCAGCGACCATCGGATTTCCGGCGATTGTTCATGGTCAGAATCTGAACGATAAGCTGAATATTGCAGTTATTGGTTGCGGTGGACGCGGTGCGGGCAACCTGGGTGGTGTTCAGGGAGAGAATATCACGGTGCTGTGCGATGTCAATGAAAAGAACCTGAATCACATCGCCCAGCATTTTTCCAAAGCGCGTGCGGAACGGGATTTCCGCAAGGTATACGATCATCCGGAAGAGTTCGACGCGGTTGTCGTCAGCACCTGCGAGCACACCCATGCCTTCGCAACGCTCCCCGCCCTGCAACTCGGCAAACATGTCTATTGTGAAAAACCGTTGACGCATGGTATCTGGGAAGCGCGCATCGTCCGGGAAGCGGCGGCAAAAGCCGGGGTAGCCACGCAGATGGGCACACAGATTCATGCTGACGACAATTACCGTCGCGTGGTGGAATTGATAAAGACGGGCGCCATCGGCAAGGTCAGCGAAGTGCACGTCTGGGTATCGCGTGCCTGGGGTCGGCAATCGGAAGAAGAAGCCAAAGCGGCGAAAGACATCGTGTTCGTGCAGGAACGGCCCGCGGAAGAACATCCTGTACCGCCGGAGCTGGACTGGGATCTTTGGATAGGTCCCGCGCCGATGCGTCCTTTCAACGAAGTCTATTTCCCGGGGCCGAAATGGTACCGGTGGTGGGATTTCGGCAGCGGTACCATGTCCGATCTTGGCAGCCACTACATAGACCTTCCTTTCTGGGCGCTGGACTTGGACTACCCGCTTACTATCGAAGCGCAAGGACCCACGCCCCATCCGGAACTCGCCCCGGCCTCCATGCAGGTAACCTACGAGTACGGCCCACGCGGTGAGCGTGGCCCGATTAAACTGACCTGGTATCAGGGTAATAACAAGCCCCAAATCTACAAAGACGCTGGTATTCCGGCTTGGGACGACGGGATATTGTTTATTGGCGACAAAGGCATGCTGCTCTCCAATTACGGTAAGAATGTGCTGTTGCCCGAAGAACAGTACAAGGATTTCCAGGCACCGGAACCCTTCATTCCGAAATCGCTGGGCCACCACGCCGAGTGGCTTCATGCCTGTAAGACCGGTGAGCCGACCACCTGCCCCTTTGCTTATTCGGGCCTGCTCACCGAGGCCAACCACCTGGGCAACGTGGCCTACCGGTTGGGCAAAAAACTCGAATGGGACCATGAAAACCTGCGGTGCCCGAACGCGCCGGAAGCTGACGCCATCATTCATCGGGAATACCGCGCGCCGTGGAAGTTGGTGTAGCGCCAACCCTCTTGTATTCTGACATGAATTCTTTCGGGTGAGTGAAACAACGGCAGATTCCGCATCGTTTCACTCACCCTTTCGGCATGTTGTAGTTTAGTCCCATTTGAGAGTAAGTGTAAGTGCCTGTTATCTGCATCGCAGGAATGTAATTACAGCAGGGAAAAGCGATCCCCTATGGACACGAATAAAAAAGACGCACTGAAAGCGTCACTGAAACGTGATAGAGAAGAAAAGGAGAAGACCTACCGGGAGCAGGCGCTCAGAATGTTCCCCCATGTCTGCCAGCGTTGCGGCCGCGAATTTTCGGGCAAGCGCCTGCGCGAACTGACCGTACATCACAAGGATGGCAACCATTTCAACAATCCGCCTGATGGCAGCAATTGGGCCCTGCTATGTTTATATTGTCATGACGATGAACACGGGGCCTATGAACACGGTGCCCTTCGTCCTGAAACCACAAAGGATATCTACACGCCTCCTTCGCTGGGTTTTAATGCCTTTGAAGGTCTGCGAGACCTCATAACTTCCGATGAAGATACGCCGGGGGACGGGTGACGCTCCATTTCAGCCGATTTCAACTTTAGAAAAAATTGTTTTTTGGGTGTTTGTTTAAAGGACCCAAGGGACATAAAGACACAGTCGCCGGCACAAGGCACGTTTTAGGACTATGCCCTTCAAGTCTTTCCACTCGTTCAGGCTGTCTTCATTCGGCGTGGGTTGAGCTTTCAACGATTATCTGATGAACAACTATATCAGCGCACTATTTACCATGTTGCGCAAAATCGGTATCTGCCACTGCCTATCGTAAGAGGGCATACTTTTTCATTTCTTGCATGTACCTGTATTCCGGGAGTTGATTCTAAAGGCAGGTTGGATTCTGTCACCACCGCGGTGTCGGGTACGGGCAGCAGTATCGTTGCATTCGTATTTCCAGGAATACTAACGTTCATAGAAAACGCCCCCGTTTCACTTTTCCAGTCAACAGCGATTCGGCCCCGGGGACTGTCAAAATATCCGGAAGCTTCCTGCAGTCCCTCCGGTGGTTCAGGCCCGATAAGCACGTTTTCAAAGCCAACGGCTTCATCAGGCTGCCTTATGCCCAGCAGATAGGCCTGAAACCATTCCTGCGCATGCCCGAACATGCAGTGGTTGAGGGAGGAACCCGGCTTGTCCCACCGTTCAGAAAGCGTCTGCAGGCCGAATTCATGAAGCATCCAGCCATAACCCGGGCAGTCATAACGGTTGATAATGCGATACACAATATCCGAGCGGCCGGCCCGGGCCAACGCCATAATCATATATCGAAAACAGACCTCGCCCGTGCTTGGCTTATACGCATCGTTTTCTAACGCAGCCACCAGATTACAGAGCACCTGATCCCGATCCTTTTCGGGGAGCAAATCAAAATACAAGGCAATCGCAAGGGCGGACTGACTTCCCTTGGCCACAGTCTTCCGTTCGCCATCGTAATAGGCATCCATAAAATCTTCGCGTACTTGACGGGACAATGCCGCAAAAGTTTCCGCCTCATCACCCTGTCCTGTCATGGCTGCCACCTTGGCGAGGATTCGTGCGTTGTCAAAAAGCATGGCAGTCGCTGTCAGTTCGCCTGGCGTCAGTTGTGCATAACCGGTATGCCCTTTTTCCGGAGTCCAGTCGTACCAATCGCCCAAGCCCGCTTTCGCCAGGCCCTGAATATTGCGGGTACAAGCCAGATACCGGGTATACCTTGCCATGGTGTCATATTGCCGCGCCAGTATTTCCGTGTCTCCATACCACCGGTACAGCAGCCAGGGCAGCTGTACGGCGGAGCTTCCCCACTCCGGCGACTCGAAAAAACCGTCCTGGAAGCGGGTATATTCCGGTGCGATATCGGGTACCAGCCCGTTCTCCAGTTGAGATTCCGTGGTGTCACGACAAATCTTCCGGTAGAGGCCCTGCGCGTCAAAATGATACAGGATGGAGGGACCCATCAAATGAGCCACTTCCAGCCATCCCAGTTTCTCGCGATGGGGACAATCCGTCAGCACGCTTTGTAGATTGCTGCGAACAGAGCGGGTAATCATGGCATGAATGTCGTTGAGCAGCGGATTGGCGCAGGAAAAGGAGCCGACTTCAGGAGAATCGCTAGTTACAAACTCCGACGCCAGGTTTATAAGAACGGGCCGTGAATCCTCGGTATCGTCGGGAATATCCGCACCCTCTACGGTAATATACTGAAATCCGAAATAGGTGAAGAAAGGCCTGTACGTTTCCTCACCCCTCCCGTGCAAGGTGTAGGTATACCAATGGCCTTCCCAGGGCATGCCGGGCCGTTCGCCGACACGCATTGTGACCTGGGCGCCCGCTTTTCCTTTCACGGTAAGCACGGGCCGTGCGGACAGGTTATAGCCCATATCCGCTTCGTATCGCCCCGGCGCAATGCGCTGTATGGACACAGGTTCCAGAGTGTCCATGATTTTTATGGGCGGCGCCTGTTGCGCACGCAAAACGCCACCCGGACCATCCGTTATGCGTGCGGAACACCAGGAACTGGCGTCAAATTCCGGAGTACACCAGCCGGGCAGTTCAAGGCGCGCATCATAGTCTTCCCCGCCGTAGGCGCAACTGAACGCGATGGGGCTTTTGTGGGTGCTCCAACTCTCATCACTGGCAACGGTCTGTTCCGTGCCGTCTTCATAGACGATGTGCAGTTGCGCAATCATTTTGGGCTCGCCGTAAGAACCGGTAAACTTGGTATATCTTCCCCCGACGACATTATACAGTCCGTTGCCCAGCATGACACCGAAAACGTTGCCTCCCGGGTGCAACATGCTGGTTACGTCAAAAGGCACATACAGGCAGGTATCCTTATAATCGGTCCAGCCCGGGTCCAACACATGGTCGCCGACCTTTTGGCCATTGAGGAAAAGTTCACAATGACCCAATCCACAAATATTCATCAGAGCGTAGCGGATTGATGTATTGGCAACCGCAAACTCCTTTCGGAACAAGGGTATTTCCTGGTGTATTGTAGAAACTGTTTTCCAGGGGTCCATGTCATAAGGCCCAAGTTCCTGAACCTTTGGCAGGCTCACCGTTTCTCTCCCATCTTTTAAACGCTCCCCACACCATGAACCATCGGTAACCACGGTATCCTTGCCGCCATCGTCATAGTGCAGATCAAGTTGCAAAAGTACACCTGCCGGGTTGGGAACTTCCCAGTCATTTACCACCCGGAGTTCCAACTGGTTGTCGCCCGGCCGGAAGTGCTCCATAACCGCCGCCATGACTGGTTCGCGCCATCCTGACACGCGCGGGCATTGTTTTTTATTAATAAACAAATCACAGTGGTTATCCGCAGCGACATACAGGGATGCGGAGACAAGGGAAGCATCGCTCCGGACGGTAACGCGTTTCAGAAAGCGGGCGGCGCCCATAGCCGCCTTGAAGGCATCTTCCCCGGCCACCCAAATCCACTTTGGGTTTTGCAGTATGGACTTGGGGAGCGCTCCTGCAATCCAATCCGCATCCCATGAATCCGCATTCAATTCGCCCATGGTCCAGGATGCCGGCGCTGCCCATTCCGAGACGTGCCCTTCTTCATCCCAGATACGCACCGTCCAGAAAAAACGTTCCACCGACGCAGGCGGGTGGCCTTCATAGAGTACACGCTGGCCGTCCCCGTCAATTTTTCCCGGGTCCCATGCATCCGCCCGGCCGGGAACCAGCAGACCTGGAGTGCTCGCGACCAGGACCTGATATGCGGATTGAAAAAGCCTGCGGCGGGACGCGTCAAAAGTCCAGGATAATATTGGTTGTTTCGATTCTACCCCCAGCGGGTTTTCACAGCCGTCGCAGCGCAATTGCCGGGGCCGGGGTATAACGGTCTCCTCAGCAGTGCTGTTGACGCAGGCCAGTAAGGCCAGTGCAGTACTATAAAGCAGGGCTATTTTTATGAAATGCATAGCGGTACTCCTGATTTTATTATGTTGCCGCCCCGACGGGCGGGTGAGGAACGCTTCATTGTACACGGTCCCTTCCCCACATAAAAAAAGCCACGGCATGGGCAAGGGACGCGGGAGCTGCCCCTAACCAAGAAAGTGCGGCACTCGTATGTCGTTCCTACTTGAGCGTGCGTGCTGTGCATTGTCCACGATGAGCACGCTGAAGCGCGAACAACATGCGGTAGTTATTTTTGTTAATGGTGGTATTTCGGAAAATACCACCTTGTATGGGATGCGTATTCTATGGCACCCTACTGGTGAACGGAGAACACCAGCAATAAATACGTACCAGCGTCACTGCTGTCCAAATAAAGACAGGGTTAAAATATATCCCCGCTCAAACTAAGGCGTTTTTAACGTTAATTTTACATGTTCAGGCTGAGGGTACCTTTTTTTGGGGGGTGACGGTTCTGTCCAAGTCAGGATAACGCAGCGGCATTTAATGCCGGGCTTCAGTAGGCGTACCTTCCTGGGTGCGCCATAAGGGGCGATTCCTGTACTTGTAGAATTATCGCGCACCCGGGAAGGTACGCCTATATGAGCGCATAAGAATTATTCAGGCAGCTATGAACAAGGAGAGGAATGAGTGCGTTTCTTTTGTGCGATGAAAAACAAAACCAAAAAAATGCAACCCTAATCTGGACAAGATTATGCCAGCATTAAAGTTGTTTATGTTCAAACACCACTGAGAACGGAGATACTTCTATGAAAGTGCCCGCCTTACACATCCTGTGCATTCTTGTTGTTTTCACGGGCCTTTCAGCAGTCTCAGCCGAAACTGTTGAGAATCCTGCGTCCGTATTCTCTTCCACACTATACATCTCGCCCAACGACTTCGAAGGGTCGGACAGTGAACGGATCAACCGGGCCATTGCTGCGGGTGCCGCTACGGGGAAACAGGTTGTGATCCCGCAACACAACCGAGCGAAAGACGGAACGCGAACCCTATGGCTCCTGGATACGGCCATTCTTGTTCAAAGCGGAACCTCACTGGTCCTGGTGAACTGCCATATCAAGTTGTCTGACCGTTGTCGGGATAATTTCATACGAAGCGCGAACTGTGGTCTTGGCATCACAGATATCCAGCCCCTGACAGATATTCATATTACCGGCGCGGGGAACGTTCTTCTTGAAGGGGCGGACCATCCGCGCGCCACCGGCGATAGTGCCAAGATGCTGGGCGAACGGACCTATGGAACGGACGCCGGGGTATCGGGCGAAAGCCAGACTGGCGACTGGCGTAACATTGGCATTCTTTTAGCCTATGTCGAACGCTTTTCCATAGAAAATCTGCGGATTAAAGATTCCCGTGGCTGGGCCGTATCCCTGGAACGTTGCGCCTATGGCATTGTCCGTGATATTGATTTCGCTTCAACCGGCAACAGGGTCATTGATGGCGTTACGAAAACAATTCTCAACCAGGATGGACTGGATTTGCGACAGGGTTGCCATGACATCACCATCGACAGTATTTCCGGGTATACAGGAGATGACTTGGTGGCTTTGACCAATATCCTGGGACTGGGACGCACGGCCGGCACAACTGAATCCACCATGGTCAGCGCCGCAAGCAATCGAGGTGACGGACAGGACGATATCCGCTATATCACGCTTCGTAATATCCGTGGTTACTGTGCGGGGGGCCATCATATTGTTCGCTTTTTAAATGCAGGCGGACTGAAAATACACGATGTCCTTTTGGATGGTCTTGTGGATACCTCAGGCAACGCGAAAAGATGCCGTGCCGCCCTGAAAATCGGTGACAGCAACCCCAAATGGGGCGGTGTAACACCCTTGGGGGATACCTGTCGGATTATCGTCAACAACGTAATGAGCCGTTCTGAGCACACCGTCCTGATTGCGGGTTCCCTTGCTGACTCCTTATTGACAAACATTGTCAAATATGATGCGCCGGGGGAACCCATTACTTATGAGTCAGGTGTAGAGAATGTACGCAGGGTTGAAGTCCGTAATATAAATACGTTCTGATATATAAGCATGCCGGTGTTACCCCGGGTAGTATAGTCTATACGGTTCCGAAGACTGTGCGTCGCCTGCGCCGTGCTACGGTTGTAAAGGCGCCTGAACCGGGCAGGTATCCTTGAGATAGCTGCGTATTGCCTCCGCGATAGAGCCGCCAAACTGGCGGGCGCTTTCCGGGGTTACCGGTGCTCCGCCGACATTGGCATAGGGAATCTCCATCGATGCCGCCATGCGCATTCCAGGAATGGTTTCCGCCCACTGTGCGAAATTGCACCCCTGTTTATAATTGGCATCCGTGTTCCAACTCGTACCATGGGCGAGATTGTCCGTCGGCCGGTACGGCAGCGGGCTGTCATTGGCTTTTTGAACACTAGCGCCAAAGGCCTGCTGGTTGTCCCACATGGCCTTATTTGGACTCCCGACAAGGTAAATTAGTTCATTACGCTCCCCGCGTATATAGGGACAATGCAAATCGAGGGCAACGCACGGTGGGTGGGACAGGTTTTCGACATACTGTCGAAGCGCGGCCGTCTCCGGATAGATACTTTCTCCCGCATAGTCGCGGTTATGGTCCCTTGGGCGGCGGTTTTTGCCCTGGTCCCCTTTTTCTACGCCGTCTTTATCCATGAATGGAATTGCCACTACCTGCACATGTTCCCGGAACCAGTTTCCGGTATCCCCCTCCGCAAGCACACGGTCCAATAGCCCCTCCAACACGAAACTTGCCATAGTCTCACAGGCATGATGCCGGGCCGTTATCAGTACCCGGTACCGGGGCGGGTCAGAAGAAGAACCTGCGCACAGAAGTTCAACATCTCTTTTTCCCGTGCTTGTGCAGAGCCTTTTAACGGCAAGACAGGGAGAGTGTTTCCATCTTTCCAGAAAGACATGAAGGTCCGATGTTACATAAGGAATGGTAAATGCAAAATGTACGGCAGGACATTTGGGAAAAGTATAGGTAAAGGTGGAACCCTTGCACGGTTCCACCCCCAGCCAGGACCAGTTTCTGCCGTTATCGGTACTGACGACGGGACCGCGCACCCCCAGGGGATTGGGATTACCTAAATCGAAGGTTAATGTACGCCCGGGGGAAATATCACGAACCCGAAAATTCCAATAAAACCACCATCCCGATGTATCACGCAGGTCGGGTTTTAGGTACACATTGTCCCCTTCCACACGTTCCAAAACGATATTACCGCCGGGAAAGGCCGCATCCAGGGAAAGCGTGGTTTCCCCTGCGGAACAAGTCGCGGTGAACGGGAGCAAAATGAGGAGGAAAAGTCTTCCCCATGCCGGGAAAAAGTAGGACGGTTTTCCGTAACGGGGAGCGAAACAAATGAAGAGCGCCTGGGTAGGAGACATGATTCTGCCTGTACAACCTCCTCTCTTATTCAGCAACCACAGGGTTGCATAAAATACCGATACCTTCAATCTCTACCTCGCATACGTCTCCAGGTTTGAGGAACTGTGGCGGTTTGCGTGCCATACCCACGCCGCTCGGAGTGCCCGTATACAGGATGGTTCCCGGAAGCAGCGTAATGGAATGGCTGAGATAGCTGACCAGGCAGGCGACATCAAAAACCATGTCCGCTGTGGATTGATCTTGTACGGTTTCACCATTGAGACGCATGCGGACGCGAAGATTATCCGGGGATAGGCCCGTGACAACAACAGGTCCCAGTGGTGCGAAAGTGTCAAAACTTTTTGCGCGCGCCCATTGACCGTCACCGGCCTGGCAATCCCGGGCAGACACGTCATGCCCGCACGTGTACCCGAAAACATAATCGAGGGCTTGTTCGATGGACACATTCTTTGCCTCTTTACCGATTACAGCCACCAATTCGGCTTCGTAATCGACCGAGGAGGGGGCGGCGGCGGGCAGCACTATGGGCAACCCATGCCCAATCAACGACGTGGTCGCCTTGAGAAAAAGCAACGGCGCTTTAGGCAATGCATCACAGGTCTCTTCCGCATGAGCCCGGTAGTTCCGGCCGATGGCGAGGATATTGGGAGGGTCCACGGGCGGAAGATAACGGGTTATCGTTTTTACAGGCACGGTTTCCCCGGTAATTTCCACAGGGTCGAAGAGGCTGCCTTTTATAACGGCTACACTGTCTGTATCCTGCAAAAGGCCATAGACCCCCGTTGGATGTTCGTTGGTAACAAACCGTATAAGTTTCACAAAGATATCCTTTCGTTATCCGGCAGAAGGCTTTCATCGCAACGCAGGACATTATTTTTAGAGCGGCCTAGTTATTTTGCGGCGTCACGCGCGTTACCAGGTCCATGGTTGTTTGGGCTGCCCAGGTAATGGCATCAAAATTGCCATTGGTAATGAGCCCCCGGCCAAACATCCAGGTGCCGCCGCAGGCCAATATAGTTTTCATGAGGAGATAAGGCTCTAATGTTTCAAGGTTCACTCCGCCTGTCGGCACAAATTTCATGCCTGGGAACGGCCCATTCAGGGCGGCAATGGCCTTTGCGCCTCCAAGAATGGATGCGGGAAAGAATTTGACCGCTTCCAACCCTAACTTAATAGCGGTCTGCACTTCCGTAGGGGTGGCCACGCCGGGCAGTATGGGAATACCGGCATTCTGACTTATGCGGACCAGGTCTGGATCCAAACCGGGACTTACCAGGTAGCGCGCCCCTGCGGCAAGGGCTTGTTCCGCCTGTTTTGGCGTTAGAACAGTACCAGCGCCCACCAATACGCCCGGCCGTTCAGAAGTTGCCAGGCGTATCGCTTCCATACCCCCTGCGGCCCTCAAGGTAATTTCCAGGACCGGCATCCCTCCCGCTATCAGCGCGTCACACAAAGGCAATACTGTTTCGGGCCCGTCAAACCCGACCGCTGCCGGCAGTATCCTGTACCTGCCTAGGGCTTCCAGAGTCTCATGCATCGTATGGCTCCCTTCTAAGAAATAATCCCGTACTTCAACACTACGGCTTCATCAAAATATCTATTTCAAAATATTCCAAACTCGTTGTAGGCTTCGAATAAGGCCTCGATATTTTCAAGGGGAGTGTCGGCCTGGATATTATGTGCGGTACAAAATATATACCCGCCCCCGCCGGCGAGTTTCTGAACACGATCCCTTACTTCATTTCTAACTTCATCGACTGTTCCATAGGGCAATGTACTTTGGATGGAGATGCCGCCGTGAAAAACGAGAGCCCGGCCAAATTCTTTTTTTATCTTCTCAAAATCCATTCCCCTTGCTTCCGGTTGTAACGGATTCAGAATATCCAGGCCACACTCAATAAATTCCGGAATCAGGGAAATGATGCTGCCGCAAGTGTGATGGGCCACCTTGCAACCGTATTTATGGCCTATATCGATGTAACGTTTGAAGCCGTCGCGCAGCATTTTACACCATATTTCCACGGGCATAAAGGTATTGTGCTGTGTTCCGAAATCGTCCCCTGTGAATAAAATATCGATATTGCCTTCCCCGGCTTCCAGTGTGCGTGTCAGATAGTCGCAATAAAAGTCCGCGATATGCCGGAATAGGGCCTGCGCTACGGCTTCGTTCATGTACAGGTCCAAGAGTATTTGTTCCATGCCTCTCAGGTACATGGCAGGTTTGAGTTGCGCGCACCGATTCAAGCGGTCGCCCATGAAAACCACCACCTTGCCTTCCTGTCGCGCCTGTTGTGCCTGCTCACGCACAGGTTGATAGTCGAACCACTCGGCCAGTGGCCATTTAGGATAACATTCGATATCAGCCACACAAGAAGCCCTCTCTAAAGGAGAAAAGGCCACTTCACTGTAAGTACCGGATTGCTCCCCGGCACCATAGGAAACGTGCCGGCGGGGCACACCGAAATGGTCTTCTTTCGTGCCGTCTTCCCGCAGACCCAGCTCCGGACCAATATAAACCGGCCCGTCTATATACCGGAAATCCACCATGTAATGGTGGAGCAGTTCTTCCTTTGACGAGAATCCATATCGGTTCAGCAATCGTGCGGCTACTTCTGAAGACAGCCAGCAATCTATCGGGACACGGTCGGGTGCCTCATGCGACAACGATGTTACGACACGTGTTCTGGAATCCATTCCAGATATTCCTTTCTAATTACGGGTAACTGACGTTTATAAGTGTTTTTATTGTGATGCGCGGGAATTATCGTCATTATCTCTTGAAAGTATCGACTTTTTACGTCCCGTGCACCTTGTTCGGGAACCAGAAAAACCTATATGACCTTTAGGGCCTATGGGACCTAATCAACATACAATAAACCTTTATCTGGTCTTACTTGCCAGGCCAATGGCAGCAAAGCACGCTAGGGTTCGTTATTTATAGGCGGCCTCAGTGTGTCAAGTAGATGCTGAAAATCCAAGTTATTTTCAAGAATAGTTTTGGCTGCGGCACAGACACGGTCCACATCTTCGTTGGGCAGACTGAACGTAGTAGGAATGGTGGACACATGATCCCGTTCTTCTCCGTTGGGCATTTGTTCAAAAGCCACCTCGACAAAATGGTATTCCGTCCCGGAAATATCAAGAGCGGGCACATCTATGGACACCCCATGGGCAGTCGCCTGATGCTCCACTTGTTTCTTTATCTCTTTAAGGCTGTTATGATACGCGATCTGCTGTCGCATATAGCCTATTTGTGCCTGTGAAAAATTGCCCAACGGGGTCGTTCCAGCCGCAAGTAGCGTATTGATTAATCCAGGGAATCCCGCATTTAATTCCCAACGCTGTTTTGTGGCTCCAGCCGCGTTTACGGTTATGATAATTATTTTATCAGGAACTTTCTCAGGAATGACCGAGGATATCCTGTCATCCGAGTAGTGGCCGTCCATTCCCATTATAATCGGTAACAGGCCTAAATTGTCCGAAACACCGCCGTCCAGTACATAGATGTTTTTTCGACTTGTTTCCAGGTATTGTTTCGGGTTGTCGGGAATAATGCTCGGGTGAAGATCAGGACTCTTTTCCAGCCACTGGGGTGGTTTAAATGTTTCCGGCTTGGGATAATTGACAAGCGCCATGGGTGCCAGAAGTCCCGGAAAGGCTGCAGAAGCCGCTACCGCGTTGCCGACTGGGTATGAACTGAGGTCAGAATAGAACAAATCGAACATTCCTTGTGTAAATCCCAGCCTGCTTCCCCGGGCCATATCCGTTGTGTTTATGATGATATAGGGACGCGTTTTTCGGGCAAGCAAATCTCCATAGGTCTTGTCATCGAAAATACGCTGGTTAAAATTATCCGCCATTAGGTCCGTCCGTCCGTAAAAAGGTGACAACAAGCGGAAAATATTTCCCGGTGAAAGAATGCTGCGGATTAGACTTCCCTGGATATTTCGATACAGAACGCGTTCCGGAAATTCATCAAATATCTGGTCGCCGAAAAGCCCATAGTAGGCTGCGGCAAGACTGCCCCCGGATACGGAGGAGATGACATCTGTTTCATCCAGCAAGCGACGGGTTCGGCCTTCCCAGAATATCGGGGTATCGCGGAGGACACAAAGCACCCCATACGCCAGCGCCGCGGCCCTGGTTCCCCCGCCACTAAAGGTAAGTATCAACAGCAGGCTGTCGGAGTCATCTTCCCCGGGTGCAATATTACGATAACGATAACCATAGTTCTCTGAATAGGATTCAAGCGGCTCATTTCGCACCGGCATAGTTCTACAACCGGTGAGCGCCAACATGATAATGAGTGTTATATAGGCAGACTTATGCATGCATTACCCCGTTCGACAGAGAAATAAAATACGTTATCCGTGGCGTCCAACCCAAGACCGCGCTCGCTATCATAAAGGGGCACATCCTACGGAAGCAATTCAGCCAATAGGCCCGCCCCGGTACACTTCCTTATTGCCCGTGATTTTGTTTTTGCCGGCCAAGAAGCAGTTTAAAATATTCTGGAACCGGCGCTTCAAAACTTACGCGCTTTCCTGAATAGGGATGGTCAAAGGCGATGGAAAAGGCATGAAGCGCCAATCGGCCACCTGTTTTATTGCGGATTCCATATTTTTGGTCTCCCATAACCGGGTGACCAATATCCGCCAGATGGACCCTAATCTGATTTTTTCTGCCTGTTAGCAGCGTGATTTCCAACAGAGACGAGGTCTTTGTTTCTTTCAAAACTTGATACACGGTGTGGGAAAGTTTTCCTTTCTCCTTGTCAGAAACGGAAAATACATGATGAGAGGCATTTTCTGCCAAATAGGAGGTTATCGTGCCCGCTTTCTCCGTTAGGTTTCCATGAACAATGGCAAGATATTTTTTATCCGCATCGTGCCAATGTTCCTGTAGAGATAGTTTTGCCTGGTAGGATTTTGCAAAAACCAACACTCCGGAAACGTCCCGGTCCAGGCGGTGTACAATGAAAATGCGTTTACGTAATTTCGCGTTCCCTTTTCGAACATAGTTCATCAGGCGGGCATACGCTGTTTGTTCCTTTTTTACTGGCGTGCCCATAGTCAAAAGACCGGAACTTTTGTCAACCACAAGGATATCTTCATCCTCATACAGGATATGCAATCCCCTGGGACAATGACGACCGCTCGACCCCTTTCTATCTTTCATATTGAAACGCCTTGATTTACATATAGAACATAGTTGAGGCCAATTTCTATCTCAGAGTTACCTTCTTCTATTTCTTGAGAGGTAAGATATCCTCGTCCAGATTATTTTCCCAAAGATACTGTCTGGTCTCATTAATGATAACACCACTGAGCAGGAGGAGGGAGACCAGATTGGGCAATGCCATTAAGGCGTTGGCGATATCGGCAAAGTTCCAGACAATATTCAGTTTGACTACCGAACCGACCATGACCGCCAGCACCCAGAGTGTACGATAGGGTACCACCGCCTTTGTGCCAAGCAGGTACTCAATCGCCTTTTCGCCGTAATAGGACCATCCCAGAATGGTGGAAAACACAAAGGTAAGCAGGCCGATGGTCAGTATCGTGGGACCGAACCAGCCCAAGTCCTGAAAGGCCATGTGCGTCAATTTACCTGCTTCATGGGCCCCCATCCACTTGCCCGAGTTTACCACAACAAGCCCTGTGAGAAGACAGATGACCACGGTATCCCAAAACGTGCCTGTGGCGGACACCAGCGCCTGGCGCACCGGATTGCGGGTCTGCGCGGCGGCGGCAACAATGGGGGCACTGCCCAATCCCGATTCATTGGAAAAAAGACCTCGGGCGGCGCCATAACGCATGGCGGCCATCACGCCGGCACCGACAAATCCGCCTGCGGCCGCTTGACCCGTAAAGGCGCTCTTGATGATGAGCGCCACTGTGTCAGGTAGCGTTCCAACGTGCATAAGAAGCAGCACCAGGCATCCCAGGATGTAAAATGCGGCCATGAGGGGCACCAGCTTGGCACAGGTGTTTCCAATGGATTTGATGCCGCCCAAGAGCACCAGGGCGGTAAGGGTGCTCATGACAGCCCCCGCGATCCAGGGACTTGCCCCCACCGTTGCCGCACTGGCTCCCATCTGTTGTTCCAGTGTTTCTTTTATCAGGGAAGTCACTGCATTAGCCTGCACCATATTGCCAATGCCAAACGCGGCCACGGAGGTAAAGAAAGCGAACAGGAATCCCAGCCAGGGCATTTTGAGCCCCTGGGCAATCACGTACATAGGGCCACCGGCCATCTGGCCACGTTCATTTACCACCCGATATTTTACCGACAGCACCGCTTCGGCATATTTGGTGGCGATGCCAAAAACGCCGGTAAGCCACATCCATAACACGGCACCGGGACCACCCAGGCTGACAGCGGTTGCCACGCCTACGATATTTCCCGTTCCAATGGTAGCCGCCAGCGCCACGGTAAGAGCGCTGAAATGACTGACATCCCCTTCCCCTTCCGCGTTACGGCTGAAGGAAAGTCGGATGGCTTTCGGCAGGTATCGCTGTATAAAATGAAGCCGTATCGTAAGAAACACATGGGTACCCAGCAAAAGAATAAGCAAGGGGGGACCCCACATCCAACCACTAATTTGCGCAAGTATACGGTCTGCACTTTCCAGCATTTCGTTTTCCCTTCCTGAAAGTAAGTGCTGTTTGCACCGGTAGGCCGTTCAACACACAAGACCTTAAATTCGGATAGTACGCAAGCCTGCCGTATTTATCATAAGGCCGTAAGTGCTTCGAGTATCTCGATACGAACGGTGTCTGCTTCGGTTCGGGGCCGTTCTGTCCGCCACATGATGGAACCGGCGCCTGTCTCGAGCACACGCGGGGCGGCGTTGGCCATCAAAACCCGTGCATGATCGAGTGCGGGGCTGGTGACGCCTTTGCCTTCCGCATCGGCAATGGCGGCCCGCAGCATCACAAGATATTCATAGTCTTCAATTCCCTCGCGGATAGCCTCCATTTCCTTGGCTGCGGTGATGAGCGTCTCATCAATAAAAAGGGGCGTATAGGCATTCCGGGTGCCGAGGTATTCGTTCCAGCAAGGGTAGCGTCCATTATCACCAAAAGCCCAGAAATAGGACGCATCCGCATTCCATTTCCAGCACAGCCAGGGTTGTAGGCGGTAATAGGCGTAGGGATCAAGCAGACGGGCCGGTCCGCTGCAGGAATAAAATTCCAGGCGGATGCCCTCCTGTTGCCGTGCCCCAAAATAGGCCTGGTAGGACTCCCCCTTGCTTTCGAATATCTGGCGGTTCGGGCATAAAATATGGCATGCGGCCACCATGTCCTGGTTGGCCAGGGTCATATCGCTGTAGGTCGGGTCTTCCCAGATTTGCAGGCCTGTGTTTGCGGCACGGATGGCTTTTGCCCATGCGAGGATAATAGCGTCCTGTGCATTGTCGTGAGGTTCGTCCACGAGAAGCAGGTAAATAGTTTCCGGGGCTATGCCCTTGTCGCGGGCATGCGCGGCCAGAAATTGGGCCCAGGCCTGCACCGCCGGATCAAATCCCGGATCGCCGATTTTATATGGGCCGATTTGGCCGCCCACCGAGGCAAAGATACAATAGCGTGCGGCATCCGGCCACAAGGCAATCCATTCATCGAAGGACGCCGTATCGCCGGGCGCGTATACTCCGTCGGTGAATGTTGCAGCGGGAATGACCCCGCTCGTTGCCCACGGAGAATCCACAAAATGGGAACGCAGGTGCTCAATAAAGGGTCCACGGTTCGCCTCGGTAATCCCGTAGGAACCGCCGTTATTCACATAATCCCAGCCGCCACAATGAAGAGATGGTTTATCAGGGAAATGCATAGGGTAGATCTGTAATGCCACGGGAATGGTAAATTTCATTTCGCCGTTGAGCAGGGTGATTGCGCC
>Ga0116149_1000456_pt1 | contig 53612 bp, 35 predicted proteins | sample AD_UKC057_MetaG_FD_89787 | JGI IMG/M metagenome (GOLD analysis project Ga0116149, IMG submission 89787) | Active sludge microbial communities of municipal wastewater-treating anaerobic digesters from USA - AD_UKC057_MetaG | ecosystem: Engineered > Bioreactor > Anaerobic > Digestate | place: USA...
ACCACCGCCCTGCGCTGGTACGCCGGGCCCAGTACCTCCGACAACGCGAGCGACAAGGTCGGCATGCGGATCGCCGACGGCAGGATCGTCTATCTGCTGCGCGAGTTCGAGATGTCCCAGTTCGGCCGGCGCCAGGGCCCTTGCCTCCTGGTCGTCCGCGACGCATTCAATGGAACGCTTCTGTGGCGCCGGCCCATCGACGACGTGGGCGGGCGGGGCGACGACCCGGCCCGGTTTGCCCTGACCGTCGTTGGCGGGCGAATCTACGCGTTCCCCAAGGCCGGCGGACCCTTGGAGGCCATCGACCTGAACACGGGTCGCACCCTGGTGCGTTACGAGCAAGGCGCCGCCCCGCCGCCGTACGAGAAGCATCGGTTCTGGCAGGACCCCGCCGAGAAGTTCCACCTGATCGTTCGGGTGTTTGACGGCAAAGTACTGCAATGCTACCGCGGCGCGGTCCACCTGCTGGACGAGAAGACCGGACGGACCCTGTGGACGTGGAGTCCCGGCGGACAGGCCCAGGCGTTCTGGGTGGTCGTGGGGGAGGGGAAGGTATTCGCGGCCGTCACGGACGGCCCGCTGGCCAAGGCCCGCTCCTCGCCCGCCTGCCGATTGTCCTCGGTCGCGGCGCTGGACCTGGCGACGGGGCGGCCCGCCTGGCGGTCGAGTGACTTTCGAGCGGGGTTCCTTTTCCGGATGGTCTATCACGACGGTTCGGTGATCGTGCCGACCTTCGAGAACGAGAAAGGCCGGGACAAGATCGGCTACGCCGGAACCTACGCGGTGGCCTGCCTGGAGGCGGGCGGCGGCAAGACCCGGTGGCGCAGCGACGAGGGCCACTCCGCCCACGGGCACTACCAGGTGGTCCTGGTCCGCGAGGGAAAGGTGTACGTGGGCAACCAGCGCGGCTTCAGCCTGGACCTGGCCACAGGCAAGTTCCTGGCCAAGCACGACTGGGGCCAGTATGACACGGGCTGTGCCGACCTTCGCGGACTGCCCGGATACACCTTCTACGGGCTGACGTTCATCCCGGACACCGGTGCGAAGATCACCCGCGGGCAGGCTCGTAGCCGCTGCGACGTCGGCGTGTTTCCCGCTTACGGGTTGATGTACGCCAACCCGTCCGGCTGCCTGTGCAGCAACTTCGTCAACGGGTACGTGGCGCTGGCCGCCGAGCCGCCGGCCGAACCGGTAGCGGACGAGAATCGCCTGACCCGAGGCCCTGCCTATGCGGCCGCGGCGCCCGACGCCCCGCCCCGGTGGGGCCGGGACGACTGGCCGATGCATCTGGCCGGTCCCACTCGCGGCTGCGTCGTCGCCGGCCCGGCCCCCGACCGCATGGACCTCCTCTGGTCGGTACGCGTGGGCGGCTGGAACCCGGCCGACGAAGGCCTCCCGGCTGACTGGCGCGACAGCGAACAGGTGCCCGGGCCCATCACGGCGGCCACGGCGGCGGGGGGGAAAGTCTTCCTCGCCGTATGCGACGCCCACCGCCTGGAAGCCCGCGACGCGAACAGCGGTAAGCTGGCGTGGTCCTTCACCGCCGGCGCCAGGATCGACTCGCCACCGACCCTCTACGGCGGGCTGTGCCTGTTCGGCAGCCGCGACGGATACGTCCACTGCCTGCGGGCCGATGACGGCAAGCCCGTCTGGCGTTTCCTGGCGGCGGTCCGCCCGAAGTACATCTGTGTCCAGGGCCAGCTCGAATCCGCCTGGCCGGTGCACGGGTCGGTCATGGTGTACGAGGGCAAGGCCGTGGTGACGGCCGGGCGCCAGTCCGCAACCGATGGCGGCATCCAGGTCTACTGCCTGGACCCGTTCAGCGGACGCCTGGAGTGGAAGACCCGCATCTGGACCGACCCGGACGCCGACCGCTCCGTCGAGCCGCGCAACAACAGCTATCAGCCGGACGCGCGCCGGACGCAGAACCTGCTGGTCGCGTCGCGTCGCGGGCTGTACCACACGATCGACCTGCTCAAGGGCCGCTACGGCCCGGGCGAGCTGGTAGAGCTGGTCGGGCGTACCGCCTCCAACCGCGGCGGCTGGGTGACCAGCGACCGCCAGAAGCCCTCCGCTCGCGAGATCACCGTGCTGTGGGCCAACTCAAACGGCTTCCTGAGCCGGCGCCTCGACAGCGTCGGGCGAAACGACGAGCGAGGAGGCTACTACAGCGACCTGATCGGCGAGAAGTTCCTGCTCGCCGACGATCGGGTCTACTTCGTCTGCAACGGAATGTGGAACCGCAAGCACCGCGGGCTGATCGCGCTGGCACTGGACGACGAGGGCCGGCCCGCCCGCGAGCCGCTCTGGACGGCGAAGATGCCGGCCGACCGGACCATCGTCCACGCGGCGGCGCTGGCGGGCGAGAAGATCCTGCTGGCCGTCGAGACTCAACATGCCGGCAAGACCGCTTGCAGCCTCAGGGTCCACCACATCGCGGACGGGCGGCTGCTGGCCGAGCATCCGCTGCCGGGCCCGCCTGTGCGGGACGCCTTGGCGATCGCCAACGGGCGGCTGTTCCTGGCCGGCCAGGACGGGACGCTGTACTGCTACGGTGCGGCAGGGCGATGACGTCGCGCCCGCCGCGCGTCCTCAGGGCGCCTCCGGTGCGCGTTCGAGCCCCTGCGGGTTGGCGGGGTCCACGTCGAGCCTGGGCCAGACCAGCTCGCCGCGGACCTGCCTGTCTTCGTCGTAGAACGCGCCCAGGCGCGGGGCGTTGGCGTCCAGCCAGAGGACGACTCGGCGGTAGTCGTCCTTTCCCACGGCCGCGCGGTGGGCGGGCGTGAGCAGGGCCTTGCCCATGCGGCTGGCCCGAGCGCCCACCCGTCCGGGGATGGACCGCGTGCCCCCGTGGACGGGGATCGTCACCGAGCCGCGCATCCCGCCCGAGAAGTAGAACACGTACGGCTCGAGCTTGGCGAAGCTCATGTCCTGCGGGCCCTTCCTCTTGTCCTGGTGGCAGGGCTGGCAGGTCTTCTGGAAGACCGGCTGGACCAGGCGGTAGAACGTGATCGGCTCGACGGGGCCGACCTCGGGGCGGAGCTTGGAGGGCGCGCGTCGCAGGGCCTGCGGCGGCCCGGCGGGGCGGACGGGGCTGCGCGTGGGGGACTCGTGGCAGCCCAGGCAGGTCATCTGCTCGCCCCGGTGCACGTAGGTGACCGAACGCATGGTCTGCACGGCCATGTGGTTTTCGTCCAGCGCCTGGAAGATCAGCTCCCGTTCGACCGGGGCCTCGAAGTACGCGCTGCCGTCGGTTTCGACCGGCACGATCCCCAGCGGCACGCGAGGGGTGTTCTCCCAGTGGTAGCCCATGTTCTTCGGCTCGTTCATCTGCGGGTTGCTCTTGGGGATGTCCTGGAGCACGCGAAGGTAGCGGATGCTCGTGCCCTCGGGCCAGGGCTGGTCCGACTCGTACACGTTCATCACGCTGATGGTGGCCGGGGGCCCTTCCGCGCGGGCCCCGGCGCCGCGGTTGGTGCCGCACGGGACCACCGGCGGCGCCGCCCGCGGGCGCAGCGGGATCGGGTCGATCAGGCGCATCGTCCAGTTGGTCCGTTTGTCGAAGACAAGGCTGTTCTCGCAGAGCAGCTCCAGGTTGCCGTAGCGGTCCAGCAGGTAAAGGTTCTCCCAGTAATTGCAGAGGTAGAAGTCTTCGCTGAGAGGCCAGGCCGTGCCGTAAGGGTACTGCAGGCGGGCGGGCTGTTCGCTCTCGGGGAAGGGCACGTACGGGGTGATCCGCCGGACCTGCGCCATGAAGTGGTCGTCCGGACCGGACAGGTCGAGCAACACCAGCGAGCCGAACGCCTCGCCGTGGTGCGGCGCCGCCGTCGCGACGTACTTGTGCGAGCCGGGGACGGCGCGGATGTTCATCTCGGTGTAGGGCCTGCCCATCCGGCCGTCGCGGCGGGCGTTGTCCGGCCAGGTGTGCCACGGGTACGGGTAGTTGCCGTGCGGCGCGCGGGGGTTGCGCCCGTCGGGCATGCAGATCCAGAAGTTCGAGCCCAGGCAGTTCTCGCGGTCGACGTAGTCCCACCGCGTGTAGACGATCATGCCGTGGTTGTCCACGCTGGGCTGCCACTCGCCCGTCTCGAAATAGCTCAGCGGCAGGATGTCTCCGCCGTCGGCGGTCATGCTGTGCAGCGAGTGCTGGGGCACCTTCAGCCCGCCGAAACAGCGGATGTATCCGCCGCGCCGCTGCGAAATGAACGCGATCCGCCCGTCGCCCCCGCCCGGCGGGGCGGGCAGGAAACACCCGTCGAAGTCGTCCCACGGCCCGTCGGTGAGCTGCACCAGTCCCGTGCCGTCGGCGCGGATGCGAAAGAGGCTCCAGGTGGTCTCGCGCGTCCACTCGTAGCAGTTGGGGCGGGTGTTGCCCGTCCACGAGAACACCACCGTCCGCCCGTCGCACGACAGGTCGGGCGAGAGGACCGCCCCGCCGGTGAGCTTCCTGCCGACCAGGCGGTCGGGCGAGTCGGCCCGCGGCCCGGCCTGCACCACCGCGTCCCGCAAGAGGTCCACCAGCACCGGGCGCGTCTTGAAGTCGCGCACGACATACAACCCGCCGCCCGGGATGGCGTTGAACCCGAAGTACTGCGTCTGGAAGTGCTGGCCCTGGCGGTCATTGGTGCCCCGCTGGCCCCACGCCCGCGAGCCGTTGTACACGCCGCGGGCAATGAAGAGGATCGAGTCGAAGTCCAGCAGCGGGTTGGCCATCGCTGCGCGGCGCCGCACCTCGCACGCCGCCAGGAACAGGCCCTTGCGCGCGTCCGGGCGGTCCAGGGGCGTTCGGTCGGCAGCCGCCCGCAGGGCGGCCAGGTCCGCCTCCGCGTCCCGCAGGTCCGGCCCGCCGCGCATCGAACGCAAATGCTCGACCAGGGCCCCCGCGCGGCGCAGGACGACCCCCAGGGGGTCGCCGTCTTCCGCCCGCACCAGGGCCTGGGCGTCCAGCGCCTGTTCGCTCGGGCCGGGCAGTTTCTCCCGGCCGCTCAGGCGGTTGGACAGGTGCCAGTGCTGCTCGTCCCAGTCGATCAGGAGGGCGTCGCGGACCTCCGCGTCGTCCGCGCGGCGGGCGAGCTTGAGCGACTGGCGGGCCTGGGCCAGCAAGCGGCGCAGGGCGGGCAGGTCGCCCGGCGGCGGCAGGATGCCCACGAACGCCGACTCGCTCCGCTCGAACGGGTCCTGCGGGGGCGAGCCGGAGAAGAACGCCTTCGCGTCGTTGCCGTTGCGCGAGGCGTCGGCGAATTGCCGGGCCGCCGGCCCTTCGTCGAAGCGCCACAATGCCAGCGTCTGCTCGTCGGCGGCTGGCGGGTCCGGCGGCGGGGCGGCGAACTTCCGCAGCCCGCGAGAGATCCGCACCTCGTCGATCAGGCCCTTGCAGCCGATGCCGCCCTCGCTGAGCGCGCCGACCGCCAGCGGGCCGGGCACGGTCCGAGCCGGCTTGTCCCCGCGGCGGACGCCCTGGTCGGCCACCTGCTTGCCGTCCACGAACAGGCGGACGCGATCATCGGTCGCGGTAAAGGCCAGGTGATGCCACTTGTCGTCGGTGACGACCGCGCCGGAGCGGATCTCCGCCGGCTGGCAGCCCGGCATGTACAGCGAGAGGTCGCCCTTGCGGGCGTAGGTGTAGAGTTCCCAGTGAGTGGCCGAAGACTTGGGCTCGTGCGCGATGAGGATGTTGAACGAGCCGGCCCCTCTCAGGCGGGCCCAGCACTCGCCGCTGATGGGCCGGGCGTTGTACTCCGCTCGGTGGGGGGCGCGGGCCGCGACCGCCTCGGCGTCCAGCGCCGAACCGAAGCGTCCCTCGGCCGCCCATGCGGGCGCCGCCAGCAACGCTGCCCCCGCCATCCAGATCCACCTGCGCCAACCAGCCAGTCCCTGCACGTCTCACCTTTCCTTTCGGGCATCCTCCCAAACGCCCGACAAGGAGGTCGAATTGCCCGCCCGCCCCGCGCAACAACAGGGCCGAGCCACATGGGCCCGGCCCTGCATGGATTCACTTCCATCTGTAAACGTATCAGGCGCGGCGTCTGCGGATATAGCCGCCCAGGCCCGCCCCGCCCAGCGACAGCAGGGCCAGCGTCAGCGGCTCGGGGACGGCCCTGATCTCGCCGGTCACGTACAACAGCGACAGGTCCCACGAGATCGTCCCGGCGGGCAACTGGAAGGCGTCGAACTCACCCGTGATCTCGCCGAAGTCCAGCAGGTCGAACACGTCGTTCTCGCTGATGGGGCTCATCGCGTTGACCGCCAGCGTCCCGCCGGCCGTCAGCAGGCCCGGGACGACCAGCTTGTCGTTAATCCCGTTGGCCGGGTCAACGTCCATCAGCAGCACGCCGTCGCCGCTCTGGGTGTAGTCGGCCTGGCCGGTCTCGGCGAACACCTGCACCTCGGCCAGGCTCACGATGCCGCTGCCGAGAAGGGCCACGCGAACGAACTGGGCGTCCTGGGGCGTGGGCAGCGAGATGTTCAGTGTCGGCGTGGGGTAGCCTCCGCCGGTGTAGTAGTCCTGGCCCCAGACCTCGTTGCTGGAGGCGTCCAGGAGCGAGACGCGGAAATTGGTCAAGCGTTCCGAGCAGCAGTCGGTGCGGTTCCACAGGGTGATGGACTTGATATCCGGGACCGTCGAGCCCAGATCCAGTCGCCACCAGGGTGTGAGTTGGTCCTGGGTGTGCGTGGTGGAGTTTTCGCCCCACTGCCCGGTGACGCGCCCGTCGATGGCCCGCTCCGGACTGCCCCCGCTGCTGATGGACGACTGGCTGGCCGTGCCGCCCATCGCGACGTTCACCGCTCCCCTGGCGATGGTGGTGGTGGCCACAACGCCCTGCCCGCCGGGGCTGAGCGCCCCGCCGGAGTTGGTCAGCGAATTGTCGATCTGAGTCGTGGTGATGGTCTGGGCTTGGGCGGCACTGTAGAGGGCGGCTATCTCGGCGGCGCCGAGGGCCTGGTCGTAGACCACGACTTCGTCAATCTTGCCTTTCCACCGCGTGCTGCCGTTCTCGCTGCCGATGGAGAACGTGCCCAGGTTGCTCATGACCTTCGTTTTGCCCGTGTCGCTCTGCCACAGGGCCCCGTTGCGGTAGATCTCCATCGTGCCGGTGGTGGCGTTCTTGACGAACGCCCAGTGCGACCACTCGCCGGCGAACAGCCCGGCGGCGTTCTTCTGGATACGGTCATAGCCGGTGCGCCCGGCGTCCCAGTAGACGGTGCTGTCGCTCCAGGGCAGGTGGACGTTCAGCGTGCGGGCGCCGTACGCGCTGCTCCCGCCCAGGATGCTCTGCTGGCGGGCGCTGTCGCCCCACTGCCAGAAGGCGATCGTGACCTGGTTGGTCACGGACGCGAAGGCCGTGCCGATGCTGTTCATCAGCACGTCCTGGCTGGTGCCGTCGAATTGGTAGGCCCCGCCGAACTTGCCGCCCACCGGCGTCAGTCCGCCCCGGATGGTGCCCACTGCGCCGCTTCCGCTGGCGTCGGCCGCCAGGACGCCGCCGGTCTCGTCGAAGTTCCAGTAGCCGACCAGGCCGGCTTGGGACGTGCCGGCCGCAATGCACAAAATGGCAACCAGACCGGCAACGGTAGTCAGATTCCTCATGCTTTTCTCCTCTTTGGCGAGGCAGACAAAACTGCGGCCTCTCAAGAGTCTGATCCTACGAGAGATCCGGTCTTCTGTCAATGGGGGAACTTGCTGATTCATCCCCAGTTTCAAGAGGCGCTACCTGCCCAGGGCGGTCCCGCCCGACATGTTCTGTGGGTCTGCAGACTCTCAGTGACCGACATCTTCATACCCTCCGCCGCACAGGCCCAACGGGCCGGCGTAGGATAGCCCTGCCCGAAACGCAGCGCAGGCCAGGGTGCCGGCTGGGGATGAGTCGGGGGAACTTGTGGGCGGAGATGACCCGCGCGCCGATCCGTTCTCGGAACGGTCCGTGGTCCGGGGCTGCGCTTGGTCCCGGAGGCAACAGAACGCTTTGCGAATCGTCCCTCGCTTCAAGCCCGGCGGCGCCGGATATAGCCGCCCAGGCCCGCCCCGCCCAGCGACAGCAGGGCCAGCGTCAGCGGCTCGGGGACGGCGTCCAGGTCCACCATCCGGATGGCGTCGACGTGGATGTGTCCCCAGGTGCCCGAGTTCTGGTCGACCAGGCGGAGATAGGCGTCCAGCCCGTTCAGGTCGCCGATGGTCCAGAACTCGTAGTCGAACTCGGTGACGTCCGCCTGGTGCTGGGTGGTGCGCTGGAGGGTGAAGTTGCCGTCGGACAGCATGTCCACCCACAGCTCGAAAGCCAGGCCCGGACGGGTGGACCCGCCGCCGGCGATGTAGAACTCCAGGATGTCGCCATCGAGCGTGAACTCGGGGCTGCGAAGAATGCCCATCGGGGCGTCCCAACTGTTGGGCAGGCACGAGCTGAGGAACCCCTCGCCGACGGTGAACACGCCCTTCTGGTTGATGTGACGGGTCGCCAGGCCGTTGGGCGTGTTGCCGAGGGTGAAGCTGCCCGTGTCGCCCGTCCAGCCCATCCAATCGCCCGCGTTGTCGAAACCGTACTCCAGAAGGACGCGATGATGCATGTCGATCGGCACCGACACCGCGCCCGGGAGGGCGAAGATCGTGTCGATCTCGGTCCAGCCGTAGCCGCCTATCTGCCGGTCGTACAGCACCGGCATCACGACCCGCCCGGCCAGCCCGGCCAGCGAGATCGACTGGGCCTGCAAGCCTCCGTTGCCGCTACGGGTCACGAACCGGATCGCCCCGCCGTCCCGCACAAAGTCATTGGCGGCCACGTCCCACAGGGCCACGCCCAAGCCCCCGCCGCGCTGGCTGCCCTCGACGACGGCGAACTGTCCGCCCGCCAGGTTGAACGACAGCACGGCCGATGCGTCCTGCACCACCAGGGCCTGGCCCCAGGTCAGGCTGGTCACGTTGTCCTGGTTTACGTTGTACACGTTTCGGACGTTGCCCGTCGGATCGTTCGCGTTGCTGTCGAACGTGGACAGCAGATACACGCCGTTGGCCCCGCGGTCGCTCCTCAGCCGCGTGCTGTTCATCCCGCCGCTGGTGTACCACACCTTGGGGTCGATCTTCGAACCGTAGTTGTCGAAGTCCTCCGAGTAGCCGCCCATGGCCCGGTACTGGGCCTGGATCTCGGCGCCGGTCAGGGCCTGGTTGTAGACGCGAACGTCGTCGATCGTGCCCTTGAAGGTCGTCCCGCCGCCATAGCGTCCGATCTCCAGGGCCCGGCCGTCGTTGGTGTTCAGCGTCGAGGCCTTCTGGGCGATCAGTGCGCCGTTGTAGTACGCCCGCCCGGCCGCCCCGTCGTGGGCCAACACGTACCAGCCCCAGGAGGTCGAGGAGAAGGGGGCGGTGAAGTCGAAATCGGGCGTGCTCCAGAACTGCGCCCGCCACTGATTGGCCGAGGTCAGCGTCCGCAGCGAGAACATCTGCCCGGCCGATCCGGTGCTGCCCAGGTCCCAGATGCTCCCGTTGTCGAAGGTGGTCGGGGCCGCCCATGCGGAGATCGACTTGGGATTGTTCCCGCCGACGCCCAGAACGGAGGCCTTGGCGTTGCTGGCGACCGTATCGATGTACCCGCCGGTCAACTGGATGGCCTGCCCGCCGCCGTACGGGCTGGGAACGAACGTGTAGCTGCCGTTGATGTTGCCGTTGAACGTGCCGACCGAGTCGTTGGCGTCGCCGTCCAGGTTGTACTGGGCCACCAGGCCGGCATCGGCCAGCCCGCAAGCGGCGGCAATCACGGCGCACGTGCACAATAGACAAGCGATCGGAGTGCTGAGTTGTCTCATCTGTTGCTCCTCTGTTCTCATGCTACGATCCGCTTGCGCAATCGTGTTACGATCCGCTTGCGTAATCGCGCGTGCTCAAGACGGGGACAGCCGGCAGTGCGGCAAGGGCCGCGGAATCAAGACCAGTGTGCCGAACGAATTGTCCGCATCCTCTGCTTTCCCCCTTATTATGCCCCTGCCGCCCAGACCGTCAAGGCCTATTTCCTTTGCTGCCCCTGTTCCTGTTCTTTTGCAGTGGCCGAAGTCCTAGATGAAGGGGCGTTGACATGCTGTCGATTCTTCTGATACCAGAAGACACCGGTCGAAGTGGTTTTGACCGCCGCCTCGTCGTACTCTTCGAATAGAAGCGCGATCAGGAGATCAGAGATGCCGAAACGAGCCAACAGGGCAGGACAAGATCCCATATCTTCTCTTCCTGGTGCGGACGCATCAGGGATCCGGTGGGTGGTCGCTTGTGGTTGCGAGTCCAAAGAAGAGGCAGTCTCTGGAACGCTGTCTATCATCAAGCACGTCAAGAAGCTTCGAAGAAGCGGAAAGCCCTGTCAAAAGCCGAAGAAACATTGAGACGGGGCTGGCTGTCAGGGCGGGGGCGGAGTCTTGCCTGCAAACAATTCCTCTCTCCTTCTTGCATTCCCTCTCCTCTGGCTGTATAGAAAGTCGTCTTGTACAAGTCGGCGATAACAGACATGAGGGCGGAAAATGCTGACAAATAAGAGAAAACAGGAGATTCTTTGTCGAGCAATGGTCTATGCGCGGGATGCGGGGGGCTTGATGCTTCACACGTTCCACTCGAGGAAGTCGGGCATGCCGATGGATTGGATAAGGGAACCCAAACTCCGCCCCACCCAGGGGATTATCTGCGGATATGACCGCCCCGATGGCACGTTTGCCTTGGCTCTGATGACAGCCCCTTGCGAAGCCGATCCAGCAATGGTCTCTGTTGTCTACGTTCACGAAATTGCCCATGACATTCTTGGTCACCCGGTCGAGGGCCGCCTGCTCTATTTCTATACCGCCAAAGAGGAGGAAGCTGACGTGTTTGCCCGAGGCTTCCTTTACGGTCTGGATGCCCCAGCGTGTCCTTGCAGCAAGAGCTTGGTTCCCAATGTGGTAACAACCAAGATCAAGCAGTTGCGGGAAGACGACAACGGCTTTTACTACGGAGACAAGGAACGGGCAGAAGACCTGCAACTCCTGAAGCAGTTGAAAGACCGAGTCTCCAGGGATCCAGACTATGACTGTTGATTGTATTCTTGGAAGAAAATTATTGTCGAGCGAATTGTACTTGCAAGACAAAGGTGATCCGCATATACTTCGGTGAGCTAGGAGAACTGGACCTATGGGGTCGAACGGAATCAACCTGAAAAGCATTCCGGGTGCCTTGAAGTCTGGGATAAAGTGGATGGTGACCACGGGCACTCCCACGGCCGACGAAGCCAAGGGCCTGGCGCAAGTGTTGGTTGAACACGTCAAGAAGCTGAATGCCCAGTGCGAAGCGGGAGCTTCTCCGAAGAAAAAGAAGCGAGACAAGTCTATTTGACTCTTCTGCTCTTCGTCGGTTGGACCATCGTCTGACTCCTCCTCTGACAGTCTCATTGTCTACCCTTGGCGCTGTCTTTCCGTCGGGACAAGAAGACTGCCATGCCTCAGCCGCTCATCTCGCTAGCATCTTCTATGCTCGTCCTGTCAGTCCGATTCGTGTGCCCCTTGTTGGCGATATCGCTGGGAGTACTTTTGGCAGTCCCCACGGGAATCCAGGGCAGTGAACCTCCGCACCAGTGGCGGGTCAGCGAGTTGAGGTTCGAGGCCCGGGAGGACCACGCCCAGCCGCTGGACGTGCAGATGACGGCGACGTTCGAGGGGCCCGTCGGCCGGCCAGAACCCCATCGACCGGCACGGAGGCCTGCTCAAGGTCAGTCCCGACCGTCGCTATCTCACCTACGCCGACGGCACGCCGTTCTTCTGGCTGGGTGACACGTGGTGGTTCTGTCCCAGCGACCTGACGCCCATCGACTCCTCCAACCGCCCGGACATCCCGTCGATGTACAAGACGCTCATCGACACGCGGGCTGACCAGGGCTACTCGGTCGTCCACATGGCCTTCCTGGGCACGATCCAGACGCCCGGCGGCAAGGCGAGCCACGGCGACCTGTTCGAGCGGCGGGTCAACCCGGCCTACTGGCAGAAGGTGGACCGGTACATCGAGTACGCCAACGCCCGGGGGATCGTCCCGGTGATCGGGTTCGGCCTCCATCAGTATCTCAACACGACTTCGCTGAAGCAGTTACAGGAGTTGTGGCGCTACGCCCTGGCCCGCCTGGGTTCGCACGCGGTCGCCTTCCTGATCTGCGGCGAGTACAACCAGCGGGGCAAGGACCTCGCCGCCGCCGCCCGCGTGGACAAGATCCTCCACCTGGGCCAGTACATCCGCGAGCGGGACCCGTACAAGCGGGCCCTCACGGTCCACCCGTGGGCGACGGGGGTCGAGGGGCGGCAAATGTGGACGCAGGGCTGGTACGACGTGATCATGCTCCAGGGCGGGCACGGGCGCACGCCGCCGGCGGTGTCCGCCTATCGCCAGGCGCTGGACCACAAGCCCACCCGCCCGGTGATCGAGGGCGAGTGCAAGTACGAGGGCATCCACAGGTTCACCGCAGGGGAGGTCCGCCACGTCGCCTACCGCGCCTTCCAGGCGGGCTGTCGCGGGTTTACCTATGGCTCGCATGGGCTGTGGTATCCCACCCGCGACGAGAACGATCGCAAGTTCGACAACTGGGGCTCGCCCATGCCCTGGTGGCGGGCGTACAAGCGCCCCGGCGGGGCCCAGATGAAGCACTTCCACGCGCGCTATGAATCGTTGGAGTGGTGGCGGCTCCAACCGCTGCCGCAGGCAGTGCGGACCGAGCCCCAACTCGACGAGCAGCGCCAGCCCCTCGTGCAGGGCCTGCCCGCCGGCAAGCCGGGCCATGCACGCCCGCTGTACTTGATCTACTTCTCCGCCGGTTCGGATGAAGCCGCCACCCTCACCGGCCTGCCCCCGGCGGCTGCGCCGCGATACGGCGCCCAGTGGTTCGATCCCCGCACCGGCGAGCAAAAACCCGCGGGCGAGTTGGTAGCCGAGGGCGGCGCCCTCCGCCTGCCGGACCGCCCGTCAGCCGTCGACTGGGTCCTGCGCCTGCGTTCGTAGGGCTTGCAGTGTGCCCCGCCTGCGGCGGGCAGCCCGTAAGGGCATCGAACGCGCCATCCAACGCCTTACGGCGTCACTACGAACGCTGCGCCTGCGTTCGTAGCTTGCCTGCCTGAACGCTACGCTCGCACGCCCGCCATCAGCGGCTTGTACGGGCGCCCCGGGATGAGCTGCTTGCCGTCGCTGAATCCTTCGGGCCGGGGCGCCAGGCGGCGGACCATGCGGCTGCGCCACGTCTCCAACAACTTGGCCGCCGCCGGATCGGCGGCCAGGTTGTGCTCCTCGCGCGGGTCCGACTGGAGGTCGAACAATCGCTCGCGCCCGTCGGTGGGGCGCCAGACGTACTTGTGCCGCCCGTCGGTCAGGGCGTGATACGCCTGATCGCGGCTGTAGCAGGGGGCGTGCTCGAAGTGGAGCTGCTCGCGGATCACCTGCTTCTGCCCGCGCAGCGCGGGCACGAGGCTCACGCCGTCGACGGCGGGGCAGTTCGCCCCCGCCAGCTCCGCCAGCGTGGGCAGCAGGTCCTCCAGGCACACGGGCCGGTCGCACCTCATGCCCGGCGCGAAGCCCAGTTCCTTCGACCCGGCCAGGAGGAACGGGATGTTCGCGGAGCCCTCGAAGGGCTCGCACTTGCGGAAGTAGCCGTGATCGCCCAGCATCTCGCCGTGGTCGGTGGAGAACACGATCAGCCAGGACCTGCCCGCCTTCTCGCTGCGGGCGATGAACTCCGAAATCAGCGGGGCGATCTGGTCGTCGAGGTGCTCGATGAGCCCGAAGTAGCCCGCCTGGGCGCGGCGCAGCGTGTCGCCCTCCAGCAGGACGCGGTGCCCCCCGTCGGCGCCGGGCGGCGGCTTGATCGACGCGTAGTCCACCCAGTCGCCCCGGGCCGGGGCGGGCAGGTCGCGGCCCAGGTATGCCTCGAAGTACTTCTTCGGCGGAAACAGCGGCGGGTGTGGCGCGTAGAACGAGGCCGTCAGGAACAGCGGCTTGTCGGGCGCCGCCTCGGCCAGCAGCTTGCGGGCCTTGCTCGCTACCCATGCCGTCGGGTGCAGCGCGTCGTCCAGCGGCCAGGGCGTGGCCGGCCAGAGGTTGTAGTTCGCCCCGATGCTCGCGACCCACTGGCGGATGTCCTTGACCTGCGGGGCGGCCTGGCGAAGCTCGGCTGCGTAGTCGTCGTTGCCCACGTACGTGGACCCGCGGATCGCCTGCTGGTAGCCGAGTTTCTCAGGCCCGGCGATCTGGTGCATCTCGCGTCCGACCAGGGCGGTGGCGTACCCCGCGGCCGCCAGGACCTGCGGCATCGTGGGCGTGGTGATCGGCTTGGCCCGGAAACCCACCACCCCGCTGGTCTGCGGGAACAGGCCCGTCAGCAGCCCGAACCGCGCCGGGATGCACGACGCCACCGTCGTGTACGCCCGCCGAAACAGCCCGCCCCGCCGCGCCAGGCCGTCCACCGTCGGCGTCCGCACAACCGGGTGGTTCAGGATCGACAGGCAGTCTCCCCGCATCTGGTCCGGCATGAGGAACAGGATGTCCGGACGCGGGGCCTTGGCGGCGGGGGCGTCTGCGGGCTTCTTCGTGTCCGTTTCGGCAGAGCGCGCTCGCGCTGCGCCCGCCATCGCGCCCGCCGCGACGGCGGAGGCTTGCAGGAACTTGCGACGAGTCGGGCGACTCGCGGATTGCTCGAATGACGTGCCCACAGGCAACTCCATACGGTCCCGGTCTGTCCCGGCACCCAATTGAAGGACAGCGCGAATTCCTCAAGCGGCGTCAGACGTCTTCCTGATGTCCTCGTACAGGGCGTCGGGAGCCAGATCCGCCCCGTTGGGCCAGCAGACGGTCCCGAACTCGTCAATCGTGGCCTTGGCGAAGAAGGCAGGATCCTTCAATGGTTCGAAAACGGGCCCATACAGCTCGTCGGCCAGGGATATGACACCGTGTGTGCCATCCTCGAACCACACCTCCAGGCGGTAGTCCGGAAGCGCCTCGACTCGCGCAACTCTCACCATGTGGTCTACTCCAGCGGGGCAATCGGTTCCAATGGATGATGCCCGTTCGCCAGGAACCAGTTTCTCTGCAATTCGTCACGATGCTCGGCCGCCCACTCCAACACCAGCGCCATCGCCCGACGGGGCAACCGCCCGGCCAGCACCCTCAAGCTGTCTATCACAATTGTAACATCATCCGAACCATAGTGGGCGTGGAAGTGCGGCGGCGCGTGCTCCCTGTGGAACATGCGAATCGTAATCCCGAAGAATCTGCTGATCGTTGGCATGAACAAAAGCCCTCGCCCATCGGGCGCCGCTGCGACGGGGCAGTCGACGCGAACCATACGGCCGCGGCCCGGGCAGTGTCAAGCGCCGGGTCGGCTCGATCCGTGTCCAGCCGCTGCGTGAAGTCAGTGGTGCAGTCCAAGGAGGTCCTTGCGGACGGGGCCAAGACGCAGTAGGGTAGCCGGCATGATTCGACGAACACTTCCGGCGATCGTTTCTGTCGTCTCGATTCCTGCAATCGCCCTTGGTTTCATGGCGCTCTCAGCCGCTCTGGCGGTGGCGGCCGACGCTCCGCGCCCGAACATATTGATCATCTTCACCGACGATCAGGGCTACGGCGACCTGGGGTGCTTCGGCTCGAAGACCAACAAGACGCCGCGGATGGACAAGCTGGCCGCCGAGGGCACGCGGTTCACCAACTTCTACGCCCAGCACGTGTGCGGGCCGTCGCGGTCGGCCCTGCTGACCGGGCGCTACCCGATCCGCAGCGGCGGGTGGGGCATGCCGGCCTCCGAGATCACCTGGGCGGAGCTGATCAGGAAGGTGGGCTACCAGACGGCCTGCATCGGCAAGTGGGACGTGAGCAACCGCAAGGCGATCATCGAGCGCATGCCCAACGCGCAGGGGTTCGACTATTACTTCGGCACGTTGGGCGCCAACGACAACGGGATCGTCCCCTTCCACGAGAACAACGCCCCCGCGGGCAAGACGCGCGACATGGGCAGCCTGGCGCGGCTGTACACGGACAAGGCCATCGACTACCTCAAGAACAAGCGCGACAAGTCCAAGCCGTTCGTGCTCTACCTGGCCCACACGATGATGCACACGATCATCGACGCCTCGCCCAGGTTCAAGGGCACGTCCAAGGGCGGGCTGTACGGCGACGTGGTGGAGGAGTTCGACTTCGAGACGGGGCGGCTGCTGGACACGCTGGACGAACTGGGCCTGCGGGAAACCACGCTGGTGATCTACACCACCGATAACGGCCCGTGGAACCAGCCCTCATACACCAAGACCAAGAAGGGCCACCCGCCGGGGTCGATCTTCTGGGGCGACGCGGGGCCCCTGCGCAACGGCAAGGGCTCGTGCTACGAGGGCGGCTCGCGGGCGGCGTGCATCGTCCGCTGGCCGGGCAAGGTGCCCGCGGGCGCCGTCTCGCCGGCCATCTTCGCCACCATCGACTTCCTGCCGACCTTCGCGACCCTGGCGGGCTTCGACGCGCCGGGCGACCGCCTGATCGACGGCGTGAGCCAGGTGGACCTGCTGCTGGGCAAGAGCCCGGCTGGCGCGAGAGACACCTACTTCTACCAGGGCAACGGCGTCCGCAAGGGCAAGTGGAAGTACCTGCGGGCCAAGCACCACGTGATCAAGTGGGCGGTGGACGCCAAGCGCGCCGAGGCGGTGGAACTGTACGACCTGGAGGCGGACATCGGCGAGACGAAGAACCTGGCCGACCAGCACCCCGAGATCGTCAAGGAACTGGAGGCCCTGACGGAGAAGATCGCCAAGGGCGACCGTTCGTAGCCCGGCTCTGCCGCAGGCAAACGCATCCACAAAGGGCTTTCCGCCAAGAGCTGTTCCAGGACGTGGCACGGGCGTCCCGCCCGTGGGGGCAGGGCCGGGACGGCCCTGCGACACACGGCCAAGATGGCCGTGCCACCCTCTTGAAACCGCTTCTACGCCTTCTGCCGCCAGGCCGCGGAGGCGGCGGCCAGGACCTCGCGGACGCTGGCGTGGTGGGTATCGGCGGCGGTGCGGCAGTCGGCGAACTCGGGCGAGGCGGTGACGACCCGGCCGTCCAGCCGTCCGACCTTGATGCGGATCGGTCCGAAGACGGTCTCCACCGTCTCGAAGCTTCGCAGCAGTTTGCCGCGGCGACACGAGCGGCGCCGCACGCCGAAGGTGGTGGTCTCCTCGAAGAACACCCGCTCCGCCGCGGCGGCGTCGGCGGGGCGGCACAGGGCCGACAGCACCCACGCCGGGCGCGACTTCTTCATCACCGCGGGGGCGGCCCAGGCGTCCACGCACCCGCAGGCCAGCAGCTTGTCGATGGCCTGCCCGAGCACCTCGCCCGTGCAGTCGTCGAGGTTGGCAGCCAGCTCGACCAGCTCATCGGCGTCGCCCTCTTGGGCGACCTGGCCGACGATGACCCGCAGGAGGTTGGACAGGTGCGGCGTGTCTCGCGAGCCGGCCCCGTAGCCGACCGACGCGACCGTCATCTCCGGAGCGGGGCCAAACGACTCCGCCAGCTCGGTGAAGATGGCGGCGGCGGTGGGGGTGAGGGCCTCGCCTTCGATCTCGATGGCCCGCAGGGGCACGCCGACCAGCAGCTCGGCGACGGCCGGCGCGGGCACCGGCAGCAGGCCGTGCTCGCAGCGGACCATGCCGCTGCCGACAGGGACGCCCGAGCAGATGACGCGGTCGATCCCCAGCAGTTCCAGGGCGATGCACGCGCCGACGATGTCCACGATGCTGTCGACCGCCCCGACCTCGTGGAAGTGGACCTCCTGAATGTCGATGCGGTGGACCTTGGCCTCGGCCCGGCCCAGGCGGGTGAAGATCCGCCTGGCCCGCTCGGCTGCCCGCGGGGCCAGACTCGCCCGGTCGATCAGGTCGAGGATGTCGGCCAGCCGGCGCCGCGGGGCGTGGGCGTGATCGTGATGCTCGTGCTCGTGTGGATGCTCGTGGTCCTGGGGGACGCCGCTTTCGGACACGTCAACGTGGAACTGGAGCCCGCCCAGGCCGGCGCGGCGGACCCGTTCGGTCCGGACGGCGCATTCGTCCAGGCCGAGCTTGGCCAGCTCGGCGCGGCAGGCATCCTCGTCGGCCCCCGCGTCCAGCAGGGCCGCTACGATCATGTCCCCTCCCGCGCCGGCGAAGCAGTCGAAATACGCAACGTTCATCCGCTACACCCTTTCGGCTGGGAGTGTAGACACGGGCGTGCGAGAATGCAAGTAGACGTGGGCCCGGTGGCCACGGGCACGGCTCAAAGAGGAGAAGGTTCAACAGATGAACGCTCAACTTCCAGTGCTCAAGGAAACGCCCAAGTGACAAGGCCAAACGGACGGGGGGCTTCCTTGGTCATTGGAAATTCAACGTTCATCTGTTGGAACTTCTCTATGGTTGACCCCCGCGGCGGATTGGACTACCATCGCCCGGACCTGCCAGCAAGGAGAACATGACATGATCATCGCGGACCTGGCCCAGATCGCGGGGCGGACGTACCCGGCCCGGCGGCGGACACAGAACCTCGTCGGCGGCGTCTCGCCCATCCAGTGCAAGAGCTTCTGCATCGGCTTCGTCACCCTCGATGCGGACGGCGGGCAGGTGCCCTGGCACAACCAGGACCAGGAGGAAGTCTACTTCGTCCTGGAGGGCACGGGCGAGATGTGCCTGGGCGACCAGCGCCAGGTGCTCACCGGCGGGCAGGCGGTATTCATCCCGCCCGGCGTCTTCCACCAGTTGACCAACGTGGGCCAGACGCCGCTGAAGATGCTGTACTGCTACGGCCCGGCCGGTGACGTCGCCCACTGGCGCCAGGAACTGGACGGCACGCTGCCCAAGGCCGGCGTGGACGTCCCGCCCCTGCCCGAGGGCGCCCGCCCCCAATGCACCGAAAAGCCCGGGAAGTAGGGACCAGGGACCAGGGAATAGGGAATAGGGATCAGGGAATAGAGAATAGAGAGCTTACCATGGCCAGCCTGACGACTCATCGAATCGGGATCATCATGAACGGCGTCACCGGGCGGATGGGGACCAACCAGCACCTCATGCGCTCGATCGTGGCGATCATCCGGCAGGGCGGCGTGCGCGTGGGGGCCAGCGAGGTCATCATGCCCGATCCCATCCTGGTCGGGCGGAACATGGCCAAGCTCGAGGCCCTGGCGGCCATGTCGGGCGTCCAGAAGGTGACGACCGACCTGGACGCCGCCCTGGCCGACGGCGACTACTCGCTCTACTTCGACGCCCAGACGACCGACCGACGCCACGAGTGCGTGAGCAAGGCGATCGCGGCCGGCAAGCACGTCTATTGCGAGAAGCCCACCGGCACGAGCCTTCGCGAGGCGATGGACCTGTACGAGCAGGCGACCAGGGCGGGGCTGAAGAACGGCGTGGTGCAGGACAAGCTGTTCCTGCCCGGACTGCTCAAGCTCAAGGCCCTGCGCGACAGCGGGTTCTTCGGGCGGATCCTCTCGGTGCGGGGCGAGTTCGGCTACTGGGTGTACGAGGGCGACGTCGTGCCCGCCCAGCGCCCGAGTTGGAACTACCGCAAGGAGGACGGCGGCGGGATCATCGTCGACATGCTCTGCCACTGGCGATACGTGCTGGACAATCTGTTCGGCCCCGTGCGGGCCGTCTCGTGCCTGGGGGCCACGCACATCCCGCAGCGGTGGGACGAGCAGGGCAAGCCCTACGCCTGCACGGCCGACGACTCCGCCTACGCGACGTTCCTGCTGGAAGGCGACATCGTCGCCCACTTCAACTCCTCCTGGTGCGTGCGGGTGCGGCGCGACGACCTGCTGACGGTCCAGGTGGACGGGACCAAGGGCTCGGCCGTCGCGGGCCTGCGCAAGTGCTGGATGCAACCGTACGGGGGCACGCCCAAGCCCGTCTGGAACCCGGACGTGGACTCGCCCATTGACTTCCGCGCCGGCTGGCTGGAGGCCCCGGACCAGACCAGCTACGACAACGCCTTCAAGGTCCAGTGGGAGATGTTCCTCAAGCACGTGGTCAAGGGCGCACCCTTCGCCTGGACGCTCCTGGAAGGCGCCAAGGGCGTGCAACTGGCGGAACGGGGCATCGAGTCCTGGCAGAAGCGCGCCTGGGTGGAGGTGCCGAAATTGGGGTGAACTATGGGAACGGCTCCTGGGAATTATGAGAGTGATGGGAATTAGGGAATGCCCAATCCCATAACTCCCATGACTCTCATGACTCCCATGGCGGGCAGACGCCTTATCGCCTCGACATGCTCATCATGATTCGCAGGACGTACCAGAACATCAGGGCCACCGAGGCGAACAGTTCCAGCGAGGCGGCCACGTGGCGGTCGGTGGGATAGTGCAGGAGGATCTTCGACGTGTCATAGAGGATGGCCGCGGCCGCCAGGCCCACCATGGCCACCGAGAAGAACAATCCCAGCGTGAAGCCGAAGATGGCCCCGCCGACGATCGCGCCCAGGGCGACGAAGCCGCCGATGGTCAGGATGCCCCTCAGGAAGGAGAAGTCCTTCCGCGTGGTGAACGCGACGGCCGTCAGGCCCGCGAAGAGCAGGCCCGTGATGAGCGCCGCGTTGGGCAGGACGTCGGGGGAGGAGTGGAAGACGGCGATGGTCAGGAGCGGCACGAAGATCACCGCCTCCGCGACCACGTACAGTCCGAGCCCGGCGTACTGCGCTGCCGCCGACGCGCCGCTGGCGGCCAGGCTGCGGGCCATCCACCCCGCCAGGATGAACGCGCCGAGGAACATCAGCCAGCCGTAGCGGCTGGCCTGGAGGAACGAGAACATGTATCCCGGCAGGGCGGACCGCAGCAGGATCATTTCGAGCAGCACGAACAGCCCGACCGCGCCGGCCAGGTGCAGGTAGGTCCGCCGGATGAATCCCGCTCTGGCATCGGCCCGGGCCTGTGCCGCCGGCACGCTTGCTTCGTAAGCGTAGGTATTCATCGCGTGTCTCCTTAGATAGTCTCGTTGACGATCAGCCCGTTCGGGCATGTTGCCTGTGCTGGTCGCGGCCAGCCAGTTCGCCAAGCGGGACGCCCCGCTATCGGATACCATTGTCGCGCTGCCAGGGCGGACATTCAAGTGGCGGCGCGAAGAATTTGCGGGCGCCGCCTCGTGCAGGCCGGGCGTCTCCGTTGATGCTATAATCCGACAGCAGCGGTCGACCGATGACGAATCAGGACACGCAGACCCGTTGGGATGTACGGAGCGTCTCACGTGTGGCCGGCCCAGCGCGGGTGATAGAGATGAACCTCGGGTTCATGAAACGAATGACCAAGGCAGGCATCCTGGCAGCGGCTCTTGCCCTGATTACGGGCGGATGCGATTCGCCGCAACAGCCGGGCCCTCCCCTCTCCCGTCCTGCGGACCAGTCGGAGGCGGCTACGCGCCTCGGCGTACCCAAGGATCTGACGCTTCAGCTTGGCGGGGGCGTCTCCATGAAGTTGATCCTGATCCCGAGCGGCGAGTTCCTGATGGGAAGCCCCGGGAGCGAGAGAGAACGCAAGCGTGACGAAGGCCCCCAACACCAGGTGACGATCAGCAGGCCGTTCTACATGGGCATCTATCCCGTCACGCAGGAACAGTACGCGCAGGTTACCAGAAGCAATCCCAGCAAGCACCAGACCATCCGCGGGTGGGAGGCGGGGTACGTCAAGGACATCATGGACAAGAATCCTGCCAGGCACTCCGGCGCCAGGAACCCGGTGGACAGTGTATCCTGGGCCGACGCCGCCAGATTCTGCGAGGCGCTTTCCGGCCGGGTGGGCAAGAGGGTGCGACTGCCAAGCGAGGCGGAATGGGAATACGCCTGCAGGGCCGGCACCGCAACCGCGTTCAACACGGGTCAGACACTGCGTCCTTCCCAGGCTAGCTACAACGACAACTACGACAGGCGCCGTGGCGGCGGCTGGCCGGTCGAGACGGTTCCTGTTGGCAGCTTCGCGCCAAACGCCTGGGGCCTGCACGATATGCACGGAAACGTGTTTGAGTGGTGCGCGGACTGGTACGATCCGGAATTCTACAAGGCATCTCCTGCCGTAGATCCCCAGGGTCCTTCCTCTGGAAGCCTCCGCGTCCTGCGAGGGGGCGCGTACCTGTTCCCCGTGCGTTACTCCCGTTCCGCCTCTCGATACAACATCGCCGAGGGGCCAGCGTTCGATTGCATAGGCTTTCGGGTTGTCGTGGAAGTTCAGGATGCGCCCGAGTCTTGACAATCCGCGAAGCGGCGCCTTGGCTTGGGTCGCGGTCGGCGCGGCCTACCACAAGACGCCGCTTCCCGGCTGAGTCTTCTGACCGGGCAGTCCTCAGAGGCAGGACCTGCAGGGGTGAACTGCTGATTCCGGAAGTGCCAGCCACACCTTGCGCGAGAGATGCGCTACTGCTCTTTGATCACCGTCCATGACGCGTACGTCTTCTCGACGGTGTATTCCTTGCCGCCTGCATCGAAGACATGGAGGATCACGCGGATCTTGTCGAAGTCTCCATGTCCGTTGATGTAGAACGGGACGATGAACTGCTCGCCCAGCGGATCGCGTCTACCGGATGGCTTGCGCAGGATGCGCTTCCATCTCTGTTCCCCGGTCAGGAAGATCTCGGTGTCCAGTTGATAGCCGAAGACCTTCTGCGGGTTGCGGTTCTTCACGTTGACCCGATACTGACTGTTTCCGCGCTGCCCGCTGCGGTCCTGCAGTTCCTTCATGTCCTGGAGTTCCACACCCGGCATGGGCAAGGCCGCGATTCGATCCGCCTGGACTGGCTGCCGGGCCTGGTTCTTGGGCCGGACGACCTCTTGCTGCGCGGCGTTCTGTTGTGGCTGCACCACCGTCTTCGTGCAACCGGCGACGGCGATCGCCGCCGTCCAAACGCCAATCCACAGGGGCATCTTGCTCACGGAACACATCCTTACTGTCGGCAACGTCAGGGGCTGGCCGCAGCGGCCTGATCCAAGCGGCCGCTTTGTTCTTGTCCGCGCCGCCGGCCGCCGGGCGGACGATACGACCGCTGAGCGTCCCGGAGCGGCGAGGACTACGGCAAGTCGCCCAGCTTCTGAACGTACCTGACGGAGTCGGCAATGTACTGTTTCGTCTGGGTCTCGGTCATCTCGACCCCCCGGACGCCTTCGACCTCCAGGGTGATCGGCCCGCGGAAGCGGTGGTCCTTCAGGACCTTGAGGACGCCCGGGAAATCCACCACGCCCGTACCGAGCACGGGGAAGTTCCACTCCATGTATCGGCCGCTATGGTCCTTCAACTCGACCGTGGCGACGTAGTCGATGATCTTCTTCAGCTCCGTGACCGCCTCTGCGCCCTTGTTGTAGAACGTGATGTTGCCGGTGTCGAAGTTCACCCGGACGTTGGGGTGATTGATCTCCTTCATGGTCGCCAGGTGCGCGTCGGCGTTGGTCCCCAGGTCGGGATGGGTTTCCAGGGCGATGGTCACGCCGTGCTTGCGGGCGATCTCGCCCGCCTGCCGCAGCCGCTCGCAGGCGACCTGCCTGCTGGCCCCCGTATGCCTGGGCGAGAGGAACATGTAGCGCACGCCCATCCGCTCGCACACGGCGAGTTGGGAGGCCAGTTCCTCCACGCACGACTCGCGCCCCAGGTCCGTCTGACCGCGAAGGACCAGCGGCTGGAGGTTGTGCTCGGCCAGCCGGCCCGCCACGGTCGCAACGTGGTCCGCTGCGGGCACGCTGGTGAAGACGCGGGCGATTCCGATGGAGGGCAGGTGCGTCCAGGCGGCGTCGTCGTACTTGCCGTAATTCTGCATCCGGACCGTCAGAGGACAGGGCGGCACGGAGGGTGTCAGCGGCGCCGGGATGGCCACCAGGTCGGTCACGGTGTGCCCCCCGCGGGCGATCCGCGCCAAGGTGTAGACCGTGCCGTCGCGGCCCACGGCGATCGAGTTGACGTAGAGCGGCCGCTGGCCGTCCTTGTAGAACACCGCTCCGTGGTCGGTGTACTTCGCGGCAGGGATGTCGTAGGTGACCAGGTGCAGGTCTTCCAGGCCCTTGGCCTCGCCCTTGCCGGTGCTCTCCTTGCCGGTCACGCGTTTTCCGTCCACGTAGATGGGCCCGCCGGTGAGGTAGTAGAGCGTCCGCCCGTCAGGCCCCAGGGTAAAGCCGAGGTAGCCGTAACTGAACTGGTCGTACATGCCGCTCCGCCGGGACGGCAGCGACGTCAGGCGGTCCAGCACGGTCACCCGCGGCCCGCGGGGGTCGAACCGGAAGAGATACCCCGAGTTGCCGTGCACGCCGTAGACGACCTTCCGGCCCGGGTGCCAGATCACCTGGCGCCAGTTATAGGCCATGTGGCCCGGGTTGGTGGGGTCGTACAGGCCGAAGTAGTCCTTCTTGAGGTTCTCGCCCTGGAGCGTTTCGATGGCGTCGCGGTCGTAGCGGTAGCGCAGGATTGCCCCGTCGCCGATGCTGAAGTAGACCGAGCCGTCCTCGGGGTCGATGGCAAAGGAGCGGCACAGCGTGCGATAGTTGGCGCCCTTGCCGTTCTCGCCCTGGAGCGAGGTCGCCCCGAGGTCCTTCAGTTCGCGGCGGGCCAGGTCATAGCGGATGAAATGCCCGCCCGGCCAGGTGAGCCCGTAGAGCCGTCCCCGCCGCGTGTCCATGTTCATGGTGAGGATGCCTTCCCCGCCCGGGGCGAGGGCGAGGTTCTCGAATCGGCCGGTGGCCATGTCGTACGAGAGGAAGTGCCCGCCCTGGTAGGGTTTCCAGCCCGGCGGCGGGGGGCCGATCTTCTCCATGTCGTCGATGATCGCGTAGAACCCGGTGTGGGTGGCGAAGTAAAGCTTGCCGTCGCATTCCACGAGGTTGTTGTGACACTTCCCTTGGGCGACGGCCTTCATCCCCTTCTCGCCGCAGGCCTCGGTCAGGTCGCCCAGGTGGCGGATCTTCCCGGTCGCCGGATCGAAGCAGTACATCTGCCCGGCCACGTCGTGCGCCTCCGAGCAGAGCACGTAGTAGATCTTCCCGTCGCTTCCCGTGCCCATGCCGTTGTACGTGTCGTGGCCCTGGGGGAAACCGGAATCGTAAGTTTGCGCGATCAGCCGGGGGGGACTATCGCCCGGACCCGCCGCCCCGGCGCCAGGCGCCGGGGCCATGCACGAGGCCAGCGTCAACGACATGACCAGGGACGCACCGACAACGCTCAATCCACGTACGCACATGCCAAGAACCTCCCGATGATCACCGTGCTGTCGCATATCCGATTTCGGGTGGCACGGTCGTCCCCCAGGGACGACCGTGAGTTCTCGCCGCACACGACACGGCCGTGCCACCCACACAAGCGGCCGTGTCACCCAACCATTATGCCTTGGCCAACTCGCCGGCGCAGGCCTGGATCTTGCGGATCGCCTCGGTCGGCGCGATGACCTTGCGGGCGAGGCCCGCGTGAAACTCACCCGCCCAGGAGGCCGAGACCGTCAGCAGCAACGTGACGATGTTCCGTCGCTTGAGTGCCTGCCTTTCGCGCCGCTGCGGCTACGCCAATTCCTTGCGGTGTGCCCAGACCTTCTCGAACGCCTTGACGTACTGGTCCACCAGTTCGGGCGCATCGGACGTGAAGTACGGCAGCGAAATCACCGTCCGGTTGGCCTGGTCGCAGCCGGGCATCTTCTCGGCCGCCGCCGGAAGGTGGTGCCACCACTTCGCCTCATGGAATACGGCGTACGTGTGCAGGAGCGTCCAGTGGAACTCCGCGGCGTCGACGCCCTCGGCCTTCAGCGCCTTGACGCACGCCTGGCGCGACATGCCGGCCTTGGCGGAGTCGAGGAGCAGGAAGTTGCGGCTGTAGTAGACCCGCTGGCACTCGGGGCGGATGTCGGTGGTCGACAGCCCCGGCAACTGGGCCAGACGGTCGTTGAGGCGTTTCATCTGGGCGACGCCGGCGGCGTTGCGCTCGGCCAGGTGCGACAACTGGATCTTCGCCAGGACGGCGGCGACGGGGTGCATGCGGTACTTCCCGCCCAGGGCCGTGCCGGCGTACTTGCGATAGGGGCTGTCCTTGGGAAGCGTGGGCGGGATCCAGTACTCGCCGAAAGTGGCGGCCCGCTCGTAGTCCGCCCTCGTCTTGTACATCCCGATGCCGCCCTCCATGGCGGGCAGCGGCTTGCTGGTCTGGAGGCTGAAGCCCGACATCCGCCCCCAGGTCCCCATGAGCCTGCCCTGGAGCGACGCCCCGTGCGCGTGGCTGGCGTCTTCCACCACGTCCAGGCCGTGCTCCTTCGCAAAGTCGCAGATGTGGTCCATGTCGCAGGGCAGGCCAAACCAGTGGACGGGCATGATCGCCCGCGTATTCTTGGTCAGCCTCCGCTTGCAGTCCTCGACGTCGAGGTTCAGCGTGCGCGGGTTGACGTCCACCCAGGCGGGGACCAGGCCGAAGAACCGCATCGGCACGACCGGGAACCACGTGCTGTAGTCCGGGACGAGGACTTCGCTGCCTGGGGGCAGGTCCAGGGCGAACATCATGGCCGTCAGCGCGCTGGTGCCGTTGCAGTGGGCCTTGCAGAGGGGGGTCTTGTGGAACTCGGACCAGGCCTTCTCAAACTGGGCCAGCGCGTCATAGCCGGGCGAGCGAAGGAGGGCCATGACGGCCTGCTCCTCTTCCCGGCCGTAAATCGGCCAGCGGGTCGCCGACCGGGCGGTCACCGCCTTGGTCCCGCCGTTCAGCGCCAGGGCCTCGGGGCCGGCCGCCGCTGCCTGTCCCTGCGCGCCCGCGCCGGCCAGGCACGCTCCCGCCGCCAACGCGCTTGCCGACTGGAGAAACTCCCGCCGCCTCGACAGCCGCCTGGGATCATGGTTTTTCCGGTTCATGTTCCGCGTCCTTTCTCGCGCCGTGCGGGGCGATTTCCACGCCCAGCAGCGAGGCGATGGCCTGCTTCACCAAGGCTTCCGATTCGGGTTTGACGTTCGCATCGGTCGGTTCGTAGCCGCCCTCCTGGAACGCCTTCTCGGGACAGATGTACCCCGTGGCGCAGTCGCCGTAGCCCGCCACGGCCACGAAACCGCCCGGCGCCGCCTCCTGCGCGAACGTCTGAAAGCACAGCATCGGCTCGCCGGGCAGATGCACGATGTACACGTTTCCCATTTGCAGCGACGTGCACTCGATGGGCTGGTTCTTCCTCTGGTGGAAGGCCAGGCGGACGGCGCCGGCGTACGCCCGCAGGGCCGGTGCGACCTTGGGGTTCTTCATGCGGGCGATGCAGTCGTCGAGGTTGAAGCCCGGATCGGTTCGCGGCGCCAGCAGGAGCGGATGCGTCCGCCACCGCACCGGCCCGACGGGGGTGAACTTCGTCGCCGCGACGGACGCCTCCAGCCCCGCCAGCATCCGCCGGGCGAGTTCGACGCGGCACTGTTTGCTGCCGTCGTTGTACTTGCCCACCGTGATGTCGCCCCCGCAACCGGTGAAGTAGATCTGGAAGACGCGCTCCTTGGCCTCCAGCGCCTCGCGGGCCTCGCCGACGAAGTCGCTGCTGGCCCGCCCATCGCCGTACGGCGTCTGGGGGTGAGTGGCGTAATAGTGCAGCCGGACCAGCGGCTTCTCCCCCCGGGCCAGGGTGATCGTCTTCACGTACGGGTCGATCGTCCCCTCGTCCAGCGCCCGCACGGAGGGGTCCTTGCACGTGCTGTAGCGGACGCGGATCTTGCCCGTCGCATCTACCGGGCGGCGCGTGGCGGCCACGCGATCGACCTTGGCCTGGCCCGTGCCGACGCGATCGAACGGCTGAAGGGCGCCCAGCGACTGGCGGACGGCGGCGGCCAACCGGTCCTCGATCTGGTCGTAGGACTTGGGAGACAGGTGGAACCGCTCCAGGCCCGCCTCGGCCAGCAGCTTCTGGGCGGCCGTGTCCACCACCGGGGCCGTGTGCTGGTGCACCGTCTGCAACGCCACGCGGGAGGCGGCGGTCTCGGCGGCGGAGGCGATCCTGGCCCGCATCGAGTCGTAGGCGCCATTGCACAGTTCGCACCAGTCGACGCTGCAGAGGACGTAGCGTTTGCCGGCCGCCTCGATCACGATGCCCTTGGCCAGAAGCGGCTGCTCGACCGTGCGGATCGCGTCGCAGGAGATCATGGGCTCGCCCAGGGGCGGCGTCACGTCGCAGCGGAAGGTCGCCACTCGCATGGGCCCGGGTGACTGTCCCCGGGCCGTCGGCGGGGCGAAGAAGGCGGCAGCGGCGCACCACGCGACGCCCACGCCCGCCAGAGAGGCCAGAAGAGAACGGCGCGACCGTCCGCCAGAGAGCATCCCGTTGTCAACCGCCGGTGTGTCCACTATCTGATGGCCCCAACAGGTGCAGGTCAAAACAGCCCGCGGCGCTTGGGCGGCGAGATACGCGGGGCCAACAGCCGCCTCTGGGCCGGGGCCTTGGTCACAATTCAAGAACGTGCTTCAGGGACAATGCTAGCACTACTCTGGCGGGCCTGAAAGTGAAAAAGGCCCCCTGATTTGCCTGCCGGCAGGCAGGCCTGATTCCCCCGCCGCACAAGGCGCCAGGGGCTTGGCGACGTCCTTGCTACTCTCTTTTGCCGGGTTTAGGATGTACGGCGCAGCAAGAGGATCTCCAGCTACAGGAGTTACGTCATGCAACCGAGTCTGAATCGTCGCTCGTTCATGGGGGCAGCAGCCGCGGGGGCGTTCACGATCGTGCCGCGGCACGTGCTGGGCGGGCCGGGCAACGTCGCCCCCAGCGACAAGATCACGCTGGCCCAGATCGGCTTCGGCACGCAGGCCGTCCGCGAACTGGGCGGGCTGCTGGGCGAGCCGAAGATCCAGATCGTGGCCGTCTGCGACCCCAACGCCGACACCAGCGACTACGTCGAGTGGGGCAAGGGCGAGATCCGCAAACGGATCCAGGGCTACGTCGGCGATCCGAACTGGCGCAAGGGCGACGAGGGCTGTCCCGGCGGGCGCGACGTGGGCCGGGCGGTTGTCGACGGCTACTACGCCCGCCATCGCAAGGCCGACAAGTTCGCCGCCTGCGCCGCCTGGGAAGACTTCCGCGAGATGCTCGACAAGCAGAAGGACCTCGACGCCGTCAAGATCCTCGTGCCGGACCATCTGCACGCCGCCATCTCCATCGCGGCCATGAACAAGGGCAAGCACGTCCTGCTGCACAAGCCCATCGCCAACCGGCTGGCCGAGGGGCGGAAGGTCATCGAGAAGGCCCGCCAGGCCAAGGTGGCCACCTACCTGCTGGCCTACGGAAGCGGGGCGGGCAACGCCGCCATCGTCGAGCGGATCAAGCAGGGCGCGATCGGGAAGCTGCGGGAGGTCCACAACTGGACCAACCGTCCCGTCTGGCCGCAGTACACGGAGGTGCCCGCGGACCGCCCAGCCGCGCCCAAGGGCTTCAACTGGGACCTGTGGCTGGGCCCGGTGACCGACCGCCCGTACCACCCGCACTACACGCACACGGTCTACCGCGGCTGGTACGACTTCGGCGGCGGCTCGATGGCCGACATGGGCTACTACAGCCTCTGGCCCGTCTTTACCGGCCTGGACCTGGACGCCCCCCTCAGCGCCGAGGCCTGGGGCACCCACACCTGCCGCGTCACCGACTGCGTCAGCCGGGTGGCCGCCAACGACTTCGCCTATCCGACCGCCTGCACCATTCGCCTGCGTTTCGCCGCCCGGGCCGAGCGGCCGGCCATCGACCTGTTCTGGTACGACGGCGGGATGAAACCTCGCCTGCCGGAGGAGCTGGAGGCCCAGGACGCCGCCATGGGCAAAGAGGGCATCCTCTTCGTCGGCGACCAGGGCGCGATCCTGGCGGGCTTCCTGGGCCAGGACCCGCAGCTCTTCGCCAGGGGCAAGCGGGAGGCCCTGAAGACCCAGTCGGCCATGCCGGCAGGGGCGTGGCTGGAAGCGATGCGGGGCGGCCCGCCCTCGCCGGGCAGCTTCCTCAACGCCGCCGCCATCGCCGACGCGGTGAACCTCGGCACCGTGGCGCTGCGGACGGGCAGGAAAGTCCTGTTCGACAGCAGCCAGATGCGGATCACCAACGTCGGAGAAGCCAACAGGCTCCTGGCCCGCGAGTACCGCCCGGGCTGGGTACTTTGAGAACCCGCGGCACCGGAGTAATCACCTATACCGAAGGCTGATTTCCGACCGGCGAAGTGTCCACTGGCCGGCGAAGGGAGGACGCGCGTCGGCGTCGGCTCATGCACCTCAAGGAATGCGGAGCAGTTGCGCGCGTGACCGTTCTCGGAGGGTTCCGGGGGCCGATCTGCCTGGTCCCGGCGCTACAATTCTGGCGCAGCGAAGGCTGGTACCTGCGCCGGCTGCACGGTCGTTTGCGCCGCCGCCCCAGGGTGCAAGAGAAGAACCGGAAAATTTCCCGTTCTTGTTTAAGTGGGCGATGCGGCGTTCCGATAGGGCTTGCGGAAGTTGAGTAAAAGCCCTTAGCAACAGATGCGAAGGAGCACCCATGGTCACGGTTGACGGCGAGTGGATCGAATTCAGCTTCTTCCGCCCCTCGGCCTGCAAGGTTCATCTCGCGGGCGACTTCAACAACTGGAACCATCAGCAATTGCCCATGGCCCGAGGCCGGGACGGCTACTGGAAAGCCCGGATGCGTCTGCCCGCGGGGGAGTTCAAGTTCCGCTACTGTGCCGACGGGGAGTGGTTTGCCGACTACGCGGCCTTCGGCGTCGAGCCGGGGCGGTTCGGGCTGGACAGCGTCGTGCGGGTCGCCCCGCCGACCACGCCGCCGGTGTTGAAGGTTATCGACATGCGGTCCAGGACTGCCCACGGCCAGATGGCCGTTGCCTGATAGAAAACGTTTGAGGTCCAACTGGGAGGCCGGCGAGCGCACAAGCGCCCGCCGGTTCTTTTTTGTTTGTAGTTCCGCCTGCCTGCCGGCAGGCCGTAAGGAGGCCTTGCCGGCCTGCACCCCTCAACGCTCTTATGATCGCACTGCGAACTACCTGGGGTCGAACGTGCCCATCCAAAGCCCCGCGTTTGACTGCGGGACGACGGGGGGCTGCTGTTGCAGCATCCGTCTCAGGTTGGCCAGGCCGATCTTCAGCGCGGTCAGGCTGTCTTCGAGGCCCTCGAACTCCAGGCTGATGAAACCGGCGTAGTTGGCTTGCTGGAGGGCGGCCAGGCAGGCGGTGACGTCGACCTGCCCGTGCCCGATGACGGCCGGACGCAGGTAGTTGCCCATCCGCGAGCGGAAGAAGCCCTGCCCGGGGTCCACGGCGTGAGGCGGCTTGACGTGGAAGTCTTTCACGTGGCAGTGCAGGGCCAGCGGGGCCAGGCGCCGGACGGCCCGGGGCGGGTCCTCGTCGACGAGCATGAAATTGCCCATATCCAATTGCCAGCCGAAATTGGGATGGTTCACCTCGCGGACGAGCTGCTCGCATCGCTCGCTGTCCTGAACGAACAGCCCGCGGTTTTCGACGCACGTGCGGACGCCGAGGGTCTCGCCATAGGCGGCGACCACCCGGCAGGAACGGGCCAGGGTCGGAAGCGCGACGCGGAAATCGGCGGGTCCGGTCAGGCCCGAGGGCAGGCCCCGGCTGGCCTCGTGACGCAGAAGCGGGCTGCCCAGCACCTGGGCCACCCGTGCCTGGTGGCGCAGTTGCAGCAGTTCCTGCTGGAGGTCCTCGCCGGGAGGGTTGATGAACTCCCCGCCCACGCCGTAGCTCACCACGCGGAGGCGGGCCTCGTCGCAGGCCTCGCGGAGGCGGGCGGCCAGGTCCAGCGCCCGCTCGATCGGGCGGTCCTGCACCAGGTCGGTGAATTCGACGCCTTCGAAGCCCAGGTCGCGGGCCTGGGCGATCACCCAGAACAGGTCGCGGCGAGAGTCCTGTTGTCGGCTGATGCGAAAGCTCGAGGATGTAACGGCGAACCTCATAAGGCCACTTCCTTCGCTGACCAAACCCTCCCGTGCCCGCCACCGCGGGAGGTCTCTGTCACACCGGCCCTCTTGCCGCGCGGTGTCGGGCAAAAGAAGCATACGATACGCGCTGCCCGGGACGCGGGTTTTCCCCCATGGCGGATGGTCTGCCGACCCGGCAAAGCCTCCAGGCCGGTGTGCGGGCGCGGGCCTACTGGTCTGTCGCGGGCGTGTCGAACCTCTCCACTCGCACGTGGCAGCTCGGGCGATCAGGGTGCTTGTCCAGGTAGTCCTGGTGGTAGTCCTCGGCGACGTAGAACTCACCGGCCGGCTGGAGCTGCGTCACCACCTTGTAGCCTTTGGCCTTGAGCAGGGCGATGAGCTTCTCCGCCGTCGCCTTCTGCTCGGGCGTCGCGTAGAACACGGCCGAGCGGTATTGCGTGCCCACGTCGGGGCCCTGGCGGTTCGCCGTGGTCGGGTCGTGGGTCTCGAAAAACAGGCGGGCGAGCTGCTCGTAGGAGACCTGGGTCGGGTCGTAGGTCACGCGGACGGCCTCGGCGTGGCCCGTCTTGCCCGTGCAGACCTCGCGGTAGGTGGGGTTGCGGGTCGTCCCGCCGGTGTAGCCGGACTCGGCCTTCCGCACGCCGGGAGTGTGCTCGAGGTGGTGCTCGACGCCCCAGAAGCACCCGCCCGCGAAGATGGCTTGTTCGGTCTTGGCGGGCTGGCTGGCCGGCTGGGTCTGGCTCTTCTGCCCCGGGGGCATGAAGACGATAGAGATCGAGTTCACGCAGTGACGGGTGTTCCTGGGCGTCATGCGCTCGCCCTCGAACACGTGCCCCAGGTGCCCCCCGCAGGCGGCGCAGAGAATCTCCGTCCGGCGCCCGTCGGCGTCCGCCTGACGCTTCACCGCGCCGGGGATCTCGTCGTCAAAGCTGGGCCAGCCGCACTCGCTACGGAACTTGCTCTTGGAGGTGTACAGTTCAGCCCCGCAGTTGCGGCAGATGTAGACGCCCTCGGCAAAGTGGTTCCAGTACTTTCCGGTGAACGCCCGCTCCGTGCCCTTGTGCAGGATGACCCGCTTCTCCTCGTCGTTCAGCGGCGGCATGGCCGGCTTGTCGTTCTTGGTCATGGTGGTCTCCGGCGTCTTCCCGTCGTCGCTCCGCTTGGGGGGCTGGTCCGTTGGCGCGCCCTGGCAGCCGGACGCGGACCAGAGAATCAGTCCCGCAACCAACAGAATCCGTGTGATATTCATGATCGAACCTCGCCGGCCATTATAACGGGTCAGCCGGATGCGCCTTCCCCTTCTCTGTGGTCTGGTTTGTCGTTCGCGGCGCGCACGGGGATCTGGACCTCGCTGTACTTGCGCCACCACAGCATGAAGGGCGAGTGATAGGCCAGCACGCGGGGCGGCCCGTCGGCCTCGTAAGAGGGGTTGTCTCGCAGCCACTGCTGGAGCCGGCGGAGCCCCTCGCGGAACCGCTCGTTCGAGTAGGACCCTTTCATGCCCACGGAGATCACCTCCATCGACGGGTCGTTGACGACCTCGACCTTGCCGAACTCGCCCGCCTGGTCCTGGCCGGGGCGGCGATAGAGGAAGGCCATGGCCTCGGTCTCGCTCAGTTGCGTGGCATCGCCGGCGGCCTGGCGGTCGTACTCCATGACCACCGGCGCCGTCATGGCCACGTCGCGCTTCTGGATATGGCGGAACAACACGCGGAACTGGCTGTTGCGGTTCTCTCTTTCGCGTGCCCAGGCGGCCCGGACGACGGGATACTTCTTCAGCCGCACCAGCCCCGGCAGCGACGGTTTGGGCCATCCTTCAGGCAGCGGGGCTTCCTCGGCGATGGTGAACTCGCGGGCCTCTCGAGCCTGGTTCAAGGCGTCCACCAGTCCCTTGCGGGCCGCGTCCGCCTCGACCGTCTTCGCCTGGTCCAACGCGCGGGAGAGGATGATGGCGGCGTCGGAGTCGGCCGGCCCGGCCGCCAGCTCCTGGCGGGCCAACTGGAACACGTCTTTGCCTTCGTAGGTCTCCCGGGCCTGGCATCCGGTCGAGAGGAGCGCAAGAACGGCTATGATTGTCAGCAACGGTTGCAGGGTCTGCATGTTGGGCTCCTTCTGTCGGGTCATTGTAGGACTCGAGTCAGGGGAGAATCGTGACGTTCCGGCTGGAAATCCGTGCGCCGCCGCGCCGGCGCAATAAGCAGCCCCGCCGGACCGGTGGGTCGGACGGGGCTGGGGAGAGGTCTTGCTTCTTGTGGGCGTCAGCGGCGTCGGCGGCGGAGGTAGCCTCCCAGGCCCGCGCCGGCCAGGGCAAACAGGCCCATGGTGATCGGCTCGGGGACGGCCGTCAGCGTCACGTCGTTGCCGTCGCCGCCTGTGTAGCTCAGGACGAACTGGCCCTGGAGCGAGTTGAGCACCGAGCCCCCGGGCAGGCTGTCGAACGTGCCGGTGACCGGGTCGGCGTCCCCGTCGTTGTCGATGAGCACGTACTCGGTCCCGCCATAGGAGGCGAAATCGCCCACGATGGAGAGGTTCAGGATGGCGTCGGTAAGACTGACAGCCCCGGTCACGTCCACACGGTCACAGGCGGCCGGAGTGAGTTCGACGTCGAAGAAGGAGCCGATTCCCAGCGTCAGCGATCCGGTGTCCAGATCGCCGATGCTGGCGCCGGGAGACAGGTGCGCCCCGCCGGCCACGCTCACCGTCCCGCCGATCGTTCCGTCGCCGCCGAGCGTCCCGCCGTTGACGACCGCCGAGCCGGCGATCGAGCCGTTGACCAGCAGCGTGCCGTTGCCGACGGTTGTCGTGCCCGTGTAGGTGTTGGTCCCGCTGAAGATCTGCGTGGACGTGGTCGCCCCGGCGTTGTTGCCGCGAACGTTGACCCCGCCGCCGCCCGCGATGCCGCCCGCGAAGTCGCGCGTCGCCCCGCCGCCCAGGTCCAGCGTGATCCCGCCGGTGTTCGTGACCTGCCCGCTCCCGGCCAGGTAGCCGATCGCGTCGCTCTTGCCGTTCATGTCCCACGTGCCGTTGACCGTCAGCAGCGAGGAGTTGACGATCACGTTGTTGACCGACATCAGCAGCGTGGCGCCCGGGTCGATGGTGATGTTGCCCTTGATCGCCCCGTCATTGTTGCCGCCGCCCGGGCCGTTCAGGTTCAACGTCCCGCCGGCCACCGTGGTCAAGCCGGTGAACGTGTTGGCCCCGGTGAGCGTCAGCATGCCGGCGCCGTCCTTGGTCAGCGCGAGATTGCCCGTGATGGGGCCCGCGAAGGTGTAGTTGGCGGCGCTGTTCACCGTCAGCGTGGCGGCGGTGGCCGAGGAGTTGGTGATGCTCTTGGTCCCGCCGCTGCCGAGGATGTACGTCAGCCCGCCCACGGTCTGGTCGTACCCGTTGAGGTCGAAGGTGGCGTTGGCGCCGTCGTTCTGCCCGATATTCAGGACGCTCGAGGCGGGCACGACGTTGGCGGCGCCCATCTTGATCGTGCCGCGGGCGACGTTGGTGCCGCCCCAGACGTACGTCTCGCCCGCCGCGCCCACGGTCCAGGCGTTGTCGTCCGTCTTGGCCAGCGTGCCCCCGCCGATGTCGACGCTCCCGGTGACCGACCCGCCGCTGCCACCGCCGCGAAGGAACAGGATCGACCCGTTGCTCATCGTGCCGGTGATGTCGCCGGCGAGGATCAGCGAGCCGCTGCTGACGCTGATCTGCACCAGGTTGTTCGTGCTGGTCACGTCGATGGGCCCGGCCCAGGTGTTGTTGCCCGAGGCATTGAGCAACTGGGCCCGCCCGGCGGCCGTGCCCTGTAGCCACAGCGGCTCGTTGAACGTCAATCCGCCGGAGATGGACAGGATCGTGGAACTGCTGCCGTTGCTGCCGACGATGACGGTGTTGCCCGCCGTCGAGCCAAGGGCCGAGGCGTTCGAGATCGACAGCGTCCCGTACTCGGCCACCGTCTGCCCGGCGTAGTTGTTGGTCCCGCTGAGGGTGAGCGTGCCGGCGCTGATCTTCCGCAGCCCGCCCGCACCGCCCAGGGCGCCGGACCAGGTGATGGTGTTTCCGTTGGTGTCGAACGTCACGTTGCCGTTGGTGCCCGTCAGCGTGCCCGCCAGGGCCGAACTCCACGAGCCCGAGGCCCGCATCGTGCCCCCGCCGAGATTGATGGCGGCGGTCCCGCCGGCGGTGGCGATCCCTCCGGTGCCCAACGTGAGCGTCCCGCCGGTCAGGTTGAACGTGCCCGAGCCGGTGGTGTTCATGCTGTTGCTGTTGTTGACCACCAGGCGGTTGGCCGTCACCTGTCCGTTGCTGAGGTTGAACACGCCCGTGCCGTCCCAGCCGACGCTCAAGTCGGCGGTCACGTTGAGCACCCCGCCCTGCATGTTATACGTACTGGTTTCGCTGCCCCAGTGGCCCAGGCGGAAGGTGCCTTGACCATTGCCCACCCCGGCGGCCGTACCGGTGACGTTCACTGTCCCGCCGCTCTGGTTGATCGTCCCCCCGTGTCCGCTCTGCTCGCCGGAGTACAGGTTGCTCGTCGTGAGAACGTGGCTGTTCTTGATGTTCAGGACGGCCGACCCGCTGCCGGCATAGCCCAGCCCCGTGGTGCCGCTGACGGTCGTCGTGCCGCTCCCCGCCAGTTCCAGCGTGGTCGTGCCCGCCGAACCGCGCCGGACCTCGATGCTGCTCACGGCGCTCGTGCCCGTGAGGATCTGCGTCCCGCCGCTGTTGTTGCCGCGCACGCGCAGCAGCCCGCCGCCCAGCGTGCCGCTGAAGGTCTGCGGTCCGGCCGAGCCCAGGTCCAACTCGAAGGTGCCCATGTTGCTGATGGCCCCGTTGCCGGCGATGTAGGCGAAGGCCTCGCTCAGCCCGCCCGCGTTGAACGTTCCGCCCGTCTCCACAGTGACGATGCCGGAATTGACCATCCGATTGGCCGTGCCGATCTGGAAGGTCGCGCCGTTCTGAACGACGACGTTCCCGCGGATCGTGCCGTCGCCCCCGGTCCCGTTCATCAGCAGCGTGCCCTCGGCCACCGTGATCGTGCCGCTGTAGCTGTTGGAGCCTTGGGGGTTGAGGTTGAGAATCCCGCTGCCGGTCTTGGTGAACGCCGTGCCCGCGATCAGCGAGTTGATCGTCGCGTCCTGGTGGACGGCGATCGTCGGCGTACCCGACAACGTCAGCGTGTTGGACTGGATGAGATAGTTGCCCGTCGTGCCGGCGTTGAAGGTCAGCCCGCCGACGGTGATGCCCGTGCCCAGGGCGACCGTGCCGGCCGTCCCGCCGTTGCCGAAGACGGCGGTGTCGGCGTTGGCGTTGACCCACGTGAGGTTGTTCGCGCCGTCGGACCAGTTGGGCGTCGCCGTGTCCCACGTGCCCGCACCGTCCAGGCCCAACGGAGCGGTCGCCCCATTGCTATCCCAGGTCAGGGGGGCGGCGAAAGAAGCGCCGGCCGACAGACACAGAACCACTGTCAAAAGACACGCCAACCGTGCCATACCGTTTGTCATGGCCGTTCCTCCGACAACCTTTCTTTTCTTCCGATGGGAAACGGCGACATCTAATTGCCGCCGCCGGGTAGGTTGCGGGGACACGCCCGTGCCCCTGCAATCATCCTCATTCTTATCACCAGGAACCGTACCATACCGGCGGGTTCTTGTCAATAGGGGAGCGTCCTCGGGGGAAACCCGCAGCCCGCCGGCCCTCAGTCGACCAGCTTGGGCGCCTGGCCCTTCTTGAACGCGGTCGCCACGTCGGAGGCCTTCTGGCGGGTCGAGATGTCCGGGTACCGGGGCGGCTTGGAGATTCCCTTGCCCGCCAGCAGGCGGGCGGCGAGCAGGCGGACCTGCTGGGCCTGGTTGGCGGCGTCGCCGAGAATCCGCATGGCCTCCTGGGGCGAATGGAAGCCCATGCCATTGCTGGCCGAGACGTAGTCCCAACGGAACTGGGCCCCGCGGAGCATCCGGCGGGGTTCGGCCAGGTCGTCCTCTCCGCAGCCCGCCTGGGCGACGCAGGCCAGGTCGAAGTGGGCGTGCACCAGCGCCTCCTCGGCCTGGACCTTGGCGTTGGCGACCTTGGTCTGGATGGCCTCGACGCGGGAGCGGATCTCCTCCTCGCTCCAGCGGTGGCAGACGCCGCAGGAGTTGGCGATGTTGAGCAGGGGGCTCTGCACGTGGTGGTCGGTGAACTTCACGCCGCCCTCGCTGCGGTAGGGCATGTGGCAGTCGGCGCAGGCGACGTTGCGGTACGCGTGAATGCCGGTGGTGTACAACTCGTAGTCCGGGTGCTGGGCCTTGATGATCGCCGTCCCGCTGATCGGGTGCTTCCAGTCGGCGAAGCCGATCTGCTCGTAGTAGGCCAGCATGTCCTCGACCGTCTTGCCCTTGTGCCACGGGAAGGTGAGGTAGTTCCTGGGCTGGCTGCGGAAGTAGTACTCCACGTGGCACTGGGCGCAGACCAGCGAGCGCATCTCCTGGTGGGTGAACTTGCCGTGGTACAGGCCGGTGCGGGCCAGATGATTGGGGTCGCTCTTGGGAGAGACGGTGTGGCGGATGGCGGCGGTGGCGGTGGTGGGCTGGTCGCCGGCTGCCTGCGTGGTGGCCGGCGCCGGCGGACGCTCGATCACGCCCAGCGCCTCCAGCAGGGCCGGGCGGGTGATCCGCAAGGCCATCGTCTTGGGGTCGTGGCAGTCCTGGCAGCCGATGGGGTGCTTGATCTGCGAGCGGAGGTCGTGGAAATTGGCGGCGTAGAACTCGGCCACCCCCATCGACGCCATCAGGCGGGGCACGTCGGTGGACTTGCAGGTCCAGCAGGTGCCCGGGTGGGCGCCCGGCTTGACGCGGGCCGTGCTGGTCACGTCGTCGACGGCGTAGTAGTGTCCGCGCCCCTGCTTGTAGTCCAGGCTGAAGCCGTACCCCGCGAACAGGATCACCTGGCGGGGGTCGCCCTCGAGGTAGTCCCGGGCGAACGATCCGCCGAACCGGGTGCGGGTGTCGCTGGTGCTGGTCCGCAGGTACGACTCGTACTGGCGGGGATAGTCGCGTCCCCACACGGCGTTGTCAGGCTCCCACTCGGGCAGCGGCGCCACGAGCATGAGCGGGCGCTGCGTCTCCCAGCGGCGTTCCATGATCGAGGCGGCCAGCAGGCCCAGAAGCGCCACCGCCCCGGCCACCAGCACCAGGATCAGCGGACCGACCCACCGGCGACCCGTCGGGGCGGGGGTCTCGAAACGATCGGGGGCGTCAGCGTTCATGCGATACCTTCCGTTCCAGCCCGGCCCGATCGGCCGGGGTCATCATCATGCGCCGGCCTCACCGGTCCGCCCGCGACTCGAGCAGGCGGGCCATCCACCCCAACCCGACCGGGGGCAGGGGCGGGCGGATCAACTCCTGGCTGGCTGCCAGGCTCCGCACCGGGCCGTGGATGTTCTCGTGACAGTCCCAGCACTTGCGTTCCTCGGAGCCGGCCAGGCGGACCATCGCCAACTGGTCGTGGTGGCAGCGGATGCAGTTGGTCTGGACGACCGGGACGGCCGACCTGGACAGCCTAAGGACTTGCGGCTCCTTTCGAAGGGTGAATACGTAGGAGTGCTTGAGCCCGTCGGTGGCTTTGAAGGTCGCCTTGGCCAGCACGTTGTCGTGCGGGACGTGACAGTCGTTGCAGACGGCGACCCGTCCGTGGCTGCCGTGGAACCACGTCGCGTAGGCGTTGTTCATCACGTGACAGTTGATGCACGTGCGGGGCGAATCGGAGAGATAGGACGCGGCATTCGAGATGCGGACCACCACCACGCCCAGCCCGGCCGCCACCCCCAGCAAGGTGAATACCGCCACCCGCCAGCGCGGCGACAACGCCGACAGCGTTACCAAGCGCACCAGACGCGAAGACTTGCGTTCGCTCACCGATGGGTCCTTTTCCGCTACCGGGCGGCCCGCAGTTTCGCGGGACGAGGAATTATATATACTGAATAGCCGGATTTCCTGCCAGGTAAAAGTCGTATTTGTTTTACGTGTTTGTGCGTCCTGCGGTCTGGCCTTGAAGGACTCGCGTCTTGGCGAAGGAACGGATACTCATCGGACTGCACAGCGGCCCCGCCGCCGACGGCGTGGACGCCGCCGCCATCGCCGTGACCGGCAAGGGCGAGCGGATGAAGGTCCGTCAGGTCGCCTGGACGCGCCAGCCGTATCCGGACGAGCTGTCAGCCGGGCTGGCAGCGCTGCCGTCTGCCGACAACGACCGCCTGGAGGCCCTGGACGCGGACCTGACCGCCCGCTTCGCCCGGGCCGCCCAGGCTGTGCTGCGGGCGGCGGGCGTCTTGCCGGAGCAGGCAGCCGCCTGCGGGGTGATTGGATCAGCCCTGCCCGGCGGCATGGGGCTGGAATTGCCCTCCTGCCCGCGCCTTCGCCTGGCGCTGGACGTGACGCTGGCGGGGGAGTTCGCCCGCGGCGACCTAGCTGCCGGGGGGCTCGGGCGTCCACCGACCGCGTGGGCGCACTGGCTGCTCCTGCGCGACCGCCGCCTCTCTCGCGTGCTGGTCGAGCTGGGCGGACTGGCGCGGCTGACCTTTCTGGGCAGCTCCTGCCGCGCGGACGAGGTCCAGTCGTTCGACGTGGTTCCCGCGGGCGTCCTGCTGGACGAGCTGACCCGCAAGCACTTCGCCCAGCCCTGCGATCGCGACGGCGCGATAGCGGCCGGGGGGCGCGTCAGCGGCGAGCTGCTGAACCAGCTCGACGCCCATCCCTTTCTCCACCGTCCGCCGCCCAGGGCGACGACTGCGGGGGACTGGCGGGGGCTGTTCGTCGAGCGGCTGGAACTTCGGGCCCGCAACCTGGCCTGCCGGGCGGAGGACCTGGTCGCTACCGTCACCGAGTGGATCGCCCGCGCGGTCGCCCGGTCGGTGCTGGCGATGAGCGAGCGACCGCACGAGGTCATCCTCTCGGGCGGCGGCTCGGCCAACATCCATCTCGCCGGGCGCATCCGCACGCTGCTCAGCCCCTCCAGCACGTACGCCCTCCAGCGGTACGGCTTCGAAGCGCAGGCGATGGGGGCGGTGTCGGCCGGCGTGCTGGCTGCGGCCCGCGTGGACGGCCACCCCGCCGGGACCCGGCAACGAACTGTCCTGGGCGGACTGTGGTGACTTCTTCAGCCGCCGGCTCACCGGCGGCGCCGATCGGGAAACCGAGGCCCCTGCTTATTGGGATTGTCGCAGGTACACGTTCGCGAAGCGGGTCGGGCCCTGGGCGGTTCCGCACAGGCCGATCGTGCGTTCCTTGGAGGCGGGCAGTGCGATCTTCCGGGCCTCGTCCTGGCCGTGCCTGATGGACGCCCCCGATCCGCGGACGGTAATGACGTAGCGCGTCCAGGCGCCCGCCTTGCCGGTCAGCGCGACGCGGCTGCCGCCCAGCACCACCGCGGGCGCATCGTCCGCCGCCGCGGCGGCGCCCGCCTTGGGCTTGGGCGGCTGGCAGTCCACGATCAGCTCGAAATCGCCCGCGACCGGCTCGCTCTCCAGCACGTCCGTCCCGCCGCGGTGCATCAGTTGCCAGTCGCTGGCCGCCCATTGCTTGGCGGCCTCGCCCGCCGCCTTCCACCCGCGCAGGTCCAGGCCGTTGTAGAGCGGCTTCCAGCCCTCGTCCTTCGGTGCGGTCTGCTCAAGGGTTGCGGCGCCGCCGGGCAGTTCCTGGATGCGGATGTTCCGCCACTCGGTCGGCGAGCCCTCGCTCTCCAGCCCGAGGTAGCCCTTGCGCCAGACGCACTGGTTGCCGCCGGAGACCTCCTTGCCGTTGACCGACAGGCGGATCGTCCCGTCGCGGGCGACGATGCGATAGTGGTTCCACTGGGGCGAATCCTTGCTGCGCTCCTCCAGCGGGAAGCACCGCGAGCCGTTGCCGCGGTGGATCGGCTTCATGCTCGACCCGTGGATGGGGAACACGTCGCCGTGCGTCGTGTACCACTTGTTCTTGCCCGGCACGTTGAAGCCGTTGTCCAGCACCTGCACCTCGATGGACCGCAGGAACGGCACGCCCGGGGCCGCGATGGCTGAACTCCACACGAAGATGCCCGCGTTGCCGCCGCTCTTGAGGTGGCGCCACTCCAACTCGAGGATGAAGTTCTCGTACATCCGCTCGGTCCGCAGCCCGCCGGTCGGCTTGCCCGTGCACGTGATCACGCCGTCTTTCACGCCCCAGGTCTCCGGCCCGCAGTTTACGTTCACCCAGCCGGCCAGGTCGCGACCGTTGAACAGCGAGACCCAACCGTCTTCGTCCGCCGCCATCGCCGCCGCCGAGGCCGACACGATCCACAATACCAGTGCCAATCGGTTCATGAGATGCTCCTGAATGCTCTGGATGGTCAAACTGTGCGGGGGAGGAGTCTATTTCGCGCATGGTTCAAGCCAAGCCGCGAAGCGGCGCCCTGGAAAGCCCAGGGCGACCGGAGGGAGCCCTGGGAGCCGGTGCCGCAATATCCGCCCAGCCGCGAAGCGGCGCCTTCAAGCCGGGCATGGCCCTCGGCCGGAAAGCCAAGATGCCCCCCCCATCTCGCACGGGTGATCACGCATTGTCTTACGGCTTCACATACTTGAATATGTCATTCTCAAAGGACAACTCCTCCCCGTTAATCAGCAAGGCCGCCTGGATCAATCCAAGGTGCGAATAGGCCTGCGGGAAATTACCCAGCAACTCCCTTGTTTCCACATCTATGTGTTCGCTGAGCAGACCAACATGGTTTGCGCAACTAATAGCATTATTGAAGACATCAACGGCCTCCTCGCGGCGACCTATCTTAATGAGGCTGCTTACCATCCAGAACGTGCATAGCAGAAACGCACTCCTGGGCACGCCAAAGTCATCTTCATTCAGGTACCGGAAGACAAACCCGTTCTTGCCGAGCTGCTCCCTCGTCTTCAGCACCGTGCTCACGTACCTCGGGTCGTCAGCATCAATACACCCAATCTCCTCCAGCAACAGGTTCGACGCATCCAGGTGCTTTGACCCGTAATACTGGACAAACGCTCCCACCTCATCATCCCAGCCGCGTTTAAGAACATCTTCTCTGATCCTGTCGGCAAGGGTGGTCCACTCATCCACGTAGAACTCCCTGTCCAGCATCTTCGCTATCCTGACGCCGCGATCGACAGCCATCCAGGACATCGCCTTGGAGTAGACAAAGTGCCGGTCCTTGCCTCGTATCTCCCATATCCCCTTGTCAGGCCTATTCCACTGCTTGGCAACAACGGCCACGATGCTGCGAACGAATGACCACAGATCCTCGCAAGCGTCCAGAGCTGACGGAAACGCCTGCAACGAAAGATAAATAGCGTCAATAAGAACGCCGTACACATCATTCTGCCTCTGAACGTATGCGCTATTTCCAATCCGTACAGGCGCAGATCCCTTGTGCCCCTTCAGGTGAGGAATCACTTTCTCCTCAAGTACCTTCTCCCCGCGCAGGCCATACATGATCTGTATATCCTCCCGCTTGCCCTGATTCACGCTCAGAATGAACCGTTGAAAACTCCTGGCTGAGTTGAGATGGCGGATCTGAAGAAACGTTTTAATAACCATTGACGAGTCACGTATCCAGCAAAAACGATAGTCCCAGTTCCGCCCTTCTCCGATCGCCTCCGGCAGAGAGGTCGTCGGGGCGGCAATCACGGCCCCCGACTTCTCGTACGTCAGCAGCTTCAGCAAGAGCGAGCTTCTGGTTATCTCCTCGCTGTATCTCGGGAAGACTGGGGTACGGTTCGCCCAATTCATCCAAAACACCTTCGTGCGCTGGTATTCCAACCAGGCGCGTTTCATAGTCATTCGCACGAGCTTCTGGTTATAGCTGACACAGAAGAACGAGTCTTCCGAAACAGTGATGGCTCCGCCTTTCAGTACATCATCTTTGGGCAGGGACGTATATAGATAACTCGATTCATACCGACCTTCTGTTGTTGCATGTTTTATGTAGTTCCTCTCGACTCTTCCCACCGTGGGGCGGGCGTAGTCGAGCATCGGCCTGTACTCCACCTTGATGATGGGTGTTCCCCGAAGAACCGTTATGATGCGGTATATTTCCGGCGCATTGTAGTAATGCGATTCGTCCGTGCGGTAGATGGGCATGAAGTCGAGTATCCAAAACTCCGCGGAGTCCGAGGAAAAGGTGGTTTGCAGTATGTTTGAATGGTTGACATACTGCTGCGATATCGAGTAGTCGCCAACGGGGATAATGCTGAAATGCCCCCCCGTGTCCTCGTCAAGAAGGCGGGCAAAATGCGAGGGCGAGTCGAAATCCGGAAGGCAGCACCAGTCGATCGAGCCCGTCTTTGAGACCAAGGCGCTGCTGCGGCAGTTTCCGATAATCCCGTAGTCAGAGATATTCATAAGCTATTTGATTAACAGGCGGAGAAGCTTGAGCAACTCCCCGTTGTTGTCAATTGTGTATCTGGAGTATTCGGAGGGCGTGCCGACTTTAATGGTAACGGCCTCCCGGGGCAGGATGGCGAACATGTCCTCGTCGGTCGTATCATCGCCGGCGGCAAGAATGAAATCGTATTCGTCGCACCGGAAAAAGGTCCGAATTGTTGTACCCTTCGTGTACTCCGACGGTTTCACCTCGATGATCTTGTCCCCCCGCATCAGGTGAAGCTGGCGTCTTGTGCAGGGATAGATGAGCTTGTTCACCAGTTGGGCGGACCGCAGGTCGGCCAGCCATTTGTCGGAGTTGCGGTAATGCCAGACGAGCGCGGTGTTCTTCTTTTCAACGTGGGAACCCGGGGTGCTGTCTGAGACCTCCTGCATGATCCTGCGGATCTCCGGTTGCCACGCGAGGTCCTTCCTGTACACGCTCTCCCATTGGCCCGCGACCCGGCGGAGAGCGCCATGTTCGGCAAATAGGGCGATAGCGAGATCGCCAAAGATGGACTCCAGGAACTCTTTGTTGCGTCCGCTGATAATCGCGAGTTCGACGCCGGCAGTTCCAGCCAGAGACTGGAGAAGCCGTTTCAGGGAGGGGTCGGGGAGCGCCTTGGCCGGATCGTTATGGAAGGGGACCAGCGTCCCGTCGTAATCAAGGATTAGAAGACGCTTGTGCGCCTTCTTGAAGGCAGAGGCGATTTCGCGCGCCTGGTTCGGACGAAGATACTTCTTCTTGATGTCTCTCTGCTTTATGTGGACGCACTCGAGCTTGTCGATGAAATCAGCCGCCCACCTCGCCACGTCATGCTTCTTAAGCTTCGCCTGCATGCCGGCAAGCCTGGCAAGCTGGTCTTCACGCGGCATCAGGAGCGCCCTGTGAAGCGTGTCGGCTATCTCCCCGATGTTGTTCGGATTGACCTGTAGCGCCTCGGTGAGCTCTATGGCGGCCCCCGCCAACTCGCTGAGGATGAGCACGCCTGGCTTTCCGGCCTTGGCCGCGACGTACTCCTTGGCCACAAGGTTCATTCCATCGCGGAGAGGCGTTACAAGGGCCACGTCGCTCTCGTGGTAGTACGCAGCAAGCTCGGAGAACGAGAACCCCTTGTAGAAATAGTGGATGGGTATCCAGCCCTCCTGCGAGAATGTCCCGTTGATGTTGCCTATGGCTTCGTCGATGCCTACCTTCAGGTCGTGATACCTGTCAACGCTGTCGCGAGACGGCACCAGGATCATGACCAAGGAGACATGCCCCCGCCATTGCGGATACCGCTGCAGCAGCAGCCTGAAGGCTTCGAGCCGGAGCGGGATCCCCTTGCTGTAGTCAAGGCGGTCGACGGACAAGACAAGTCTGCGGTCGCGGTACCTCTCCCTGAACTGGCTGGCGATCCGGGCAACGTCAGGTTGTTTGTGTGCATTAAAGAAGTTGTCGTAGTTGATGCCCATCGGGAAGGCGTCGACCGAGAGGGTTCTGTTTCTGAAATGGAACGTGTTGTCGTCCGACTCGATCCCGGTGATTCTGTAGAGCGCGCTGAGGAAGTGACGCATGTAGGTGAACGTGTGAAATCCGATAAGGTCCGCCCCCAACAGGCCCGTGAGCAACTCCTGCCTGTTCTCAAGGGTCCTGAACAGTTCGAAGGACGGAAAGGGGATGTGAAGGAAGAATCCTATTCGCACCGAAGGCAAGTGCTCGCGGACCATCATCGGAAGCAGCATCAGGTGGTAGTCCTGTATCCATATGATGTCGTGTTCCGATGCCACTTCCAGGACTTTCTCGAGGAAGAGGGCATTAACCCTCTTGTATGCCTCCCAGGTCTCTTGGTCATGGGTTGTGTACACATAAAAATAGTGGAACAGCGGCCACAGGGTTGAGTTGCTGTAGCCTTCGTAGTAAAGTTCGATGTCCTTTTCCCACATGAATACCGGATGAAAATTGTAGTTCTCGAGCGAGAGATTCAGTTCTTTCTCCGTCTGGTCGTTGTCGGTGTGGATTCCCGGCCATCCGATCCAGTGCTTGTCGTACGAAACGCCAAGGGAATTCAGTCCTGTCGCCAGGCCTCCGGCGCTCTTCTCGAAGTGGATGATCTCGTCGCGCAGTTCTGCTTTTACCGGAAGCCGGTTGGAGACGATGATCAGTTTTTTGGGGTCGCTTGTCTTCATTATCTGGGCAGCGCGAGAACAGTCAGGAACAGTGATTGGCTTCGGATGGCGGCTGGACGCGGGGGAGAGGGTGGATGGCGAATACTTCGGTTCGCCTCGATTCTCGGGGATGTCCGGGTTCGCGCCTCTCATCGCCTATGCCGCCAGAGAACACGTATCCGCGGCCTGGCAGCCCCGCCACACGCCGTACGTCATACACTGTATGCACCATATCCCGGTTCTCGCGCGATGTCAAGCGCAGGGTGACACTGCGTTCTTGCGCCCTTGGGGCCGTTGGCGTTCTGGAGGACTATCTGCTTTCGGAAGGTAAGGTCGCCGTGACGCTCCGCGCCGTATCAAGCGCCGCAGGCAGGTTCACGCGGACATCCCGCACGGGCGGGCCGCCGCCGGGGGGGCGGCGATTGAAGAACGTGTCGTGGGGGGGGCGTTGGCGTCCACCCACGTCACCAGGGCCTGCCACTCCGCCTCGCTCAGGCGGACTCGCTTGCGGTGGGCCTCGCCGAGCAGGGCCTTGATCAGCCGGCTGCGGTGCGAGCCGAACTCCGTCAGCTTCGACACGCTACCGCCGCTGAAACGGTTCGAGCAGGCCACCAGCGCCTTCTTCGCGTCGGGTTTGGTCGCCCCGCGGGCCAGGCCGAACATCGTCCGGAACGACTGGACGAAACCGTCGTCGGCCCGGTCGGCGGAGAAGTCCAGCCCGGCCTTGGGCTCGCGGCCGGCGTGGCAGCGGACGCACTGGCGGTCGAGAACCGGTTGGACGAGCCACTCGTAGCCCAGCAGGCGATCGCCCCCCCAGGGCGGGGCAGTGGGCGTGACCGGGCCCTTGGCCAGGGCCAGCGGCGTGGCGACAGCCATGCGGCGCGGGGCGGAGTCCTGCGTCTGGTGGCAGCCGCGACACCCGCGCGTCTCGCCCGCCTGAAGCGTCACGTGAGACCGCATCCGCCACAGCTCCATGTGATTCTCGTCCAGGGCCTGGAAGTAGACGGCTGTGTCAGCCGGCACGCGGAAGCAGGCCGACCCGTCCTTCTCCACCGCCACCGTGCCGATCACGCGGACCGGCGCCCAGGACCAGAAGCCGAACCTGTTCTCCCACGCGTTTCCGGGGATCCACCGCATGGCCCCGATCTGCTTGTCGAGCGGCCAGCCGACCCGCTGCGAGATGCGAATGTACCTGGCCCGCCCGGGCTCGAGGTCACTCACGCCGTCGTAGAGGTCGCTGACGTAGCAGACAGCCGTCGCCGCCTCGGGCGACTCGCCCGGCCGATGCGCGATCGGCTCGACGGCCGGCAGCACCGGCGGACGCGGGCGGCGGCGCAGCGGGATGGGGAAGCTGCACGACAGCAGCGCGTCGCGCACCAGCAGTTCCTTGTTGCCGTGCACGTCGATCACGTAGATCGCGAAACTGTTGGAGTTGGCCCCGCCAGCCGACGGGGTCGGCTGGGGCGTGGGCGAGTACGACGCCAGGAAGACAGACTGCGACAGCGCCCAGGGCGTCTGGTAGACGCCGCCGCGATCGGGCGGTCCGCCGCCGTCCACGCTCGTGCCGCCCTGCGGGCCTTCCTGCGGCTTCACGCCGGGCGTGACGATGCGGATGCCGCTCTCGGCGTTGACGCCGCAGTCCGGGTCGACCACGACCACCGGCCCGTAGGCGAAGGTGTGGTGCCCGGTGGCGACGGCGACGAGCTTGCGGCAGCCGGGGATGGGGCGGGCGTCGCGCAGGCCGAACGGCCGGCCCAGGTGCTGCTTGAACAGCGCTTCGCTCTGCGTGCCGTCGGGGCGGATGGTCCACAGCGAATGGATCTCCAGGAAGTGTCGCTCCTGGTAGTCCCAGCGGGTGTAGACGATGCTGCCGTCGTCCAGGGCGTGGGGGTAGCGGTCGATGTCCTTGTTGTCGCTGAGGCGGGCCAGTCCGCTGCCGTCGCGCCGGCAGGCATAGAGGTTGATGACGGTGTGGTCGGCGCTGAACTTGCCGCACTCGCTGCTCCGCCCGGAGCGGTCGGAGGCGAAGGCCACCCGCCCGTCAGCCAGGCAGGTGGGCTCCAGGTCGCTCCAGTACGGGTCGTTGGTGATCTGGCGCGGGGCCGAGCCGTCCAGGCGGATCTCGTAGATGTGCGTCGGCGACTGGCGCCCGCGCAGTTCGAAGGCGTGATCGCCGCTGACCGGGTCCGCTGGCGGCGGCCAGTCGTCCTGGCGGGCCCACGCGAAGACCGCGCCGGCCGCGTCGTAGTCCAGGTCCATGCCGTGGACGTGCCCCGGCCCGAGCCTGCCCGCCAGCACGGGCCTGGGCGGAGCGTCGCCGCGCAGGTCCTGGCGGTAGATGTCGCCGCCGGGCTTGTGGACCCAGGGGTACTGCGAGCCGGTGATGTTGCGGTGCGAGTGGGCGGGGTAGCGCCGAATGTGGAGCAACTCGGCGAAGTCCAGTTCCGGCCGGGCCAGCACGATCCGCCGCGCCGTCGCTCTCATGGCCAGCCAGATTCGGCGGGCGGAGGCGTCGTCGTCGCCGCGGCTGCGGAGCGCCTGCGCCAGTTCCTCGCGGAGGCGCTCCAGATCCGCCAGTTCCCGGCCGGCCAGCTCACCCGCCAGGCGGGCGTCGGCGATCTCCCCCAGTGCGCCTCGGGCGCGGGCGAGGATCTTGCCAGCCGAACCGAGCAGGCCCGAGCTGTCCAGGTGCAGGTCCCAGGCGATGGCCTGGCGGGCGTGGTCCAGTTCGACCTTGCGACGCTCCACGCAGGCGGTCCAGGCGGTGAACCAGGCCGGCGCGTCGGGGCGCGGCCAGGCGACCTTCGCGCCGTCGTTGTCGTGGGCGACCCGCGTGGCCAGGGCCCATTCCGCCAAGGCGGCCACGAAGGCGTCCGGATGGTCCAGCAGGTTCGCCGCCAACTCCGGCAGCGGCCCGGCCAGGCTCCCGCGCTTCAGGGCCAGGCGGTAGAGCAGGTCGGCGGCGAACGTGTCGTTCAGCGGGTGCTTCTGCCCGCGCAGCGACTGGACGGCCGACGCCGCCCGGGCCGGGTCCTTCGCCAGTCCCGCCGCCAGGGCGGACAGCTCCTTCGCCCGCTCGCCGCCCGATCCAGCCGCCGTCAGCCGCTCGATCGCCTGACGGACGTCCTGCTCGTTCATCGGCTTGGGCGGGGCCTTGGCCGGCGGGGCGCCGGCCGCCAACGAGGCCGCCAGGGTCAGACAGACTATCGCAGCCGACGTGCGGATGCCATTCATGAACGCTCTCCTCGAAGGCCGATCATCATCGGGAGTAACGTGTCCCGCCGGCCGACATGACTATAGCACCCATCGCTCGCGGTCAAGCTCATCCCAGGGCAGGAGGAGAGCGTCCTGGCGGGACTGGCGGTCGGCGCCGGCGTAGACGACGACGGCGCGAGTCGGCAGCGACGGGTCGAGGATCGCCTTGACCTTGCGGGCCGCGGTGAACATGTCCTCGCTGGTAGTGTGCCCGGCCTTGACCTCCACGACGACTCGCTGGGCGCCGCCGTTGACGACCAGGTCGGCCTCCAGACCGTGCCGGTCGCGGTAGAAGAACAGCCCGCCTCGCTCGCCTTGGTTGGTGCGGTGCTTGAGGATTTCCGAGGCCACCCACGTCTCGAACAGCGCGCCCCGCAACGGATGGCGGCGAAGCTGGTCGGGCGTGCGAATCCCCAGCAGCCAACATGCCAGGCCGCTGTCGAGGAAGAACAGCTTGGGCATCTTCACCAGGCGTTTCCGGAGGTTGGCGTGCAGTGGGGGCAGGCGGAAGACGATGAAGCCGGTCTCCAGCACCGACAGCCACGCCTTGGCGGTGGGCTGGGAGATGCCCGCGTCGGCGGCCAGCGACGAGAGGTTCAGCAGTTGCCCCGTGCGACCCGCGCACAACTCGACGAACCGCTGGAACGCCACCAGGTCGCCCACGCGGGTGACCGACCGCACGTCACGCTCCAGGTACGTGCTCACGTACGATGCCAGCCACTGGGCCGGGGCCAGTTGCTGATCGAGTATTCGCGGGTATCCCCCGGTCAGGATCGCCTCGTCCACGTCATGTGGGTACTGCTCGAACCGGCGGACCTCGCCGCGGGCCAATGGCAGCAGATGCAGAACGCCCGTGCGTCCGGCCAGCGACTGGCTCACCGAGTCCAGGAGCAGCAGGTTGTGCGAGCCGGTCAAGATCCACCTGCCGGGAGCGGGATTCTCGTCGATGATTCCCTGGAGATAGGACAGCAACTCGGGGCACCGCTGCACCTCATCCAGGATTGCCCCGTCCGCGAACTGGCGCAGGAAGCGGCGGGTATCAGTGGCTGCAAACGCTCGAACGTCGGGCGACTCCAGGTTCACGTGGGGGTGGTTTGGAAAGACCATCCGGCAGAGCGTGGACTTGCCGCTCTGACGCGGCCCGGTCAGCGTGACGGACGGAAATGCCTTGGCGGCCATCTGAAGTCGCTCTGTGAGGTCACGGTAAATCATTGTCTTTACATGATATCGACCGGTTTGGGCTATTTCAAAATCCAATTTTGAAGTAGCCCACGCCGGCCTCGCGGATCAGCGGAATCCCTCGCCGCCAATTTTCGACCCCGTGGGGCGTTGAAGAATGCATGGCCTCTTCAGGAGATCTTGCGATATGAACCGACGAACCCTGCCCCTGGCTGCCGCCCTTGTCGCCGTCTTGCTGAGTTGCCCCGCCTGGGCGGCCGAAGCCGGGCTTACGCTTCATGTCTCGCCTTCCGGCAGCGACGTCGGCGACGGCAGCGCAGCCAAGCCGTTCGCCACGCCGGCCCGGGCACAACAGGAGGTTCGCAAGCTCGTCGCGGGCGGGCTCAAGCAGCCGGTCACCGTCCTGCTGGGCGCTGGAACGTACGAACTGGCCCAGCCGCTGACCTTCACGCCCGCCGACGGCGGGAGCGAGACCCACGGCGTCACCTATGCGGCCGCACCGTCTCAGCGGGCGATCCTCAGCGGCGGGCGCCGCATCGCCGGCTGGAAGGACATCGGCGGGGGCCTCTGGCAGGCCCAGGCGCCGGGCGTGAAAGAGGGCAAGGGGTACTTCCGCCAGCTCTGGATCAACGGCCGGCGGGCCGTCCGCGCCCGCACGCCCAACGCCGACACCATGCTCCCGCCGCCCCCGTCGGCCTGCCTGCAACTCAAGGGCGCCTCGCTCGCCGGCGACCTGTCCAGCCACACCTACACCTTCCCGCCGGGCCTGCTCAAGGAGTGGAAGAACCTCTCCGACGTCGAGGCCGTCGTCCTGGGCAACTGGGAGACCACCCGCAAGCGGTTCGACAAGGTCGACCCAGCCGCCGGCGTCGCCCAGATGGCCGGGCCGCACGCCAAACCCCACGACGCCATCGCCGCCAAGCCCGGGCGCTGGTTCTACCTGGAGAACGCCGCCGAGTTCCTGGACGCCCCCGGCGAGTGGTACCTCGACCGCTCCAGCGGCATCGTGAGCTACCGCCCGCGCCCGGGCGAAGACATGACCCGCGCCGAGGCAGTCGCCCCGCGCCTGACGCAGGTGATCGTCGCCGCCGGAACGCCGGACCAGCCGCTACGAAACCTGCACCTCCGCGGCCTGGAAATCGCACACACCGACTGGGCCCCGCCGCCGGGCGGGTATCTGGGCATCCAGGCCTGCCATTTCAGCGGCAAGACCGGCTGGGACAAATCGAAGTGGAACCGCGTGGAGTGCGCGGTGCGCCTGGACTACGCAGAGGGCTGTTCCATTCGCGACTGCGTTCTTGCCCACCTGGGCGGCGGGGGCATCGAGCTGGTCACCCGCTGCAACCGCAACATCCTGGCCGGCAACACGGTGGCCGACGTCTCGGGCAACGGCATCATGCTGGGCGGCCCGCGGAGCGAAGCCGACGTGCCGAAGGACAACCGGATCGTGGGCAACGTCGTCCACGACTGCGGCGTGGACTACCAGGGCTGCATCGGCATCTGGGCGGGCTTCGCCCAGCGGGCGGTGATCGCCCACAACCACGTCCACACCCTGCCTTACGGGGGCATCTCGGTGGGCTGGCAGTGGAACCCCGCCCCCACGCCGGCCCGGCAGAACGTCATCGAGAACAACCGCATTCACGACGTGATGCTCGTGCTGGCCGACAGCGGCGGGATCTATACCCTGGGCTTCCAGCCGGACTCGATCATCCGCGGCAACTACATCCACGCCGTCCGCCGCAGCCCCCTCAGCCAGGGCGCGCCCAACAACGGCATGTTCCTCGACGAGGGCACCACCGGATTCACCATCGAGGGCAACGTCCTGGTGGACATCGTCCAGGCCCCGCTGCGATTCCACCGGGCCACCACCAACCACGTGCGGGGCAACTGGATCCTGCTGCCCAAGGGTCGCCCCCACATCGAGTACAACGCCACCGACTCCAAGAACATCCACCAGGCCGACAACATCCTGCTCCACCCGCCGGCGGATCTGCCCCAGGCCGCCCGGACCGTCATCGATCAGGCCGGTCCGCCCCGGCCCCGCTGAGGGCGACCAGCCGTCAGCGGCGGGCAAGCTGGGCGAAGGCGAAGCCCACCTGGCGGAAGCCCGCCCGCAGGGCCTGGTTCTGCGCCTCGACGGCCCAGCGCCACTCCGCGTCGCCGCGCACGTGGATCAGCACGTTTACGTACTCCTGCCCGCCGACCGCCCGCAGCCGGCCCTCCAGGTGGCGGTGCAGGTCGGCCGGGCTCGTCATCGCCGTCGCCACGCCCTGAATCTCGAACCGTACCCCGCCGGCAGCGCCGGGCCGAACGTACACGTGCAGCCGCGCGCTCTCGCTCACGCCTTTTCCGACGATTGGCGGGAGAATCTTCGGCAGCGAGCCGGGAAGCGTCCCCTCCTGCATCCGGAACGTCGTCGTGAGCAGGAAGAAGATCAGGAGTTGGAACGTCACGTCGATCATCGGCGTCAGCGGCGGCTGGACCGAGCGTGGCCGTCCGGCGTGGGCTTCGGGTGTCTCGGGACTCGGTGGGGCAGAGGACTGGCCCTTGGTCGGCGTGTTCATGGCGATGCTCCCGTTGTACTGCTGCCATTGTCTTGGACGCCGCGGCGGCTGCGCGGGTTCCCGGCTCGCTCGAACCGCCTACCATTTCGCCCCCTCAGCGCGTAGAATGGCCCGCCTGACTTCATAGACCCCAAGAGAGTGACCCGATGAAAACGCGTTTCGCACCGTCGCCGACCGGCTACCTGCACGTGGGCGGGGCCCGCACCGCCCTGTTCAACTATCTCATGGCCCGCCGCCGGGGCGGGCGATTCCTCCTGCGCATCGA